>Ga0207674_10000277_pt1 | contig 64755 bp, 44 predicted proteins | sample KBSCornC72_FD_184303 | JGI IMG/M metagenome (GOLD analysis project Ga0207674, IMG submission 184303) | Corn rhizosphere microbial communities from Kellogg Biological Station, Michigan, USA - KBS Corn C7-2 (SPAdes) (version 2) | ecosystem: Host-associated > Plants > Roots > Rhizosphere > Soil ...
GGTTTTGCGCGGCTTGCAGTCGACGTTCTGGCATCAAACGGTGACGGCGGCGCAGGTCGAAGACTATATGTCGCGGCAGTCAGGCGTGGGTCTGAGCAAGGTGTTCGAGCAGTACCTGACGACGACGATGGTCCCGCTGCTCGAGTACCGGGCCGCGAACGGCGAGCTCTCGTATCGATGGCAGAACGTCGTGCCGGGATTCGCCATGCCCGTGCGTGCGAACGGCGTGTGGCTCAAGCCGACCACGCAATGGAAGTCCGGACTGAAGGGCGATTCACTCACCGTCGACAAAAACTTCTATGTCGAGGCGAAAGCTGCTCCGCCGACGTGAGGCCGCGTTAGGCCTCCCCCTCCTGCTCGCTGCCACACCCTGTCTCGCGCAGCGCGCGGAAGCGCTCTGGTACTCGGTCGGCCGCGAGGAGAGCACGCAGAGCTTTCTGACGCATGCGGACCAGATCTCGATCGTCTCTCCGCAGGTCTTTTCGCTCGACAGCTTCGGCGTCATCCGCGGCAAGGTCGATCCGCGCGTCGTCGCGAAGGCCCACGAGAAGGGCGTCAAGCTGGTCCCGCTGGTGATGAATCCCGGCTTCGATCAGCCGACGATCCATCGCGTCCTCACCAACGCCGAAGCCAGGAAGCGCGCGCTCGACAATCTCGTCGCCCTCTGCCGCGACAACCACTTCGACGGGATCCAGTTCGACATCGAGAATGTGCACGTCGCCGACAAGGACGCGCTGACCAGCTTCATGCGCGACGCGGCGGTCGGGCTCCATGGCGTCAACTGCTCCGTGTCGGCAGCGGTCGTGCCGCGCGTCAGCGACGACCCGGGACCAACGAGCTATCACCGCTGGATCTTCGACAACTGGCGCGGCGTCTACGACTACAAGGCGCTCGCCGACGCGCTCGATTTCATCTCGTACATGACGTACGCGCAACACACCGGCGGCACGCCGCCCGGTCCGGTCGCCGGCTACACGTGGATGGAGGACGCGCTCAAGTTCGTGCTCTCCACGGGTGTCCCTCCGTCCAAGATCTCACTCGGAATTCCCTCGTACTCGGACTGGTGGTATCCGACGTACGACGCGAAGGCGGGCGCGCGCATGCGTGGCAGCGATATCTCGTTCGCAAAAGCCGAGAGCCTGCTGGCAAAGAACCACGCGTCGCTCACCTGGGACGATCGAGACAAGGCGGCCTACGCATTCTGGAGCAACGCCGGCGTGAACGAGTTTCTCTGGCTCGAGGACGCACGCGCCTTCGCCGCGAAGTTCGAGCTCGTGCGCAGGTACGGACTGCGCGGCTACTCGGTCTGGGTCCTCGGCATGGAAGACCCCCGGGTTTGGACGGATGTCAGGTAGTCGTCTGCGACTCGTCCGCTGACCGCGCCAATCCTCCAAAGGTCAGCACCCACCGAAACGCGCGATGGACCCCAGCAGCTGCCGCGCTCAGCGCATCGGTGCCGGCAAGCTCACCGAGCTTGGCGAGTCCACGGAGGAGGACGAGCAGCAATCCGAGCACGCCGAGCGACAGCAGCCACAACGGGAAGACGGCGACGAAAAAGATCAGAATGAACGGCAGCAGGAGGATTGGTACGATCGGAAGTAGAGTCGCTGCCGCCATGACGTCGTTGCCCCAGTGTAGTGGTTACCAATGAAAGGTAATACACTCATGGGGGCCAATTGGATCCTCTTGGCAGACTCAGGTCTGGTACTGCCGAGACAGCCTCGCGGTGGAAAGACCGCGGGCTAACGCGGACACTGGCGGGCTAACGCGGTGAACCGCGAATGGAATGGTTGGAAGGGGGCGACGTCGATGACGCGATGATTCTGTGAAGACTGAAGGTTGTCTCATGTCGAAGCGCGGGCCGCTGCACAGAACGCTGTTATGCGAGGAGATCACGGGGACGGTGATCAACGGGTTCCACGTCTCGTACGATCGACTGGGTTTCGGCTTCTTGGAGTCGGTGTACCGGCGGGCTCTCGCGATGGAATTGCGCGGCTTCGGTCTCACGGTCGTCGAAGAAGCGCCGATTGATGTGTGGTATGCGGGCGTCAAGATCGGGCACTTCCGCGCAGACCTCTTGGTTGAAAACCAAGTCATCGTCGAACTCAAGACGGGTCGAGCGCTCTGCGATGCCGATCGAAAACAGCTTCTCAACTGTCTTCGAGCTTCCAGTATCGAGGTCGGTCTGCTCTTACTTTACGGGCCCAGCCCACTTTTCAAGCGCCTGGTCTTCGAGAATTCCCGCAAGGGCGCTTTGCGGCCCATTTCCGCTCTCATTGAAAATCCGATCTCAGCACCGCGTTAGCCCGCCTGTGCCCGCGTTAGCCCGCGGCCTTTCCATCGCGACGCGCTATCGCGAGTACCAAGCCTCGGCGCCCCGCCCACCCACATCACGGTGAACTTCGCTGCGTTCGGCGAATCACCTTCCCCGGCCGCGCCGCCGTGAACTGTCCACCGTCGACCACCGGCGTGCCATTCACGAGCACGTACGGAATCCCTTCTGGATAGTGATGAGGATCCTCGAATGTGCCCACATCGCGGATCTTCGCGGCGTCGAAGACGGTGACGTCGGCCACGCATCCAACGGCGAGGCAGCCGTGATCCTTGAGTCCGAGCCGCTTCGCCGACATGCCGGTCATCTTGTTGACCGCCTGCTCGAGCGTCAGGACGTGCTCGTCGCGCACATAGCGGCCGAGGACGCGCGGGAAGGTGCCGTAGTTGCGCGGGTGCGGGACGCCGTCGCCGAGCTTGGTGAGGCGGCCGTCACTGGCGATCATCGTCATCGGGTGCGCCATGATGCGCTTGACGTCGCCCTCGTCGATCACGTGATAGACCATCGACGCGCCGCCGTTGAGAACTCCCTCGAGCACGAGCGGCGCCGAGCCTTCCGGCGTCGGCGGAACGCCGCGGCGCACCGCCCAGTCGTAGAGCGTCTTCCCTTCCAGCGAGTGATCCCAGGACACGCGCGCGAACTGGACGCGCTTGATGTCGCCGCCGCCGCGATCGTTTAGCAAATACTCAATGACGCCGCGTGTGATGCTGTCCTTGAGCGCCGGCGTCGCCAGTCGTTCGCGCAGCTTCGCCGTGCCGCCGGCCAGCGCCCAGGGTGGCACGAGTACGTCCAGGCTCGTCGAGCTGGCGGTGTACGGGTACTGGTCGATCATCACGTCCGTACCGGCGCGGCGCGCCGAGTCGACCATGTGGAGCGTCACGATGCTCTTCCCCCACATCTGTCGCCCGATCGCCTTGTGATGCGTGAGGATGATCGGAATGTGGGCGCGACGGCCGATCTCCAGCGCCTCGGCGACGCCCTCGAATAACCCGAGCCCTTCCTCGCGCAGATGCGACGTGTAGATGCCCCCGGAATCCGCGGCCACCGTGGAGAGCGCGACCACTTCGTCGGTGTTCGAGTAGTAGCCAGGGATGTAGCGGAGACCAGTGCTCATCCCGAACGCGCCTTCGTGCATCGACTCGGCGACCATCGCTTGCATGCGCGAGAGCTCGGCCGGCGTCGGCGCGCGATTCTCCGTCCCCATCACGGCACGACGAATCGTGTTGTGGCCCGCGAGGAACGCGACGTTGATGCCGAGCGGTTTGTGGTCGAGCGAGTCGAGGTAGCGGCCGAACGGGTACGGACCGCCGCCATCGGGTCCGCCGAGCGCGAGCGTCACGCCCTGCATCGCCGCGCTCTGCGCGTCGGGCATCTGTGGGAGCGGATCGAGATGCGCGTGGAGATCGATGAAGCCCGGTGCGACGATCAGGCCCGTGGCGTCGATCGTCCGCTTTGTCTGAGGCGCGCGGATCGATCCGCGCTCGATGCGAACGACGCGGCCGTCCTTGATCGCGACGTCGCCGCGGAAGCGCGCGGCGCCCGTTCCGTCGATGATCGTTCCGTTGGCGATGACGACGTCGAACTGTGCCTGCTGAGCGGAAAGCGACGACGACAGCAGCGTCGCCGCGAGGAGACCCGGGAGGAAAACCGATCGCATCGAATCAATCACCCAAGGTGAAGTGAACCTGAACGTCCGGGGTCGCGACCGCGACCGTGCCGAAGAGGGGTCACCGCCGCTTGAATCCCTCGATGAGTGCCGCGGCGCCCGCGTTGTCCGCGCCCCACACGGTGAAGTCGAGACGAACCGAGTTGAGCGTGTTGAGATCGGACCGCGCCTGCTTGGTGCGGTCGTTCCAGGCGTGGATCTTCAGCGACACGCGATCGAGCGGGACGTTGTCCTGCTTCGCGATGACGTGCACGAGCTCCACGCCGCACGCCGCGACCGCCGACAGGAACATCTCGACGGGTGTGATCTCTTCACCCGGGCATCCATTCTGCACCGGCCCGTCGACGATGAAGTGGTGATCGCGCGCAGTACACAGCACGCGGCCGAAGATGTCGGTCGAGCGCGCGCTGATGTCGTACTGGCGGAGCGTTGGGGATGGAGTCGGGGTTGTTGCGGCTGTCATGGATTCGTGTTGGTTTCAGGTGAACCTGCACTGGAGCCTGGTCATGCGCCACCTCGGTGTCTGGTCCGTGATCGGCATGTTCGCGCTTACGGGCGTCGGTGGTGCTCAAGTCGCGACCGACAATCCGCCTCTGCCCGCTCCCGGCCGGCTCATTGATGTCGGCGGCTGGCGCCTGCATCTGAATTGCACCGGGCAGCCGCGTGCGGGTCAACCTGTTGTCGTTCTGGAAGCCGGCATCGGCGATTTCTCCGTGGAATGGAGCCTCGTCCAGCCGGAGGTCTCACGATTCGCGCGCGTCTGCTCGTACGACCGAGCGGGCGACGGCTGGAGCGACGTTGGGCCCCATCCAAGAACCTTTCATCAGGTTGTCTACGAGCTTCACACTCTGCTCGAACGAGGTGGAGACGCAGCGCCCTACGTCCTGGTCGGACATTCGTACGGCGGTTGGTTGGTGCGCACGTACCAGGCAGTCTATCCCAGCGAGGTCGCCGGAATGGTCCTCGTGGACGCCGGTGAGGACAATCCGCTGCGGATGCTCGCGAACGGACAGGTCGTCCGCGCTTCCGAGATGGGGGCATCGAAGCCCCTTCCTCCGATCAACCGGTCAACACCGCTGAGAGAGAGCGACATCCCTCCTGCGGCACTCGCTCAAATGAAGGCCGGCGCCGCGAGCTCCGTCGCGGACGCCAACACGGGGCCGCGTTCCAAACTTCCGTCGGACGCACAGCGAATGCGAACGTGGGCCCTAGGCCGGTGGCAACATGTCGCCGCCGCGGTCAATCCGTTCGATATCGAGGAGATCATGCAATTGCGCGCCGCGCGCCTTGCGAAAGAGCATGTGCTTGGCGCGTTGCCGCTCGTCGTCATCACGCGCGGCATGCCGGAGGAAAAAGGGCCGGACGGCGCCGCGACGGAGGAGCAGCATCGTCGCGATCACGCCGAGTTGGCGGCGATGTCGAGCGTCGGACGCCAGGTTCTCGCGACCCAAAGCGGGCATCACGTTCAGCTCGATCAGCCTTCACTCGTTGTCGAAACCATTCGACAACTTCTCGGCGGAGCCCAGAAGTCCCCACCCGACAAGCCCACCAATAAGTGACCTACGACGCCGAGTCTGTCCGCGGCTACTTCGACGCGTTCGGCGAACGCGAGTGGCAGCGCCTCGAAATGAATTTCCAGGGACGGAGCAGCTACGCAGTGCACCGGCACATCCTGGAGGACTATGTCGAGGCGGATTATCACGTTCTCGACGTCGGTTCCGGCCCGGGTCGATTCGCCATCGACGTGGCGGCGATGGGCGCGCGCGTTTCGCTCGTCGACTTGTCCCAAGTTCAACTCGACATCGCGCGGCAGCGGCTCGCTGAACGCGGCGTGATCGAGCGGGTGGAGTCGTTTCAAACCGGTGACGTGCTCGATCTCCATTCGTTCGACGACGGGGCATTCGACCTGGTCGTCTGCTTCGGCGGCGTGGTGTCCTACACCAGGCAGGAGTATCCGCGTGCCCTGATCGAGCTGGCGCGCGTCGTTCGCCCGGGCGGCGCCGTGCTGCTCAGCGTGATGTCATTGCATGGAACGATGCGTCTCCTCGGACCGCTCGACGCCGCGAACGTCGTCGAAACGATCGATCAACATCTCGCTTGGAACGAGGTCGTCGACGGTTCCGGCGTGACGTGCACCCGCGTCGGCAGCAGCGAGTTCCATCAGCCGATCGCGTTGTTCACCTCGAACGGTCTGAGCGAGGCGTTGGAGAATGCCGGCCTGCGCGTGGAACGACTCGCGTCGGCCAATCCGCTGTTCACGCAGTACATGAACATGCCGCAGGTCGAGGCGAATCCGTCGGCGTCAGATCGCCTGATCGAGCTCGAGGTGGCCGTGTGCGAGCACCCCGGGCTCGTCGATGCAGGCGGTCACTTGATCGCGGTCGCTCGGCGGCCGCTCTGATCAGAACGGCGCGTTGAAGTAGAACGCGAAGCGGATGTCCTTGCGAGGATAGAAGCCTCGCGCGGCGTCGAATCGGATCATGCCGTCCATGAACGAGAACCCGATGCCGGCGCCGCTCAACGGTCGACCGAACTCGCCCCATTTCTCACGTTGACCTGCCCATCCGAGATCGCCGAACAGCGCCGTTCTCATGAACTCACTCGACCGCGCTATTTCCACGCGGGTCATCCAGAACGCGGTACCGCTCTGCGTGGTATCGGCGCCCTGACCACGTATCGTCTGGGTTCCGCCGAGGAACCATCTGCGCTGCGCCGGCACGTGTCCGACGGTTGTCCCACCAGCCAGGGTAAGCGCCGCATCGACTCGCCGGAGGAGCGCCTTGGACAGCGTGACGTCGAGCGCCGCACGGCCGTACGACGAATCGCCGCCCGCACCTTCCAGTCGAAGATCGGTGAACGCGCGGAAGCCGCGAATATCCTGACCGAATGAGCCGAGGTATCGGAGCGATGCGCCGGTCGACGTGACGTTCGCGCTCTCGATGTTCGGGATGAACGTCGCGCCGAGATTCGCTGTCGTGCGCTGCGGCGCATTCCGCTGCTGCTCGGCGAACGCGCGGAGCTCGAGGCGCGGCCCGCGCTCGGCCGTCCAGAGCACTTCGCCGCCGGTCGCGCGGTAGTAGAAACCTTCGTCGCGGCCAAACAGGAGCGCGCCGAGCGAGCTGCTGAAGTTGAGCGGTGAACCCCAATCGTTGGCTGACACGAGTCGCGTATATCCGTTCACGCGAATCGTCTTGCTGAAGTCGGAGCGCGCGAGCGACAGCTCGAAGTTGGGCTTCTTGTCGGCGAAGCCGAATCGCCCGACCGCCGTCGCGGAGAGACCGGCGCCGAGTTGCTGATCGTACAGCGCGCCGGTCGAGAATCCTTCGACGCGATTGTATCGCGTCATCGACGGCCCGAGCTGAATGCGCGGCGCCGGGAGATGTCCGAGCGATAACGGCGCCTGCGCGGCCATGCCGAGCGCGTCGGCGGCGAGCTTCTGCGCCTCGGCGCTGCCGAAGACGTCGTCGCCCGGATCGAAGATGCTCCCCGGCAAATCAGACGACGCCATGAGCTTGTCGAGGTCACACGGCACGCGGATCTCGGTCGGAATCTTCGCCTCCGACCGGTAACGCATCACGACGCGCGTATCGGACGTGTCGCACTGCCGCATCGAGCCGACCTTCAGACCGGCCTTCAAAGAATCCTGACGGGCTTTCCACGCCACGTCGTACGTTGCCTTCGTCGAATCGCGCCACCGTCGACGCGCCGCGCTGTCGAGGCCCGGCGGTGGTGGTGCGCGATACAGTGGCGTCGTGACGGTGGTGTCGACGCGAATCACTGCGAGGCCCATCGCCTCGTTCACGCTCGCGTACGTGAACGCGGTCTCGAGCTTCACCGGGACGCGCGCCAGTAACGCCTTCGCCGAGCCTTCGATCGATTGGCTGCGCGGTAGCCAGAACCGTCCGCCGTAAAAACCGTACTCGACGACGATCGCCGAGAGCTCGGCGGTCATCGGTTGGACCATCGTCTTGAGCAGCTTGCCGATGAATGGCGTCTTCACCGTGTCGCCGTCCTCGCTTGTGACGGTCACCGTCAGCTGGGCGGGGATCGCCAGCCGATACGCGGCGCGGACGAGCTGTCCCGTCGCGATGTCGAACCAGAGCGAGCCGACGACTACGTTCGGCTTGGGGACGCGCGGCCGGACCTCGAGCTCCCGCAGCTGAATCACGCGTCCGTCTGGCAGACGAAAGCTCAACGAATCGCCGGTTCGGAAGGTGTAGTATGCCTCGGCGCCGCGCGCGATCGGGTTGACGAGCTCGCGCTCGTTGACGTCAGTCCGAGCGGCGAGACCAGCGATGAGCAGATTCTCCGAGCCCGGGAAGTACGGAATGGGCGTCGCATCGTTGTCGAGCAGGGATTCCTGCAACGCGTCGCGTTCTACCTTGGGCGAGCCAAGTGGTGGCAGGGCGACGCGGCCTCCGGTGACGTCGATGTGAACGCCGACGTCGCGCTGCCATCGAACCCGCGCGGCGCTCTCCTGACGATAGACGAGACGATCGCGGCCGAGCTTTCCAATGCCTACGAGCACCGACATCCGCTGACGCACTTTCGCGTCATAGCTCTGGAGGGACGAGTCCTGAGCTACACGTGCGAGGCGAGCCCTGGTGAACAAATCACGCGCGGCCGGATCGCGAAACGCTGTGGCCAGCGCCGACGCCGTCACCGGCAGACGACGCGGTCCATTGCGCGACGCGGAGTCCGGCGGCGTACTGTCGCGGACGGCGCTTGGCCGCCGGGACTGCTGGGCGGTACCGCCCTGCATCAGTATCGAAAGCGCGAGAACAGTAGCCAGCATCAGGCGGGTGGGGTGGAGTTGGGCTCGTCAGTGGGACCGACGAAGTGCCCTCGAAGTTCCAACGAGCCAAATCAACCCCAGTTTCATCAGAATCGCTTGATTGGGGTCAGACCCCATTCGTAAACCCCGAGTCAGGCGCGTTCCGGATATCAAAATCGCTCAATTGGGGTCAGACCCCGTTTGGGTGATCGGGGTCAGACCCCGTGGTATCTGACTCCAAAGGGCGGGTTTCCACAAAAGAATCGGCGGCACGCTCGTCGTCGAGCGTGCCGCCGGGAATTCTGGTATTGCTCGGCTTACGGCGTGATCGTGCCGATGCGCGATCCAATCTGCAGGGTACCGCCTTCAGTGGCCGGCGATCCGATTACTCCTCCGCTCGAGCTCCAGCTCGTGCCGGTCGCAACCCACTGCGTTGCCTGACCAGCCTTCAGCCCCCAGTTCGAATCCCAGCCGGCAACGCCGGTGAAGTCCGGAATGGCAAGATCGACGCTCGTGCTGCCGAGATAGCCCGACGTCGCGCTTACGATGGCAGTGCGCGGCGCGGCGGCATTGCTCTGTGAGTAGATCGCCGAGAAGTACTTGCCGTACTCGGTCTGCGCCGTCCACTGCATGCGCAGGCGCACATACGGCGTCGTCCCGAGGACCGAGACCGTTGCCGTCGCCGGCACCGGCCCGAGCGTCACGGTCTTGTCGGTGGCGTCCTTGAAGTACGTGCCAAAGATGCGCAGATAGTTCGCCGTCGATCCCGAAACGTTGGTGGCGACGGCCGTCAGCAGGTGCAGGTCGCCCGTCGCCTGCGAGGCGGCGGGAACGCCGTAATACGCCCGTGTTGCACCCGACGACAAGGCGTCCGTGTAGAGCGTCGTGATCGCATTGTTGGCCGTCACGTAGGAAACCGACGTCGACAGGAAGTCGGAGCCCGCACCATTGACGGTGACGTTCCGGCTGACCGGAGCGACCGCCTCGGACGCGTTGAAGTCGAGCGCGGGCATGGTGCTGTTGGCGGCCTGGTTCAGCGCGCGCCGGATGATGAGCTTGTTCACCGCGAACGTGATGCCCGTTCCGCTCACCGTCGTCGCCGTCCGCGCCGCGACAAGATCGCGCGGGCCGTCGGGCACGTTATTGAGTGTGAAGTTGCCGTTCGCCGAGACCGTCGCGAGCGCGCCACCGAGTGATACGCTCGCGGCTTCACCACTGCCGAGTCCAGCGACGGAGCCGTTCACCGTCTTCTCGGTCGTGTTGGCGCACAGGCCGGCGCCGGCGTCGGTCAGCTCCTGTTTCAAGCCATACAGCACGGTGAGCGTGAAGCTGCTGCCGCTGCCCGCCTGCACGTAGGCCACGCCGCCCTTGCTCGACGTGATGTTGAAGCCGAAGGCGTTGTTGGTTGGCGTTACGCGCGTCCACGCGCCGGTGCCATCCTGAACCGCGAACCAAAGCGGTGCGTTGGAGGCGCAGAACTGCCACGACGCGTTTCCGCTGCTCGGCGCGGTCACCACGACGCTGAATGTCGCCGATTGATTGGTGACGCCGGTGGCCGCACCGTTCACGGTGATCGTGTACGTGCCGGGCGCGGTGTTCGACGCCGCGCTGATCGACAGCGCCGACGTGGTGGCTGTGCCGGGGATGCTCGTGGGATTCGCCGTCACGGTGAGGCCCGTTGGAGCACCCGACGTCGTGAGCGCCACGGCGCCGGTGAAGCCGCCGGTTCGCGTGACGGTGACTGTCGCCGATCCTGCGGCGGCACCCTGCGTCACGCTGACCGAGGCAGGCGACACGGCCATTGTGTAAGAGCCGGTCGCGACGGCGGTCACCGTCAGCGCGACCGAAGCTGTCTGATCCGTGGCGCCGGTTCCCTTGGCGCGAAGGGTCAGCGTGTAGTTACCGGGTGCGGTCGACGCCGCGGCGGTGATGGTAATCGTGCTGGTCGTCGCGCCGGCCGCCACCGAGGCGGGTGAGAACGAAGCGGTCACGCCGGTAGGCGCGCCCTCGAGACTCAGATCGATGCTGCCGGCGAAGCCACCCGAACGGGATACCGTCGCCGTCACGCTGCCGTTGGCGCCCTGCGGCAAGCTCAGCGATGTCGGCGACACGCTGATTCCGATCGCTGGTGTGGGCGTCGGACCGGTGGTGTCGTCATCTCCGCCGCCGCAAGCGGCCGCGGCCGTGACAACGATCAGTATCGCGAATTTCCTCCAAACATCGAAACCGTTCATCGACTTGTTCAAGAGTCTCACAGTGTCCCCCTTTGGAATGGGTGCGTCCTTCAGCGCGTCATCGCATCGATCAACGCGGACGAGCAGACTATTCATATCTGCATTTCAGTAATGCGTGGCGCGAGCGCCACGCTTCATAGCAATGCGTCGACACTACGCGAATACCGTCACCTCGACGGATCTCGCGATCGCGTCACGAGTGGCGCAATTTGTCCGAATGACAAAAGCGCGTGTCTCGGTGTTCGCCGTCGGCTTTGGCCTCCTGGTGGTTGCGGGCAATGGCTGCGGCGTTGCACGTGCTATTCCAAGCGCGACGCCGCCGGAAAAACGAGTACCCGGCTGGGTCGAGGTTGCGCGCACCGCGACGACGACGGCGTTTCTCGACACGACGCGACTGGAGCGCCCGACGAACGGCATCGTTGACGCCTGGTTTCGGCTGGTCTATTCGCCGCCCATAAAGCCCGACTTCTTTCCGCCCGTTGACTACGAAGCGGTCGAATCGCGCGAGCAGGTCGACTGCGCCAAGGACCGCGCGCGCGACGTGGAGATGAGGATGCAGCCCGTCGGCGGGAAGCCGGGGCCGGTCAAGGTTCCGGACCGCGACTGGCAGCCGATCGCGACGCACAGGATGGGGGCGGATCTGTTCCGAATCCTGTGCAGATCGATCGACGGGTTGCGGCCTAGATAAAAGGCGGAATTCCGAGGAACGGCGGCTCTTAGCGGTGGGTGCTAACGGTCGCGCGTTTGATTCGATCGAGCAGCGGGAATTCGCGATCCATGTACGCGTTGCCGCCGCTCTCGAGCGGCCCTTGGCGCCCCTGTCGAACACCCGCGCCAGAGTTCTCGCCGTAGCCTGAGTAGAGGCTGTCGAGCACCTGCATTCCCTCGACGACGCGGCCGAGGATCGTGAAGGGCTCTCCGTTGTTCCGCGAGTTATCCGCGAGGTTGATGTAGATCTGGGTGTTGCGGGTGTTGAGGTTGCCCGGGCCCTTATAGGAGAACGCGAAGGTGCCGCGCTTGTTGTCCGAGCGCGCTGGATCGTCCTTCAAATACTGATTCTTCCACGCCGCGTTGACCGCCGGATCGCCGTGCAGCCCGAATTGCACGATGTAGTTCTTGTTCACGCGGTGGAAGCGCGTGTCGTCGTAGTAGCCCAGCCGCGCGAGATTATAGAGTCGGTCGGCGCCGACCGGGCCCCAGTCGCGATGGAGCTCGAGCACGAAAACACCTTTCGTCGTTTCGAAGCGAATGTATGAGACGGGCGGTGCGGGCCGTTGCCACTCGGGATCGCCGGGGTAGCGGAGGAGCGCTTGGCGATCGGCGGGCGACAGTTTGGGCGTCGATGTCGATCGGGCGCAGGCGGCGCCGGCGGCGATGAGGAGCATCGAAGGAGAGAGGCGCATGATAGTCATATTCTACTCTCGCACGAGCGTAAGGCCACTCTATCGGGACGCACTGCTGAACTACTTGCCGCAGAGGCGCGGAGGGCGCAGTGGCGCAGAGGAGCGCCTCAGGCGCTCACGGCTCCGCGCGCAACGAGCCTGTACGAACTTTTCTTCGGTACTGCCGCTCGGGATGGTTCATGCAATGTCCCGAGCGTCAGTCGCAAAAACTTCTTGGCTCTTGGCGCGAGGAGCCGTACCCACCACAAGGGGGCCCTCTGCGGCTCTGCGTCAGGTGGTTCAGCCTCCGGCGCAAACTGCTCAACATCGTCGCATATTCTCCGGTCATGCGCACTCGCGCCATCGTCACCGTCACCGGGTTCGGAATCCTCGGACTTGCCGCGGCAGCTGTCGCGCGCCCCAACCGCTACGGCATGTCCGATCGCGAAGAGCGACACATGCTCCCCGCGGTCTCGACCGGTCCGCTCGATCCAGCGTGGAGTCCGGACGGGAAGTGGATCGCGTTCTCGATGCGCGGCGACATTTGGAAGGTGCCGGCCGACGGCGGCGAGGCGATCGCACTGACCTCTGGCCCCAATTATTACTTCGAGCCGGCGTGGAGTCCGGATGGCCGGCGCATCGCGCTCTCCATGGACGTCGGCGGCAATCTCGAGATCGGCGTCATAAGCGCCGACGGCGGGCCGGTCGAGCGGATCGCATCGCACCAGCGCGTGGACGTCGAGCCGGCGTGGAGCCGCGATGGCGCCTCGCTCTACTTCGCGAGCGCGCGCGACGGACGCTTCAAGATCTTTCGCCACGACTTCGCGACGAATCGCGACACCGGCCTCGTCGCCGGCATTCAGCCGTCGGTGTCGCCCGATGGAAAGTCGATCGCCTACGCGCAAGGCGGCCTGCGCGTGCTCGATCTCGGCGCCATGCAGTCGCGCGTCGTGCGCGAGGAAGAGACCGAGTATCGCATGAAGCCCGCGTGGACGCCCGACGGCCAGAACATTCTTTACGTGACAGAGGACAAGGGCTCGAATGACATTCGCATCATCTCCGCGTCGGGTGGCGACCCGATCGAGCTGACCGTCGACCCCGAGCACCACGAGATGTCGCCGACACCGAGCCCCGATGGAAGGCGGTTCGCGTTCGTGGCGTTTCGCGATGGCGTGCCAACTTTGTACACGGCGGACATCGCCGGCGGACGACAGTCGTCGTGGCGAGCGGTTCCGATCACGAAGCGACGGCCGGTCACGACGACGGGCCACGTTCGCGTTCGCGTCGTCGGCGCCGACGGCCAACTCATGCCGGCACGGATCTACGCCGACGCGAGCGATGGGCGTTCCTACTCGCCCGACGGCGCCTTCCATCGCGCGATGATGGTGTTCGACCGCCACTACTTCCACACGACCGGCGAGGCCGAGCTCGAGCTACCGGCGGGCCGCGCGACGATCGAGGCAATCCGCGGTTGGGAGTATCGTCCGAAGTCAGTCGCGGTCGACGTGGCGGCGGGTGCAACAAAGTCCGTAACGATCACGCTAGATCGACTCGTCGACCTCCCGGCGCGCGGCTGGTACTCCGGCGACGCGCACGTGCACGACCTGCATCAGGGCTTCGGTCTCTCGCACGAAGCGTTCTACCGCCAGCTCGTCGCCGAGGATCTGCACATGACGTACGCGCTGATCCACATGGATGGCACGCGCTTGATGGGGCGATGGAGCGACCTGACCGGAAAGCCGAGCCCATTGTCGACCAAATCCCACATCCTCCAGTACGCCGAGGAGTTTCGCGGCAACCTCGGCCACATCGGGATGATCGGCACACACGAGTTCATTCTGCCGCTCGTCGCCGGCGAAAACCGCAGCGCGTATGGCCAGCCGGCGCTCGACAATCCGTACATCGTTGGCGCACACCAACAGGGTGGGCTCGCCGGCTTCATGCATCCGTATCTCTCCCTACCGAAGACGCCGGCGGCCGCCGCATCGACGTTGATCGCCCTCGATGCCGCGCTCGGACTCGGCGACTACTACGACATCGGCGCGCTGTACTCGGATGAAATCGGATCCGCGGACTTCTATTATCATTTGCTCAACGCCGGATTCCGTATTCCGGCAACCGCCGGGACCGACCAGTTCTCGGATGTGTTTCGCGATCCCCCACCGGGCTCGGATCGCACGTTCGCGCTGGTCGAAGGAGCGTTCACCGTGCAATCGTGGCTCGCCGCGGTCAAGCGCGGGCGGACGTTCATGTCGACCGGTCCGATCATTCTGATCGACGTCAACGGCCATCCTCCGGGCGACGAGATCGCCGTCGCGGCCGACGCACCGACTGCCGTGCACGTCAAAGTCGACGTCCGGTCGATCGCCCGCGTGGACTCGATGCAGGTGATTGTGAACGGCAAGGCGATAAAGACCATCGCGCGCACCGGGCCCGATTCGGGCCGGATCGCGTTCGATGGCCCGATCGAGGTGGCGCAGGGTGGATGGGTCGCCGCTCGCGTCATCGGGCCACCCTCCAAGTATCTCGGCGACGACTACGCGTTCGCGCATACGGGGCCTGTCTACATCGTCCGCGGCGGGAAGCGCCACGTCGAGCCGCAAGATGTCGAGTTCCTGTCGCAGACGGTGGACGCGATCTGGAGCCGAGTGGACCGCGGACGCTGGCGATCGCAGGCCGAGCGGGACCAGTTCCGCGCGACCGTGGATTCGGCGAGGTCGGTCTATTCGCGGCTTGCCGCGTCGGCGCCGTAGGCTCGGCGACTCGGCGACTCGGCGACTCGGCGACTCGGCAGCAAACTGCTGCGCCAAGCCGTAGAATTAGTCGTCCCTTCCCTCCAGCTACCGATGCGTCGAACCCAGTCTCTAGTTGCCGCGGCCGCCCTGGTCGCGACCGCGATTTCTTTCGCCGGAGCCCAGAACCGCCCCGGCGGCGTCCGTCAGGCCGGTGCGCCGGCGACGAGCGCGCGGGCCGATAACGGCCTTCCCGCTGATTCGGTCCTCGTCCGGTCGCTCGTCTTCCGGTCGATCGGACCGGCCGTCATGTCCGGGCGCATCGCGGACGTCGCGGTGACCGACAACGCCAAGGCGCCGCGCGGGCGGATCGGCAGTGTGATCTACGCCGCCGCCGCGACGGGCGGCGTCTGGAAATCGACCAACGCGGGGGTGAACTGGGCGCCCGTCTTCGACTCGGTTCGAACTGGATCGGTCGGTGCGGTCGCTGTCGCTCCGTCGAACCCGGATGTCGTCTGGGTCGGCACCGGCGAGCCCAACAACATGCGCAGCTCGTCGTGGGGCACCGGCGTCTACAAGTCCACCGACGGCGGCAAGACCTGGTCGGCCGCAATGCTGCCCAAGTCGCAGCACATCGCCCGCATCGTGATCGACCCGCGCGATCCGAACGTCGTGTACGTCGCGGCACTCGGCCCGCTGTGGGCGTCGGGCGGCGAGCGTGGTCTCTACAAGACCACCGACGGCGGCAAGACATGGACGAACACCAAAGAGATCAGCAAGTACACGGGCTTCACGGAGCTCGTGATGGATCCGTCGAACCCCGACGTCCTCTACGCGGCGTCGCTGCAGCGCGAGCGGCGCGAGTACGGCTTCCTGCCGGCCGGCGCCGAGACCGGGATCTACAAGACGATCGACGGCGCCAAGACCTGGACGCAGCTCAAGAACGGTCTGCCGGCGGGCGAGATGGGACGGATTGGCATTAGCGTTTGCAAATCGCGTCCGAACGTCGTGTACGCGATCGTCCACGCCAAGGCGCCGCAGAATGGTCTGTTCAGGAGCGACGACGCCGGCGCGTCGTGGCGTCTCGTCAACGAGCAGAACGGAACGGCCTGGTATTACAGTCAGGTGCGCTGCGATCCGACCGATCCCGATCACGTGGTTTCGCTCAACGCGGCGTCGCGCGAATCGCACGATGGTGGGAAGACGTTCACGCCCTTTGCGGCGGGTGGCGTGCACAGCGATCATCACGCGCTCTGGATCAACGATGACAATCCGGAGCAGATGATCCTCGGCGGCGACGGTGGTCTCTACATGTCGTGGGACGCCGGCCGTACCTGGGATCACATCGAAAGCATCGTGGCGGGACAGTTCTACGCGATCGCCGTCGACGACGCGCTTCCCTTCTACAACGTCTACGGCGGATTGCAAGACAATCAGACGTGGGGCGGTCCGAGTCGCACGCGCAACAGCTTCGGCCCGACGAACGCCGATTGGTTCCGCATGGCGGGCGGCGACGGCTTTTACGCCGTGCCCGATCCGCTCGATCACAACCTCGTGTACGCGGAATCGCAGCAGGGCGGCGTCGTGCGCTACGACGCGCGCACGGGCCAGACGAAGAACATTCGTCCGCAGCCGAAGCCGGGCGAGCGCCTCCGCTTCAACTGGAGCGCGCCGATCCTGCCGTCGAAACACGACGCGAAGCTCGTCTACATGGCCGCGCAGTTCCTGTTCAAGAGCAACGATCGCGGCGACAGCTGGGAAAAGATCAGCCCCGACCTCACGCGCAACATCGATCGCAACAAGCTCCCGCTGCGCGGCGCGATTCCCGATTCCGGCACGCTCGGACGCAACGAAGGCACGGCGGAATTCAGCAACATCTCCACGGTGGACGAGTCACCGTTCCGCACCGGATTGCTCGCCGTCGGCACCGACGACGGCATCATCCAGGTCACGCGCGACGGTGGAAAGAACTGGACGAAGACCGACGCCTTCGCCGGCGTCCCGGACACGACGTTCGTGAGCCGCGTGGTGTGGTCGAAGGCCGACGAAGGAACGATCTACGCGACGTTGGATGGCCACCGCAGCAACGACTTCAAGCCATACGTCGTGAAGAGCACGGACTACGGTAAGACATGGACGTCGATCACCGGGAATCTGCCGGACGGCGGACCGGTGCAGGTCGTGCGCGAGCATCCGCGGCAGCCGAACCTGCTCTTCGCCGGCACCGAGTTCGGCGTCTACTTCACGGTGGACGGCGGCGGTCACTGGACGCAGCTGAAGAGCGGGCTGCCCGGTGTTCCGGTGCACGACATTCAGATTCAGGCGCGCGCCAACGACCTCGTACTCGGCACCCATGGACGCGGCGTCTATATCCTCGATGACATCACGCCGCTCGAGCATCTTGCCAAGGCGAAGCAGGCGTCGGTCGCCTACCTCTTCCCGGTGGAAGACGCGCTGCTCTTCCAGCCGAACAACAGCCGCAACTCGGGCATGGGGACGCGCGGATTCAGCGGACAGAATCCGGATCCGGGCGCTCGTATCTCCTACCTGCTGGCCAACGTGCCGAGCGACGCGAAGTTGTCGCTTTCCGTTCTCGACGCGAGCGGCGCTGTCGTGCGCGCGCTGCCGGTGAACAAGCAGGCGGGCATGTATCGGACGACGTGGGACATGCGCGTCGGTCCGCCGCTGACCGGACCGGTTGATACGCTCGCTCTGCAGAATGGCGGGCGTGGCGGACGTGGAGGCGCCGGCGGTGGTCGCGGCGGCGCAGGTGGGGCAGGTGGCGCTGGCGGCGCGGCTGATACGACCGGTCGCGGCGCTGGCGCTGGCGGTGGCGGCGGCGGTGGTGGTGGCGGATTCGGCGGACGCGGCGGCGCGGGCGATCCAACGTTCCTGGCGCTCCCCGGCAAGTACGTCGCGCGACTCACGATCACTCCGGCACAGGGAACCGCGACGACGCTCGATCAGTTCTTCGCGCTCACGAAGGATCCGATGGTCACGCTCACGGACGCGGAGCTCAAGCAGCTCTATGCGTTCCGTCTCGACGTCGTGAAGCTCCAGCGCGAGTTGCGCGATCGTCAGGCGCAGCTCGACACGGCGCAGCGCGTGCTCGCCGCGGCGAAGCGCGCCGCGGATTCAGCCGGCACGAAATACACGCCGGAGCTCAAAACGCAGCTCGCCGCCGTGGAAAAGGAGCTCGCCGAGATCACTCGCGAGCTCGGCGTGGCGAATGGCGGTCGTGGGGGTGCGGGCCGTGGCGGCGCCGGTGGTGCAGCCGGCGCGACGCTCGCCAACGCGGCGACGCAGGGTGGCGGCCGCGGTGGGCGCGGCGGCGGCGGTGGGGGCGGCCGCGGTGCGGTTGCGCAGGCTGGCGCACCGACGGAAGGTGCTCCCGCCGCCTCGAGCGCCGGCGCGGGCGGCGCTGGTGCGGCAGGTGATCAGGATCAAAACCCGACTGGGCCCACCGCGCCAGAGAACATTCAGGCGAAGCTCGGTACGACGTCCGAGATGCTGAACGTCACCTTCAATCCGAATCCGGAGCAGAAGAAGACGATTCAGGCGATTCCGGCCGAGCTGCAGAAGCAGGGCGATCGCGTGAAGAAAGTCTCAGGCGCCTCGCTGCCGGCGTTGATCAAGGCGTTGAAGGATGCTGGGATCGAGGTGAAAACGCCGTAGGGCGATTCGGCATCTCGCGCGGTACCGACCGCTCGAGCTCACCGACGCGTTCGTCCGGCATGGCGTCGCCTGAAAAGAGCGTCGTCGACAAATACCGCGCGCCGGAATCCGGCGAGATCCACGCGACGCGCTTGCCCGCACCCAACTCGCACGCCACGCGCAGCGCCGCAAACGCGATCGCGCCGCTCGACATGCCGACGAACAGCCCTTCCTCGGCGGCCAGTCGTCGTGCGAGGGGAAAGGCGTCCTCTTCCCACACCGGGATCACACGATCGACCACGCTTCGATCGAAGTTCTTCGGCACGAAGCCCGGCCCCATTCCCTGAAACTGGTGCTGCCCACGCTCGCCGCCGGAAAGAACCGGCGAGCGCGCCGGCTCGACGGCGATCACCTGAATGTCCGCGCGGCGTTCCTTGAGGAATCGTCCGACGCCGCTGATCGTCCCGCCGGTTCCGGAACCGTAGACGAAAGCGTCGATCCGTCCGTCCATCGCGGACCACAGCTCGGGGGCCGTCGTCTCGTAATGGATGCGTGGGTTCGCGGGATTCTCGAACTGGTGCGGCATCCAGGCGCCGGTTTCGTCTCGAATGCGCTCCGCTTCCTCGATCGCCGCGAGCATGCGTCGCGCGGGATCCGTCAGCACCAATTCGGCGCCGTACGCTTCGAGCGTGCGCTTCCGTTCGTCGCTCGCCGACGACGGCAGGCAGAGTACCAACCGGTAGCCGCGCGACGACGCGACCTGCGCGAGGCCGATGCCTGTGTTCCCGGAGGTCGGCTCGACGATCGTGTCGCCAGGATGGATCACGCCACGCTGCTCGGCGTCGAGGATCATGCCGAGTGCCGTGCGATCCTTGATCGAACCGCCCGGATTCATCCCTTCCAGCTTGACCCAGACCTCGGCCATACCCGGCTCGACAACGCGGCCAAGCTTCACGACCGGTGTCGTCCCGATTGCGGCATCAATGCGACTCATCGAACGATCCTCGCCGCCGCGTTCGGCGGAAAATGAAACGGCCGCTCGATCGAGCGGCCGGAGGGATCTGCTTTCATTGGCTTTGGAGATCGGGTCTCATCACCCATCTCTCGCCTCCGGCCTCGGTTTGGGAGCAGCGCACAAGGCGCCGCAACACGCGCAACAGCACGCGCAGCAACAGGCGACGCTACGACAAAGCGCGGCGGCGATCTTGGGGCGGCAGACGGGCAGGCTGGTCGAGGCCATGAATCGAAACCAACGGAGGAAAATGGCAACCGTCAAGACTGACAGTGCAGCCGCTGGGATCGCGACTGCCGAACCCCGAGTCGAACCGCGCGACTGCCAAGGAGCGCGGCTGCCGAACCCGAGTCGGACCGCGCGACTGCCGAACTACGCGGCTGCCAGAAAGCGCGGCCGCCGAACGGCGCACCTGCCGAGAGGCGCAAGCGGCCTTCGGCCGAGGGACGCGCAACATTGAGTGCAACCCTGTGACCGAAGTGTCGCCGAGGAAAGGCCGTGCACCCCGTCACAAAACCCGGACACGCTCAACAAACGGCGCGAAGCGCCCATGCGCCGCTTGGCAGTCGCGCCGTTCGGCAGGTGCGCCGTTCGGCAGTCGCGCTCCTTGGCAGTCGCGCGGTCGGTAGTTCGACCAACCCAACCTTTCTCTTGCTTAGGATGTCCAAGGGAGTAACCTGTTCCTTAGGCACCCTAAGTGAGGACCGCGTGCCCCCTTCGCGCCCGACCGTTGACCTGCTCCAAGGCAGCCTCGACGTCATCGTACTTCAGACACTGAGCTGGCAGCCGATGCACGGTTTCGGCATCGCGCGATGGATCCAGCGCGTCACCGACGACGTCTTCCAGATCGAGGAAGGCACCCTCTACCCCGCCCTGTACAAGATCGAGAACAAGGGCTGGGTCAAAGGCGAATGGCGCATCACCGAGAACAACCGGCGCGCCAAGTATTATCGACTCACCGCCGCGGGGAAGCGGCGGCTCGCCGAAGAGTCGCGAACCTGGAACCTGTTTGCCGGGGCGATGGCCAAGATCATGACCGCTGTTCCGACGCCGGTATGACAGGTCCACGACGAGACGACCCGGCCGACACTCCGAAGTGGTGGCGCTATCTCCGCTTCTGGGGCGTCAATGTGGGCGCCGAGGTGGATGACGAGATCAGCTTCCACCTCGAGGAGCTCATCGGGTACTACGTGGCGCGCGGCGTTCCGCCCGACGAAGCACGCCGCATCGCCACCGAACGATTCGGCGACCGCGATCACATCGCGCTTGCCATGCGCACACTGGCCACTCAACGAGAGACCGCCATGCAACGCACCGAATGGATGGACTCGATCCGCCGCGACATCCGCTATGCCGTTCGCCAGCTCGTCAATCGTCCGGCGTTTACGTGCGTCGCGCTGCTCACGCTTGCCCTCGGCATCGGCGCGAACACGGCGATCTTCAGCGCCGTCAATGCGGTGCTCCTGCACCCTGTCGCGACAACCGACATCGATCGCCTGATGGTCGTGCGGACGAACCTGCCGACGATGAATCTCATGAACGTGAGTGTCGGGCCGGGCGAGGCGCTCGACCTCATGGCGCGCCGCGACCTGTTCGACGCCGCCGGCGCGTGGGCCGGTCGCGGCGCCGTGATCACCGAGATCGGCGATCCGCGCCGCGTGGCCGTCGCGCGCACGATGGGACAATTCTTCGACGTCTTCCACGTCGTGCCAGCCCTCGGCCGCCTCTATCGCCCCGACGAATCGGAGCCGGGCAAGGAGCGCGTCGTCGTGCTCGGCTACTCGTTGTGGCGGGAGCTCGGCGCCGACCGGTCGTTGATCGGCAAGCAGATCACCCTCAGCGGCGTACGGCACGAGGTCATCGGCGTCGCGCCAGAGAGCTTCGATTATCCGCGCAGCACGCAGCTCTACGCGCCAATCGCGCTCACACCCCAGTATGCGCAGAATCGCAATCAGTTGGCCTGGAACCTCGTCGGGCGAATGAAAACCGGAATCAGCCGCGAGCAATTCGACGCCGGAGTCCTCAGAGAGCAGCAGCGTTGGCATCGGGACCTCCACTACGGTGACACGCAATTCCTGAGCGTCGTCCCGTTAGTCACGATGATTGCCGGTCAGCTTCGCCCCGCGCTCCTCGTTCTGCTCGGCGCCGTCGGCTTCGTGCTGCTCATCGCGTGCGCGAACATCGCCAGCTTGCAGCTCGTGCATGGGACAGCGCGCTCGCGTGAGTTGGCGGTTCGCGCGGCGCTCGGCGCCGGGCGCGGTACGATCGTGCGACAGCTTCTCGTCGAGAACTTCGTGCTGTCGATCGCGGGCGGATTGGTCGGACTGGGCGTCGGCGCGGCAATCCTCAAGCTGATGGCTGCCGCCGGCGCGTCGCAGATGCCGGCGTTGGCCGACGTCCGACTCAGCGCCCCTGCGCTGCTGTTCACGGGCATCGCGACCATCGTCGCCGGCGGGCTGTTCGGTCTCCTGCCCGCCCTGCGAGCCGGCCGAGTCGACGTGCAGGAAGCGCTGAAGGATGGCAGCGGCGGCGCGTCGATCGGCGGACGACGAAGCCGCGTCCTGCACGCGAGTGTCGTCGTTCAGGTCGCCCTCACGCTCGTGTTACTCGTTAGCTCGGGGCTGATGATTCGGAGCTTGCGCGCGCTGTTGTCGCAGAATCCCGGCTTCATCGCCGAGCATGTGACGACATTGAAGATGACGGTGACCGGGCCACGCTATCAGCAAGCGGGATCATTGACGACGTTCTACGACCAACTGCTCGGCCGTTTGAGCGCGATGACCGAACTCGGGGACGTCGGCTTCGTGAGCGAGCTGCCATTCAGCGACGAGAACGACAGCAGTCCGTTCACGATCATCGGCCGCGCGCCGAATCCGAATCTGCCGGCGATGCACGCCAACCTGCACACGGTGGGCGGCGACTACTTCAAGGCGATGGGCATCCCGCTCCTGCGCGGACGCACCTTCGACAAGACGGATGCCGCGACGCCGCAACAGGCGACGTGGGTCTGCGTGATCGACGAAACGTTGGCGAAGACCTACTTCCCGAACGAAGATCCGATCGGCAAGCGGATCAACCAGGGCCCCGACGCGACGATCGTCGGCGTGGTCGGCACGGTGAGCCAGGGCGCGCTCGGCGAGCCGCCGAAGGCCACGGTGTACTATCCGTACACGCAGCACGCGTGGTACTCGGGCATGTACGTCGTCACACGAACGACGCTTCCGATGGCGACCGTCGTCTCGCGCGTGCGCGGCGCGCTTCAGGCGATCGATCCGAACATTCCGCTCTTCTCCGCTCGAACGCTGGACGAGCGGATCGCCGGCTCGCTCGCGCCGCGACGGCTGGCTATGATCGTGCTGACGGGGCTCGCGGCGCTGTCGCTCGGCCTGGCGGTGTTCGGGTTGTATGGCGTGATCAGCTACGTGGTCACCCAGCGCACGCGCGAATTCGGCATTCGTATCGCGCTCGGCGCGCGCCCCGCCGACGTGCAGGGCATGGTACTTCGCCAAGGTGTGCTCTTGGCGTTCGTTGGGGTCGCCCTCGGATTGGCCGGCGCCTTCGTGGCAACTCGCGCGTTGAGCAATCTCTTATTCGGGATTTCGGCGCGCGACCCATTCACGTTCATCGCGGTTCCACTCGTTCTGGCAGCGGTCGCCGTCGCCGCGAGCTACCTGCCCGCCCGCCGAGCCACAAAAGCAGATCCGCTCCAGGCGCTGCGTTCGAGCTGAGCGGTCGGCGGTGGGCGGTGGGCGGTGGGCGGTCGGCGGTCGGCGGTCGGCGGTCGGCGGTGGGCGGTGGGCGGTGGGCGGTAAGTGCGTTGTCATCCTGAGCGAAGCGAAGGATCTCCTCTCCCCTCCTGGTAACTACCCCGGGGACGGTAGGTCCTTCGTCGCTGCGCTCCTCAGGATGACAACACGTTCGCGCCGCCAGTCGCCCATCGCCCATCGCCCATCGCCCATCGCCCATCGCCCATCAAGGCGGAATCGAATCGAGCATCTGCCGAAGCTGTTGCGTGCGCCGCGCCGACTGGCCCGCGTAACATGCGGCGCGCGTTCGCGCGTACAGCGGTCCGGATCCCGTCGAGCGGCACGCCACGTCTCGATCTTCGACCCACTTTTTTTCCGCCTCGCGGAGATCGACGAGCGATTGCGGCTCGGGATCTTGATCGGCGATGTTCGCTTTTCGCCGCATCGCCGTGACGAGACGGCGAAACACGGCGTTGAGCTCGACGTCGTTTTCCTTGATCAGTTGGCCGAGACAGGTGCGCTGGTCCCCTATTTCGGTCGACGCGCAGACTTCGGCGGTCGTCCGCACGCGCGATGAGTCGCGCGGCAGCGACGTCGTATCGCGGCCCGGCGGAATAATGGTCGGCCGATTCGCGGTCACCGGCGGCTCGGAGCGTCGCTGATCGGGCGGCGACGGCCGCTGGGTCTGCGCGACGCCGGACGGATTGACTCCGGTCGGATTCTGCGTCGACGACTGGTTCGGCGAGGGCGTCGGCCGCGGGACGATCGTCACCGACGCGGGAGGCGAGGTATCGGTGCGACGCGACTGCCCGCGAATCGCGACGTCGCCTCCGGCCAACGCCGACGTGTCGGCCGAGCTGGCGACCGTTTGCGGCGGGGAGCCATTCCCACGGCGCACAAAGAGAACGATCGCCGCAATGATCACCGCGGCAATCGCGGCGGTCGTGATCAGTCGGGCATTGAACCCCAGTCCTCGACGTTTGACGACGACTTCCGCGTCGTTCTCGTGTGACCCGACCGCGGCGCCGGGCCGCTCGGGCGTTTCAATGATCGTGGGCAGCGTCTTGATCTCGCCGGAAAGCGGCCGGCCTTCTTCGCTGGCGTCGACGACAGCATTCGAGACGTCGGCGACTTCGACGCCCTCCTCGTCGACGGCTTCAACCACCTCGTCGGCGGCGGTGTGCTCCGCTTCGATCGGTGAGACCAGAGCTTCCTTGGTGATCTCTTCGCTGAACGCACTCTCGTACGCTTCATCGCTTACCACAACAGCTGGAACCGCGTCGGACGTGCGCGCGAGCCCGCCCAGCGAAACCAGATATGCGTTGACGTCCGGCGGCGCGCCGTCACGGTCACAGGTGATGAGCGCTTCCGTCTCCTGAATGATTCGCGGCGGCAGATCGGGGCGGCGCTCGGCGAGCGGCCTGGTCGGAGCCGCGGCAGGCGGACCGCCGGCCAGCATTGCCCAGGAGAGTTGGCCGACGGTGCGAACATCGTCGCACGCATTCGGCAGCTCGGTCGCCTCCGGATCGCGTCCGAACGCGACGAGCACGCGGCCGCTTCCCTGCTGGAGCACGATGTCGTCCGGCGCGACCGAACGGTTCACGATATCGTTGGTCCGCGCCCACTCGAGCGCGTTGTGCACCTGCTCGAGAATGCCGCTCATGCGCTGCGTTGGTATCGTTCCGAGCGCGCTAATCAGCTGCGTGAGCGTCGAGCCGCGCACACGCGGCCGCACGATCGCGAAGGCGTCGTCGCCGAGCCAGCGCCCCTCGATGACAGGAATGACGTGCGCGTGACGTCGGCTCGAGAGCAGCTCGGCGTCGGAGGCGAGAAAGCGAAGCGCCTCGTCGTCGCCGCGCGGAACGCGGACGACGTCGATCGTAACGTCACGATTGAGTCCGGTGTGGCGCGCGAGAAAGGTCCGGCCATTCTCGGCGCGACGGAGCTCGCTCAGGATCTGATATCGATTGTCGAGCTTGCTGAGATCTGGAGCGAACTCCGATTCATCCGGCATACGAAGTCTCCAGAAGAGGGAGTCCCGGCAAGGTCATGCTCGAATTATGCCCAACTCAACGCGTTCCGCTCATCCGCTCCGCGCGAACGTAGGTCAGCCAGCCATACGGATCGTCGTCGACGCCTTTCACCAAGTCGAGGAAGCGCTGCTGGATCTGCGTCGTGATCGGACCACGGCGACCGTTGCCTATCGTGATCTTGTCGACGCTGCGAACCGGCGTCACTTCCGACGCCGTTCCGGTGAGGAAGACTTCGTCCGCCGTGTACAGCATCTCGCGCGGCATCTCCTGCTCGATAACGGGCAACCCCATGTCGCGCGCCAGGGTGAGGATGCTGAACCGCGTCACGCCGTGCAGCAACGTTCCATTGATGGTCGGAGTGCGAACGGCGCCGTCCTTCACGATGAAGACGTTCTGCCCGGATCCCTCGCTGACCATCCCGTCGACGTTCAGCGCGATTCCCTCAGCGAAGCCGTTCCGCAGCGCTTCCATCTTCACGAGCTGGCTGCCGAGGTAGTTGCCGGCAACCTTGGCCATCGCGGGGATCGTATTCGGCGCGACGCGCTGCCAACTGGTGACGCACGCGTCGACTCCGTTCTCCAGTGCACCCTCGCCGAGATACACGCCCCACGGCCAGCACGGCAGATAGACCTCGACGGGGCTGTCGAACGGCACCATCCCGCTCGCGCCGTAACCGCGGAGGACCATTGGGCGGAGGTAGCAGCTGTCGAGACTGTTCCGCTCTACCAGCTCACAACAGGCGGCGACGAGCTCGTCGAGGGAATACTTGACCTCCATCCGGTAGATCTTGCACGAGTCGAGCATCCGCTGGAGATGGTCCTCGAGCCGGAAAACCGCCGGCCCGCGCGGCGTGCTGTAGCACCGGATCCCCTCGAAGACCGAGGAGCCGAACTGCATGGAGTGGGACAAGACGTGCACCGTGGCGTCGCGCCAGCGAATAAACTCGCCGTCGCGCCAGATCCAATCGGTTTCGGTAATTCGAGCCATTCAGAACCTCGGGAAAATCGTGCGGCCTGGACAATGCGCGAAATATGCCCTTGGTGGAGGCTGAATGCCATTTTCGGTGGGCGGTCGGCGGTGGGCGGTCGGCGGTCGGCGGAATGACAACGCTCTTATCGCCCATCGCCCATCGCCCATCGCCCATCGCCGGCAGTTCCTACTTCACCGCCGCTTCGATCCGCTGAATCATCCCGTCCATCGCATTGTTCTCGTACCACCGCCACACGAGCACGATGTCGTGGTCGGGATCGATCCAGATGATGTTGCTCCCGTTGCCGAGGGCGGCGAAGCTGGTGGCGGGGCCGCTCGGCCACTGTTTGCGCTGCGTGTTGAGCCACCAGAGGTAACCGTAGTCCGGGCCATGCGCGCTCGGCGTCACTGCGTCGCGGAACCACTGCGCCGGCATTATCTGGGTGCCGTTCCAGTTGCCGCGGTTGAGCGCGAACAGGCCGAAGCGAGCGAGGTCCTCGGAGTTGATCCAGATCCCGCCGCCCCACCGAGTGCCGCCGCTCACTGATCCGATCTGCTTCCCGTTCATGTCGACAATGGAATTGGCGTACGGGACCCAACGCCACTCCGACGACGCGCCGATCGGGTCCATGATCGTCGACTTGAGCACATCAGCGAGGGCAACGCCGTATAGCCGCAGGAGAGATAGCGAGAATCGGTTGATGCGCACGTCGTTGTACTCGTAGTGCGTGCCTGGCGGCTGGATCGCCCGCGGCGGACGCGCGCCATTGCCGAATTTGTCCCGCCCTACAAAGTCAGCGTTCTTCCCCCACATGTCGCCTTCCCACTCGCTTTCCTGCTGCAGGTGGTTGCGCCAGGTGATCGCGGAGTTCTGCGGGGAGTCGTACCCGCCGTCGTGGATGTACGTGGCGACCCGGTCGTCGACGTTCTTGATCAGCCCGCGCTGCACCGCGATGCCGGCGACAGTCGAGAGGAAGCTCTTGGCGATGCTGTAGACCGGATCGTTGGCCTTCGTATCACCGAACTTGGCGACGATGTAGCCGTGGCGGAGAATGACGCCGTTCGTCGATGCGCGCGACTTCGGCAGTGGACCGAGCGGCGGGCCAAAAGTCCGCACCTGGTCGCGGTCGAAGTCCCACGAGCTGCCGTGCGACAGCGCGTAGTCGACCGCCGCCTGAAGCTTGGCCGAGTCGAGGTCGACCGCCGCCGCGGAGCGCGTTTGCCACTCGCCGCGCGGTGGAAAATAGGAGCGTGCCGATTGGCCGAGCGCGACCTGCGCGACGGCAAGAAAGACCGCAGCCGGCCCAAGTAGACGTACGGGGCTAATTCGCATGCGCAATAATGGGGTCTGACCCCACCTCTCGGAACGGGGTCTGACCCCAATTGAAGGATTTTGGTTAATTGTTGGGCGTGATGACAATCAAATCCTTTCGCGCTCGTCGCGCGACGACACTCGCCGCCGCCGCACTCTGCGCGGCGATCTCCGCGGGCGCACAGCAGCAACCGGGTCCTCGGCGCGGCGACGTCGTGTACGAAGCCTCCATTCCCGAATTGCAACAAGCGATGTCGCGCGGCGTCGTGAGTTCGGTGGCGTTGGTCGACGCCTACCTGGCCCGGATCGCCGCGTACGACAAGCAGGGTCCGGCACTCAACGCGATTATTCGCGTGAATCCGTCGGCCCGTGCCGACGCGGCGGCGCTCGACGCCGAGCGTAAGGCCGGACGCGTGCGAGGCCCGCTCCATGGAATTCCCGTGATCGTCAAGGACAATTACGGCACGCGCGGGATGCCGACGTCGGCCGGCACGATCGCGTTCGCGTCGCTCGAGCCGGACGACGCGTTCCAGGTGAAAAAGCTTCGCGAGGCCGGTGCCGTCATCATTGCAAAATCGAACATGCACGAGCTGGCGAGCGGCATCACGACGATCAGCTCCATCGGTGGCCAGACGTGCAATCCGTACAACCCGGATCGCAGTCCCGGCGGTTCGAGCGGCGGTAGCGGCGCGGCAGTCGCCGCGAGCTTCGCGGCGATCGCGTGGGGATCGGACACCTGCGGCTCGATTCGGATTCCGTCGGCGGTGCACAACCTATTCGGCCTCAGGCCCACGAAAGGTCTCTCGAGCATCACCGGGATCGTCCCGTTGTCGCATACGCAGGACGTGGGCGGGCCGATCGCGCGCACGGTGACCGATCTCGCGATCGGCCTCGACGCGACGATCGGCGCGGACCCTGCCGACTCGGCGACTCACATTCTCGAAGGAAAGAGCGTCCCGAGATTCATCAACGCCCTCGACACCACAGCGCTCCGCGGAAAACGCCTCGGCGTTCTCGTCGCGCACTTCGGCACGGAGACAGACGATCAGGAAGGCGCGCGCGTCGTGCGCGCGGCGATCGATAAGATGAAGGCGCGCGGCGCCGAGGTCGTCGACGTCACGATTCCCAGACTGGACTCGGTGATCAACGCCGCCGGCGTCATCGACTACGAGCTCAAGCCGGACCTGATGGAGTTTCTCAGCGCGGTGCCCAACGCCCCGGTGAAGACGCTCGGCGAGATCATCGATCGCGGACTCCTTCACGTCGCGCTCGACGACGGATTGCGCCGGCGCGAGGCGCGCGGGTCGCGCACGAGCGACGCGTACAAGAGCGCGCTGGCGCAGCGAACCGTGGCGCGTGATCTCGTGCTCTCTTTTCTCGACGCCAACAAGCTCGACGCGCTCGTGTACCCGACGCTGCGTCGCAAGGCGGCGTTCATCGGCGAGCCGCAACGCGGCGCGAACTGTCAGTTGAGCGCCGTCACGGGCCTGCCCGCTCTGTCAGCGCCGGCGGGATTCACGAACGACGGCATGCCGATCGGCGTCGAGCTGCTCGGGCGTCCGCTCGACGACGCGAAGCTCGTCGCGATGGCGTACGACTACGAACAATCGAGTCGTCCGCGTCGCGCACCGAGCACGACGCCGCCGCTGGTCGACGGGAAAGCGCCGAAGCCGCTTGCGATCAGCGTCCTCGCGAAGGACGGCAAGGCGGTCGCGAGCGGTTCGCTGACGTACGACGCCACGCATCGCGCCCTTGGCTACGCCGTGAACGTGACAGGCCTTCTCGCGAGCCACGTATTCACGATGAGCATCGATCGCGACAGCGCTGGCAAGAAAGGCCCGATGGTTCGACATCTCACCGGCCCGGGCGTGGCGAGTGCGCGGGGCACCCTCACGCTGACCGAGGTCGAGCGTCGCGATCTCCTGGCGGGCCGTTTGGCGTTCGTCGTCTACACGCGCGAGCAGCCAACGGGTGCGATGCGCGCGCGCCTCACGGCGGCGGGCATGGTCGATGCAACCGCACCTCCGCCCCAGATGTAGCGGATGTGGTTATGGCGTCGAAGAAATCGCCCGCTCGCTCCGGACGCCGTTGGTCTCGCCGTGTGACGACGACGAGCAACGCACTCGACCTGGACAGCGGCGTCTTCACATGGAAGGACCCGCGCCGCGTCGCGCGGTCACTCAAGCGGTCGGCCGAGCATAGCCGACGACGCAAGAGCGACCCGTACCGATCCGCGATGTCGATGCTGACGTTCTATATCAACCGCGCCGGCGACAAACTCGGGGTCCGTCAGAAGCACGTGCTCGAGCGTGCCAAGAACGAGTTGCGCAAGCTGTATGGGCGAGAACAGCGATGACGGTTCACTGTTCGAAAAACTGCGAAACTGCTTTGGATACGGGACAAAGCAACAGGATTTGACGAATCACCTACAGGAGAACTGCTTATGAGGGGACGTGGCGAGACGGTTCCTTCCTGCCAAATCCCATTCACAAGAGCAGTTAATCCTGTAGTTGCTCCGTTCAATCCCGTCGCAGGTTCCCGTATCCAAGGCAGTTTCGCCGTTCATCGCGGACGAATCACGTTGTTCGTAGCGGGCGTGGCGCGTGTGGCTTTCTTCTCCACGGTGATTGGCAGCGGCGGACGTTTGTCCTTGTCGATGAAGCGTTCGCCCGAGGTCATCCACGCTGGTGCCGGCGCGCCCTTGAGATAGTGGTCGAAGAACTGGCCCATGCGATTTTCATAATCGACCTGGTTCTCCAGCTTTCGCAGGCCGTGATCCTCGCCGGGATACGAAAGGAAGATCACCGGCTTCTTGTTGAAGCGGAGCGCGTTGTACCACTCCACGCCTTGCAGATACTCGACCGTCTGGTCGTTGTCGCCCTGCATCTGGAGGAGCGGCGTGTTCATCGTCTTCACGCCGGAGATCGGTGACTGCTGGTAGTAGAGATCCGGATCCGTGTACGGATCGGTGCCGTAGCGGCCCTGGCCGGTGATGTCGTACCCCTGATTGTTTTGGCCGCTGCCCCGGAAGAGCGTATTGAACTCGGTCGTGAGATCGATCGGCGCCGCGCCGGAGACAATCGCCGCGAACATCGTCGAATGACCGGCGATATAGGCCGAGCCGCCGCCGCTGTAGCTGTGGCCCTGGAGCCCGACGCGCTTCGGATCGGCGTAGCCCATCTCGATCACCTTCTTCACCGCGTTCTCCACGGAACCGAGCATGTCGCTGTGCGACGTGCGCGTGTGGAAATAAATGTCGGGCTGCATGACGAGGTAGCCGTTGCTCACGTAGCCCGCGAACTGCGGCGCCGTCGCGTATCGTGGCGTCTGATAGACGTTCAGGTTCTGCGAATTCTTCTCATAGAAGTTCACGAGCATCGGCAGTCGCTGACCGGCCTGATATCCGTCAGGGATAGCGAGCGTGCCTTGCAGCTTATGGCCGTCACGATCGGCGAAGTCGAACAGGATGCGATGACCCCAGCGATACTCCGCCTGCTGCGGATTGGCGTCGCTCACCTTCTTGTCGTTCTGGAACGTGTGATCGGCGACGCGAAGGTCGGGATACTCCGTCCAATCTTCGCGCGTGTACAGGAATCGGTCAGCGTTCGCCGCCTTCTGCGGCCGGCCGTAGCTCTTGTCCTGGTACACAATTTCTCGGACCTGTCCCTGATTCAGCTCGTAGTAGCCGGACTTCTTCGTCCGATCGCCGTACGCCGACAGGAACATCGCCTTGCCGAGATCGATCGTCGCTTCGCTGCCGCCACCACGGCCGCCGCGACCACCGCCGCCACCGCCCGCACCCGGACCGGCCGGCGCTGATTGGTCGGGGTCGAGTGCGACGTAGCGAAGACGCATCTCTTTCGCCGTACCAGCGCCGTTGGTGAGATTGCGCGGCGCTTCGCTCCCGTCGAGCGATACGAGCCACAGGTCGTATCGGTGGTCGAGAATGACGTACTTCTCGTCCTTCGTGTAGCCGGTCACGCCGTATGCCGGCTTGTCGCCGAAGTGATCGTCTTCCGCGTTCACGAACGACACCGGCGCCTTCGCCGTGATGTTCACGTGCTTGTTGGCCGCGAGGTCGTACGACCAGACCTGCTTGTCCTTCCAGTAGAGGAAGTACCGTGAGCTCGGTGAAAGACCGAAGGTGCGGCCGAGGCCAGTGGCGATCGGCGTGCGCTCGCCGGTCGTCACGTCGACGCGGAAATAGTCGGCGCGTGCCTGCGTGTAGTCGGAGACATACTTACGATCGTCACCGACAACGGCCCAACGCCCGTCCCGCGTCACCATGACGGTGCGGACGGTCGAGTCGGAGATTCGCGTCACCTTCTCGCCGGCGAGGTCGAGCGCGGCGCGGTCGGTACGATTGCGCTCCGTATTCGCCTGCGAGCGCTGTACGCTTTGAATGCGGTCGTCGGTCGCGTGGAAGATGTCCACGTCGGACGCGGCGACGAGGCTGTCTTCGGTCACCGGCTTCCGCTTCGGATCCTGGCTCTTGAGCGAGAAGATCAGACGATCGTTCTTCACGCTCCAGACGAGCGGGCCCTTCTCGCTGATCGCGAACTTGGCGGGGATGCCGTGTGTCCCCGGCGCGACGCGAACCCGTTTCATCGCGGAACCGTCCGTCACGTTGACCACGGCGACGATCGAGTTCTCACGCTGGGCCAGCGTGTCGGCGTCCGCGCCGTGCAGCGCGGCGAGCGCGGTGCCGTCTTCCGACCAGGTGAGCCGGCCATAATGCTCGCGCGCGTTCTCGAGCACGCGATCGGCGCCGACCTTGAGGTCGGTGACGTACAGTCCGTTGCCCGCGTCGTCCGCCGCGTCGACGGTGTAGGCGAGCATCGATCCAATTTTGTTGAACGCAAATTCGGCGACCGACCCGATCAGCCGATCCGCGCCGGTCTTGAGATCGCGGACGATCAAGTCGGCGCCTTCGTACTTCGGCGGAGGCTGTTGCCGGGCGCGGTGCACCACGAAGTAGCCGGAGCCTTTCGAGAACTCGACGTTCGCGACGTCCTCCCAGGTTGTTTTCATCTGAGTGGCGAGGTTCACGAGCTCGACTCGCCGCGGAGGAGCAGCCGCGGCGCCATCGCCGCCGCGACCGGCCGCCGGAGCCGGCGTCGGAGTCGGCGTTGCAGGAGCGCCACCGCGTCCGCCCCGACCACCGCCGCGACCCGTCGTAGCCGGCGCGACGTAGTACGCGACCCATTGCGCGTCGTCCGAGAAGGTCGGCCGAGTGCCGCCGTTGACGACAATCTCGCGATCGCCGTCCGCCTGCTTGATGTGCAGCTCTTCGTCACGACGCACCTGAGTGTACGACCAGGCCACCCACTTGCCGTCCGATGAAATCGCCGGCGTGGCGATCGATCGCCAACGCGCGTAGTCGGCGACCTGCAACGCCTTCTTGTTGTCCGGATCGACGCGCGGCGCGTCCGCCCTACCTTGCTGGACCGCATCTTTGTTCTGTGCAGTCACCACCAGAGGCTTCGTGAACAACACGACGAACACAAACGCGCGAACCAGCGGAGCAACGCGCATGGTCAAACTCCTGCAAACGAGAGGTGGCAGGTAGGGAACGAAGTGTGTCCAATATGAACCTCAAAGCGCTGCCGTGCCTAGGTCGTCCCGCGTCGCGCTAGTTGTCGGCGACGCTCTTTTCGGAGACGCCGGTCGAGTTTCGTTGGCCGAGCTCCGGGCCGGTGATCGGGCCGGAGTGATACGGGGGAACTGCCGCGGACACTACGCGGTCACGCGCGGGCAACACGCTGAAGGGCCTCTGGAGACTTCTTTCACCACGAGCCGGGATTTCTTGGTGACTGCCGCTCGGGACGCTTCTTGTAGCTTCCCGAGCGTCGGTTCCAAAAAAGATCCTGGCTCGTTGCGCGCAAGCATTCAATCGCCGCCCGCGTAGTGCCCGCGCGTGACCGCGTCGTGTGCGCGTTTCCAAATCGCGCGATCTCGACGAACCACCATCACCTCGATGCCAGCGAGGGAAGCATCGCGGCGGCTAAGTCGCGATAGCGGAGATCAGAGCGTAGGCGACTTCGGGATGAGCGAGGTCCGAGTGGCCGCCGATGATCGCGTTCGAATCCAGGTTATAGATCCCGCGGGCGGCGAAGCCATACGCGGAGCCGGGGGCGGCCAACGTTACCACTCTCGCGCCGGGCGTCTTCTGCGCCCCGTTCCGTCCCAGCCCGCCGTACGGATCGTTGGCGTCACCAAGCGCGGCCGCGATCTGCCGGGCGATGCGCGAAGCGATCGGGTAGGCGAGGCCCACGGCCTTGTCCTTCGCCGTGAACGTGATCGCGACCACTCCCGTCACGTACGCCGGGTCGGTGACGACACGCCGGAAGTATCCGTCGTGAGTTCCATCGTAGTCGAGCGCGAAGCCGTAGTGGGAAAACGCCGCCTGAAGCAGCACGAGCGAATTCACGGGAAGCGGCGCGGCACCGTCCGGACCCGCCGTCGCCGCCGTGACGAGGCGCGCGCCAAAGCTGTGGCCGACCAGATGGATGGCGAGCGCGTCCTGTCCGGAGGCCGGCCGGTCCTCGCGAATGCGCGTGAGGACGTCGCGCACGCCCCCCTGCCCGATCGCACCGGCGCGGTTCTTCATCTGATAGTACGTCACGAGGTTGGCGAGATTCCGCGCGCCGTCCGCCACTTTGCCGAACCAGTCACCCAATCCCGCTGCGCCACCTCCACCGCCGGCGCCATACGAGCCCGCACCCATTGATACCGCGCCGCCCCCGCCTGAACTCGAAGACGTCGGCGCGGCGTCCGGAGCGGTTCGCGCCAGACGCCGAAGCAGCTCGTCACCGTCGAGGGTGAAGAACGACGGATCGATCACGGCTTCTTCGTCGTTGGCGTCGTGCGGCATGAAGGCGCGAATGAGCCGCGAGTATTCGTCGCGCGCGTCGATCGAACCGGAAAGCTGCGGGACGAGCGCCTTCGCCCGCGCGAGCGCCACGGTGGCGTCGGGCGAGTCGAGAAAGCCCGAGAGTTGATCCACGGCCTGAGCCGCTTCCTGAGTGCCGTCCGACATGGCGGCGGCACCACCGGGAATCAACGATGCCTCGTCGAACTTCTTGGACGGCCACAGAATCCCGACGACGGCGACGCTCCGCGAACGTACCGCGGTGCACGCCGGATTCTGCAACGGCAACACCCCGCCGACCTGATTGAAGATCGACGTGTACAGCGCCTCGGCTTCCGGGATGTCGTTGTTCCATCCGTGCGAGATCACGATGAGGTCTGTGAGTGGCGCGGCCGCGCCCTGCGCGACCGCAGCGATCACCGCGGCGAACTGCGACTGATCGACTATCCCGCCGTCCTTGTTGAAGGCGAGCGGGAAATACTTGAAGGGGCCCATCGTTGTTGGAGACGGCATGATCACACCGATTGAATGGCGCGCATCAGATCCACGAGTCCCGCGCCCTGGAAGTAGCGCTCACGTCGCAGATCGGTCGCTGATTGAACGAAGATGCGTTTGACTTCGTCCGCCTGGCCGATGAACTCGCGGCGCACGGAGAGAAACGCGGCGATCGCGCCGGACACGTGCGGCGCGGCCATGCTCGTGCCGCTGTCCTCGACGTAGAGCGCGTCGCTCTGCGTCGCCGCGCGCGCGTTGTCGAGCGTCGAACCGGCCCCGCACGAGATGATCTTCTCGCCGGGCGCGACGAGATCCGGTTTCAGCCGGCCATCGCCGGTCGGCCCCTTCGATGAAAAGTAAGAAACGCCGTACACGTGCGGCATGTCGCGATGCGTCGAGCCCACGGTGATCGCGCGCTCGGCGTTGCCGGGATCGTTGATGCTGAGTGGAAGACCCGCCGCGACCGCGCCGCGCGCCGTCGTATCGACGAATCCGTACCCCGTGTTGCCCGCCGCGACGACGACGACAACGCCCGACCGCACCACGCGATCCACGACGTTGCAGAGCGGACTCTGTCCGCACGCGAACCACTCCGGATCGAAATCATATCCGACGCTGAGATTCACGCCGTGGATTTTGATGTCCTTGCCGTAGCCGTTGACGCGGTCGATCTCCTCGAGCGCGGTGATGAGATTGCTCACCTGTCCGCGTCCCTGCGCGTCGAGCACCTTCATGCTGAGGATCGTGCACTCCGGCGCGACGCCGCGAATCCGCGTCAGCGGCATGACGTCGTGCACAATCTGGCCCGACTCGTCGCGATGCCTCGCGACCGCGCTCAGGCTAAGCGACTTGTCGGACGCGTCGAGCTCACCGGCGATGATCCCGGCGACGTGAGTTCCGTGGCCACATTCATCGGTGAGGGGCGACTCCGGTTGGCCCGGGCCGACGTTGAAGTCGCGATGGCGCAGCGGCGCGTCGAGGGTGAGCGTCGCGTGCTTGCGAAAGTGCGGATGATCGCCCTGGACTCCCGAGTCGAGCACCGCCCAGACGATACGCTTGCCGCCCGCGGCGAACGACGTGAGGGCGGCGTCAGACTTCACGGTGCTCACCGAGCGCGTGAGCAGCGCTCGCACCTCGAAGTCGGGCCACACGCGGTAGATCACGCGGCGCGGCGACACCGACGCGCCGCCCGCCGATTCCGCGTCGAGCCGCACCATCGCCTTGATCGCGCGGCCGGTGAGGCGCGCGAAGACGTACTGGTCGCTCAACGCCGACTTGCGTTCGTCGACGGCGACTCCAGGCTGCGGCCCGCCCGCGCTCGCCAGCGCCGCCGCGGCGAGGTCGCGAACGCGCTCACGCGCGTGCTCGCGTCCGCCGGGAAAGTTCAGGTTGAGATCGATGACGACATCGAAGACCGCGTCCTCGCCGCGCTCGGAAAACTGCTGGAGCAGCGGCAACGCGATGACGGTTCGATCGAGTGTCTTCGGATCGAACACCGGTTTGGCGAGGCCCGGGCGGGGAACGCCGCCGGCGGACGGGTCGGACATGATTGCGAGGAGAGGGGTTCACCGGTGCGCGGCCGGCGGCGGCCACGAGGTGGGAATGCAAACATGAACGCGTGGGCGGCGCCGTGCAACGACGAACATTCACCCCCTGCGCCGCGTATACAAAGCACTACACGAACACATCGCGGAGACCATCTGGTGTCGTTTACGCTTCTGTCGGCACGCGGGATCACCACACTCGCCTTGATCGGAGCGAACGTCGTTCCGGGACGCGCGCACGCGCCGTCGGCGGGGGCGCACCGCCAGCCTGGACTTTCGTTCCGCATCTCATCGTCCACCAAGATCTACCCGGGCGACACGCCGCGGAATCAGGATGACGAGGTCATGCGCGGACGCGGCCAAGCGGCCGGCAACCATACGCGCATCGAGTTCCTCGCGTATACGCCGGCGCCGCAGGGCGTGACGACCGACGATTTCCTGATCGCGCTCGACTCCGGCAAGGTCTGGGTGGAGCACACGAACAACAAGCGATTCACGTCGGCCGACGACACCTTTGGCGGTCCGGCGGTCGTGACACTCGGCCGCGTGATGGGCGGTGGTCGCGGTCGTGGCGGACCACCGGGAGACGCAGCCGGCGGCGGTGGGGGCGGGGGCGGGGGCGGAGGACGCGGCGGCTTTGGGGGACGAGGAGGCGGCGGTCCGCCGGGCGGAGCGGGTGGCGTGCGCGGCGGTCGCGGACCAGGACGCGGACGCGGCGGCCTGGGCCAGGGATTCCTCAATCAGCTCCAGCTCCTCGACGTCAACTTCAAGATCGAGAAGCTCGGCGCCGGTGACGCCATCGACGGCAAACCGACGCAGCACTACAAGATCACGACGGACTATCGCGTCGTGTGGGGCGACCAGCCCTTCCCGGCGCATGCGGTAACGGAAATCTGGACGACGGCACTGCCGACGCTGATTCCAAACCCATTCGAGCCACTGATCGTCGCCGATCAATCGACCGACGGCCCACTCATCGAGTACGCGCTCAAACTTCGCGCGATCCGGGCGCAGCTCGAGGGCACCCCGATCAAAGTCGTGACGACGACGACCTTCTCGAATATCCAGGACGTCGTCGGATTGCGCTCATTCATCGGCAACGATCCGACGATCACGACGCTGACGGTCGTTCAGCAAACTCAAATCACGAACATCCAGCCGGCCGAAGTGGATCCGAAGATTTTCCTCGTGAACGAGGAAGGCGGGGAGTAAGGCCATCGGCGATGGGCGATGGGCGATGGGCGATGGGCGATGGGCGATGGGCGATGGCGCGAAAGTATGTCATCCTGAGCGAAGCGAAGGACCTACTCTCCCAATCGAGTAACTAACTCGGGAGAGTAGGTCCTTCGTCGCTAACGCTCCTAGCCGTTTCCCCCATCGCCCACCGCCCATCGCCCACCCCCTACTCGGGCGGCCTGCCTCCCCTGCCCCGTGCAGCCGCCGAATCCGCAGCCGGCTGCGGCGGCGGATCGTAGTCCTTATCTGGAATCTTGAACGTATCAGCGATCGCTTTGTCGCCGAGGATTCCCATGGCGCGCTGGGCGATGTAGTCGCCCATCTTCGGGGCAAACTTGGCGCCCTCGGCGTTGCCGCCCGCGCCGATCAGCACGTTCGACCACTGCGGATGCCAGTCGACGATGAAGTTGCCGCTCGACGTGGACTCGTAATGGCAGGAGTGCGTCTGGGCGACTGGCGCATCCTTGAGAATCGGGAAGCGATGCGCGACGAACCGGCGAGAACCGTCGACGCGATCCATGCTCGCCCAGCGATCGCTCGTGTCGGGATCCTGCTGCGCCGGCGGCACGTCCTGTTGCTGACCAAAGCCGCCCCCACCGCCTCCGCCACCGCCGCCACCACCGCCTCGGCCACCACCGCCGCGGCCATTTCGACCCTCAGAGGGAGCTGCAGCGCGACCTTCGGCGGGCGGTACGCCGGTGTTGCCCGCGTTCGCCATGTTGGAACCGGTGTCGGTCGCCGGTGCGTTGTTCGCGCGACCGTTCCCGCGTCCTTGTTGCGCCGCGGCGCCAGGCGTACCGGCTGCTCCGCCGGCGTCGGCGACCTGCGGCGTCGGCGCGCGCTCGGCGCCGCGCACGCGGAAGCCGCGATTGTCGACGGGGAGCGCCGGCCAACCCGTCACGCCGGGGAAGTTGAAGCTCGGCATGTTCGGGTAGGTAAAGCGATGGTCGCCGATCGGCGTCGCGAAGTACACGACGTAACCCATCGGCGTGCGGGTCTTCTTCGCGAAGATGTCGGGGAAGGTTTTCCCGAGCCACGGACCGACGCAGTACACGAACGTGTCCGCGCGCAGCGTGCCGCCGGTATCGAGCGCGATCTCCTCGAGCTTACCGCTCGAGACCTTGGACGGTGAGGCGCGGCCGATCCTGATCTTGCCGCCGAGGTGCTCGAACGCAGCGGCTGCCGCTTGCGCCGCGCGACGCGCGCGAACGACGCCCGCGTCCGGCTCGTACAAGCACGCTGTGATGTCTTCCATGCCGACGACGGGGAACGCCTTCCGAACGTCGTCCGGGTTCAGGATTTGGTACGGGATCTTGTTCTTGTCCCACCAGAGCTTGCACTGGAGCTGGAAGTTGTCCCACTCGGTGCGGTAGATGATGTCGCCGGTGACGTGGAACAGGTTGAGCCGGAGCTCGCGACCCCACTCGTCGTCGAACTGGATCCAGCGCTTCATCGACTCACGCGCCCACAGCGTCCACAGCTCGCCCAGCGTGCCCCTCTTGTCGCCGTACGACGAACGCACGCCACGCGTCTCATCGCCGGAGGTCGACCGCGCGTTGCCCGGGCCGTACGCGTCGACGACCGTGACGTTTGCGCCCATCTTGCGCAGATGGTAGGCGGTAAAGCTGCCCCAGAGTCCGGCACCGACGACGACAATGTCGGGGGAGGCCGAGGCGGAGCGTACGGAACGCGTTGCTCTCGGGTTGGGGATGTTTGCGGCGGCGCTGCCCGCACCTGAAACCAACAGGGCACCCGCGCCCGCGCCGGCTACCTTGAGGAAATCGCGGCGAGGCAGAGCCCCTTCGTCACTTTGGCCGGCTTTGGTCACGGCCGAATTGTCGGCGGAATTCGATGAATCGTTCGTCATGGACGTAACGAGTGGATGATGCGAGGGATACCGACCAACTTGACGCGGCGCACGAGTGAAATCAACGCGTATGGTTCGGCTCGACACGGCTGGCGTCACCCCGTGCCCCCGTCTAATATGGGTGCCACCTCGTCACCGCCCGCGCGGTAGGAGTTTTGATGCGGAAGTCTCGCCCCCGCCTGCTTGTCCTCGGCACCATCGCCGCCGTCGTCGGATGCGCGGCTGCCACGACAAATGTTCGCCCACCGCTCGAGGCCCGATTGGGCGCCGGATCGAAGACCGGCGCGCCGGTTCCACTCCGCTTCGATCCGACCGCGAAGGTCGTGATCACGCGCTATGCGAACCTGGCGCCAGCACCATACACCGCGGCACAAGCGGCTCGAGGCGAGCAGGTGTACAACTCGACGTGTGGCGCTTGCCATCAAAGCGAGAAGTTCGTCGGCAAGGAGTTCGTCGATAACTGGGGGGACCGCCGCATCGGCGACTTCTACCAGCTCGTCCGCCAAACGATGCCGGTCGACAATCCCGGCTCGCTGAAAGACCAACAGTATCTCGACGTCACGGCCTACATTCTCAAGGCAAATCACGCGACGGCGACGACCGACTCGCTGAGTGCCGACACGACGATCATGCGCGGCCGCAAGATCGGCGTTCATCCATAACCACCCGATCCACTGGACGACCATGCAACGACGCGCCTCCGCCCGACTGATACTTCTCGTCGCGATCGCGGCGCCGGTTTTCGCACGCGTCGTCGGCGCGCAAGAAACCAGCATCCGCCCGCAAAACGATCTGCCCAATCCGTATCGCACGCTCGACACCTGGGCGAAGATGCCGGGGGGACGGACCTGGGGCTCGGCGAGCGCGGTCGACATCGACAAGGACGGCGTGAGCATTTGGGTCGCCGAGCGGTGCGGGGCGAACAACTGCGCGACATCGACGCTCGACCCCGTGATGAAATTCGATACGACGGGGAATGTGGTCGCTCATTTCGGTTCGGGGCTGATCGTCTCGCCACACGGCATCTTCGTCGATCGCGACGGCAACATCTGGGTGACGGACTGCAACTGCACTGGCGGGGGCGGCGGACGACGTGGTGGCGGCCGTGGCGATACGTCGGCCGCGGGACGCGCGGCGGCGCCACCGACTGCGCCGGCCGGCCCGCCAAAGGGTCATCAGATCTTCAAGTTCAGCCCGGACGGCAAACTGCTGTTGACGATGGGCGTCGCCGGCGGCGGCCGCGACACGGCGTACTTCTTCCAGCCGAACGACATCCTCGTCGCGCCAAACGGCACGATCTTCGTCGCCGAGGGGCATTCGTCGGGCGCCGGCAGCACGGCCCGGGTATTCAAGTTCTCGAAAGAGGGAAAACTGATCACGACGTGGGGCCAGCTCGGCAAGGGCCCGGACGACTTCGACCAGCCGCACGCGCTGGCGATGGATTCGCGTGGACGGCTCTTCGTGGGCGATCGCGGCAATAATCGGATCAAGATCTTCGATCAGGACGGGAAGCTGCTCGACACGTGGTATCAGTTCAGCCGGCCGAGCGGGATCGCGATCGATGCGCAGGACAACATTTACGTCGCGGACTCGGAGTCAGGCTCGGTCAACCCGGCGCACGGAGCGTGGAAGCGCGGGATTCGCATCGGCAGCGCAAAGGACGGTTCGGTGAAGTACTTCATTCCCGATCCGAACACGGCGGCCACGAACACCAGCTCGGCCGAGGGCGTGGCGGTCGACAAGCGTGGGAACATTTACGGGGCCGAAGTCGGACCGCAGACGTACGGGGCCGACGCGGTGGCGCACATCAAGAAGTACGTGAAGCCCTGAGTCGTTGAAAAAGCGCAACGTGATCATGGCTTGCACGTCTTCGTGTTCGGATCCCAAACCTGTCCGACGGGACAGGAACCGGTCGTCATGGTTTTCGGGGGCGGCTGGTACCCGCATTGGGTCGACGACGACACTGTGGCGACGCCGCTGTATGGATAGAAGTCGCCACCTTCGGCCATGTCCCGAATGACGACCGTGCTGCTTCCACAATGCGGCGCGCCGGTGAACGCGAGCGTAGTGGACGTGCGCGACTGAATCGACGTATTCGTCATCGTCGTCCGCCACGCGTAAATCGTCGCGACGTCCATTCCGGTCCCGGAAACCGTGAAAGGCGTTGGGGTGCCAGCGACGACGCCGGTGTTCGGCGAGATGCCGCTCACGGTGCCAACGCGAAGCACTTGCACCTTTCGCGTCAGATTTCCCGTGGCGCAATCCGTGAACGGAGCGAGCGTACAGTTCACGTGAACCGCGAGGTCGATCTGGCCGCGAGCCGCTCCGTCGGGAACCTTGAGCCGGACGCGAAGCAACGCGCCGTCGCTGTTGAACAGCGGCTTCTTCTCGAGGATCGTCTGCGGAACACCGCCCAGCATGACGGCATCGGCCCAATCCACCCACGGACCGTAAATCCAGTACTCCTTGGCCTGCCCCGGAGCCACATAGGGCGTCGTGACCGGCGCCTGCAAATTCGACGCGTTGACGGTCTCGATGCGCTTGATTCGCGGCGTATCGAACCGATGATAGGGCGTCGCCAATACAACCGCGGCTGCAGCGCTCAACGTCAGTCTCAACATGGTGCCCCCAAGAAAGGAATTGCTGCGTTGCCGGAGCCACCGTGCGCACTCGGCACGGCGTCACTCCGAGGAGATCAATCAGTGGGTGGTGCCCGCCGACGGCGTGATCGTTCGCCAACGACTCCGGCGTAACTCTCGACCGTTGAAGTCGAGCGCGACCACGGTCCAGCGCATTGTCTTTCCGGCGGCGCGCTCGAAGAGGAACGGCGGCGCCTGATACGTGACCGCGCCCGGCGGTGCGATAGCCGCGAAGACACGGAGTCCGTCACTCGTCTCGAACTCCACACGGTAGAACGCGGCGCGGCGATCGCCGATCCAACTCACCGTCAGCGCCGAGTCGCGGGAGACGGTCGCTCCCTCGCGAGGAAGCACCAGGGCGAGCTCGTTTCCGGTTTGCCCGCTCGAAACCTCGCCCGCCGCCGCGCCAACGACGTAGCGCAAAACGGGCAGCGGAAATCCCGCGACTGCGCCACTGTGTACGACGCCAAGTCCGGCGCCGACCGCCGAGCGATCCGAGTCGCCGTCCTTGTCGTCGGTCGCTTCGATGCGCAGAAGAATCAGGTACGTTCCGGGAACCGCGGTCGGAATGCGCGAGACATCCGGGCCAGGTAAGACGACGCGTCCCGTCGGCTGAAGGAAGACACTGAAACGCCCGAGCTGCGTATAGCGTCGCTGACTTCCGCGCGCTTCCGGCGGCAGCGTCGCCTCGGTGAGCAAATCCTCCGGCTCGGGAAGCTCGTCGCCGGGCAACACGACCTCCCATCGACCGTGAAGACGTCCGGATCCGTTGAATGCGATGTCGGCCGCGAGCGGAGGCACAGTCGCATCAGGTTCGACGAACAGCACCGGCGTGTTGGCATCGAATCGGACGTCGACGTCGGTGAGCGAGAACGGAACCCGCGCGCCGCCGCCGGCGAGCCTGCACGTGACGGCGACATATTCGTCGGGGCCGCCGGCGGTGCTCACGAATCGCCGCACGTAATAGAAGCTCGACGTGTTGCCACGTTCGGCGTCCTGGTACGCGCGGCGCGACACGGACGGCGGGATGCTCATCACGTCGCTGAGCACTCCGCTCGATAGCTGCGACTGATTGTACCGAATCGGCAGTTGGCCGAAGATCGTCGCCGGATTGCAGCGCGAGCCGCGCGCCGGAGCGGCGGGAATCAACGCGCCGCACCAGAATGCCTCGATTGGGATCTGGTTGCGGAGGCCTCCGTACGTCAGGAAGACTGTCGTCGCGCCCTGAGTGTTGACATTCACACCGGTCGGGTTGACGCGGACCTGTGCCGACACGTCGACAGGACAAACGAGACGAGCGACGACGGAGACGAGGATGATCGAACGGAATGACATGGCGAGGTCAGTAGAGGCGAAGTGACATGCCGGAGGTCAGCGTCCAACCCGCGCGCTCCGTTCGCGAGAACACCGGTCCGCCGGGAAAAGCCCAGTTGGTACCCGACGTGTTGCCGTAACGCAGGAAGAACTGCCCGCGCGTACCGCCGCCCGCCGGAGTGCGCCCGAGGTTGAATCCCTGCGCGAGCTCGAGTCGCTGCTCGGTGCTGGTCACGTCCGAGGTCAATGGGTCGTCGCGCGTCACGTTGATCGACGCCAAGCTCGTGATCGTGGTGAGCGCGGTTGGCCGCCAGGTCAGCGTGCCGCCGGCGTGACGAGTCCGGTTCGTCTGCGACGTCTCGCGGCTCGTCTGATGCTCGCTGCTCCCCTCGTACCCCACGTCGAAGTTCGAGCGCACGCTCACGTCGACGGAGATCGCGTTCGAGACGCCGAAAAAGTCGGCGCGTTCTCGACCGGCTTGCCGGTTGTCCTGGATGTTCTGGTTGTAGCGGTACTGCAGACGCCAGCGTCCGATCTGCCACGCCGCCGCCGCGTTGTGCAGGTCGTTCATCTGATCCGGCACGTGCGTGGCCGAGAACTCGCTGTTGAGCGGAATACCGGCGCCGAATTGATGAACGCGATTGAGGCCGTAGTTGACCGCGGGCAAGAACGACGCACCGCGTTGAATCCTGAGAAGCCCGGCGAGCGGAGCGCTCACCTGCACCGTCGACATGCGATTGAGCGTTTTCAGAATCGACGCGATGTCGTTGAGGTTGTCGTGATAGCGGTTGTGCGAAAGCTGCAGATTCACGACGCCGACATTGCCCGCGATCTCATAAGTATCCTGGACGCGGTCCGACTGTGTCTGCGCGGCGACCGTGCGGTACATCGGGTCGACTTGCTCGCGCCGGTAGACGGCGTTGACGCTCGTCGAGAACAGACCGCCGACGCTCGCGTTCTGAAGTAGGCCGGCGTTGGCTTCCACGTAGTACGCGCCCCGACGCTCCTCGCGCACGGGCACGACTGTCGTGTCGCCAGTCAGCTCGTGGTCCTTCGCCGGATTGTTGAACCGACTCTTCGAGAGACCACCGGCGACGCGAAGGCGCTGGGACGGCGTCGCCGCCGAGAATTGGACTCCCGCGCCGGTGCTTCGCTCGGCGTCGACGACCGCGCCTTGCGTGAACGAAGTCTGCGGCAGGAGAGAGCCGTTCATGAGCGTCGCGTCCAAATGGATTGCGCCAGGCCGCGACGGAACGAGCTCGAGATTCAGCGTTCCCGACTGCACGCGGTGATCGCCGTTCTCCAGTCCCGTGAAGTTGTTCCAGCCGACGACGCTCGAGCCGTTGAGCGCTGACACCGTCACGCTCGCCCGAGTACCGCCGACGCGCGCCTCGACGCCGCGGCTTGCGAACGAATTGATCAGATGGCGATTCGTTCCCGCCGACACGTGCCCGAGCGACAGCGAGGCTGGTCCCCGCTCCAACTGCAGTACGTAGTCCGACAGATCGATCTTCGGCGCGCGATCGTGCCGGTCACCGTAGCGCAGCGCCTCTTGACGCCGCGATGCGCCGACGTAGTTCGATGTCGTCTGAAAGCGCCAGCCGTCGCGTTCGTGAGTGGTCTGCAACCCGCCGCTGAAGCCCAGATCCTGATAGGTCGCCGGGTCGGGGGACGGCTGGAGTCCGGAATGCCCCTCGGCGAGCTGGCCTTTGTTGTTGATCGAGGCCGATGGCTTCGCGGACGCGGCGCTGAAGCCGGCCGGCGTGAGAACCTTGATCGCCAGACGGGCCACCTCGGTCCACCGTCGGCTATTTACGGTATAGACCACGACTTCACTTTCGCCCGACGGAAGCCGCAGAGCGCGAGATCCGTAACGAAGCACGGTTCCGGAACGCTCGAACAGCGATGTTACGTCCGTCGACCCGATCAGGACCGCGACACGCCCCTCGTCCGAGGTGAGCGGACGACTCAGCATCAGCGCGATCGGCGAGTCTGCCGGGATCCAGCGCTCCGGCGCGAACGAGGACGTCACGCTCAGCGCGGGCACTCGCGCGGTCGTCGAATCCTGGCCGCGGGCCGAATCTGCCACGGCCGACAGCAGCACACCCACGGTCAAAGCGATGACCGTCCACCGCGTGGACTTCACCGCGCACGGCCCGGATCGCGACCAACAAGCGTATCGGAAATACCCGCCATCTCGACGCTCCGTCAGTGTGGGTTCGACGGGGCGGACGATACCGGCGGAGAAGGAACTGGCCGTGAGTTACGGCGTGAGCTGAACGTGAAGCGGCGTCACCGTGCGACTCAAACGCACTGAGGTTCCCCCGCGCAGCGAGTTAACACCGGGCTCACGGCGCGGCTCACGCCGGATTCCGTGTCGCGCCGCAACGTTGTCGCAACAATTCACTGAGCGGCGCGAAGGCACCGGTCGATGCCTCGACTCGAGTCTTCCAGCCGCGGCTCTCAAAAGGAGACTCTATGTCGCGACTTCTCGTACTGGCCGTAGCGGCCGCAATCGGAGCGACGGGCCTTGCCGCCACGTTCCACCCGGCTCGGCTGTCGGCCGCGGCCGCTGTGAACGCGGAGGTCTACTGGCGATGTCCGTCGGGCTACGCGTTCGAAACGTCCGGGTCGGCGGTACACTGCAAGAAACCCGCATGGACGGAAACCAAACCAGCGATGTCCTGCGTGATACCGACCCCGAACCTCAAGTTCGACCTCGTCGGTACGACTGACATGTGCTCTGGCGGGATTGGGATCGCCGTTACCGCGGAACCCCTCTGCTACCCCACCGATCTGGCGAACGGCTACGTCAAGCACCATGTCGCCGGCAAGGACTTCTGCGGCAAATTCCACCCGGTCGAGATCATCGCGCCGAATCAGGTGATCACTTTCTAGTCGGTTGCGGCAGGTCGGGCGGATGCGCTTCTCGCATGATCCGAACGAAGCGTGGGTCGTCGCGAATGGGATCGAAGTCGGGAGCGAGGGCGTAGAACCAGAGCCAAGCCCCGCGCGGTCGCGCGCGTTCCATGAGGCGAATCGCATCTTCTCGCCGGCCAACCGCCATCAGGGCGCTGGCGATGAATCGGGCGTCGGTGGGAGACGGCGCGCTCGGGTCGGGGACCTCGGACAGCGCCCGTTCGACCTCGAGTCGGGCGCGCGGCGTCGATCCGCTCCGGGCAAGTGCGATGGCGAGGACGGAGTGCGGAGGGATCGAATATCCGTCCTCGACGTGCACCGCGGTCTCGGCGTCCTCGAGGCCGCCCGCGATGTCGCCACGATGGACACGCAACAACGCGCGCGCGCTCAGGACGTACGACGCTCCCGGATCGGCGACCAAGGCCGAGTCGTAGAGCCGCCTCGCTTCCTCGGGACGGCCTCGCTTCCACTCGATCGACGCCATCGCGACGTATGGCAATGCACGATCCGGCTCGAGAAGGAGCGTTCGGTGCATGGCGTCCATCGCCTTGTCCCAAACGCCCGTCGCCTCGTGCACCTGCGCGTACTGATGGATCGCCTCGGTGTTCTTCGGGTCGAGCGCGATCGCGCGCTCGAATGCTTGAGCGGCGCCGCTCATTCGAACCGGGTCGGCCGCGACCAGGAGGTACGCCTTCGCCATCCAGGCATCGGGCGACAGCGAGTCGAGCTGGATCGCATTCTCCGCCAGGCGAAGCCCCTCGTGGTGGAGCTGCTCCGGCGACTTTCGCGCGTACGGCCATCCCCAATCGAGCATCAGGGCATAGGCGTAGGCGATCCGGGCCTTTGCCGCGACGAACATCGTGTCGCGCACGAGCGCGAGCTGATACTGCGCAATCGCTTGCTCGGTCATCGGCGGCGTGCGCCGTCCGAGATAATAGTTGCCTCGGAGGAAATGCTCGTACGCTTGCGCGTCCTTCGTCGGTAGACGGCCGCCAGCCACGGCGTCGGCACTGGCCAAACGCCCGCCGATGCGGGAAGCAACCTCGCGCGCGATACGATCGTGCAGGACCGGCAACGCCGTCGTCCTTGCATCGAAGTCTTTGCTCCACAACTGAAAGCCGTCCGATGCTTTCGTCAGACGCACCGCGACTTTGAACGTCGAGTCGATGCGACGGATGCTTCCTTCGACGAGATAGTCGACCTGCAATACCTCGCCGAGTTTGACCGGATCGACCACGCCCGATGCGCGCGCAGTTCGGACCGAACCGCGACTCTTGATGCGCAACGCCTCGAATTTCGACAGGGTCGAGTTGATTTCCTCGGCCAATCCCGAAGCGAGATAACGATCGACCGTGTCACCACCGACCAGCTCGAGGTCGAGAACCGCAACACGGGGCGGTACGGCGGCGTCGGCGACCGGATCCGATGACGCGCGCACCAGCGAAACGACCGACGCTATCACCAACGCGGCCAGAACACTGGCTCCAACCCAATGCGTTCTCGCCGCGCGCGCCGGCTTGGCGCTGGATGGCGCTCCCTCGCCGGCGCTTCCTGCGCGCGCTTCGGGTGGCGCTTCGGCATTCGGTTTGGCGACGGCAGGTCCAGTAAATCCCCACACGCCCCGCTCGCCGAGCACCAGGGTGCCGTCGTCGGCGAGCTCCGACACGAGGGCGATCGCCTGTTGTGGATTTCCGCCACCTTGCTCGAGCAAGTGATCGATCAGCAACGCGCGGTCCGAGGGTGCCACCTCGAGCATCGCGTCGATGAGCGACCCGATTTCGTCCCGCGACAACAACGGAATCTTGAAGCGGCGAGCTCCGCCGAGCTCGGCCAGCTGCGTGGCGCGTTCGCGCCCGCGCTCCGTGTCCGTGGAAAGGGTGAGTAGCAACAGCACACCGCGCGGAACCGCCGCCGCGAGACGAGATAACAACTCGTGAGTCGCGGAGTCGGACAACTCGTGATCGTCAATGGCAAGGAGGATCGGCGTGCGCGCGCCGACCACGCGGAAAACGTCGCGCATCGCCACGTCGGTTCGCTCGGGGTGGGTCGCCGACTCGCTCAAGTGCGGGAACCGGCGAAGCAACTCCGGCAAGACCGGCGCAAGCTCGACCAGCGCCTTGTTCGGGGCGTCCTCGATCGCCGAGGAATCAATCAACGGGTGTGCCGCGCGGCGCAGCGTCGACCACGACTCTTCGTCGTCGGTCGCCTGCGCGGACGCGTCGAGAAGGAGCGATGTGGCACCGGCGTCGCGGATTCGCCGGATCAGCTCGGCGCGGAGACGCGACTTCCCCGACCCGTTGCTCCCTTCGACGACGGCAAGGCACCCGTCGGTTCTCACTTGCGCCCAGAGCTCGTACAGCGAATTGAGGATCGCCGCGCCACGGCCAATCGGCTCGGGCATCACGATGGCCGCGGCCCCCGGTCGGCGCGCTCGTTCTTTGCGCGCGGCGTGGCTCAGCTCTTCGCCCGCGCGAATCAGCTCGACCGACGGCGCGACGTCGAGCTCGGAGCGTAACCTCGTGACGAAGCTCGAATGGACGGAGCGAGCTTCGTCAGCATCGCCGCTCCGCCGCAGCGCGTCGATCCGCGCGATGTGGGCCGCCTCGTCGAGCGGAAACAGTTCCGTCCAGCGCCGCGCCCACTGCAGCTCGTCTATCGCTCGACCGTCGCGATGCGCCTCGCTGACAAGTTTCGAGAAAGCCGACGCGATCGTTCGCCGAAGCCGTTCGCGCTCTCGCTCGAGCCAGCCTGCGTATTCCTCGCCGCCGGCGTCCTCGGCGCCGCGAAGAAAGTCGCCGCGCCAACGTTCGACGGCCTCGCTCAGCCGTCCAGTCGCGATGTCGGCTTCGAGCAGCGACGCGTCGACCGCGATCGCGTCGCTCACTTTTACGTCGTCGCCCGTCGTGTCGATGACGTCGCCGAGCGCCCGGCGGAGCTGATGCAGCGCGTGACGTAACGACTGACGCGCCTTATCCTCGTCCCGCTCGCCCCATAACAATGCGGCCAGCTCGTCGCGCGAAACCCCGTTCGGAGCGCGCCGCGCGATGTACGTGAGGAGGACCAGCTCCTTTCGGCGACCCGAAAGCAGGACGCCGTTCGGCCCCGCGAGCCGAAGGTCTCCCAGCGTCGAGAGAGAATACGCAGCAGACATCACCGCCCAAGCATCCCCATTCACTAGTCGCCTGTCCAGTGGCCGGTCCGAAAAACGGCGCGAACGTCGCAGTCGGCGATGGTCGGCGGCGGCGGCTCACGGCTGGCTTTCCGCTGGCGACGGTGCGCCCGGCTGGCGGCTTTTCGAGCTAGCGGCTGCGTCTTGCGGCGGTGCGCGCGGCTTTCGGCATAAGGCGTTGTCGCAGTTTGGCCAGAGCCGCGGCCGATAGCCAAGCCGCGAGCCGCCGCCGATAGCCAAGCCGCGAGCCGCCGCCGACAGCCAACAAGCCGGCAGCCGTGCGCACCGCCGCGAGCCGCCAGCCAGCCGTGAGCCGCCGCCGCCGACCATCGCCGACAGCGACGTTCGCGCCGTTTCAAAAAAAAAAACGGGGATGCCGATCGGCATCCCCGTTTTCACTCCGCAAGCCATCGCTTAGTGCGGCGTCGCCCGCGGCAGCGTCAACGCCGTCAGCCCCACACTCTCCCCCTGCCCCGTCGCAAACACGATGTACTGTTTGCCCTGGTGCATGAACGTCATCGGCACCGCGGTATTCACCGCCGGGATGTTCACCGCGCCGACCTGCTTGCCTGTCGCTTTGTCGAACGCGTAGAGCTGCGACTGCACCGGCGGCGGTGCCGCGGTGTTGCCGCCCCCTCGTCCGCCACCACCGCCCGCGCCGCCGCGGCCGCCGCGGCCACGCGTGCCGCCGGCGTTGCCCGACCGTCCCGTTCCGTGAATGACGAGTGTGCTGGTCGTGATCACTTCAGGCTGACCGCCGAGTGCCGGAATTTTCGGCAGCTGCACGCCGGCGAAGAGCGGATCGCTCGTCGTCTGCTCTCGCCACCGGTTGCCGTTCGGCACCCACCACTTCTTGTCGCCCGTGGTGATATCGAACGCCGTGATTCCACCGAGCTCCTGCGGCTTCACGATCGAGACGGTCCCGATCGACGTCGCGGCGCGGGCCTCGAAGCCGGTCCCGCCTTCGCCGCGCGAAGACTTGTAACCCGGCGGCGCCGGCAGTGCGCCGAGAAGGCCGCAGCTGTCGTGTGGCTGGCTGTAGCGATGCTCGGAGCACGGGTCATGTTCGACTTCGATCGTGCTCAGACCGGATTGTCCGCCGACGTAGAGGAAACCAGTCGCTGGATCCACCGCCGCACCACCGTCGATGTTCACGCCGCCGCTCGCGCCCGGCGCGTACCACGAACACTTGTACTTCGACGGACCGGTCTTGCCCTTCCCGTCCGCCGGCGAGCCCGGAATGAAGTACGGGCCCATGCGGCATTTCCGCGCCAGCTTCAATGCGGAATCTTTAATAGCCGGCGTGTAGTCGATCAGATCGCTCTCTTGCAAACCTTGCAGCGCGTAGCGCGCCGGCTTGGTCGGAATCGGCTGCGTGGGCGACGTCGACTCGCCGGGCACTTCGCTCTGCAACACCGGACGCTCGACGATCGGCCAGATCGGCGTGCCGTTCGTGCGATCGAGCACGTAGACCCAACCCTGCTTGGTCGTCTGCGCGATCACCTTGCGCGGCTTGCCGTCGATCGTGACGTCCATGAGGTTCGGCGCCATCGGAGTGTCGTAGTCCCAGATGTCGTGGTGCACGAACTGGTAGTGCCACTTCCGCTTGCCCGTCTTCACGTCGATGGCGACGACGCTGTTGCCGAACAGGTTGTTGCCCGGGCGATGACCGCCGTACTCGTCGCTGAGCGGCATGCCGACCGGGATGTAGACGAGACCGAGTGACGGATCCGCCGAGTACGGCGCCCACGCGTCGTTCTTGCCGACGCCCTTGGAGTCGATCTTCGAGCCGGCCTTCCACGAATCCGCGCCGTACTCGCCGGGCTGCGGAATCAGATTGAACTTCCATAGTTGCTTCCCGGTGTGAATATCAAAGCCACGGATGAAGCCCGGGATGTTGTGTAGTCGCAACGGGTAGTAGCCGTGCATCGATGAGTTGCCGACGACGATCACGTCGTTCACGACGATCGCCGGCGAGCTGTTGGCGATCTGTCCGTGCGCCGGATCGATGCCGACCGTCCCATCCGCGCCGGTCTTGGTGACCGGATCCCACTTCTCACCCGGCTTGGCTTTCCGGAGCGGTGCAGCTTCGCTGATGATCAGCGAGCCCGAATCGTCCACGGCGAGCGGAACGAGATCGTAGCCAAGTCCTGTTTCGAGATCGACGACACCATCCTTGCCGAAGGCCGGATCGCCCTTGCCCGTCTTCGCGTCGATCGACGCGAGGTGATAGCCCGGAGTAACGACCACGACGCGCTCGGCGCTGCCGTCGGTCCAGTACGCGAGACCACGGCCGGCGAACTGGCGCGGTGCCTTCTGCCAGCGAATGCCTTCGTCGATTCCCCAGTCCCAGAGCGTCGCGCCGGTCGCCGGGTCGATGGCGAAGGCCTTGCGGCGCGTCGTGGCGACGGTGAACAGCTTGCCGTTCGCGTAGAGCGGCGTCGTGCGATAGTACTCGTCGGCGCCGTACTTGCCGCCCTCCCAGCGCCACGCCACCTGGAGCGAGTCGAAGTTGCTCGCGTTGATCTGGCTCGCGTCGGAGTAGCGCGTGCTGAAAGCGTCGGCGCCCCAGTAGCGCCATTCGCCGGGCTTGTTGCCGCGCACCAGCGCGTCGCCTTGCTTGGCGCTCGACTGTCTCGCGCCCCAGGTCACGCCCGCGGCGACGAACACACCGGCGGCGGCCAAGATGCTGACGCTGCGGCGGGTCAACCATCGACTCATGGTTTCGTCCTCTTTGCTGATGATGAAGCTGGCTTCGTCTCGATACGGAACTTCTTGAGCGAATCGGCGTCGGCAGGGAGCTCGGCGCTCCCCACCGGCATTTGGTTCATCTTGAGCAGATAGGCCATGACGTCGGCCACGTCCTCCGGCGCCAGGCTGCCCGGATCGTTCTTGGGCATACGCTCGCTGATGAAGCCAAATAGATCAGACAATCGCTTCCCGCGCCACCACTTGGCGAAAGTCGCCCCAGTGTGTGATTCCGGCGCGTGGCAGGATTTGCAGGAGCCAAGGTAGACGTCGCGGCCACGAGCGGATTGTTCATCTGTATAGATGCCGCTCAGCGTCGAGGGACCCGTCGGAGCCGGCGCTGCCTTGGCCGCAGGATGGACGGACGGGGGGGCCTTCTTCGCGGTTTGCGCCGCGACGACGCCGACGTTCAGGACACTCGTTCCAAGAAAGCACAGCAGGGTGCGATATCGCCGACGCGTCATTCGTCTCCTCTGGCCAAACCGGGAATCCGCGAAGAATCCGTAGCTCCACGCTGAATTCGTCTCACGACTTCGAACATCCCCCATCCCGCACCGGCGACGATCAATACGAGGATGAGCCCGCGCGCCAAACTGGCCGCGACGGAGAGACTCATCTCCGGCATCTCGAATTGGTACTGCCGCAGCACGGCGAAGCGATCGACCATCCAATGCCACGCGGTGTGCGCGACGAGCGCCGAGAGGATGATCGTCCCCATCCGCTCGGCGACGACGCGCCGGAAGAGCAGCGTGAGCGCGGGGATCGTCAGCGCCAGCACGAACAGCTGACCCAGCTCCACGCCGATGTTGAACGAGACGAGCGACGTCGCCAAATGACTGCCGGCGAATTGCATCGACTCACGGAGCGCGAACGAGAATCCAAAGCCGTGCACGAGCCCGAATCCGAACGCGATGAGCCAACGTCGCTCGAGCTTCGGTCCGACGATGTTCTCGATCGCCATGTACACGATCGACAGCGCGATCAGCACCTCGATGAGCGGCGGGAACCATAGGCCATCGGGAGACATCCCGACCGCACTCGCAACGAGTGTGATCGAGTGAGCGACGGTAAAGGATGTGACGATCGCGATGAGCGGCCGGATCTTTCGGAACGGGATGACGAGACAGAAGACGAACAGCAGGTGATCGATCCCGTCGAGGATGTGCTCGAAGCCGAGGGTGACGAAACGCAGCGCGGCCTGATGCCAGCGAGGGTCGAGCTCGACGACGCCCGGGTCGCCGATGTACTCGAACGCGCGCTCTCCGCCCGACGCGGGCAGGAAGCGGAGCACGGTGTTGGTCCGAACGCCGAGGCGGGCAAGTGTGGGACGGATCGAGAAGCGAGCGTTCGCGTCGGCGATCGGCACGGTCATCTCGACGTCGAGCATTGCCTGCTTCCAGAGAAGCTGCGTATCGCCAGGCAAGCCACCGGCGAGGTGCAACGCGGCGCTGTCGAAGGTCGTGAACGACCGATCGGACGGAAGCGAGAGTCGACTACGGATGATGCCGGGCTGAGGCAGCCGGACGCCGTTCGCGTACAGCTCGAGACCGTCGGCGATCCACACCTTGGCCGCGTCGTTGAGGAGCGGGCCGGTCTTCGCAAGGTCCAGGTAGCCGGGCCCGGAGATGGGGAAATTCACGTCGCGCATGGCCTCGAGCGGGGCCCGCAGTACAATGCGCAGATGACCCGGTTCGGGCTTGATGAACGCCAGAACGGTGACGCGGCTCGGGATGTCATGGGCGTACTGTGCCGTCGGGAACAAAAAGACCAGCACCATCGCGACGACCAGCGCGACGAAGCTGTTGCCACCTAGACGGATAGGACTCCCACGACGTAGAATCACGCACTCGCTCCGGAAGAAACGAGTATATAGCCCGTACATCCGCCGTGGAACGGCGGGAGCGGGGGGGGGGCGAGGCGGCCGACTAGAGGAGACTGCATGAACCGACGGTTTACGGTGCTCGGGGCCATAGCGCTGATGACGCCCGCGGGGAGCGGGCTGCTTTCCGCGCAGGGCGGCGCGCCCAAGAAGGGCTCGGCGCCCGTCGGCGCACAGGCCGGCGCACCGCGCTTCGAAGTAGACCCCATGTGGCCCAAGCCGATGGGCAATCGCTGGATCCTCGGATCCACGACGGGCATGGCCATCGATTCTCGCGACCACATCTTCGTCGTGCACCTGACGGACAGCTTCACCCAGCGCACGGAGATCGGGTTGACCGTCGGCGGCGCCGCGTATGGTGAGTGCTGCGCCTCGGCGCCGAACGTGCTCGAGTTCGATCCAAGCGGCGCTCTCGTCGCCCATTGGGGCGGGCCGGGCGAAGGCTACAATTGGCCCGAGGCTAACGCCGGCCTGGCGATCGACGACGCGGGCAACATTTGGATTGGTGGCGCCGGCGGCAGTGATACGAGAATTCTCAAGTTCTCGAAGGACGGCAAATTCATTGCGCAGTACGGCACGGCCCCGGCACCGGCGGCCGCAGCGCCGGCGCGTGGTGCCGGAGACACCGCGTACGCCGGGGTCTCGCCGGGGCGCGGTGCAGCCGGGCGCGGCGGCGGCGGTCGCGGTGGACGGGGCGGGCGCGGAAACGCTCCGCCCGCGCTCCCCGCCAACAGCAATAGCACCGAAGCCTTTGGCGGGGCGATGGGCTTCGCGATCGACAGCAAGGCGAACGAAGTCTTCGTCGCTGACGGATCGCGCAATCATCGCGTCGCGGTGATCGACATGAACACCGGCGCGATCAAGCGCTACTTCGGCGCCTACGGCGCGAAGCCGAACGACGCAGACACGGCGAAGTATGAACCGGGTGGCGCGGCGCCCAAGCAGTTCGGCCAGGTGCGTTGCGTGAGACTGGCGAACGATGGTCTTCTCTACGTCTGCGACGCGACAAACGATCGCATCCAGGTCTTCAAAAAGGACGGATCGTTCGTCAAGGAAATGACCGTCGCCCCGACAACGCGCGGCAGCGGATCCGTCTGGGATATCGCCTTCTCGCGCGACGCCGGCCAGCGATATCTCTACGTCGCCGACGGCGCAAACGACAAAGTGCACATCCTCGATCGCGAAAGCCTGAAGGAGCTCACGGCCTTTGGCGACGGCGGCCGGCAGCCCGGTCTCTTCTACGCCGTCGACGGCGTCGCCACCGACTCGAAGGGGAATCTGTACACGATCGAGACGTTCGAAGGAAAGCGTCTCCAGAAGTTCAACTACAAAGGCGTAGGTGCCGTGAAAGCCAATCAGGGCGCGCTCTGGCCTTCATCCGGGGGGGGAGCCAAAAAGTGACCGGACAACGCAAACTCGCTCTCGCCGCGGCGCTCGCCGTCGCCATCGTCTCCCTTGGCGTCGGCCAACACGCGCTCGACGCGAAGGCTCGCGTGCATGCCGTGCAGGCGCCGCGCTTCGAAGTCAATCCGCTTTGGCCCAAGCCGCTTCCGAATCACTGGGTACTTGGCAACGTCATCGGTGTCGGTGTGGACGCGAACGATCACGTCTTCATCGTCCATCGCAATGACACCTTCGACGCACGCAACGAGATCGGCGCGGCGCAGAACCCGCCACTCAGCGAGTGCTGCGTTCCCGCGCCGCCGGTGCTCGAGTTCGATCCGGACGGGAATCTCGTCAAAGCGTGGGGCGGTCCGCCCGAAGACAAGAAGTACGTCTGGCCGTCATCCAATCACGGGATATCGGTCGACAACAAGAACAACATCTGGATCGGCGGTAACGGCGGCGGTGCCGGTGGTGCCGGCGGCGACTCGCACATCCTCAAGTTCACGCACGACGGCAAGTTCCTGATGCAGATCGGCGACCCGAATCAGCCGACGGACAGTAAGAGCAAAACACACTTCGGACGCGTCGCCAAGGTCTCGTTCGACTTCAAGGCGAACGAGGCGTTCGTCGCCGACGGCTACGGCAACCGGCGCGTCGCCGTGCTCGACATGAACGACGGCAAGATCAAACGCTTCTGGGGCGCCTACGGCGAGGTCCCGACCGACACCGCCCTCCCGCCGTACGATCCGACCCAGAAGCAGCCGCACTTCCGGAATCCCGTGCACTGCGCCGACCCGTCAGTCGACGGTCTGGTCTACGTCTGCGACCGTGTGAACGATCGCATCCAGGTCTTCAAGGAGAGCGGCGAGTTCGTGAAGGAGAAGATCATCAAGCCGGAGACGAAGGGCGACGGCTCGGTGTGGGACATCGCCTTCTCGAAGGACCCGCAGCAGAAATACATCTTCCTCGCCGACGGCAAGAACGAGAAGGTGTACATCATGGACCGTCAGTCGCTCGAGATCATCAGCGAGTTCGGCGACGGCGGACGACAGCCCGGGATGTGGTTCGCCGTGCACAGCATCGCGACCGACTCCAAGGGCAACATCTACACGACCGAGACGTACGAAGGGAAGCGCATTCAGAAGTTCGTATATAAAGGAATGGCGATGGTCAATCCCGACCAGGGCGTCGTCTGGCCCAAGCGCTGATCAACCAACAGGAGAGCGTAATGCGAGTAACGCGATTCATCTTCGGCTTCGGCGCGATTCCCGGGGTCCTGCACGCCCAAGCGAAACAGGCGGGCGCCCCGGCGGACATCCCGCCGGCGGCTCAGCAAATCGCCGCCGCGGTTCAGGCGCTCCCGAACGAGTATCGCGAAGGGGCGAAGGTGCTCGGCTATCGCGCCGGCACCAAGGGGTTCGTCACGCTGCGCGAAGGAACGGGACCGTTTACCTGCCTGGCAAGTGATCCCGCCGGAAAGATGTTTCACGTCGCGTGCTACCATCAGACGCTCGAGCCGTTCATGGCGCGCGGCCGCGATCTGCGCGCGTCGGGCACGCCGGACAACCGCGTCGACACCGTCCGATTCGCCGAAGTGAAATCCGGCAAGCTGCAGATGCCGAAGCAGCCCGCATCGATGTACCAGCTCTTCGGCGGCACCGTCGATCCGGCAACCGGAATCGCGAAAGATGCCAAGCCGCTGTTCGTCATCTATATCACCGGCGCCACCGGAGCGACGACCGGCTTGTCGGAGAAGCCGAGCGAAGGCACGCCCTGGATCATGTACCCCGGGACGCCGAAAGCGCACATCATGCTGACGCCGAAGATGTGATTCGAGCATGGGTCGCGCTCGCGGAGACTTCGTAGTCACACTCACGCCGCAGTCGACGGATGAGATCACGGGCGCGTCCACGCTGGCCCGGTTGGCGATCGACAAGCAATTCACCGGCGACCTGATCGGCGTCAGCAAGGGCGAGATGTTGAGCGCCGGCACGCCGACCAAGGGGTCGGCGGGCTACGTCGCGATCGAGCGCGTCTCCGGCGCGCTCCACGGCCGGACGGGCACGTTCGTGCTGCAGCACAGCGGCACGATGACGCGCGGCTCACCGGAGCTGACGGTCAGCGTCGTTCCCGATTCGGGCAGCGGCGAGCTCACCGGGCTGTCGGGGACGATGCGCATCATCATCGAAGGCAAACGGCACTCGTACGAGTTCGATTACACGATCAGTATTGGCATGAATGTCTGAGGGGCGCGCCTATCACGAGGGCGAGCTCGAGATCGCGCGATCGCCTGGCGATCCACGACGCATCCTTCCCACCGTTCCACCGACCGCGCGCCGCGTCCTCGACGTGGGATGCGGCGCCGGCCAGAGCTTGATCGGTCTCGCGTTGCCGCCCGATGTCGCGGCCATCGGCGTCGACCGTGATGCCGATGCTCTAACGCTCGGGACGACCTGGACGAACGACGTGTGCTTCGTTTGCGGAAGCGGCGCCTCTCTTCCCTTCGCCGACCAGAGCTTCGACTTCGTGTTCTCGCGTGTCGCGCTTCCCTACATGCACGTCCCCACGGCCCTGAAAGAAATCCGTCGCGTGCTGTCGACTGACGGTCGGATGTGGCTGGTGCTGCATGGACCAGGCATCGTCTTCTCGCAGCTCGCCAGCGCGGTTCGCGGTGGTCACGCCAAGTCGGCGTTGTTCCAGTCGTACGCCGCGGTGAACGGAGCGCTCTATCATCTCACCGGGCGGCTGTTGCGTTGGCCGATCGGAGGACGATACGAGTCCTTCCAAACCCGGCGCATCATCCCCCGCCTGCGCGAGACGGGCTTTACCGACATTCAGGTCGAATCCGCGCCGCACTTCATCGTCCAGGCGCGAAAAGCGTAGCCGGATTCCAACCGTCGTCGGCCCGGCGGCATCTAACAGCAGACCGCAAATCGAGGCCGCGCATGTCCATTCGTGACGCCTATGTAGCGATTCGTGCCTGGCGACGCCGCCCGGCGCTGGCCGCCATTGCCATCACGACAATCGCGATCGGCATCGGCGCGGCGACGTCGATCTACAGCGTGGTCGACGGCGTCCTGCTTCGACCCCTGCCGCTCCCCGAGCCAAGTCGTCTCACCGCCATCTGGCAGACATTCCCGCAGTGGCGGAAGAACGACGTGCTGGCCTCGATGTGGGATCGCATCTCGCTGTCGCAACCGGAGTTTCGCGATCTCGTGAGAGCGCAGCGCTCGTTCACCAACATTGGTATCTGGAGTGGCGGACGCGCTCTTCTCTCGGCGGGAGATCGCGCCGAGGACGTGCGAACGCTCCGCGCCAGCGCCTCGCTGCTGGCCACGCTCGGGGTGTCTCCGTTCATGGGGCGAACGTTCTCGGCTGACGAGGACACGCCGAGGGGCGCGCGCGTCGCCCTCGTCTCGTACGAGCTTTGGCAAAACCGCTTCGGCGGAGCGCGCGACATCCTCGGACGCGTCGTGACGTTGGACGACGTCCCGCATACGATCGTCGGCGTGCTTCCGCCCGGCCTCACGCTCGGCCGGACGACGCAGGCCGCGAATGCCGCGGCCTCGCCGATCAGCCTGTGGGTCCCGGTGAGCTACGACTCGTTGGATTACTACGAGGCCACCAACCACAGCTACTTCGCGATCGGCCGACTCAAGCCGGGTGTTTCGCTCGAGCAGGCGCGTTCCGAGGTGACGCACATTCTTGTGCCGACGGAAAAGGTCGCGCTCGACAAGGGAGTGCGGCTCGCCGAGTGGCAGCGGGATCAGACGCGGGAATTCACGGCGCCGCTGTACGTGCTCCTCGCCGCCGCCGGACTGCTCCTCGCGATCGCGTGCATCAACGTCGCGACGCTGTTGCTCGGTGAAGCGGCAACGCGCGAGCAGGAGATGGCCGCCCGCGCCGCGCTCGGGGCATCGACGGGCCGGCTCGTGCTGCAACTGCTGACCGAGAGTCTCACGCTGGCGCTCGGCGGCCTCGCGCTCGGCGTGGCGCTGTCGTGGCTGGGAACTCGCTTGCTCGTTTTCTTCGCGCCCGCGCGAATCCCGGGCATCGCCGACGTCCACGTCAACATGCGAGTGCTCGCCGCATCGCTCGCCGCGACGCTCGTCACGGGGCTGCTCTTCGGATTGGCGCCGGCGCTGAGCTTGTCGCGCGCGCGTCCGGGCAGTCTGTTCCGCGGCGGCGGCCAGAGCGCCCGCGGCGGTGCGACGCTTCAGAGAACACTCATCGCGGTCGAGCTGGCGCTCTCCGTCGTGCTTCTCGTGGGCGCGGGCCTTCTCACGCGGACGCTGCAACGCATCAGCGACGTCGACCCGGGATTTCGCGCTGATCACCTGATCGTCGACACACCCGGCTTCCCACGCGTCGCCGGTCGCGACAGCAACGTCACGCGCGCATTTCGAGCGGCGGCGCTCGCACGCCTCGCCGCCATTCCCGGCGTCACCGCGGTGACGGCCGGCGACGGGCCGCCGTTCAGTGGCCGTTCGTCGAGCAGCACTATTCAGCCGGAGGGCGAAGAGGTTAGGGAACCGGGCAAACGTCCACGCGACGTCGGCCCCCGCCACGAAGTCCAGCAGCGCGTGGTCGTCCCCGGCTACTTCGCGGTGATCGGCATTCCACTTCGCGAGGGTCGCGATTTCACGGCGGACGACCGCGCCGGCGCAGCACTCGTCGCCATCGTGAGCAACGAGACAGCGCGGCGCGAGTTCCCCAATCAGCCGGTGCTCGGCAAGCGCGTGAAGTATCAAGGCGAGTGGCGGACGATCGTCGGCGTCGTCGATGACGTCCATCTCCAGCGTTTGTCGGCCGATGTGCAGCCAACGATCTACACGCCGGTCGAGCAGCGACGCGGCTCGTGGGTGCTCTCGTTGATGGTGCGCACGGCGGGCGACCCGGCGCTCATCGCGCCGAAAGTGCGCAAGGTCGTCGCCGAGCTCGCACCGGCCGCGGCCACGCAAACGCTCGAGACGATGACGGTCATGGTGAACCGGTCGTTTGCCGAGGAGCGATATCGGTCGCTGCTCGTGTCGCTCTTTGGCGTCGTCGCGGCGGTGCTCGCGGCCGTCGGGATCTACGGCGTGACATCGCGCGCCGTATCGCGGCGAATGCGCGAGCTGGCGATTCGCTCGGCCCTCGGCGCGACGGCCCGCTCGATTGCATTGACGGTGATTGCCGCGAGCTCGGCGGGCGCGGGGATCGGCATCGCAATCGGATTGCTCGGAGCCCGCCTCGGAGGCAACATCCTCGCCCCCTTCCTTTTCGGCGTGACTCCGACGGACACATTGACCTACGCCGCCATTTTCCTGTTGCTCTCCGTCGTCACGCTCGCCGCGACCTACCTCCCCGCCCTCCGCGCCTCCAAAGTCAACATCGCCTCCGTGCTCCGGGGCGATTGAACCCCGTCCGTACCATTTTCCCTCATTTGGGGTCAGACCCCGTTTTGGAAAATGCGGCTGCCCCTGCGGGACGCCTGACGCTGCCGTAATCATTTTCCTTCAATTGGGGTCAGACCCCGTTTGGGTGAACGGGGTCAGACCCCGTTCATATTCGTGGCTTGCCCCGCCGGAGGCACAGAGACAGCTTGGATCTTCGCACAGGATTACGCCTGCCTCTTCCGAGCTCTCACATGCGAGCCATTGCTGGTTTTGCTCTCCTTGCCGTCGCGATCTCCGCGACAGCGCAAGTCGCCCCGATCAGCGGGACCCGTCCGACGCGCCTCATCGTTCGCAACGCGACCATCGCCGACGGCAACGGAACCCCGGCGCGCGGGCCGTTCGACATCGTCGTCGAGGGGAACACGATCACGCAGGTCGTGGCGCTCGACCCGGTGGCGATGCGCGGCGGCGCGAGCTCGCGGCGACCGCAGGGCGGAGCCGGCACGGCGGAGATCGACGCGACAGGCAAATACGTTTTGCCCGGCCTGATCAACGCGCACGCCCATCTGCAGGACGAGCGCGCCGGCGTCGCCCAGCCGATCGAGTATGAGCTCAAGATCTGGCTGGCGTGCGGGATCACCGCGGTTCGCGACGTGGGCAGCGACACGCGCAAGGCACTCGCCTGGCGCGACGCTAGCGCAAAGGGCACGCTCGCCGCACCGCGCATCTTCGTCTACCCGCAGTTCGGCCGGCCGACGAATCTCGACTCCGCGCGCGCCCGCGTGCGAGCGCTCAAAGCGATGGGTGTGGACGGCATCAAGCTGCTCGGCATCGACCGCGACGTGATGCAGGCGATGGAAGACGAGGCGCACAAGGAAGGCCTGCGCATCGCGCACCACGTCGGCGTCGAAGAGACGAACGCCTGGGACGACATCCACTTCGGCACGACGAGCATCGAGCATTGGTACGGCATCCCCGACGCGGCGATCGTGAACGGCGTCCAGGATTTTCCCTCGTACTACAACTACAACAACGAGACCGATCGCTTCCGCTGGGCCGGCCACCTGTGGCGTGAAGCCGATCCGGCGCGCCTGCAGATGGTGCTCGACTCGATGGTCGCGCGCCACGTGGCGTGGGTGCCGACCTTCGATATTTACGAGGCTTCGCGCGACTTGCAGCGCGCGAAGGGCCAGCCGTGGTTCGGCGAGTACCTGCACCCGACGCTCGAGGACTACTTCCGTCCCGACCCGGCGAATCACGGGTCGTATTTCTTCGGCTGGACGTCCACCGACGAGACGTTCTGGAAGGAGAATTACAGAATTTGGATGAACGCCGTTCGCGACTTCGAGAAGAAGGGCGGCCTCGTCGGCGCGGGTGACGACGCCGGCTTCATCTATCAGATGTACGGCTTCGGCCTGATCCGCGAGCTCGAGCTGCATCAGGAGGCCGGCTTCAGCCCGATCAAAGTCATTCAGCACGCCACCGGCAACAACGCGCGCATCCTCGGCAAAGAGTCCGAGCTCGGACGCGTGCGCGCGGGGTACAGGGCCGACTTGATCGTCGTGAACGGCAATCCGCTCGAGAATCTGAAGGTCCTCTACCCCACCGGCGTCGACGACATCAAGGACGGCAAGGCGGTGCACACCGGCGGCGTGGAGTGGACGATCAAGGACGGCATTCCCTATCACGGACCGACGCTGATGCGCGAGGTGAAGCAGATTGTCGCCAAGGCGCGCGCCGAGCGGGGGAACAAGGCCGATCGCGCCGACAAAGGCCGCGGCGGACGCTGACCGCCCTGCTGACCGATTGAACGCGTGATGCGCTGGCTCACGCTGGCCGTCGCGCTCTCGACGCTGTGGATCGCGGTGTGGATCGTTCTCCCGCCGCCGAACTACTTCCTCCTCCGGTTCGCGGTCGGCGCACCGGAGCTCGCGGCCTGGCTCATCGTCGCGTCGATCGTTGGGCTGGCGCTTGCCTTTCCACGCGTGACGACGGCGACATCCGCGCGCTTCGCCGTCGCCGCGTGCATCGTTTCGCTGGTGTTGGCCGCCAGCGTCTTCGCGCGCTTTCGCTCGACGTCGGCCCGCTTCGACGAAGCGACGCGTGCGCTTCGCGTTGAACCTGGAACACCTCTTCGCCATAGCCGGCTCAGCTTCCTCGATCTCTTCCGGGGAATTCCTGTCGGCGACACCCGAGTCACGCGCGGCGTCGTCTTCGCGACGCCCGAGGGAAAGCCGCTCACGATCGATGCGTACCAGCCGGAACGCGCCGGCCCGCATCCGATCGTCGTGCAGATCTATGGCGGCGCGTGGCGCAATGGCGCGCCCGGCGAGTTCAGTAAGTTCGCGCGATGGCTTGCGGCCGGCGGCTACGTGGTGTTCGCCATCGACTATCGCCACTCTCCGCAGTGGCGATGGCCCGCGCACCTCGACGACGTCGTCGCGGCATTGGCGTGGATCCGCGATCACGCGTCCGAGTACGGCGGCGACACGTCGCGTGTCGTCCTCCTCGGCCGCTCGGCAGGCGCGCATCTCGGGCTCCTCGCGGCGTATCGCCCGGGACCGCTGAAGATTCGCGGCGTCGTCGGCTTCTACGCCCCAGTCGATCTCGCCGACGCGTATCGCCATCCACCACGGCCTGATCCGCTCGATATTCGGGCAGTCGAGACAGCGTTCATCGGCGGCGCTCCGGACCAAATGCCCGAGTCATACGCCGCCGCCTCACCCATCTCGTACGCGCGAGGGCACGTTCCGCCGACGTTGCTCGTGTTCGGCGGCCGAGACAACATCGTCGAGCGCCGTTACGGCCGGCAGCTGCGCGATGCGCTCGTCGCCGGCGGCAACCAGGTTGCCTATCTCGAGATCCCGTGGGCCGAGCACGCCTTCGACGAGGTGTTCAACGGGCCGAGCTCGCAGCTCGCGCTCTTCTACACGGAACGGTTCATCGCCGCCGTAACTCGGTGAACGGCTCGACCTCAGCGGTGAACGGTTCGTCACGATCTGATCGCGGCGCCCGCCGCCTCGTGAGGAAGTTGTAGCCTCACTTCGACGAGGCGGATTGTGGCGACTATAGCGGCAACCTACGAGCGGCCGCGCACGGATCTCCAGCGCGTGTTCCTCGCCGGCGCGACGGTCGCGCTGCTCGACGGTCTGTTCGCCGTCGTGCTGTACGTATACATCGTCCCCGTGACGACCGCGGGGCGGATCTTCCAGGGCATCGCCGCTGGTTTGCTCGGTCGGGACGCGGCGCTCGCCGGCGGCGTGCGCACGGTTGCGCTTGGTCTCGCCCTGCACTGCACGGTGGCGTATGGATGGACGACGATCTACTACGTCCTCCTCAATGGCTTCGACTGGCTGCGCGACGCGGTCGCGACGACGCGCGGCAAGCGGATCGTCGGCGCGTTGTTCGGTGCGACGATCTGGCTCGGCATGAACTACGTCGTCGTCCCGTTGGCGGGGCTCAAG
>Ga0207674_10000278_pt1 | contig 64695 bp, 50 predicted proteins | sample KBSCornC72_FD_184303 | JGI IMG/M metagenome (GOLD analysis project Ga0207674, IMG submission 184303) | Corn rhizosphere microbial communities from Kellogg Biological Station, Michigan, USA - KBS Corn C7-2 (SPAdes) (version 2) | ecosystem: Host-associated > Plants > Roots > Rhizosphere > Soil ...
TGATCCAAAGACCGTCCTGGAGTTCGCGAAAAAGAACGGAGCCAAGTTGCTCGACCTCCGGTTCACGGACCTGCCAGGCTTGTGGCAACACGTTTCTTATCCCATCAACCAGCTGACCGAGGATTCGTTTGAAGAAGGCTTTGGTATGGACGGCTCGTCGATTCGCGGCTGGGCAGCGATCAACGAGAGCGACATGCTTCTGATCCCGGATCCCGCCACCTACATGATGGATCCGTTTACCGAGGTGGCGACGCTCGTGATGGTGTGCGACGTGATTGACCCAGTCACTAAGCAGCGCTATGACCGCGATCCTCGTTACATTGCAAAAAAGGCTGAACTCTACCTGACTTCCACCGGTGTCGCCGACACCGCCTATTTCGGAGCTGAAGCTGAGTTCTTCATCTTCGATAACATCCGCTTCGATCAGCGCGAGCAGCACGGTTTCTACTTCATCGATGCCGAAGAAGGCCGCTGGAATTCCGGCCGCGAACAGAACAATCTCGGATATCGTCCGCGCTACAAGGAAGGGTACTTCCCGGTGCCTCCAATGGACCACTATCAAGACTTGCGTACCGAGATGGTGATGACGATGATCAATTGCGGTTTGGATGTTGAGTGCCATCACCATGAAGTCGCAACCGGCGGGCAGACGGAAATCGATCTGAAGTTCGACTCGCTGGTAAAGTCGGCCGATCACATGTTGCTTTACAAATACGTGGTCAAGAATGTGGCCAACCAGTACGGCAAGACGGTGACCTTTATGCCGAAGCCGATCTTTCAGGACAACGGTAGCGGCATGCACACTCACCAGTCGCTCTGGAAAGGCGGTAAGCCGCTCTTTGCGGGCGACGGCTATGCTGGGCTTTCGCAGTTGGCCCTGTGGTATATCGGTGGACTGATCAAGCACGGGCCGGCGCTGGCAGCCATCATTGCTCCCACGACAAATTCCTACAAGCGTCTGGTTCCAGGGTTCGAAGCCCCTGTCAACCTTGCCTACTCCCGGCGTAATCGCTCGGCGGCTTGCCGTATCCCCATGTACTCGGCATCGCCGAAGGCGAAGCGCGTGGAGTTCCGTCCGCCAGATCCGAGCTGCAATCCCTATCTCGCGTTCGCGGCTATGCTCATGGCGGGTCTTGATGGCGTCGAAAACAAGGTCGATCCCGGACAGCCGCTTGATAAGGACATTTACGATCTGGGTCCAGAGGAGCTAGCGAAGGTTCCATCCATGCCGGGCTCGCTCGAAGACGCACTCGACGCTCTCGAGAGAGATCACCAGTTCCTGCTGAAGGGAGACGTTTTTACCGAGGAACTGCTTAACACCTACGTCGATTACAAGCGCTCGAAGGAGGTGGACGCGGTTCGCCTGCGCCCGCACCCATACGAATTCGCTTTGTATTACGACATTTAGGTTAGGGTGTGAGCTATGAGCGGCATCGAAGAGCAGGCTCAAAGCTTTCGGAGTTTCGTCCTTAGTCATTGACTCGGGCCCGGCGTAAGCCGGGCCTGAATCATCCAAGGCTGGCCTTGTTTGCGCCCGGCTTTTTGCTGGCCTCAATAGCCTTGCGGAACTTCGCAAACGGCACTGACTTTGGCGCCTTGAGCGAGTCCTTTGCGGTGTAACGTCGTCTTGAGCTCGGGCACTGGCCTGGGGGCCTTCAACGGTTCACCAGCGCTCGATGCGATGCCGACCATAACCGCGCGTGCCCCTACAACGTCCTCCGCTGCCTGCCACTGTCGATACCGGCATGCAAACTGTTCGCATAAAATTGCGTCTGGCTCGAACCACGGACATGTCCATGCCGACTGCAAGGTCGCGTGGGGAAGAAATAGACCTCGCATGTTGCCATTTTCCGATCTCGCCCTTAGCCGTCGGTTTGAAGGCACCGAGGGGCAAGCCTGCGCTCAATATGCCGCTGCTCGCCGAAGGTTATTTCCGAATAGTGGGTCGGAGTGGATCGAATGTGCTGGCACCTACGCAGTCTTTGACGGGGTCGACTCGCCGGTTACCCAAACATTCGGTCTTGGAGTTTTTGCGCCAGTGACTCCATGGGTGCTGGACACAATCGAAAAATTCTTTCTCGACCGCGGAGCGTCGGTGTGTCACGAGGTCAGTCCGTTTGCCGGGGTCGAAACCCTCGATCTTCTTTGCTGTCGGAATTATCGCCCGGTGGAACTCAGCAACCTGCTCTACAAGAGGGTTGAGACGATAGAGACCGAACCAGCTCCCCATATTCGAACCAGGATTGCCGGTTCAAACGAATTGCAACTATGGTCCGATGTCAGTGCTCGGGGATGGGCCAGCGAGCACCCAGAGCTTATAGGCTTCCTGCGCGAACTCGGGGCAGTTACGTCTGCCGCACCCGGCTACGTACCTTTTTTGGCTGAGCTCGATGGCAAGCCAGGGGCAGCAGGCGGGCTGTTCATCCATGAGGGAGTTGCGCTATTCGCCGGAGCTGCGACGGCTCCCGAATTCCGCCGCCGCGGGCTGCAAAGCGCCCTCTTACAATTTCGTACGTGCTATGCACTCGATCACGGATGCGACCTGGCGATGATGGCCGCTGCTCCCGGCAGTGATTCACAACGCAATGCGGAACGCAAGGGTTTCCAAATCGCCTACACCCGAACAAAATGGAAGCTGTGTAGGGTACCGGGACGAGGCTAAAGATTGGGGGAGCAGCGATAAACCAAAAGGCCCGGCTTGCGCCGAGCCTTGTCTCGTTGCTGCAAAAATTCTTAAACCGAGGCTTTCATCCGTTGTCCCCAAGCCTCGCTCGACAGAGTGTGTACCTTGGAAAGATTGTCGCTGGGGTGTGGATGTGCCTCGAAGTCCTGCAAATCGGTCAGTCCACCAGAAATAGCTTCAAGAGTAGCGTTAGATTTCGCCAGGACGGTCAACAGATACTTGCGGGCAATCGGACGGTCGGCAGGATGCACCAGTTTCCACCACCGCTTTACCGATTCCTGTACCTCACCCTGGGTTTTGGAGTCCTCCACGAGGCTGTCGATGAGCCGATAAACCTTACTCTTGACCGCCTGATACGATACCGAGACTTCTTGCCCCATATTTCTCGTATTGCTCCTTGCCTGACGTTACTGCACGGAGATGGCCAAACGCCGGCTCTGATTTTCTGGCACTTACGGGTATAGTGCGTTCGTACTATCCAACTACTTGGAGAAACTGGGCTTCCGGCTATGGTTTTCCGTAGAGTAGATCCTCAGAAGCCCAAGCACCGGGATGTACAATGCGGCATTCGGGCGCACGCCACCGTACCCGCTACAGCAGCAATTAACTCAATCCATGGAATGTTGCGTCTCGCTCGTCATACGATCCGAGCCGTTAAAAGGGGAGAATCTATGAAGATAATTGCACTCCTACTCATCGTGGCCTGTTCTTGTCTGAGTCTCGAGGCTCAACCGGCACCGCAAAATGGACAGGAGCGCTTTTTCCTGCCGAAAGACACGTTTTGGGGCTATGCGCAGTTCGAGATCGCTCCGCCGCACAACGAAATCGATCCCAACCTCTGCGCCGCGAATGCCGGGAACTACGGTGGGAAGGCAGCACCCTGTAACGCATTTGCACGCTACATGCTTTCCGGCATTCTGGAAGTTCGGCCGTTTGGCAGAGGACCTCTTCGCCGATTCATGCTCTGGGCAGAGCCCCGCTTCCTGTTCGGCAGGAATGTTCCCCAGAACTTGTACACTTGGTCCTTCGACGCGATCGGGGTCGAGCATTCCTGGGGAGCCGCCATCTACATGGGGCGAGGTTTCGAAATGCGGGTGACCCAGCATTTCCTTTTTGACCGCTTTGGAGCACGCGACCGCTACCTCGGACCGGCTGACCTTGGCCCGAATGGTCCCTGGGGGCGCTATAACACCATTGGCGTCCGCAAATACTTTGGAACGCGAAGGTGGTAGGCACGAGGGGGCTGCTGGTAGTCTGCAAGCCGAATACCGGCACGGAACCGCGCAACGACTGCTTCGCGCGAGCGCACTCCCGGTCCGCCAGGTGCTAGTGGCTAGAAGCTGACCATGCCATTCTCCCCACAGTCCGCTGCCCACGTTTCTGATCGGCTCGTCAACGTTCCATTCGGCGACCCTCAAGCTGCTCGGGTGACCTTCGAACGAATATCGAACCGAATATCCAACACGCTAGCCAGCGTTCTGATCTCCATCTTAGCCGACTGCTCCGATCCCGATGCCGCACTGTTGCTCTTCGAACGGTTAGTGATCGAGAGTTCGCCGGACATCATCGAACTTCTCGAAGAGCATCCCTTCGTGGCGCATTACGCGACGGCCGTGTTTGGGTCGAGTTGGTATCTGGGAGAGACGCTGATCGCCAACTCCGACATTCTGCATACCTTCCTTCGCGACAAGGGGCTCGATCACAGTTGCTCCCGCGAGGACTTCTCTGAGGCGCTTGCCCGGTTTCATTCGCGCTCTTTTGACCGCGATCCCTCTTTGCTGCTGGCTCGATTCAAGCGGCGCGAGTACGTGCGGATCATGTTGCGCGATGTGCTTCGCATTGCGCCTCTGGCAGAAACAACGGCGGAGATTTCTGCCCTGAGCGATGTACTGATCGAAGAGGCGCTCCGCGAATCTGCCAGCGCCATGCAGCACCGGTTTGGGTCTCCGCAACACCTTGATGCAGAGGGGCGCGTGGAAGACACGAGCTTTGCGGTCTTGTCCATGGGAAAGCTTGGGGGGAAGGAACTGAACTACAGCTCCGATATCGACCTCTTGTTCATCTTCGGAGATGGGAAGGAACTGCCGGATGCGGAAATTTCAAACCGCGAGTACTTCATTCGCTTGGCACAGCAGGTAACAGAGGTCCTCTCTCGCCCAACTCCCGAAGGCCCGGTATTCCGGATTGATTTGCGACTCAGACCGCAGGGGAATGAGGGTGAACTGGCGGTTAGTCTGTCCCAAGCGCTGCACTACTATGTCCATGGTGCCCACGATTGGGAACGCCAAGCGCTCATCAAGGTGCGTTATACGGCGGGGGACGAGAAGCTGGCGAGGCAGTTCATCCACCAGGTGCAGCCGCAAGTCTACCGAGAAGAAGTGAATTTTGCGGCCATCAAGACAGCGTTGTTGTCGCGCGAAAAAATTGATCGCAAGCGCCGAAATCAGACCCAGCTCGGCAAGGAAAGCATTAATGTAAAGATCGATCGCGGCGGAATTCGCGATATCGAGTTTCTGGTGCAGTGCCTGCAGCGGGTCTACGGCGGTTCAGAGCCATGGCTCCGCTCCGGCGGAACGTTGTTTTCTCTTCACAAGCTGCATGACAAGCAGCATATTAGCGGCCGAGACTTCCATGAACTGACCTCGGCTTACACCTTCCTACGCCATCTGGAACATCGACTCCAGCTTCGGCGTGGACAGCAGCTGCACCGCTTGCCGAGTGCGTCGCAGGAGTTGGCGGTCGTCCAGCGTGCCATGGAAGCGCTTATGCCGGAAAATCCGCGCATCGATGACCTGGTTGCGCTGGTTTCCGCCCGCATGTCGGTGGTCGCAGAAATCTATCACCGGATCATCTTTCAACAACAGGCCCGCAAAGAATTCGAACCTTCCGATTCCGAGTTTCGCTTACAGAGCAAGGTGGCCGCAGTGGGCGACCAGTCCACCCAGGTTCTGCTCGAGAGGCTTTCCGAAGATGCTCCGTCGTTGTCGAGCGCACTCCGGAACCACGATTCCGGTTCGACCACGCGAAGGAACATGCTGCGGTTTTTGGGCGCGGCCTTCACAAGTTCGGAACGCTACGCCGCCGTGCTCCGCCATGAGGACGCCATTGTGCGTGCAATCTCTGTTTTTGGGTTGAGCGAGTACCTCACCGACACGCTAGTTCGGCATCCCGATGAAGTAGCCTCGCTTTCGGAGGTTGCTCCCAGCAGGCCAGCGTGGAGTGGCGGACGCCTCCTGAATCTCTCCGAGCAGGACGGCTTCTCTGCCCGGGATCCCGTCTTCGCCTACGTCGCGGACTCGTGGGCGGCGCATGATGAAAAAGTCGCCATGCTCCGGCGCCATTTTCGGCACTGCATGTTCTTGTCAGGTGCGCGCGATGTAACCGAGCGACGTCCGATCTATTCATCGCTCGCCGACACCACCGCGGCTGCCGAGGATGCAATTTCCGCGGCATTTTCGATTGCCGGTACTCCCCCGGGATTGGCGGTGCTGGCGCTTGGACGCCTGGGTAGCAGAGAATTCGACCTGCTTTCCGACGCCGACCTGCTGTTTGTCTGCGGCGAGAGGGCGGATCGCCAGTTGGTCACCCAGGGCGCGGAAGAATTGATCCAGGTACTAGCTGCCTACACTCAGGAAGGCCTCGTTTTCCCCGTGGACACCCGATTGCGACCGCGCGGCGAGGAGGGCGAACTGGTGGTGACGCCGTCGCAGCTCGAGGCGTATTTTTCCTCGGAAGCTCAACCCTGGGAAGCGCTCACATATACCAAGCTGCGATTCATAGCCGGTGACCCGGACCTAGCTCGTCGCGTCGAGGGTACGGTCGAGACCCTGTTTCGTAGGTTCGCCGGCGATTCCAACTTTGCTGAAGAAGTTTGCAAGATGCGCCGCAGACTCGAGCTGGCGAGCGCTCCGGAACGCAGCATTCGCAGTGCTCCCGGGGCGCTTTACGATGGCGATTTTCTTTCTGGATTCCTGCTGGTTTCAAGGAGCCTCCGCCCCAAGGCAGGCACGCTGCGAGACCGTCTGTGGCGCAGCGTGGCGGAAGGCGAGCTTGAAAAGCATGATGCGGCCAGCCTCGATCACGCTGCCGAGCTCTGTCGTACCGTCGAACACGTTATGCGTCTGGTTGTCGGACGTAAGACGCGATGGCTCCCCTCTGGCGAACACCCACGGCAGGCCGTCGAGAAGCTAACATCGCAAATCTTGCGCCGTGAATTCCCGGATGGCCTGGAACCGGAACTGAGCCGGACCTTTGCAACCGTGCGTGAGATTTACGCGCGCGTGGTGAAATAGTCGACGTTTGGTTGATGGCCGACGAGCTGAGATCGGCGACTGGCAGCTGCTATAGAATTGCAAGGCAGCTATCATCGGAAACCAGAAAGGATCCCCCATGGCCCGACAGTCCGGCACTTATGCAACCTTAAATACCACGGAGGGCACGATTGTTTGCCGATTGTTCGAAAATGACGCGCCTAAAACCGTGCAGAATTTCACTGACCTAGCCGAAGGCAAGCGCGAGTGGCGTCATCCAAGCACCGGGAAGAAGAGCAACGACCGACTCTACGACGGAACTGTTTTCCATCGTGTAATTCCCGATTTTATGATTCAGGGTGGCGACCCGCAGGGGACTGGCATGGGCGGGCCGGGATATCAGTTTGAAGACGAGACCACGGGTTCGCCCCACAACTTTGACAAGCCAGGAAAGCTCGCCATGGCCAATGCCGGGCCGAACACCAACGGCTCGCAATTCTTCATCACCGTTGCGCCAACGCAGTGGCTCACCGGACGCCACACGATCTTTGGGGAGGTAGTCGAAGGACAGGATGTGGTCGATAAGATCTCGAAGCTGGCTCGGGGCCGCCAAGATCGCCCGAATAAAGATGTGAAGTTAGCGTCCGTGGTGATCGAGCGGGAGTAGGAACTGATCTGCTCTCGTGGATCATTCTATCTCCCGTGGTGGCGGCGAATACCGGTAGTCCAGGGCGGCTCTTAATTCGGTGCGAGGTGTTGCCGTAGGCTCTCTACTAGTCCGGACAGTCGGCCGTTCTCGCTCCGACGCGTGGCCCAGTATCGCGCAGCAAGAATTGCGAGGTAAGGCCTCACACTCCGATCACCCCGACCAATTCTTTTACGGCATCGGCGCTCTTTTGCAGCGCGGCTTGCTCGTCAGACGTGAGCTTGATCTGAATGATTTGCTCGATCCCTTTCGCGCCCAGCTTCACTGGAACACCGACATAGAGGCCTTTGATCCCGTATTCGCCATCGAGATATGCGGCGCAGGGAAGGATCTTCTTCTTGTCCTTGAGAATGGCTTCGACCATCTCGGTGGACGCCGCCGATGGAGCGTAGAATGCGCTGCCTGTCTTAAGATATTTCACGATTTCGGCACCACCATCGCGAGTGCGCTGAACCAGTTGCGACAACCGCTCTGGAGCGATCAACTCAGTAATCGGAATTCCCGCTACCGTCGAGTAACGAGACAGCGGCACCATCGTATCGCCGTGCCCTCCGAGAACGAAGGCGGTCACGTTTTCCACGCTCACCTTCAGCTCATCCGCAATGAAAGCACGGAAGCGGGCCGAGTCAAGCACGCCCGCCATGCCGATCACGCGCTCGCGAGGGAATCCGCTGAGCTTGTACGCCGCCTGCGCCATCGCGTCCAACGGGTTCGAAACGACGATCAGAATGCAGTTGGGCGAGTACTTCACAACCTTTCCGACCACGTCGGACATAATCTTATAGTTCGTGTTCAGCAGGTCGTCACGGCTCATGCCCGGCTTGCGCGGGATGCCGGCGGTAATCACGACGATATCGGAATTCGCGGTGTCCGCGTAATCGTTGGTGCCCATCACATAAGAATCGCGTTTTTCGATGGGCATGGCCTCGAGCAGGTCAAGGCCCTTGCCCTGCGGCACCCCTTCAATGATGTCGATAAGAACGACATCGGCCAGCTCCTTCGACGCAATCCAGTGGGCTGCCGTGGCGCCCACATTTCCCGATCCCACGATGCTTACTTTTTTGCGCATGATTTCCCTTTCGACAATATTCGGCTTCTGGCCGTCGGCATTCACTCAACAAGGGTTTCGGCTAGCACGAGTGAAGGCCCGCTCGGACTGGAGTCTGAGTTTTCAGTGCTGGTTACGCCGTAGTCAAAACGCCGGCGCTCATGTTCTCGATAATCTGGTCTCCGAACTTGCTGGTACTGACCTTGGTTGCGCCTTGCATGAGTCGCTCAAAGTCGTAGGTTACAGTCTTTTTTTCGATGGTCCGTTCCAGGCCACCCTCGATCAGATCGGCGGCCTCATTCCATCCCAGGAATCGAAACATCATCACGCCTGACAAAATCACCGAGCCGGGATTGATGACATCCTTATCCGCGTATTTCGGCGCGGTGCCGTGAGTGGCTTCAAACACTGCGTATCCGTCACCAACGTTCGCGCCCGGCGCGATGCCCAACCCCCCGACCTGGGCCGCACAGGCATCGGAGATGTAATCGCCGTTCAGATTGGGAGTCGCAAGCACGGAGTATTCGTCCGCGCGTGTTACAACCTGCTGAAAGATGGAGTCGGCAATGCGGTCGTTGATCATCAGCTTTTTCTTCCACGCGCCGTGCCCGTGGGTGGCGTAAATGCTATTTAGGACGGAGCGAATTTCCTCGGCGACGGACTTGGCAAACTCGGGCGGCGCAAACTCGATGCCGGGCTCAATCAATGCGGCGTTTTCTTCCGCCGCAAGGTTCGGATTCTTGTCCTGATTGTCGATGATCCAGCTCTCGCGTTCGGTTACCACCTCTTGGCGGAATTCCTCGGTCGCGAGTTCGTAACCCCACTTGCGGAACGCACCCTCGGTGAACTTCTGGATGTTGCCTTTGTGTACGAGGGTCACGCTCTTGTTGCCGTTCCCGAGTGCGTGCTGAATGGCCATGCGCACCAGGCGCTTGGTGGCGAAGATGGAAATGGGTTTGATGCCGACGCCTGAATCCGTGCGCACTTGCTTCTTGCCGCCCTTCAGCATTTCCTTGTTGAGAAACTCAATCAGCTTGGCGACTTCCGGAGTGCCTTGTTCCCACTCAACCCCGGCGTACACGTCCTCGGTGTTTTCGCGAAAGATGACGACGTCCATTCGCTCAGGGTTTTTTACTGGCGACGGTGTGCCCCGGTAATACTTCACTGGACGAATGCAGGCATAGAGATCGAGCACCTGACGAAGAGTGACATTCAGGGAACGTATGCCGCCGCCGACTGGTGTCGTCAGTGGCCCTTTGATCGCAACGCGGAATTCGCGGATCGCCTCAATGGAATCTTGTGGCAGCCAGTCGTTGAACTTCGCCTTGGCTTTCTCGCCGGCGAAGATCTCGTACCACGACACTTTGCGATTTCCGCTGTACGCCTTGTTCACAGCTTGGTCGAAAACCCGCACCGAAGCCTTCCAAATGTCCCGCCCGGTGCCATCGCCTTCGATGAAGGGGATGATCGGCCGGGACGGAACTTGAATGCGGCCATCCTTATAGGTGATTCGTTCACCGTCTTTGGGCACAGGTAAGCTGTTGTATGAGTCCGCCATGAAACTCCTCCGCTGTGATAGGAAACCAAGAATTATAAATTGCGCTCGAAGAATTGAATAATCGATGACAAAATTGCGAGGCATGACCAGCTACAATCGAAATGATGCGCCTGGTGCTTGCGGTAACGATGTTATGGATGATCCCGTTCGCGCGTTCTCAGGATCGCAGTGATTCAACCGCTCTAGCTGATGCACCATCGGCAACCGCGCCAGTAGCGGTCATTTCTCCGACCACTGCGCAACCGGCCGCGACTTCTCACACCTTCTGGGACCGAGAGAATGCACTGCTGTTTTCTGGGGTTGCGGTGTTCCGTGCGCTCGACTTCGCGTCCACCAAGAACTTTCTCGCCCGTGGTCGCACTGAAGTTCTGGTCCCTGACGACATCGTGCACAACGACGCAGGCTTCGCCGGCCTCGAGGCCGCCGCTACAGCAACTTCAATCGGAATCTCTTACATTTTCCACCGTGCAAATCACCACAAGATGGAGCGCTGGGTGTCGATTGTTCACATGAGCGTCACCGCATTCGGAGATGCTCATAACTATGCTCTCAAATCCAAGCACCCCTAAGATAACGACCTCGTGTCGACTACTGTTGTTTGGTTGGTGGACGCGGAGGTTTCGGAGCAGGCGTGGCACCACTTTTCGGCGTGGTTGCGTGGTGAGCGGTTCCGGTTGAACCGAGGATCGTGATCTTGGTGATCTTGGGCGGATTCTCGGGTCGGTCGTTCGCGTCGCGAGGCAGGCTAGCAATCTTCTTTACGACTTCGACGCTCGGCTCATCGCACTGACCGAAGATCGTGTAATTGCCATCAAGGCTGGGATATGGGACCTCGGTTACAAAAAACTGCGAAGCATTGGTGTTGGGACCCGCATTGGCGTAGGCCAGACGTCCGGGGCGGTCGAAGCTCAAGTCTGGCGAAGTTTCATTCTTGAAAGGAAAGCCCGGACCCTCCGGGCCACCCATGCCAGTTCCCAGCGGATCCCCTCCTTGAATCATGAATTGCGGAATAACTCGGTGAAATATGGTGCCGTTGTACAGAGGTACACCGTGCATCATCTGGTTCGTCTTCGGGTGCACCCAGTCCTTGGTGCCTTTCGCGAGCCGAATGAAATTACTTGCCCCTATGGGTGCCTTGTCCGGGAAGAGGGTGCAGGTGAGCTTCCCCGCCGTAGTGTCGATAATGGCGGTAGGATGACTTGGCGTACTCGTCGCCGATTTTTTTGCGGTAGTTGTGGTTGAGCGATGAGTGCCGGTTTGGGCCGCCACGGGCAGAGCAAACAAGACGGTCAAAATGATCAAATATCCGCGCATCGGATCTCCTGGGTGAATGGGAAATAGCATTGTACGATAGCCTGGAACCGCTCGGATGGCTGGCCTGGTCACGCCCGGCAGCCCAATCTCACTCGGACCCCCATGGTGAGGGTGTGCTCCGCCCCCAATGATGGTGGAGGGGAACGGCGGATCCTCGGCACACTGGCGCCCAGCACCGATCTACCTGCTTTGCATCGGGCGTCTGCATGCCATGTTCGGAGAGCGTCCGAAGCTATAAACATCTACCTCTTTAGCCAGCGCTCGTACTGCTGCCAATCGTCGGAAAAAATCTGCTGCCGGACTCCAGAGCGGAGCCTTCGGGCGCGAAATCCGAACTGGGTATATCTGGGATACTCGGCCGGCGCCAGCACGTCGCGGTAGTCAACTTTGGCGCGATCGATGGCCTGGCGTAGTCCGTCCAGAGTACCATTGGCCAGTTTTAGCGCGGCCAAGCGGACTCGTGCCGGTTCGCGGTGCCACGCCTGCGGGCCGTATTCTGCGAGGATAGCGAGAGCCTCATCGACCTGGCCCTCTGCAAAATCTCGGCGCACCACGCGCTCAATATCTGCGGCCGTCACCTGCGGCACCGGTTGAATGGGGCCTGGCCCAGATCCGAATAATTCGCGCAACCTGGACATAAATTTCCGTTAGTCCTTCTCGTCCTCTCCCTTATGTAATTGCTGGGCCAGAAAATTGTCGAGACCAACCTCCTCAATTGCGTGCAGCTGTCCCTCGAGGTAGTCCACGTGGTGCTCTTCATCTTTGAGGATGTCCTCAAAGAGGGCGCGGGAAGCGTTGTCCCCGACCTTCACCGAGGTCTCGATGGCTGCGTTCAATTCCTTGACGGCCCTCAACTCGAGCGCGAGGTCATTCTCGAATTGCTGCTTGACGTTGCGCCCGACATTGATCGGACCCACCTCGGTCATGTTAGGTGTGCCCTCGAGGAAAAGAATGCGATCCATCAACTTCTCGGCGTGGAGCATCTCTTCGATGGATTCTTTGCGGTAGTACCCGCCTAGCCGGAAGTAACCCCAGTTCTCACACATTTTGGAGTGCAGGAAATACTGATTGATGGCAGTGAGCTCAGCCTTCAACGCTTGGCCCAAATGTCTCAAGACCTTCTCGTTCCCACGCATGGCAGGCATTGTAGCAAAGGTCAGGACAGGGGTGGACCTTTTTGCCACTCACCATTCAGTGCATGGAACCATGCCTCCCGAGAAATTCGAGAGGAGTGGAATGCTAAGTGCTTTGTTCCCTCCCACAACTGGCAAATACGTTGGCCTGCCTATAAACTTCAATGTCGTTCGTGGCCTTCGTGGTAAAGGGGGTTTTTCCAATGTCCACCGCAACGTCCACGCCTGCCCGCATTTCCGGTGGGAGTTTTCTCCTTGATTCGCGCACTCCCGAAGAGGTGTTCACCCCGGAAGACTTTTCCGAACAGCACCTCTTGATTGTCCAGACCGCTGAAGAATTCGCGCTGAAAGAAATTCTTCCGAATATCGAGAAAATCGAGCATAAGGACTTCTCCATTTCCCGCGAACTTCTGAGGAAAGCCGGGGAACTTGGGCTCAGTTCGTCTGAGATTCCCGAGGCGTACGGTGGCCTGGAAATGGACAAGGTAACCGCCGCTGTGATTTGCGACCGCATCGCAAAATATGCAGGCTTCGCGACCACCTGGGGCGGACATACCGGAATCGGTACGCTTCCCATTGTGTATTTCGGAACCGAAGAGCAGAAACAGAAGTACTTGCCGCGTCTCGCCACGGGAGAAATCGTCGGAGCATATGCGCTTTCAGAAGCGACATCAGGATCCGATGCCCTCAACTGCCGCGCTCGTGCCGCACTCTCGCCCAGCGGCCAGCACTACGTGCTCAACGGCGAGAAGATGTGGATCACCAACGCCGGCTTCGCCGATCTCTTTACCGTCTTTGCCAAGGTGGATGGCGAGAAGTTCACGGCGTTTCTCGTCGAGCGCAATTTTCCCGGATTTGGGATCGGCGCTGAGGAGCACAAAATGGGTATTCGTGGCTCGTCCACCTGCCCGATCATTCTGAATGACTGCCAAGTTCCGGTTGAAAATGTGCTTGGCGAGATCGGCAAGGGGCACCTGATTGCCTTCAACATCCTCAACATCGGACGTTTCAAGCTCGGCGCCATGTGCGTAGGCGGCTCGCGTAACTCTCTCGACAACGCGATCTCCTATTCCCGGCAACGCAAGGCGTTCGGCAAAACCATTGCCGACTTCGGTCTCGTTCGCGAGAAACTGGCTAAGATGTCGGCTTCGGTTTACGTCGGCGAAGCGATGACCTATCGTACGGTTGGCTTGATGGACGCAGCTCTCGCTGCTGTGGACAAGTCCGCGCCCGATGTCGCCAGCCAAACGCTTAAAGCCATCGAGGAGTATGCCGTCGAGTGTTCCATCATCAAAGTTTGGGCTTCCGAGATGCTCGACTTCGTGGTCGATGAGACTGTGCAGATTTACGGCGGCTACGGCTTCGTCGAGGAATATCCGGCCGAACGTGCTTATCGCGATGCGAGAATCAACCGCATTTTTGAAGGCACCAACGAGATCAATCGGCTTATTATTACTGGCTTCCTTCTGAAGCGCGCCATGAGCGGCCAATTGCCCCTCATGCCGGCAATCAAACACATCATGGATGAAGTGCTCTCCGGTCCGTCCGTAGGCGAAGAGATCGAAGGTCTGCTCGCAGACGAGCAAAAGCTGGTTGCCTCCATGAAGAAGGTGGGGCTCTTTGCTGCCGGCGCGGCTACCCAGAAATACATGCAAGCCATCCAGGACCAGCAGGAAATAATGGGCGCCATCGCTGACATCACGATGGAAATTTATGCCATGGAATCTGCTCTTCTTCGCGCGCAGAAGATTGCGACCGTCCACGGGGAGGCCGCAGCCACACTGCCCGCGATGATGACTCGCCTCTATATGGCGAACGCGGCAGAAGAAATTGAGAGGTCCGCGCGCAAGATCATTGCTGCGGTTGCCGAAGGGGACATGCTCCGTACACAGCTTTCGATACTTCGTCGCCTAGCCAAACACGATCCTTACAACCTCATCGAACTCGAACAGCAAGTCGCATCGGCAGTCATTCAGCGTGGAAAGTATGCCCCGATGAATGGGGTATGACTCTAACGCGCAAGAACCGGCGTGGGATGCGCTTCCTCTGCCGCCGTTCCCCCGGCAGCGAGCATTATTGGCGGTTCCCCTGAAAACAGAGATTCTGACTGAAAAATGGCAGCACGTGATTCTGGAATCGGTCCGCTACCTTGCTCGTGTGAGTTCCCTGATAGATCTCGAAGCCGTGCTTGATTCCGTACTCGTCCAGAGCATCATGCAGCTTGCTGGTGTCAACCTTTAGACCATCCTGATCACCGACGTCGATAGAGATGGGGCGATACTTGCGCAGATTCGCGATGTACTGATCGATGAAAGCTAGCGGAGCGTTGGCGGTCCATTTAGCCAGGACGTCCGGCTGCGGTTGGCCGTCTTTGCTTGGCAGATCAAGGTACAGTGGCGGATTTTTTGGATTGGGGGACCATGCTGCCGCGCTCGCCAACATGGCGCGAGCGAAGAATGGCAGCTTGGCGGAGTCTTCGGGCACCTTGACCGATTCCAGCTGTTTTTCCGCGTCCGAGTTCCTAGGTCCGCCGGTTCGCGACAAGCAACAGGGGCTCATGATGTAAAGGCTACCAAACGCATCGGCATGCTTCATCCCAATGCGGGTTGCCCCGTAACCCCCCATCGAGTGCCCAACCAGCCCACGGCTTTCACGCCTGGCAATCGTGCGGTAATGAGCATCGATGTAGGCGACCACGTCGTGCGCTATGAAGCTCTCGAAATCTCCCGTAGTCACGGAACTGGAATACATAGAACCGTTGTGCAGCGTCTTTGAATCGGGCAGCACGACAATCATCTCGCTCGCGCCTTGCGCAAATGCTCCTTCAATCGTTTGAGGGATATGAATTTCTTGTGTCCACTGCTCCGCGCCGATGGAATAGCCATGCAGCGCATACACCACTGGATAGCGGCGGGACTTTTCCTTGGCGTAGCTCGGAGGCAGGAATACGAACACATCGCGTTCGACCGCGTCGCCTTCCAGATTGCCTTCCAATGCGGTGCCACGGACTTTGATGCGCTCGACGCTGACCGGCTTCGCGCCGGGAACGACCGCGGGTATGTCGGTGGTTACTTGAGCGGTCATTTGAGATCCAAGAGCAACCGCAGCGGCGAGTGTCATCAATAGGAATGATTTCTTTTTCTTGGTGATCATGGTTGTCCTTTCAGGCACCGTCACAAGGGCGGTGGAAAGCAAATGAGTCGGAGCACGCTAACTCCACCGGCTTGTTCCCTTAACTTGAGCTCCACATATATCCGGGAGGAAGCGAGAAATCGTTTTCTCGAATACACGCACTTAAGCGCACCTGTCTCCCGAGGAGCCGCTATCCAAACGACGGCATACTACCCTTAGGGAATTCTTGAAGTAAAGTTCGGATTTCCGCACTCCGAAAATTTCACCTGATGGTTTGGGTCTCGATCATCCCTGCCGCCGCCCACCCGAAGTAGGCTGTCGCCCGGCTCGACATCGATCGGGAGTGTGAATTCGATCAAGAAATTCGGACTGGAAGCGGGTCGCAAAGACTGGCTAATATAACGGGTTATGACTTCGACCGCCGAGCCTCGACCATCAACTTCAAACTTCCCGATAGGGGGGCAATCCCCATTTTCGGGACAGCGAATTGGTCATCTCCGCTGGGTGATCTGCACGCTTCTTTTGATGGGCGTCACCAAGAACTATATGGACCGGCAGGTGCTTGGAGTCTTGAAGACCACACTCCAGCATGATCTGGGCTGGGACGAGATCAGCTATAGCAATCTAGTTTTTGCTTTCCAAGCCGCGTATGCAGTAGGCATGCTGGTGATGGGCCCTGTTCTGGACCGCTTGGGAACGAGGTGGGGATATTCGCTCAGCATGATTTTCTGGAGCGCCGCATCTATGGCGCACGCCGCGTGCAATTCAATTTTCAGCTTTACCATGGCGCGCTCGGCGCTAGGCTTAGGCGAATCGGGAGTTTTTCCTGCAAGCATAAAAACGGTTGCAGAGTGGTTTCCGCAAAAGGAGCGCGCTCTTGCTACTGGCATCTTCAATGCCGGCTCGAACGTCGGTGCGATCTTGACGCCGCTCATCATTCCTTGGATCACAATTCACTACGGGTGGCGGATGGCGTTCCTGTTCACCGGAGCTTTGGGCTTCATATGGCTCGCTTTCTGGGTTGCCTTGTATCGCAGGCCGGAAGAGCACCCGCGCTTGTCGCCGCCCGAATTCGATTACATCACCCGCAACCGTATTCCACCGATACCGAAGATGCGTTGGATCAAACTCCTTCCACACCGCGAAACCTTGGCATTTGCGCTAGGGAAGTTCATGACAGATCCCATCTGGTGGTTCCTGCTGTTCTGGATTCCGGACTTTCTGCAGCGTACGCACGGCCTGAAGCTGATGCAGATCGGCATTCCCATCATGGTGATTTATTTACTCGCAGATGTCGGCAGCGTTGCGGGAGGGTGGCTTTCCTCAGCGATGATTCAGCGGGGAAAAAGCGTGAACGTCGCCCGCAAGACAACCTTGCTTTTATGCGCCATCAGCGTAGTGCCAATTATCTTCGCCTATCACATGCAAAGCTTATGGGGCGCGGTGCTTCTGATTGGCTTGGCAGCGGCCGCGCACCAGGGATTCTCGGCGAACATCTTCACCTTGACTTCCGACGTTTTCCCAGGCGAAGCGGTGGGTTCGGTGGTGGGCATTGGCGGTATGGCGGGGGCAATCGGCGGCATGCTTATGGCAAAAATCGTGGGCTATGTTCTGCAATGGACAGGAAGCTATATGATTCCCTTTCTTATCGCGGGATTCGCGTACTTAGCTGCAGTTGCAGTAATCCACAGTTTGTCGCCGAAGCTGGAGCCGGTAAAGCTGCAATAAGCTGCTTGAAAAATATCAAAAATATCAACATTCGCTCCAATGGGTTACAGGCAATCAGCCAGTTGGCCAATTGACATTCTCGTCTGCAAGGGCTACCTTAGGCGAATAAAAGGCGAATATGGCCACGCCAGCCTCAGCCGTTTTACTCCGCAATGAGATTGAAGCCAGAATCCCGGCTGCATTCTCGTTTTGTACTCGGCAGCACCGGGGAAGCATTCCTACCGGAATCGCTTCTATTGATGATGCAGTTCGCGGCATTCCCCTGCATGCTCTGACAGAAATTTGCGGCAGCAACCTGGCTTCTTCGGGAAAAACTTCTCTGGTGATGTCGCTGCTTGCACGAGCTACGCAGCAGGATAATTTCTGCGCGTTGATCGATGGGCAGGATGCTTTTGATCCCGCTTCTGCGGAAGCTTCAGGCGTAAATCTCTCACGCCTGCTCTGGGTGCGCTGCGGAAAGACGAAGCAAAAACTCAAGCCTCTAGAACAAGCATTCAAAGTGGCGGACATGCTGGTGCAGAGTGCAGGGTTTGGCCTGATCGTGGTTGACCTCTGTGATTTTCCGGAAAGGCTGGTTCGCAGAGTTCCGCATACGTCGTGGTTTCGCTTCAGCCGGGTTGTCGAGAGACAACCGACGGCGCTGGTGTTTTTGGAACGCGAACCACATGCCACAAGTTGTGCCGGGTTGGTGTTGTCGCTAAAAAGCAGGCCGGCAGTTGGGAAGGGAAACCTTTTCACGCAGTGCGGCATGGAAGCGGGAATTCTCCGCACTCTCGAAAGGAAACCTCCCCAAGCTGTGAGGCCATTGTTTTCTCTGAGGTCGCAGTGGGCGGCGTAATCCTATGTTTGCGTGTCTTTACCTCGCTGATTTCCCCGTACAAGCGGTGTTGCGCTGCGAGCCTGAGCAGCGCAGGGAACTGCTGACCCAGAGCGGCATTGTCATTCTCGAGGGATCTGCCTCCAACAATCGGGTTATCTCGCTGAATGACGCAGCTCGTCAGTTGGGAATTGAGCTCGGCATGACCAAACTGCAAGCACAAAGTTGTGGCTCGGTATTGGCGCACCAGCGAAATCTCCAGAGCGAAGACGCCGCGCAAGCCGCATTGCTTGACTGTGCTCGGATGTTCTCTCCGCGAGTTGAGTCAACCGCACCTGGAGTTGTGATTGTTGATGTGGATGGAACCGAAAAACTGTTTGGTCCTTTACAGCGTCTTGCCGCACGCATCCTCGAGCAATCACGTGAGTTTGGGTTCTGCATGAATGTAGCCATCGCGGCCGACCCGGATAGTGCTTCCTGTGCCGCGCGCAGTTGGGAAGGAATCACCATCATTCCGCAAGGAAGGGAAGCGCAGTTTCTGGGCCGCTTACCGGTCGAAGTGCTCTCTCCCGCGCCCGAAGTTTTGGACACGCTGGAAGCTTGGGGTATTCGCAATCTCGGCGCTTTGGCGGAGTTGCCGTCTGTTCCGCTGGTCGAACGCCTGGGGCAGGAAGGGCTGCGTTTGCAGAAACTCGCACGGGCGGAAACGTCCAGAACCTTGATTCTCGCTGAGCTAAACGACGAATTCCTGGAGAACTTCGAGTTTGAGGATCCGGTCGAATCGCTCGACTCTCTGAGTTTCATTCTCAATCGTCTTCTACAGCAGCTGTGTACACGCCTTCTGGCGCGCGCGCTTGCCACCAACGAGTTGCGCGTGCGGCTCGACTTCGAAGTTCACCAGCTTCAAACGGAAGCGAAAGAGGAAGTGTATGAACGCGTCTGGAAACTGCCGTTGCCGGTTTCCGATGCCAAGGTTTTGCTGCGGCTTACCTGTTTGGAGCTCGAAGGCTGTTCTTTTTTTGCGCCGATCAAAAGACTGACGGTGCAAGCCACACCGGTGAAACCGCGTGCTTCGCAAGGGGGATTGTTTGCTCCGGCAACGCCGCAAGCCGAGCAGCTGGAAATTACTTTGGCGAGAATTCGCGGGGTTGTCGGACGCGAAGATGAAAACAGAATGCCATGCGTAGGTTCTCCGCGAACGGTGGATTCGCATTACTCCGGCAGTTTTGCCGTGCATGCATTTTCCAGTGAGCACGCCGTTGCCGGTTTGTGCATCGAGAGGCCGGTCGTTGCCCTACGGAAGTTTCGCCCTGCGCTCGAAACCAAAGTTGAGTTCCGTGAGAAGCCTCACTCTGTGATGTTGGGGAAGAGGTCTCTTGCCGTGCTGGCCGCGTCGGGACCATGGTCCACCTCTGGCCACTGGTGGAATCATTCTGCGGCATGGGCGCATGAGGAGTGGGATGTCGCGCTGAAAACATCCGATGGCCCCGGACTGTACAGAATCTATTTCGACCGCATGCGTACGCAATGGTTCATTGCCGGGATGTTTGACTGATGAACTATGTTGAGCTTCACTCTCGTTCGGCCTTCACGTTTCTGGAAGGCGCCTCGCTGCCGGAAACGCTGGCGCAGACCTGTGCTACGCAGCAAATGTCCGCCATGGCGCTGCTGGACCGAAACGGCGTTTATGGCGCTCCGCGGTTTTACTCGCAGGCGAAGAAGTGCGAAATCAAAGCGCATGTAGGTGCCGAGGTCACCATTGCCGGATACGGCAACATGCCTGTGCTCGTTAGCTCTCAGGCGGGATATCAGAACCTTTGCCGCCTGATCACGAGTATGAAATTGCGTTCGAAGAAGAAGACTACAGGATGTGCATTTCTGGAAGAAGTAGGAAGCTATGTCGACGGCTTGATCTGCTTGACTGGCGATGAACGCGGTCCGTTAGCGGTTTCGCTGCAGCGCGGCGGAATAGAAGAAGGACGCCGCTGCCTCAAGCATCTGGTCTCAATTTTCGGGGTGAGCAATGTCTATATGGAATTGCAGCGTCACCGCAATCGTCAGCAGGAATCCCGAAATCAGGCGGCCATCGATCTCGCGCGCGAATTGCGTTTACCATTGCTGGCAACCAACGGAGTTTGCTATGCCACAAAGAAAGACCGCCGCGTCGCCGACGTATTTACCTGCATTAAGAACAAATGTCGGCTGGATACGGCAGGACGGCTGCTTTCGGAAAATTCGCAGCGATATCTCCGTTCTCCGGAGGAGATGGCAAAGCTGTTCTCCGACCTTCCCGAGGCTATTGCCAATACTTTAGAACTTTCGTCGCGTCTCGAGTTTTCGCTTGAAAATCTTGGCTACCAATTTCCTCCCTATCCAGTGCCGGAGGAAGAGACGATGGATTCCTTCCTCTACAAGCGTAGCTGGGAAGGCGCACAGGACCGATATCGAACGATCACGCCACCCGTTCAACAACAACTCGAACGCGAGCTGGCGTTGATTAAGAAACTTAAATTAGCCGGCTACTTTCTGATCGTTTGGGACATGGTGCGTTATTGCCGAGGCCATGGGATCTTGGTGCAGGGAAGAGGTTCTGCCGCCAACAGCGCCGTTTGTTATGCATTGGGAATTACCGCCGCCGATCCAATCAAGATGGAGCTTCTTTTCGAGCGGTTTCTCTCCGAAGAGCGCGGTGAGTGGCCCGACATCGATCTCGATCTTCCCAGTGGGGACGATCGCGAAAGGGCAATCCAGTACCTTTATCAGCGCTACGGTGAACGTGGCGCGGCTATGACCGCCAACGTTTGCACGTATCGTGGCCGTTCCGCCGCACGCGAGGTCGGCAAGGTTTTCGGATTCGATACCGAAACCCTGAACCGGCTGTCAAAGATTGTGGGCGGCTGGGAGTGGCGTGGCCCCGACGACAACTTCTCGACTTACTTCACCACCGCTGGCCTCGATCTCAGCAATGAATACATCTCGAATTACCTGCAGCTTTGTGTTGAGCTCCAGGACCTGCCGCGCCATTTGAGTCAGCATTCCGGCGGGATGGTGATTTGCCAAGGATCACTTGATGCGGTTGTTCCTCTTGAACCTGCGACCATGCCAGACCGTGTGGTTGTGCAGTGGGATAAGGACGATTGCGCCGATCTCGGCATTGTGAAAATCGATCTGCTCGGGCTGGGAATGATGGCAGTACTCAAAGATTCCATCTCCTTGATTCGCGATCACTATCACGAGGAAGTCGATCTCGCTCACCTTCCCCAGGACTCTCCCGACGTGTACGATGCGATTCGCAAAGCGGATACGGTAGGTATGTTTCAGGTGGAAAGCTGTGCACAGATGGCATCTCTGCCGAAGAACAATCCCACAAAGTTTTATGACCTGGTGACGCAGGTCGCGCTCATTCGTCCCGGCCCGATCACTGGCGAGATGACCAGCCCTTATCTGAATCGCCGAATGGGCAAGGAAGCGGTGACCTATCCTCACCCGTCTCTCCAGCCAGTTCTCGAACGAACTCTAGGAGTTCCGCTTTTTCAAGAGCAGCTCCTGCGCATGGCGATGATTTGCGCGAACTTTACCGGAGGCGAAGCCGAGGAATTGCGCCGCGCGCTGGGGCATAAGCGCTCCGAGCGTCGCATGCGGGAAATCGAGGTCAAGCTGCGTGCGGGCATGACGCAGAACGGAATCGAAAATAACGCCCAAGACGCGATCGTGAAGTTCATTACTTCCTTTGCGCTTTACGGGTTTCCTGAATCTCACGCCGCCAGCTTTGCACTCATTGCCTATGCCAGTGCATTCCTGAAAGTCCGATATCTGGCAGCATTCACCGCTGCACTGCTCAACAATTGGCCGATGGGGTTTTATCATCCGGCGACAATTGTGAAAGATGCACAGCGTCACGGACTGAGTTTCCGGCCCGTCGACATCATGCACTCAGATTGGGACTGCACGCTGGAGCAAGATGCCCAAGGCATAGTTGTCCGCCTTGGATTTCGCTATGTGCGCGGCATGTCGCAAGCCTCCGCCCACGCGATCGTCTGCCAACGATCGAAGTGGAATTTCTCTTCTATTGATGACCTGTCCCGGCGTGTGCCCGAACTCAACAAAGCCAATCTCAACATGTTGGCTAGAATTGGGGCTCTCAACAACATCAGTGGACGCGGCAAACTGCATCGTCGCGACGCCTTGTGGCAGGCGGAGATGGCAGCTCGTAAACCTGGGCCGCTTCTGCAAGAAATCCCCGAAGCCGATACCTCATCCCCACTCGCACATATGGGTGTCGAAGAGCGGTTGGTAGCCGATTTCCATGGCACTGGATTAACAATCGGGCCACATCCTATGGCATACCGGCGAGTCGAATTAAACAACCGCGGAATCAAGACGGCAGCGGAACTGAAAACCTTGCGCCATGGCGCGACCGCAACTACCGCAGGTTCGGTGATTACGCGTCAGCGTCCGGGCACAGCGAAGGGACTCATCTTCATGACGCTGGAAGATGAAACCGGCCACTCGCGCGTCATCATCAAGCCCGATTTCTATGACAAGAATCGTCACGAGGTTCTCTATGCCAAATTTGTTCAAGTCTGGGGCAGCGTTCAGAACCAGGACGGTATTGTCCACCTTGTCGCGAAAGCCATTCGTCCGTTGGCCATCAGCGCCGCGGAGACATCGTCGCATGATTTCCACTAATTCGGGCGTTTGTTTAATTCAATGTTTTCAATATTTAGAAGACTACCGTTCAACTCTTATATGCAACGTTGGTAAGTTGCCAAGCCTCCCAGTCCGTCGTATGATTCGCGAAAAATTGGTTTTGCTAGGAAACAGAGGGGGAATCCATGACTCACGAGTCTGCTCAGGAACGCAGAAGGTTTCCTCGCGTAAGATCCGCAGTTGCACTCGAACTGCGTTACCGGGGGGCAGTTGCTCCACTACGAGCCACAACCAGCGAAGTCAGCCTGAGCGGCTGCTATATAGAGACGATGTTCACGCTGGACGTCGGTACCGCCCTTGAAATCGTCATGTGGCTGGAAGGCGAGAAGATCTTCGGGAAGGGTGTCATCGCGACCAAATATCCCCAGGTTGGGAATGGGATCGATATCAAAGAGATGAAGGCGGAAGACCGCGCCAAACTCGAGGCCTTTCTTAAAGCACAAGAGGTTCAAATCCCGAAATTCTGAAGCGCTGACCGTGAGTGACCCTAGGCTTGCCCTGCTCCTTGCAAGGCGGCTATGGCTTCCTCGGGGCTGGGAAAAATCAAGAACAACTCCTGTACCCGGGTAATCTCGAATAGCTTCTGCACGCGAGGATTAATTCCGCTCAGAACAATTCTCCGCCCCGCCTTTTGACGCGAGATGAAGGCGCTTACCAATGAGCCAAGTCCTGCCGAGTCCACGTAGGGCACATCTGAAAAATCCAGGATAACGACCTCCGCAGGTTCCTCCCTGCGCATCGCATTCTGAAAAACCGGTGCATTGACGGCGGTCAAAGGGCCGCGCAGGGCAAGCACTTCGTGCGGAAAAACCTCGCTGCGGTCGATCGTGAACTCTTCATCCATAACGTCCAGACTGGGCTGGGCAGAGGATTGTAGGGCAAGCGAAGCAAGACGTTCAAGGGCCGAACAGTGCCTGCGTCTCAGCCGCGTCAGGTGGCAGATTTCGGGGGTTAAAGGGGCGAGAGGCCGCAGGACGAATGGTCGATGGTCAAGATGACACACTGAGCTGTCAGCCTGACATGGTAGAGTTGCACTGTCTTGATGATCCCCGGTGGCGAGCATCCGATGCCTTGGTTGTTCTGCAACGGTTGTAGGCGCCGCGATTGTCGGTTCGCGAGGGCCACGAGCAATCATTAAGCTCATAACCGCTCCGATTCCCCAAAGAGCCACGATCTCAGAATCGTAGGTCGTTTCTGTCTTTGACCGCTATTCATAAAGATCTTTAACGGAGAACTTCTAAATGAACGTAGCAAAGGATATAACCGACCTAATCGGCCGCACGCCGCTGGTGCAGCTCAATAAAGTCGTGAACGGCACGTCCGTGTTGGCGAAATTGGAAGGGTTCAATCCGTGTGCCAGTGTGAAGGATCGAATCGGAGTGAGCCTCATTAGCGAGGCAGAAAAGGCAGGGAAGATTCACCCCGGCAAGACCGTTCTGATAGAGCCAACCAGTGGAAACACCGGAATCGCGTTGGCGTTCGTCGCCGCCGTAAAGGACTACAAGCTTGTGCTTACCATGCCGGACACGATGAGCATGGAGAGGCGTGTACTTTTGAAGGCCTTTGGGGCGGAGATCGTCCTCACTCCCGGTGCCAAAGGTATGACGGGCGCGATCGCAAAAGCAAACGAGATTCTGGCGAACACCCGCGAGGGCTTCATTTTGCAACAATTCGAGAATCCCGCCAACCCGAAGATACACTTCGAAACCACCGGCCCGGAGATATGGAATGACACAGACGGCAAAGTGGATATCTTGATCTCCGGCGTGGGCACGGGTGGGACTCTCACCGGGGTTTCTGAATTCATCAAGCCGAAAAAGCCATCATTCAAGGTGGTCGCCGTTGAGCCCGTGGAAAGCGCAATTTTGTCGGGCGGCCCGCCATCTACGCATAAAATTCAGGGAATTGGGGCGGGCTTCGTACCAAAGATCTTGCGGACCGAATTCATCGATGAGGTTGTGACGGTCTCAAGCCAGGACGCAATCGAGATGGCACGCCGGCTGGCTCTGGAGGAGGGGCTGCTTGTAGGCATATCTTCCGGCGCGGCAGTGGTTGCGGCGTCGCGGGTAGCGGCCCGAGATGAGAACGCCGGGAAGGTGATTGTCGTAGTGTTGCCTGATTTCGGCGAACGTTATCTGAGTAGCATTCTATTCGAGGATCTGAAGAAAGAAGCTCAGGAGCTGCCGACGACATCGGTATAAGCATGATATTCCAGCGCATGCGCGACGACATCTCCTGGGTTTTGCACAACGACCCTGCCGCAAGATCCGTGCTCGAGGTGGTGTTGTGCTACTCCGGACTGCACGCGGTGTGGTTCTATAGGCTGAACCACTGGCTTTGGAATCATGGCGCGCGTCTGTGTGCGCGGTGGCTATCACAAGTTGCGCGAGTGTTCACCGGAATCGAAATCCATCCCGCGGCGCACGTGGGCAGGCGTTTGTTCATCGATCACGGGATGGGCGTGGTAATCGGCGAAACCACGGTCCTCGGCGATGAGGTGACAATCTACCAGGATGTGACTCTTGGTGGCACGGGGAAAGAAGAAGGTAAACGCCATCCCACCATTGGAAACCGGGTGGTGATCGGCGCCGGGTCGCGCGTCCTCGGTAATATCGAGATCGGTCACAACTCGCGCATCGGCGCTGGATCCGTGGTTCTGCGCAGTGTTCCAGACGATTCTACTGTCGTCGGGGTTCCCGGCCACATCATCTTCCGCCAAGGCAAGCGCGTAGTGATCACCGATCCCAAGCAGATTACCGATCCCTTGTCAGAGGCACTTTCTGTGGTTGCGACTCAGGTTAAGGAGCTACAGAAGCGCGTGCAGCAACTGGAAGGCAGCGTTGCCGAAGGGATAGACCAGGACAGCGAAAAGTCGCTGCAGGCGGTCATCGAGATCGATTACCAGATTTGAGGTTAAGGGAGCGCCGCCCTTAGCTCGCCCGCCTCCTGGTCACGCGCTTGCCTAGGGAGGAACGTTTGTAGCTTGCGGTTTGCTTTCTATCCCCGGAAGGGGGGCTAACGCTCCGCGTCCGGTTCTTCTGACCTGCAGAACTTACTTCAAATCCGCCACAATATTGGACTCCGGCCAGTGCGAAGGCTGCGCGTTCAGGTTGGTGCTGATTGACACCGGTCCATCTACCGCCTTGACATCGACGTTATATCCGTCTATCTCGATGAGTGGTTCGTCGCCCTGCAGATCTTTGGTTGCCACTTCGATGGTGACGGTTGTGTTTTCACCCGGAACCAGGGACAGATAATTATCGGAGTAGAACACTGGAAGAACCCGCCTTCCACTTTTCTTCTGATGGAGCTGCAAGTGCGAGAGCAAGGCGATATTGTTGCTCTTGTTTGCCAGGCTAACGGTAAAAAAGGTCTTGTCGTTCTCCGCCCGGCTGGTCGCGTCAGCTTCCAGAGTCACCGTCGGAAGGTCCTGCAAGCCGTCAAACTGGTCCTGCGCAACGTGCTGCCAGTAGAAGTTCGTGGACACTAGTTTGTCTTGAGCATCGAGGAGGTTCAGCTTGAAGAAGAACAGCGCCGTGTCGTAGGCATTCGGTACTTGCGCAACTTTTTCGGTCGCGCTGCCGGGAACTTGGGCGACGGAATCAACTCGGCGGAAATCGACGTGCCCGTCGGAGCGATACATCAGTACCTCGAGCTTGAGGTCCTTTAACGCTTCCGGCCGGTTATTCACAATCTCAATTCCCCGTGTTGCTTCGTTCATTTGAACGTGAACCGTCTCGCAGGCTTTCTTGACCGCAAACAGCGCCGCATTCGGCTCAAGATCGTAGTGATAGAGTTGCCAAACAAAGCTGGGTTGCGCGGGATTGCTCATCCACGTGAGGACGCCGGTTGTGGACTTAAACATTTCCGAGTTGCGGCCCTCATACATAGCACGAAATGCTTCATAGGTGGCGAGCTGACCTTTGCGGACAAAGTCAGCCAGGTTGCGAATGTGCCCGTAACGGTGGGCCAGCATGACAGGGAACTCATCGCCGCGTTGCGCGCCGTGTGCCATGTCGTGCTGCGCCCAGTCGTCATTGATCGTCTCCCAATCGTTTGGCGGCATCATTCCCTGAATTGACTCAAGGGTAGGAATCGAGACCGATCCGGTTTCGGTCTTGAAGCTTTCGCTGATCGCGTAAAAGAAGCGAGGGGAACGCCAATAATATGGACCACCGGATGACACCCCCCGCCCTTCCGCGGAGTTCGACTGGTAGAGGCGCGACGGATCGAGCCGCGCCATTAGCGGCTTCAAGTCGTCCTCAAGCTCCTTGGGCGGATATCCCTCGTTGCGCGCGCACCAGACTGCAATCGAAGGATGGTTTCTATAACGGACCACCTTGTCGGTGACGTTTGCGAGATAAGTTGGAAGGTCTGTAACATCTGGTCCGTCGTAGGGATTGGGTTGGAAGAACTCGTCCCACAGCAGGATTCCGTATTTGTCGGCCAGATCGTAAAAGTCGGGACTGGTGCTTTGACCCACCCAGTTGCGGATGATGTTGAGATTGGCGAGCGCATGCATGTGGAACTGCGCGTCCAGCCGGTCGCGAGGGATGCGCTTCATGCCCTCGTCCAGGCCCCAATTTCCGCCACGCGCCATCACCTTCACTCCGTTGACCGAAAGCGTGAGGTTCTGCGAATCGGCAACCTGATATTCAATCTTGCGAATGCCAAACTGGCGAGATTGCGTAGACGATTCCCTCCCGTCGATGTCGAACCGTAGTGTCAGGGAGTAGAGATTCTGCGGCCCATATCCGTTCGGCCACCACAACTTCGGATCATCGAAGTGAAGTTCCGGCGTGGAATCCTTGTCGAGGGCTATGTCCTGTTGGCTGCCCGCGGCGATGGCCATTGTTTTGCTGAACGTTACCGATTTCTGGTTCCCGTTTTGCCATTGGATCGTTCCGGTCAGCGTGCCAGTGACTGTTTGCGGCGATTTATTCTCCAAAGTCATTGCAATGCGAAGATCGGCATTCGTAAAAGGCGGTTGGATTTCGGATGTGACAAAGGGATCCTTGACCACGACTGGCCCGCTTGAATCCAGGGTGACGGGAAGCCAGATTCCTGTGTCCCGATCTCGAACTGCCGGGAGCCAATCCCATCCGATGGTGCAGAGAAAGGTCGGTCCATCGATCGCGCTATCTCCGCCGTTTTTGCCCACGCCATTGGCAACCGTATGCTCAATCGGAGTACCAGGATGCGGCTGAGGCGAGACCAGCACCGCCAGAACCGCGCTTTTGCCGGACCTGACGAAATCAGTCACCTCGAAGTCTCCGCGAATGAAGGCGCCCTTCATAGTTCCACTCTGGTGCCCGTTCACCCAGATCTCCGCGCCGTAATTGATGCCGGCAAAGTGCAACCAGACGCGCCGTCCTTTGAACTCCTTGGGCACGCTGAAAGTCGTTCGATACCACCAGCCTGTTTTGTTCAGACTCTCGGGAATGCGGCGCATGTTTTCGCCGTACAGCGGCTCGGGGTAGATCCTGTTGTTTACCAGTGTGGTCAGCACCGTTCCCGGCACGGTAGCCGCATACCAACTTTTCGGTTTGTACGAAGAGGACGAGACCACAGAGCCCGGTTCTTTTACCCCGGCCGCGTCCTGCATGTACCAGTTGCCGATGTTGGAGACGGCCGGCTGCGCCAAGGAAAAAGAGGGAAGTAGCACGACAAAAGCAAGCAGATGAATTCTCATGAATTTAACCGAAAGGATGCGGTCGTGGCTTCTGGGCGGTTAAAGAGCTGTCGAAACCTCCTTGGCTGCTTCGACTTGCCCGCTGTACTGGTTAATGTGCTCCAGATCTTTGAGGTGGTCGTACCAGGTGTACTTGAGGATGATCGACGTGATCGCAACAACCACTACCGCATAGCCCGCATAGGGTAGGTTCCAGGTCACAATGTAAATGGGCAAGGCGACGAGCGTTACCTGCCATACCATTCCCACCACGATGTTAAACATGTCGCGCCAGAAGTCCGTATTTCGCCGGAAGGAGGGATCTTCCGCCTGTACCTTCTGCAGGACCGGTCCCCAGAATCCCCAGGGGCGTACACGACGATAAAAGCTCTTCAAGATTTCTTCCTCTTCTGGCTTGGTGAGGAATGTGCCCAAAAGGGAAGCGATTAACGACAACAGAAACACCAGGCCGAATCCAAAGGAAACCTCAAGGTTCAGCGAGTGTCGGCTTGCCCAAGCCTGCAGGGACGGAATCTTGGTGAGGCTCAGGGGCACAGTCAGGGACGAGGCCATGCCGACCACCATCCCCCAGAAGTATCCATGTCCGTTGAACCTCCACCAATACCACTTCAAAACGTTGGACGCGGTATAGCCTCCCCATAGCGATGTAACGATCCAAATCACCACGTCGTTCACGGTTCCGATGTACCAGCCGATAAGTACTCCGAGCAATACCACCATGAACGAGCTGAGATAGCTGAGCCGCACATATGTCTTCGGGTTCGCATTCGGGTTGATATAGCGCTTGTAGATGTCGTTGACGAAATATGGAGGTGCGGCGTTTACGGTCGCAGCAAAATTCGACATGTAGGCGGCCAACAATCCGGCAATAAGAAAGCCGAGCAATCCGGCGGGAACGAACCGTCCGAGAGCTTCGGGAAGAATGCTCTCGAAATCCATGTGCGTGCCCATGCCGCGTATGGCGCCACTGAAGAACACCAGCGCGAGGACGGTGAGGCCGGTGATAAGGAAATAGCGCGGGAAGGTCAGTACGACGTTAACCCAGCCGCTCATCATGGCAGCCTCCCGCGGATTCTTGCAGGAGAGCACGCGTTGCATGTCGTAGTTGGGTGCGGGGCCAGCCGCGCTGATCAGAATTCCCTTGAACAGCAGCATCATCACAAAAAATCCGAAGAGTCCGTAGTGGTCCTCAGCGATCTTGGTGTTAGCGGAAGGAACCAGCCGAGACCAGTCCATGTTCAAGTGCCAACCGAAAAAAACATTTTCCCATCCGGCGGGAATGAAACGGCGAAGCGTGTCCGGGGAGACTTTCATCATGGCGATGATGCCGACGGCAAAAGATGCCACTGACAGAATGCAAAACTGCATGACCTCGGTGATTACGACGCTGAACATCCCGCCCTTGATCACGTAAAAGGTGGTGATGGCAATCAGGATGAGCGCATATTCGTTGGCGCTCAGATGCCAAGGAAGGAATGTGGCCGCGAACTTCCCAATCCCCTTAAAGCCGTAGGTGAAAAAACCGACGATGCTGAAGAACGCATAGATGACCACGATGATGTGCGCTAGGTTTGCGCCTCGACCTTTACCGAAGCGCGTCTGAATCCACTCCGCACCCGTCATAACATTGGATCGCCGGAGCCAACTCGACAAATACACCATGAGAAAGATTTGGTTGAAGGTTGGCCACAACCAAGGAATCCAGACGCTCTTCAAGCCATAGACGAACATCCAGTAGACCAGCAGCATGGTGCCGCTAATGTCGAACATGCCTGAGGCGTTCGAGACCCCCAGGACGTACCAAGGCATGACGTTGCCACCGAGGAAGTAGGCCTTGATATCTCTTGACGCGCGATGCGAGACCCAGTAGCCCACGAGAACTGAGGTCACGAGATAAGCCACGACTACGGCGATATCGATGCCGTGTAGATTCAAAGGACACCTCATTGAGACGCGAAGGTTCGATTACAGGCGCTGACCATCGGGGCCGCAACCACGGCCAATCGTGCTGGGGCCGTGCCAACTATACAACAGAGAACCGAGAGTACTCAGCCAAAAACCGGCGTAAGATCGCCCTAATCTTCAAATGCAACGCTCCAACTATTGCAGTGTTCCCGCCAATAGAAATACCACTGCAGCCTGCCAATTAATCGCGATTTCGTTGCTCGCATACGAGCCTTGATCGTCGGCATACACCTTGGCCGGAGGCAATCCCTTCGCCAGTTTGGCAAGCACCGCGTCCTGACGCCCCGCGTTTGGCCCTCCTGACAGCAACCCGGGCCATGGCTCTTTATTTTCATCCGCACCGCTTGGTCGGTGATGCGGATAACGGTAGGGATGCTCCCCCAGCTGGGTCACCCATGACAGTGAGAAGGTATTGCGCCCCAGCAGGTAGTGCAGATCATCGGTTGCCGCGTTGAGCAAGGCCGGATCGGGGGAAAATGCGTTGGCCACAAGCAGCTGCAGCCCGTATGACGCGGCCACGCCATTTGATCCCCAGACGTAATCCTTTGCCACCAGGCTGACGTGATACGGATCGGCGGCCGTGCGCTGGGCAATGCGCCTGGCCAGTTCTACGCTGTTCGTGCGGATGGCCGCAACCGCCGAGGCATCGGAACCTTGGCGCTTCGCCAATGCGTATGTCCAGAGGCCCATGGGAGCAACTTCTCTCCACCCCTCGGCCGGAGGCGCGTCCAACTTGGGTTGAAACTCAGCGTAATTTTTCAGGAAGAAGTCGTTATAGTCCGCATTCCCGGTTGTGCGCCACAGTTCTGCCGCTGCCCACACCCGCTCGTCGGTGCAGTCGTTGTCTCCGTACTCACCGGTGCTAATGCCAGGAGGGTTCTTGAATGTAACGTTCGGATTCTTCTCGGTCCACAGCCAGGCTTGGCGTGCCGCTTGCAAGTTCTTCGCGGCGAATTTCTCATCGAACGGCTTGTACAAACGGGCGGCAATCGCCGCCACCGCGGCCAGATCTGCGGTTGCGCATGTACTCTTATAGGGCGACGTCCCAGTGCCAATGACCTCGCTCACCAGCGTGTCGTCCTCCGGCAGTACGAACCCAGCAAAGTGTGGGCTGGTCTGTTTGTGCCATACTCCGCCATCATCATCCTGCATCTCTAGCATCCACTCGAGGTTCCAGCGCGCTTCGTTCAGGATGTCTGGCGTGCCGTTTCCACTCTCAGGAATTTTCAATTTGATGTTCTTGAGATTGGACGCGTACAGCTCCCATGCCCAGAGCAGGGAACCAGTTGAGATGCCCGAATTCACCACGTATCGACCATAGTCGCCAGCATCATGCCAGCCACCCAGGTTGTCGCGATCCCCTGATTTACCGGAGGTCGAATGAAACTCGCCTTTCACATGACACGCGGCATGCTTGTAGCCTGGAAATTCAGAGCCGAGATCAACCTCTCGTCCGCAGCGCTGACCATAGAAGCCGAGCATGACGAGCTTGTATGCGCGGGCGTAAACGTTGGCCTCAATTGAGAAGTTCCAACTGCGGCCGATGCCTGGAACCTCGATGTAATACCGTCCCGGTTCACGCAGTATCGAAAAATCAGCGGCTTGGACGTCGTCGCCGGTATTGGAATCGTGCGCCCGAGCGCCCAACTTTCCCTCAAACGCCACCTTGTTGTCGCTGCTGCGCTTGACCGAAAAGCTCTGCGCGGTTTCACCCGAGGTGGCAATGAATGCGATTTTTTGCGCAGCCGGCAGATATCCGACCTGATCCACCTTAATGTCTGTGGTTGCTACTTGTCCTCGGGCGACCGGCGTGGCGGCAAGTGCAAAGAGGGCTAAGACGCATGCGAAAACAAAAGAACGCTTGCTCACGGATAATCGTTCCTGACGCATGATTTCGATCTCCTTGCCCGAACATTTTTCTTGAATCCGCCACCGCCGCGATGGGTTCCTAAGCATGCATCCCCACCCTAACGAAAGTTCTTGCGTTCGATTCTGTCCTGCACTGTATAATCTCCGGTTCGCTTCAGACAAGCGAAAAATGCCCTAGAAAATCGTTTCGCAAGCCTGTACGCTTGCAGTCGGGCGTACCTCCTCCGCGGGGAGCACGGATGAAATTTGGATACTTCGACGATCAGAAGCGTGAGTACGTCATCACGCAACCGGACACGCCGTTGCCGTGGATTAATTACCTCGGTTGCCAAGCGTACTTCGGAATCATTTCCAATACGGCGGGAGGGTACTCGTTCTATCGCGACGCGCGGCTGCGGCGACTCACACGATATCGCTACAACAATGCCCCCTTCGATTGCGGGGGGCGATACATCTACCTACGCGACAACGATGCCAAGGAATTCTGGTCTCCTTCATGGCAGCCCACGCGCCATCCACTCGAGAACTACAGCTGTCGACATGGGATGGGGTACAGCATCATCGGTTCGGAATACAAGGAAGTTGAGGCGTGCACTCGGTATTTTGTTCCGCTCGATGAAAACCTGGAAATCTGGCAGTTGACCATTACCAACCATCGCCTCCACGCCGCGTCACTCTCGGTTTTTGGCGGCGTGGAGTTTTGCCTTTGGGATGCGCAAGACGACTCGACGAATTTCCAGCGGAACTTGAGCATCGGCCAAGTTGAAGTCGAAGACAGTGTCATCTATCACAAAACCGAATACCGAGAACGTCGCGATCACTTCTCCTATTTCGCATCCTCGCTAAAACCCGATGGCTTCGACACCCAACGCGACAAGTTTCTCGGACCGTATCGCGGTTGGGATAATCCGGCGGTGGTTGAACGTGGAGAGTCAGAGAACTCGATCGCTTACGGCTGGGCGCCGGTAGCCTATCAGCACATCAAATTGAACTTGAAGCCTGGCGAATCGCGGCAGATCGTATTCCTGCTCGGCTACCAGGAGAACGCAAAAGACCAGAAGTTCGAGCCGCCCAATTCGCAAACGATCAACAAAAAATCGGTGAAGGCGACAATTACGAAGTATCTCAGTCCCTCAAACGCCGATGCCGCTTTTGAGAGGCTGCGCGAGTATTGGGACAGTCTGCTGAGCATCGTGCAAGTCGATACGCCCGACGAACACACCAACCGCATGGTGAACATCTGGAACGCCTACCAGTGCATGGCGACATTCAACATGTCACGCTCGGCTTCGTTCTATGAATCTGGTATTGGGCGTGGCTTAGGCTTCCGCGATTCCAATCAGGACCTGCTCGGCTTCGTGCACATGGTTCCGTCCCGCGCCCGCGAGCGCATACTCGATCTCGCGGCCACACAACTTCCGACCGGTGGCGCTTATCATCAATATCAGCCTTTGACAAAGCGCGGGAATAACGATGTCGGCAGCAACTTTAACGACGATCCGCACTGGCTCATTCTCGGTGTCGCGGCCTATCTGAAGGAGACCGGCGATTGGGGCATCCTGAAGGAGTTGGTTGCCTACGACAACGAGCCGGGATCGGAGCAGTCGCTCTACGACCACTTGCAGCGAAGCTTCCAGTACACCCTCGATCGCCTCGGGCCTCACGGTCTGCCGCTGATCGGCCGCGCTGACTGGAATGACTGTCTGAACCTAAATTGCTTCTCGGACACTCCGGGACAGTCTTTCCAGACGACGACGAACAAAGAGGGCAAGGTAGCCGAGTCGATCTTTATTGCCGGCCTTTTCTGCCTCGCCGGTCGCGAACTCGCCGACATCACGGTCCAAAAAGCCTGCCCGAAACATGGCGGAACAAGCAAGTGCGCCGAAGCGGAAGCCGAGGCGAAGGACTATATCGCTGAGGTCATGAAGATGGAGGAGACGATTCGCAATCACGGCTGGGATGGCGATTGGTTCCTCCGAGCCTACGACGATTTTGGAAACAAGGTTGGCTCGAAAGAATGTGAAGAAGGGAAGATCTTCATTGAGACTCAAGGCTTCTGCTCACTGGCCGGCGTGGGGCTCACCGACGGCATGGCTGCGAAGGCCCTCGAGTCAACCCGCAAACACCTTGCGACCGAGCACGGGATCGTGTTGCAACAGCCAGCCTATTCCAAATATTACTTACAGCTCGGCGAGATCTCTTCCTATCCGCCGGGTTACAAAGAGAACGCGGGAATCTTCTGTCACAACAATCCCTGGGTCATCATTGGCGAAACCCGTCTCGGCAATGGCGATCAGGCCTTCGATTACTACTTGCGTATTAATCCCTCTGCGCGCGAAGCCATTAGCGAAGTCCATCGCTGCGAGCCCTACGTGTATGCGCAAATGATCGCTGGGCGCGATGCCCCGACCCACGGCGAAGCCAAGAACTCATGGCTTACCGGCACGGCTGCGTGGAACTACTTCGCCGTCACCCAATGGATTCTGGGAATTCGCACCTGCTACCAAGGTCTCGAGATCGCACCGGTCGTGCCGAAGAGCTGGAAGGGGTTCAGGGCCACGCGCAAATTCCGCGGCGTGACCTTCCATATCGAGGTTCATCGTCAGGGCAACGGCAATGCGGTGGCGCTATCGGTTGACGGCGTCGTCGTCAAGGGTAATGTGGTACCGGTCCCCAGCGACGGGCGCAAGCAGGTAGCAGTGAAAGCGGTCCTCAGTTAGAGTTCGGAAATGTCCTACATTCCCGCCGCGAACCGTTACTCGACCATGCAGTACCGCCGCTGCGGCAAGAGCGGCCTTGATCTCCCGGCTATTTCCCTCGGCCTCTGGCACAACTTCGGGGGAGTCGATGCGTTGGAAAATTGCCGTGCGATGCTGCGGCGGTCCTTCGATCTCGGAATCACGCACTTTGACCTGGCAAACAACTATGGTCCGCCGCCGGGCTCCGCAGAAGAGAATTTCAGGCGCATCCTCAGAACCGATTTCGCTCCCTATCGCGATGAATTGATCATCAGCACCAAGGCCGGGTACACGATGTGGGAGGGGCCCTACGGCGATTGGGGATCGCGCAAGTATCTGATAGCTAGTCTCGATCAGAGCCTGAAACGCATGGGCCTGCAATACGTGGACATCTTTTATTCCCACCGGCCTGATCCAAACACGCCGGTCGAAGAAACCATGTCGGCGCTGGATCAAGCGGTTCGGTCGGGCAAGGCTCTCTACGTCGGTATCTCCAATTACAACGCGGAACAAACGGTGCAGGCGGCGGCGGCCCTGCGGGAACTCGGTACACCCTGCTTGATCCATCAGCCGAAATATTCTGTGTTTGAACGCACTCCAGAAAAAACCGGCCTGTTCGATGTTCTGCTTCAGGAGGGGATCGGTTGTGTTGCCTTCACGCCCCTCGCGCAGGGGCTGCTTACCAATCGCTACCTGCAAGGGATCCCCAGCGACTCGCGGGCCTCGAAGTCTTACGGCTTCTTGAAGCCCAAAGACATCGATGACCATCGCCTCGAGCAGGTTCGTCGACTCACCGATATCGCTCAGAAACGGGGTCAGTCTCTCGCACAAATGGCGCTTTCCTGGGTACTGCGCCAACCTTGTATGACTAGCGCTTTAATTGGTGCCAGCCGCGTCGAGCAGATAGAGCAGAATGTGGCCTCGCTGGCAAAGCTGGAGTTTTCCCCCGAAGAGCTGGCTTCTATCGAGAACATCAGTGTGTCCTAAGCCAGACGCTCCCCCCTGTGAAGCGGCAGCCGTGGGCGGGGATCGTACCGCTATAACTACTTACCGAGGCATCGAAGTCTTTCTGAGTGCTCCGCCACGCGCGATCCCAACTCGATCTTCCTTTTGGGGGGCGGTAGTTTAAAATAAAAGAGATGGCAAACGTATTGGATTTTGGACCCTACGTAGAGATCAAGAACGGCAAGCGCATCGTCCAGGAAGCTACCTACGGAAACCCTACGCCGGAAGGGGTGGTTCTCACTACGGTTGACAACGTCGTGAATTGGATGCGCAAGAACTCCATCTGGCCGATGACGTTCGGTTTGGCCTGTTGCGCAATCGAAATGATGTCGATGGGGGCTTCGCGCTTTGATATCGCACGTTTTGGTGCGGAAGTATTCCGTCCATCCCCTCGGCAATCGGATCTGATGATTATTGCCGGTCGCGTTTCCAACAAAATGGCGCCCGTTATTCGCCAGCTATGGGAGCAGATGCCGGAGCCGAAGTGGGTGATCTCCATGGGAGCGTGCGCAACGTCGGGCGGCGTTTTCAATAACTATGCGCTGGTGCAAAGCGTCAACCAGGTTATTCCCGTCGACATTTACGTTCCCGGATGCCCCCCGCGCCCTGAACAATTGATCTATTCCATTACTCTGCTGCAACAGAAAATTCAAGCAGAGCGGGGAACGATGAAGCGCGCCCTGAATATCGGCTCCTAGCCTCTTTTTTGCGCTTCCTTGCTTCTTCTTGACCACAGATCTCGGCCTTTTCGCCAGTGCTAACGGCTCCGGTTAGCTTGCGATTCGATCCTTCTTGGTAGGACCTTGCAGGAATGCGATAACGGATTCTTCTAGCAATTTCTGTATCGTTTGATGAATGATCAGCATGTCCGGAATGAGATGGCTGATCTCAACCGCCAGCAGGTTCTGCTGCATGCAGTTTGCAATCACGTCATGCAACAACCGCGTTTCCCGGATTAGCAAGGGCACCGTGTAGCCCTGCTTTCGGCGCATGATTCCATGATCGCGGGCGGCATGGGTATCGAAGTCACCAATCTTGTCCCCATTGGAAATACGCAGAGTCACTTCAAGCACTCTCGGAATATGATCCGTACGTGCTTCATCACCTATATTGATTGCTCCGAGCATGGGATCCGCGCGAACAGCGTCGAGCCATGACTCAGTAATCTCAGGAATGTTTTCTTCCACCACTTGGGATAGCCTTTTGCGGTTCACATAGTGCTCACGCTTGGGTTCAGCAAGCTTGGCGCGAATTTTGGCGGCGAGAGTTTCGGTGTCTGTGGGTTTGGTGATGTAGTCATCTACTTGCAGGCGGATGGCCTCAAGAGCCGTCTCAAATGCGGGATAACCGGTGAGGATAAAAGTGACGGCCCGCGGCTGCGTTCGACGCATCGCGCTTACAACCGTGAAACCATCACCTGCTTGTCCGACGTTTAGATCGGCAATCAAAACATCGAAGTTCTCTTGCGTGATGAGGCCTAGTGCCTCGGGAACCGTAGCGGCCGCCGCAACCGAGAACCCCTGGTCTTCAAGATACATACTCAGAGTGAGGCGGATGCTCGGTTCGTCGTCTACAAAAAGAAGTCTGGGGCGCGTCTCTGCCATCGCTTGGGCGTAAGCCGTGGTTCTTGGATGCGGCACGGCCGCAGCTCGTGTGCTAGGTGGCATATAATTCCGCAGTTCACGAATTTCTTCTTAACCCCAAATGCACAAAGTCAACTTGTTGCCATCCGGGCCGGCCATCGTCGCCAAGGCGCCGTGCCGCGCCGACCTTGCTGGAGGCACCATCGACCTCTGGCCCTTGTACCTGTTTCATCCCGGCGCGATGACCGTCAACTTTGCGGTGAACATTCAGACCTCCTGCCGTATTACTCCGCTAAAAGGTCGCGGAATTCATCTGCGCTCGTGGGACACGAAACGTGAGGAGCGCTTCGCGAGCTTTGACGAGGTACGGTCAGCGAAGAAGTTCAAATTGCCGATCACCGGACGGTTGTTGCAGTTTTTTGCACCCAAAGAAGGCGCACTCATCGAGACCGATTCTGAGTCGCCAGCCGGAGCTGGAATTTCCGGGTCTTCTGCCCTGATGATTGCCACCAGTGCGGCGTTGGCGCGCTTCACCGACCGGCACCTTACGTTGGAGCAAATGCGCGTCATCGCCCAGAACGTGGAAGCACAAATTATTGAGGTGCCTACGGGTTGTCAGGATTATTACCCCGCCCTGTACGGTGGCGTGAGCGCCATTCGCCTTGATGCCGATGGCATTCATCGTGAAGCGGTGCCGGTGTTGCCGGAGGAAATCGAATCGCGATTCGTACTCGCGTATACAGGAATTCCAAGGCGATCGGGGATCAATAATTGGGAGGTCTTCAAGTCTCACATTGACGGCGACAAACGAGTCTTTCGCAACTTTGAGAATATCGCCTCCATCGCGCGCGAAATGCACCAAGCACTTGTGGCCATGGATTGGGACCAAGTGGGCAAGCTGCTTCGCGAAGAGTGGAAGCTGCGACGTACCAATGCACCGGGGATCACAACGCCCCTCATCGACAAACTCATCAGCGTCGCCGGCAAAAATGGTGGTCGAGCTGCGAAAGTGTGCGGAGCCGGCGGTGGAGGCTGTGTGATCTTCCTGGTCGACAAAGGTTCAGCCAGCCGGGTTGCAACCGCCATCGGCGACGCCGGAGGTAGGGTCTTGCCATTGCAAGTCGCTAGAGATGGATTGCAAGTGGCGCCGGTGGTTTAGCGCGATCACCGAGCATTTTCGACGTCTTGTAAACATCGAGAGTCGCCGGGCAGAAGTGCAAAATGTCTTTTGAGCCAACTGCCAACCCCTCATTTCCTAAGGTGTTCGTCTTACGCGTGCATGTACTTCCGATTAACTTCTAAGGTGTTTTTCATTGAGTGTAAGTAGTGGAATTCCTACAATCGCGAGAACTTCGCTGCTGGTTGGCGGGCAATTGATAAAAAGCTGGAGTACGCACGATGAAGCTTTGGAAGCCACTGGTCTGTGTGTGCTGTTTTGTGCTGCCTGCAGCAGCAGGGGTTTACGTTACTGCTCCCACCAATAATGCAAGCGTGAGCTCATCCGTTCACTTCGTTGCCAGCGCCAGTTCTCCATCCTGCTCAAAAGGCGTTTCGGCAATGGGAATTTATACCTCGCCCGGAGTTCTGACCTACGTCGTCAACGGCGCGAAGCTTGACACCTATGTCTCGCTACCCTCTGGAACACAGTATCCGGTCGTTCAGGAGTGGGACAACTGTGGATGGTCCGCGAAAGTTCAACTCGCCGTGAATGTCAACACCCAGTCAGGCAGTTCAGGCGGTAAGACCTTCTCCAACCTGCAAAACGGCAGCGGCTGGAATGGTTACGCCTTACTGCCGCCGAATTTCCCCATCTGTTCTTCCTGCACTTCTACGGGAACGCAGGCGAAGTGGTCGTGGACGCCGAACGTCAGTTCGCCCTCCATGGATGGAATGTCGACAAAAACCACTTATGGTGGCGGTACGACTCAGTGGGCAGATATCCTCTGGAACAATCACCTGATCGGAGATTTTTCCTCTCAAGGCCTTCCCGACTTCAGCAAAACGCTTGTTCCTTCCCTACATAACTTCACCTACGACGTCTATTTCTGGATCAACAATGCCAGCGATTCGCAGGCTCTCGAGTTTGACATCAATCAATTCGTGGGTGGGAAGTCGTACATCTGGGGCCATGAGTGCCGCATTGCAGGCGGTCACGAGTGGGACACCTGGAACAACGGGCAGCAGAAGTGGGTTCCGAGTGGTATTCCCTGCAACCCTAAAAGCAATGCTTGGAACCATCTAACCATCCAGGTGCAACGCACTTCCGATGGCCATCTGCTGTTCAAGTCCATCACTTTGAACGGCACTACAACTGCTCTGAACCGTTACGACTCTCCCACCTCGACGAACTGGTACGGGATCACCGTCAATTACCAAATTGACAGCAATTATTACAAAACGAGCTATTCCGTGTACCTTGACAAGTTCACCTTCTCCGCCTGGTAGAGGGAGGGGAATTGGGCCAGGCACGCCTTCGGGCGTGCCTTTATTTTGCACGTTGGAGACACCTCGGCGTCGCGGGCGTCCATCCAAGGACTATAATCTGCTGGAGTGCCCTATGAGGCCGCCGCGTGTAGTTGTTGCCCTTTCGCTAGTTATCGTCTCTGTGCCATTCTGCCGGGCCGAGAACGAGAAGACATCCTCCGCCCTTTCCGCTCAGCACCGGATGGAGTTGGTCCGAACCTTTAACGCCGACCTGGTTTACATCCGCACGAGATTTCCCATGGGCAAAACTGGCCTCACCCTAAAGGACGGCAAAGTTTCCCCCAGTGGCGAGGATCTGGAAAAGTTGCTCACACTCTGGGGCCCCTCGGTTAAACCCGGGGACCGCGCTCTGATTACGAAGTTCGAGGTCAGAGGCGACCGTATTCGCCTGGAGATCAACGGTGGCCCGGTAAAGAAGCAGAAATGGTATCAACACATCCAGGTTGGCATGAACAACACCATGACCACACCCGGTGGTGGCGATCAGAACGGGCCTTTTAACAATCCACGTGGATCCTATGTTGATCTGGTCTTCGATCACCACGTTCCTGATCTAACCGTTGAGCAGATGAAGCAGTTGTTGTGGCCGGTGTTCGATTTCGACTCGAAGTCTCCGGTGGACGCGTATGTCGAGACGGTCCCCCCTAAGGTAAAGGAAGCGATCAAGAACCATCAGGTGCTGGTGGGGATGAACCGTGAGATGGTCATCTACTCAAAGGGCCGTCCGGAGAAAAAAATGCGCGAGAAGGACGAACACGGTGCCGAGTACGAGGACTGGATCTACGGAGAGCCTCCTAAAGATGTGGACTTCATCCGCATTGTGGGAGACGAGGTTGTTCGTGTCGAGACCATGAAGGTGGGTGGTGAAAAGATCGTAAGAACTGAAAAGGAAATCGATCTGGGCGGCCCTCAAGTCGCCACCGCGGCCCAGAAAGAGCAGCGTCCGACCAAGGCTCCTACGCTTCGTCGCCCAGGCGAAGAAACGTCTCAGCCCAGCGGTTCGAGTGCGCCGACGCCGGTACCGAATACCACCGGCGACCCATCAGCGCCTCCTCAATTCCGCGAGGCTGCCCCGCATTGATTTGGCGCACTGCCCCTGTCCCTTTAGACTTAAAGTGTGAAGATTGCGCTGGGACAGATCAATCCTACGGTCGGTGATTTCGCCGGCAACTCCGCGAAGATCATCGCATACTCTCAGCGTGCCCGGGCTGAAGGGGCGGGCCTGATCCTGTTCCCGGAGCTCTGTGTCTGCGGTTATCCTCCCCGCGATCTGGTCGAGAGAGCCTCGTTTGTTACTCACAATCGAGAAGCAACCGAGCACATTGCTGCCGATACCCGCGGCATTGCTGTTATCTGCGGCCTGGTCACTCCCGCGCAGGCGGATACCGGCAAGTCGGCGATGAATTCCGCAGCGCTATTGATGGATGGCGCAATCAAGTTCGTGCAGTCCAAGATGCTGCTGCCCACCTACGACGTTTTCGACGAGGTGCGTAATTTTGCTCCCGCGCGCCATCAGGATCTATTCTCGTTTTGCGGAAAGCGAATGGCCCTCACCATTTGCGAGGACGCTTGGAACGACAAACACTTTTGGCCTCGGCAACTCTACAGTGTGGATCCGGTCGAAGCTCTGGTGAAAGCTGGGGGCAGTTTCGTCTTGAATATTTCCGCTTCTCCGTTCTGGGCAGGGAAACGCGAATTGCGCCAGGAGATGCTGGCCACTATCGCCAGAACCGATCGCGTGCCGGTGGCGTTTGTGAACCAGGTCGGCGGCAACGATAGTTTGGTGTTTGATGGTTCCAGCCTGGTGTTTGATCGAGATGGGAAGATCATTGCCCGAGGCAAGTCGTTTGAGGAAGACTTGATCTTCTTCGATTCGGACTCCCTCACCGGAGATATGCACGAACAAATCCCGGGAGAGGAAGCCAGCATTTATGCCGCGCTGGTTCTTGGCACGAGAGACTATATCGCCAAGTGCGGCTTTCGCAAAGCCATTGTCGGCTTGAGCGGGGGGATTGATTCCGCACTCACCGCCGCCATCGCGGTCGATGCCATTGGTCCGGAAAACGTGATTGGCGTAGGCATGCCGTCAGAATACTCCTCGCCGGGATCGCTCACCGACGCGCGCGAGCTGGCCGCCAGTCTCGGCATTCGCTTCGAGATTCTGCCGATCACCGACATCTTCCAGGCGTTCAAAGGAACATTGGGTAGGGTTTTCGAGGGGCGGAAGGAAGACGTTACGGAAGAGAACATTCAGTCGCGAATTCGCGGATCGCTATTGATGGCGCTCTCCAACAAATTTTGTGCGTTGGTATTGAGCACCGGCAACAAGAGCGAGTTGGGCGTGGGCTACTGTACTCTCTACGGAGACATGGCTGGAGGCCTGGCGGTTATCAACGATGTAGCTAAGACCATGGTGTATCGTTTGAGCCGATACGTGAATTCGCGCAAGGTGACGATCCCGCAATCCACCCTTGACAAGCCACCTTCTGCGGAGCTGCGCCCCGACCAGAAGGACACCGACTCGCTGCCGCCTTACGAAGTCCTGGATGCTATTCTTGAAGACTATGTCGAGCAGTCGCGCTCAGCCGAGCACATCGCCCGAGAGCACGGGCTTGATCTGCCGCTCGTAAAGAGCGTGATTCGCATGGTAGAGCGCAACGAATACAAGCGCCAGCAGGCTGCTCCGGGTATCAAGATTTCACCCAAGGCATTTGGCTACGGCAGGCGTTTTCCAATCGCCGCCAAGGCTGACATTTGAGTTCAAGGATCAACATGCGCAAATTTGTTTTTCCAATCCTGCTTTCGATGGCGGTACTTGCGATCGCCCAGCAAAAGCCCGCGACGCCAAGCCATGCTTCCGGCACGGCCCAGAAGCCAGCCGAAAAGTCGGCAACCCTTCCCACTGAGGATGAGGTCAACGCCTTCATGCATGCAACCTTTGGCTTCAATCCGCAGATGACCTGGAAGATCGTGAGCATAAAGCCGGCGGAAGCGAAGGGCCTCGCCGAAGTCACAGTGCAGATCAGTGGGCCCGAGGGTCAGGGCGGACAAAGATTTTTCGTGACCGAAGATGGAAAACATGCAGTGGTCGGCGACATTATTCCTTTCGGCAAGCGTCCCTTTGACGCCGCGCAAGCTGAACTCAAAAAGAAGGCAAATGGACCTGCTCGCGGTCCGGCAAATGCGCCGGTGCTGTTGGTTGAATTCACCGATTTGCAATGTCCACACTGCAAAGAAGCGAACCCGACCATTGCGCGGCTGCTGAACGAGAATTCGAACATTCGCTTCGTGTCGCAGCTGTTTCCTCTTCCCAGCCACAATTGGGCCACCAAGGCAGCGGCTTATGCGGAGTGCGTAGGCGGGGCCTCCAATGAGGCTTATTGGAAGTTCGTGGACGGAGTCTTCGACCAACAAGAGCAGATTACAGCCGAGAATGCCGACGTAAAGCTTACGGGCATCGCCGACAACTCGGGCGTGAAGGGATCGGATATCGCCGCTTGTTCCGTCAAGCCAGAAACCCAAACCCGAGTAGATGCTTCGCTCAACCTTGGCAAGTCGCTTGGCGTGAATAGCACTCCAACACTTTTTGTGAACGGTAGGCCGGTGGGCGTGGGCAACAATAACTATGACGCACTAAAGCAGTTGGTGGATTTCGCCACAAAAGATAAGTAGAACTTGGGTTCTTGCTTCCGCCGGCACGTCATTTCGGTAAATACACTTCGGAGTTCTCTCCCGCGCTTCTCGCGGTGATATGAGGCGTGATCACCACCAGCAGTTCGTCTTCGTCGATTTGTTTGCTGTTTTCGGTTACGACTTTGTTCAATCCGGGCACGAAACCCAATCCTGGGATCCCACTCATGGCAAGCGCTTCGGTTCTGGAAACTTGACCTGCAACCACGACAGGTTCCCCGTCAGCGAGCGAAACGCTGCCTTTGTATTCACGGTTACCGATCACTGGAACACCGTTGAACGATTGCCCGGCTAGCGCGCGTAGGTTCAGTTCGATTTGCAGGCGTACGTCGTTCGTGTTGCTGACGGTTGGCTTTGCCTTAATCGTCAGCCCCAGGTCCTCATAGTTGAATGAGGGAAATGCCGCCTGAAAGCTATTGTTCTGAATTACCTGGGATATCGCCGCACTGTTGAAGATGGGCGAGAAGGTTGCATTCAAGATGGGGAAACGGCTTCCCATTCGGAAATTGGCATCAGTACCTTGGGAGGCCCGCAGAGACGCATGCTCGAGGATCTTCATCCAGCTCTCGTTGAGCGATAGCTGTGCGCTTAGATGGTCAAGAGTCACTCCCGTCAAGGTCTTTCCTCCGCCAAAAGTCGCGACCGGTTGGCTAAAAAGGGAGTTTTGCCCCTGCTGTGACTGCAACTGCGCCAACAAAGCCGAAAGGGCGGTATTGTTCGCTTGATTGATCCCACCACTTGAAATCAGCTGATTGATCAGGTCCTGAATGTTCTGGCCGCCGAGGGCCGCGAGCGCTCCCGCGGGAATATTGAACACGTTGAAGTTGTAGGGGATGTGTACACCTAGATTGCGCATGAAGGTGTGGCTGATCTGGTAAAGCTTGATGTCGAGCATCACTTGAGGACGCGATCCGTCAAGCTTCTCCAAGAACCGCGTCGCCGCGTCCAGCGTGTTTTGGGGAGCTCGCACGACTAGCGTCGCCGCGGCCGCATTGGGCGTGACGTTGCGGATCTCGAAGAGATTCCGCAACAGGTTCATCATGTCGTTCAAACTCGTCGGCGTGCTCGCCGCTGATGGAATGTAGAACTTGCGCATCGCCAGGCGTTCGTATTGGCGACGGTTCTCCTGCGTGTCAGCGGCTATCAGTATTTGGTTCTCGCCAAGCGGGCTCCAGAAACTCTTGGTTAGGGCTCCGGCGATTAGCATCGCCCGGTAGAAATCGAGGTCATCGACATTGAAGTTGACGCGCCTCGACTGCACTGAATCTTCGACCTGCGCAGAAATACCGTAGGCCTGAGCAATCTGCGCTAACAAATCGCGGCTGTCGCCACGGAAGTGAAAACTCGCCAAGTTAAGATTGGGTTTCAATCGAAGCTCGGTAGACCCGTCAAGGACCTGGGGTGCGGAGGAGAGCTTAGGCGCAGAGTCACCGAGAGCGTCGCGCAACCGATCCTGCGCGAACTGGTTCGCTGGATCAAGGTGCAAAGCGCCACGGAATTCGCCCAGCGCTTCGATCTGCTTCCCTGACTCGAGTGCCGCATTTCCTCGTTCAAGGTGTCTGGTGATCAGTTGCTGCCGCGCCATTTCTCGGGCTGTCACGTAGCTGACATTGCGAGGCACCAGATCGGCGGCGCGAGAAAACTGGTCGTAAGCTTGATCGAGATCTTTCGCTTCGATTTTCACCGCACGCTCGAACGCCGCCTTGGCTTCTTTTTCCTCATTGCGGCTCGGATTGCAGGCAGTGCGGCTTGCTCCCTGCGGACAGGGAAGCAGCGGGTCAAGCGCTTGTTCCTTCGCAGACAACGCTGGCTGGAAACACGCGACGGCAAACGCCAAACAAAGTACGCGGCGCATGGGCTCATTCTACCCTGAACGTGTCGCTCTGACCTCGATCTCGGGGGGGCATGTATTATCGAAGTAACCAACATTCATGATCATCAAAAACATTCATGATCACCAGAATAGTGAATCCAAGCTCCACCGTCACCGGTGCGGACCGGCTGGAACGCTCGGAGGCCAAGAATCACGCATCTAAAGTAGTGTTCGTAGACGAAAAGAATCGGTGGGTGAGAACTACATAAATCAAGCTTTATGGAAGTCGCATTTTCATTGGATTGTCCCTCTCAGGCGGGCCGTCTTGAGCGGGGCCCAGAGCTTGGAAACTTAAGGGATTTTGGCGTATAAAAGTTAGTTGCGGCTGCACGGCTGGCGCGTTTCGGTGCGCCTCAACCATTCCCGAACTTAAGCGAGGAATCCTGTGGGCCTTACGATGACACACGCTCCCAAGGGGCTGGAGGGCGTGGTCGCCACGACATCCAAGATTTGCTACATCGATGGCGACAATGGTGTTCTCGCCTACGGCGGGATCGACATTCACGAGCTTGCCGAGAAATCCAACTTTGAGGAAACCTGCTTTCTGCTGTGGCACGGGCGGCTCCCCAAACCCCAGGAACTAAAAGATCTTCGCCAGCAACTTGCTTCGGAACGCAGACTTGATCCCGCCATCATCGATTTTCTGCGCAGCTTTCCGAAGGGTGCCCTGCCGATGGACGTTCTCCGCACCGCCGTTTCCGCACTTGGGCTCTACGATCGCGACCGCGCTTCAAATGACCACGAGGCCAATGTCGGCAAGGCTATTCGACTGACGTCGCAGATTGCCATGATCGTTGCCGCCTACGACCGTGTGCGAAAAGGCAAGAACGTAGTTGAGTCGGATCCTTCACTTTCGCACGCCGCGAACTTTCTACTGCTCCTGAACGGTGAAAAGCCTTCCGAAACCGCAGAACGCGCCCTCGATATCGCACTCATTCTTCACGCTGATCACGAACTGAACGCCTCGACTTTCGCCGCCCGCGTTACCGCGGCCACGCTCTCTGACATGCATTCCGCCATCACTTCAGCAATCGGCGCCCTCAAGGGCCCATTACACGGGGGTGCTAACGAGGCCGTGTTTCACATCCTAGAAAAGATTGACGCCTCCGGTGCCGATCCGGTCGAGTACGTTCGCGATATGCTGGCGCGAAAGCAGAAGATTTCCGGCTTCGGCCATCGCGTCTACCGGACCGAAGACCCGCGGGCGACACATCTCCGAAAAATGTCCGAGGATCTGTGTCGCGCGCATAACGAGGCGAAGTGGTTCGAGATGTCGCACAAGATTGAAACGTTTGTGAAGTCCGAGAAAAAACTCAATGCCAACGTGGATTTCTACTCGGCTTCAACCTACCACGTGTTAGGAATCGACGTCGATCTGTTCACGCCAATTTTCGCCGTCTCGCGCATCAGCGGCTGGACGGCCCACGTCATTGAGCAGCTCGATGACAATCGCCTGATTCGGCCGCGCGCCGACTACATTGGACTCTCCTACCCGCAGCACTGGGTTTCCATGAACCAACGCTGAAACGATTAGGCAAAAACAAACCCGCGGATCTCTCCGCGGGTTTGTTCGCTTAATCGACCAGCTATCTTTGCGGCGGCCCCGAACGCGGCGCAGGAGCGCTCATACCGGGCCCGGGAGAGCTCATGTGCGGCGAGGATGGCGGGGGGCTACTCCGCTGGCTGGGCGCACTCGGGTGCGAACTGCCCCGCGGTGAATCCATGCCCCGGGGTGGTTCACGCCCGGCCATAGAAGGAGCCGTCCGCGAGGTCGGCGTTGGCTGGACGCGCTGTGTCACTGTTCCGTGCTGCTCCACCTGGCGCGAGACCTTCCCCATGTTAGAAACCTGTCCGCGGGGAACTCCAAGTCCCGCCGAATTGTTCTGAATCATGATCTTGTTTCCAGACCGGCTTACCAGTCCCGAGCCTGGTCCCCGGTTCACGGGGAGGATGGTTGTGCCCTTGGTTGCAATCGTACTCGGAGGTTGTGGAGGCCTGAATCCGGTTGGCGTTCTCAAGAGCTGGGGCTGCGAGTACCACGGAGTCCAGGTGCCACCAGGTTGCCAGGCCCAGCCATATCCCGGAAGGAAAACCCACGTGCCGTAGTGATACGGTACCCAACCCCAGGGGTAGGCAGAAACCCAGCCGAACCCAAGGCCGGGGGTAGAGGCCCATGCCCCGTCCATGAAGGGATCCCACCCTGCGCCGATGAAATACGGCTGCCACAGCATGCCGTATCCGGGTGCGCTGAAGAAGCTGCCATAGTAAGCCAAGTCGCTCGTCCCGTATCGGTACGGGGAATAGTTTCCATAGGAACCGCTGGCATAGCGCTGCTGATATTGGGACTGCTCTTTGTCCCAGGAGTCGAGCGGCTCCGGCTCGATTTCCTTAGCAACCACGAGTGTGTTTGCGGATGCATCCAAGCTAGCGGTTTGATTCTTCTTTACCTGGACGGTGCCTGACGGACTTTCAACTTTAATGTTCCCCTTGAAGACTGCCACTGCCTGTCCTTGTTGCCCCGAGACGATGCGGAAATGCACCGCTTGCGCAAGGTCGATTCTCTGGTCCCCGAACTTCACCGTCAATTCGTTTCCCTTGGTACCGGCGAAGTCGACGTACGCTGTACCGTTCTGCACATCGAGCACCGACGACTTCACTCCCGAGTCTCGCAACGAGAGCTGCGGGAACTGAACTGCTGTATTTGGCCCGAGACGAACTGAGCTGCCATCTTCAAGTTCGACCTCGGCGCGACCATTGGCGTCGGTGCGCAGCTTGGCACCCTCGGTGATAGGCAAGTTAACGATGGCCTTCTCGAACTGCCCGGTGTTGCGGTCGATTTGCACGCCCCCTTCGATGTAGCTCAGTCGAACGATACGCACGTTCGAATCGGCGAACACCGGCAGGGAAAGTAGAAGCCCAAACAGAACAGCCAGCAGACTTCGATGGTTGAGGGACACAGACACCTCCAGAGGAACAACTCTAAACAATTAGAGCACTTTCCGAGAAGATATGTTGTCTTTGGGTTGTAAAGAGAACTCTCACCTTGAACCTTCGCCCAAAGTTTGGTGCTTTTCGAGCGATGACTTGACGTAGTGACCGAGGATCGGGGGTTTTAGAGTCGGATCTCTGAGAAATGCCCTACGCCAGATCCCTTCTTCGGGTGAGACCGGAGTAGCACGCCCACCTGCCGAGCCAGTGCTTGTGTCCCGCTGTCCACGACGTGTTCTGCCAGGCACGCATACCCCACCTCGGAATGTCCCTAACCGCTGCAAAATCAGTGGATTTCACTTTGGCTGCCTCCGTGCCATTCCTTGCAAGCGAAGGACCCTAGGAGGGGAGCATGACAACGATCAATCCAAATTCGGTAAGCAACAAGAACTTCAAGCAAGTGGAAAGCGACAGTTGGACCAGCCTGTATCTGCCCGCCATCTGCGCAGCCATTTTGATGGGCGGAGTGCTGTTTCTGGCGATTAGCTGCTCTAAGAAATCCGACAACGTGGCGAAGATCAGCCCGCCATCCCAATCCGCAGTTTCGGCGCCCCTGCCCAGCCCACCTTTAGCCTCGCTACCTGAGAAGCCGAAGAAGGCGGTGAAGAAACATCGTTCCGCGAACGCTACCTACGTGAACAGCGAGTACGGCGTCTCGTTTAGCTATCCCCGCAGGTACAGTTTTCAATCGGGTGACAAGCTGGCTCCAATGGCCACCAGCTATTTGAAATCCGGGTCTCGGATGGTTGCCGCCGTAAACATGCCGGGCAATTCATACCCTGACACCGACTTCACCGCAGCCCTGCTGAAGGTGAGCGTTGACAAGGATATGACCTCGGATGAGTGCATGCAGTTTGCTCCGTCCGCGGAGGGAGCTGGCGAAGTGAAGCCCACAACCGTGAAGCTGGGAGAGAACGAGTACAGCGTGTTTGAGCAGATCAACGGGGAGGACAACAAGAAGTCTGACCTTAAATTTTTCCATCTGTTCAAGAATGCCGCCTGCTACGAGTTTGCTGCTGCGCTTGACACAACCGAGAAGCCGGAAGATATGGCCCAGGTGGATCGCGGAAAGATTTTCGAGCAACTGGAAAAGATCCTGACGACTGCCAAAATCAAGGATCTTCAGGCTACCGAGGTCGAGAGCGCCGGCTCGACTCGAGCGACCGGATCGCCGATCGCCGATTCGAAGACCAGTGAGCCCAACCCGAGTGCTGCGGAAAGCAATACGGCCAACGTGAAGGCCGCGGAAACGACTGAAAAGGCCCAGGCGGTTACGCCAGGGCAAAAGTGAGGGTGCGGAAGAAGACTGGCCTTACCATCCAGTTTTTTGCGGAGCGGGCGGCAACGCCCGCTCTTACATTTTTCGCCCATGGTCAGGACTTGAATCCGCCAGTAATGGCTTCGCGATACTCCACCCAGAACACGGATGCGTTGTCCAAACCGGCTTCCCTTAAGATCTTCAAATCCTCCATAAGCGTGAGGGGCTTGTCGTTGTCCCGCGCTTCCAGGTCATCGAGAAAAGCGCGAGTTGAGGAAGCCGTCAGAAAACGCCTATCCCGTCCGCCCGCCCGATGAACAATCCCACTCACCCGGATCTCCTGGATTCGAGCCTCGGTGAGTTTGTCGGCGGCTGCCGTCAGATCAGCGTTCAGGAACCATCCTCCCGGCTTTAGCAATCCCATCACATCCCGCATCGCGGCCAGCTTCTCCTGCGACGTCAGGTGATGCAAAGCGTACGCGGAATAAATCAGATCGAGTGGCTCACTGTCGGGAACCAACTTTGCTAGGTAGCGAAAATCTCCGATTCGGAACTCTACACGGTGGGCAAGAGATCCCAGCCGCGACTTCGCCATTTCGACCATGGAAGCCGCGCCGTCCACGGCAATGACACGGCAGTTAGGAAAGCGAGCCAAGATCGCATTCGCAAAGAATCCAGTTCCAACACCTAAGTCGAGCGCGGTGAAGGAATCCGTTGGCCGGATTGGCAAGAGCTCTAAGATGAGCTCCAGCATCTTGTTCCGGTTCGGATGCATGAGCTCCATGTCGGAGTCATAGCCCGCCACTCGTTCGGGGATGTCGTAGGCTTTGATGGATTCACTGACAGGCATCTTTCTCTACCTTAGCACTGCACCGATGGCAGCTGAGCTCGGCTACTACTTTCTCGACCTTGCTATCGCCTCTCTGGCCTCTTTGTCGGCGGTGCGCCGACGCTCGGTTTCGCGCTTGTCCCACAGCTGTTTGCCCTTGGCGAGTGCAAGTTCCAGTTTCACTCGACCGTTCTTAAAGTACATGCGGGTGGGAACCAGGGTGAGACCCTTCTGCTGGGTCTTGCCAATCAGCTTTCGGATTTCTTCCTTGTGGACCAGCAGCTTCCGGGTGCGCAAGGGAGCATGGTTATAGATATTCCCGTGATCGTATTCTCCGATGTGGCAGTTTAAGAGCCAGAGTTCGCCGTCCTTGACGATCCCATAGGAGTCCCGAAGGCCGACTTTTCCGGCCCGGACTGACTTGACCTCGGTACCTGTTAAGGCAATGCCAGTTTCGTATTTTTCCAGCAAGAAATAGTTATGTGAGGCGATCCTATTGACAGCGGCATCTCTTTGCCCGGCGGCGGTGGGGTCGCGCCGGGGGTTCTTCACCGGATTCGCCTTTGTCTGATGTGCCGGTTGCCGGGCCATGGAGATAGAGTACCAGCGTCCTCGGTCGGCGGTCCTCGGCGTTCGGGTTGCTGACGCCCTCAGTTGGCGACGGTCGAAGCCGCCAGTCGATGACTTTGGTACGAGTACTTTGGTGTAACTCTATGACGAACAGTAACATCGGCGTGATTACCAGCGATGCTATAATCGCGCTTTCCTACAGAGAAAATGCGGGGTCCAGCCTCCCACCCCAGGGAAGCCAAAACGGGCTTGCTGGGGACCCCGGCCTCGGACCACGCCAAAGAATGTCCTTTGAGGTGTTATTGATGAAACGCGCAATCCGCCCGGCGCTGATCTGTTTGCTACTTCTCGTTGGAATCATGCCCACTGTGGCCGAGAGTTCTCGCTCGCTGTACAAAAAGGGCAAGGACGCGGAAGCGCGCCAGAATTTTGAGCAGGCCTACGATTTTTACAAACAGGCCTTCGACCAGAATCCCAAGGACCTTTCCTACCGCACTGCCTACGAACGTTTGCGATTTCTCGCTGGGGCCTCGCATGTGCATCGCGGACAGCTGTTGCGTGAGGCAGGCCGTCTGCAGGAATCGCTCGCAGAATTCCAGAAGGCTGCCGAGATCGATCCCTCTAGCGCAATCGCAAAGCAGGAAATCCAAGTTACAAACCACCTGATTCAGCTGGGGGAGGGAACACCCCAGCCCAGTGCGCAACAGCCGACGGTTCTCGAGCGGCGGCTGCAGGACGCGGGCGCGCCGGTCGAGCTTGCCGCCATCCCGAACATTCCGATGACCATGAAGCAGACCGAGGACAGCAAGATCATCTACGAAACCATCGGCAAGCTGGCCGGGATCAATGTCCTTTTCGACCCGGACTACACTTCGCGCAGGATCAAGGTCGATCTGAACTCCGTATCGCTCGAAGAAGCTCTACAGATCGTTGCCATGGAATCGAAGACATTCTGGCGCCCGGTTACGCCGAACACGATTTTCGTTGCGGCGGACAATCCGGCAAAGCGCAAAGAAGTCGAACAAAGCGTCATCAAGACTTTCTATCTTTCGAATCTTTCGCAACCGACAGAACTGCAGGACGTTGTCAATGCACTTCGCCAGATTCTGGAAATCCAGCGCATCCAGCCATTGCCGAGCGAAGGTGCCATTGTGGTGCGAGGAACTCCTGACCAGATGGCGCTGGCGCAGAAACTGGTCGGGGATCTGGACCGCTCAAAGCCTGAGGTCGTGGTCGACATCGCCGTCATGCAGATCAATCGCGATAAGAACCGCACGCTCGGAATCAATCCCCCGACAAGTATGTCGATACAGTTACAGCCCAACGTGACCACCAGCACGACAACCACGACGCCGGGCACGACAACGACTACTCCGACGACGACCACACCTACGAATGGATCCATCAATCTGAACTCGCTCGCCAACCTTAACGCCACTGACTTCCAGGTCACGATTTCGCAAGCGACGATTACTGCGTTGTTTTCAGACACCAATACAAAGCTGATACAGAACCCGCAGCTTCGATCCGTAGATGGCCAGAAGGCCACCCTCAAAATCGGTGACCGTATTCCGATTGCGACTGGTTCGTTCCAGCCCGGCATCGGGGGCGTTGGCATCAACCCTCTGGTAAACACGCAATTTCAATATCAGGACGTCGGCGTCAACGTTGAGGTGACCCCGCGCGTGCACTCGAATGGAGACGTGACCCTGAAGATCGCGATGGATATCTCTTCGGTGACCGGCCAGTCGAATATCGGCGGAATCACCCAGCCAATCATCGGGCAGCGCAAGGTAGACCACGAAGTACGCCTTCGCGAAGGCGAGGCGAATCTCCTTGGCGGAATGCTCGAGGACCTGAACAGCAAGAGCCTAACCGGAATCCCTGGCCTGTCGCAGATACCATTGCTCAAGTATCTTTTCGGGCAGACCGCGACTGAACACCGAGAGACGGAAACAGTTTTTGTCCTCATTCCCCACGTAGTTCGTCGACAGGTACTCACCGATCTGAACCAGCAAGCGATCGACGTGGGAACGGCAAGTTCCATCAACCTTCGCAAGGTAAGCCGCAACGCTCAACCGGCGGCACCAGGTACGAATCCAGCCTCGGGCGCTGGTTCGGTAGCCGTACCGCAACCGCCAGCCCCGGCCGGTCAACCCGGCGCCTCGTCTTCTGAGCCTCAGTTAATGTCTCGTACTGGGGCGGCAGCGAGCTTTGCGTTTGATCCGCCGGCATTGACGCAGAAGGCAGGCTCCACCTTTACGGTGAATGTCCTTTTGAGTGGTGCGCAGAACGTATACTCGGTGCCGCTGCAGCTCAATTACGATCCTAAACTCCTGCAAGTGGTAAACGTTTCGAACGGCTCGTTGCTTTCGCAAGACGGCCAGATTGTCACGGTGACGCATCGCGAGGATGACAGCAGTGGCACGATGCAAGTCACCGCTACTCGCCCCCCCGGGGCTTCTGGAATTACCGGCCAGGGCCCGGTAGTGACCCTAACATTCATGGCCAAAGCCCCCGGCCAGTCAAACCTCACGATCGCTCGTGGAGGCGCCCGAGATCCCGCCATGCAGGCCATGCCTGTCAATGGCGCTGTGGCAACGGTTACAATTCAATAAGCGGGTGAACTCTATAGCCTGTCCACTTGGTTCTTGGTTTCTGGCTTACGGCTATCGAAACAAGGCGCCACAAGGACAATAGCTAGGAGCTGATTGCCTGCAAGTTTCAACGCCCGCATCGTTCTCATTGAAGATGTTCATTCAGCGCAGACGACAATTCGGTTTCACTCTGATTGAGCTGGTGGTCGCCACGACCATACTTCTCGTGCTCTCTGGACTGATCATTCCTGTAGCCCGTGTGCAGATCAAGCGCGAAAAGGAACACCGGCTCCGGGAGGCGCTTTGGGAATTGCGTGACGCGATCGACCGCTATAAAGATTCCGCTGACCGTACTGCCTTCCGGATTAAAGTCAATTCTTTCGGCTATCCTCCCGATCTGGAAACTTTGGTCAACGGAGAAGACGTGGGCGGAAAAAAGCTGAAGTTTCTGCGCCGGATTCCGGTTGATCCTATGACGGGCAACACCGAGTGGGGTCTTCGTTCTATGCAGGACGACCCGAATTCTGACTCCTGGAATGGCGAGAACGTGTTCGATGTCTATACGAAGTCACAAGGCACCGCCCTCGACGGCTCTAAGTACAAGGACTGGTAATGAGATTCCGCAAGCCCATTCCGCAGAATCTTCGGCTGGCCCCGCGTCAATCGAACTTTGGTGCACGGGTGAGCTCGCGCCGCAATCCGGTATTTCGCTCTTTTGCGGGATTTACCCTGATTGAACTGATGATCGTGATCAGCATTCTGCTGATCCTTATTACGATTGCAATTCCTCAGTACCAGAGTGCAGTCCGCCGCGCGCGTGAGTCGGTGCTCCGACAAGACCTTTACGATATGCGCAAGTTGATCTCCGAGTACACGCTCGACAAGCAGAAGGCTCCACAATCTCTCGATGATCTGGTACAAGCCAATTATCTGAAACCGGTCCCCAAAGATCCTATTACGGGTCAGCCGGATTGGCAGACCGAGCAATGTGACGACAGCACAATGATGTCCCCGGACGAGCAGGATACCGGGGGGATCTGCGACGTTCACAGTTCTTCCACGCAAATTGCCACGGACGGCACTGCCTACAACACCTGGTAAGCAAACACCAGCGTTCAGTACCGGGGAACCAGCCAAACTAGAAGGCGCGCCATTCCCCGTCTTCCACTTTCATCAACCCGACGAGTGTCGTGCGCTTCTCAGAGTCTCGCCTGGGCAAGCCGCTCGATCGGGTTGGGCCAAGGCCGCCCCCGCTCCGAAAAAGGTGAAGGGGTACGCGTTTGTATCCGCACCCTGGCACGCACTACCATCTACCCATGCCGGCTGAATTGGAAAAGTCCGCCTACACTCCTATTCGTGCCCCACGCGGCACGACGCTTACCTGCAAAGGATGGCAGCAGGAAGCCGCGATGCGCATGCTGATGAATAATCTCGACGAAGAGGTCGGCGAACGCCCGCGCGATCTGGTGGTGTATGGCGGCACCGGCAAGGCGGCACGCAACTGGGACTGCTATCAGGCGATCGTCCGCTCCCTGAGGGAACTTGGGAATGACGAAACATTGCTGGTCCAGTCAGGAAAGCCGGTGGGGATCTTCAAGACGCACGAATATTCCCCTCGTGTCTTAATCGCCAACTCCAATCTGGTTGGTCACTGGTCGAACTGGCAGAAGTTCAATGAGCTAGAGCGTGCCGGCTTAATGATGTACGGCCAGATGACCGCCGGATCGTGGATCTATATTGGCTCTCAGGGGATTGTGCAGGGCACTTTCGAGACTTTTGCCGCGGCCGGCGAGAAGCACTTTGGCGGTGATCTCAGCGGCCGGCTGATTGTCAGTGGTGGCATGGGAGGCATGGGTGGCGCCCAACCCCTTGCCGCAACCATGAACGGCGCGGCATTCCTCGGCATCGACGTCGATGCCGAGCGCATCAAGAAGCGCCTCAAGACTGGCTACTGCGACTTCATGGTCAACACGCTCGACGAGGCGTTGCGCATCTTGAAGAACGCTGTCCGAAAAAAGGAAAACGTCTCCGTCGGACTCGTCGGGAACTGCGCGGACATCATTCCCGAACTTGCTGACCGCGGCGTTGTGCCCGATATCCTCACCGATCAGACCTCCGCACACGATCCTCTCAATGGATACGTTCCTAGCGCCATGCCGCTGGCTGAGGCGGCCGAGTTGCGTAGGGTAGATCCTAAAGCATATGAAGAGAGATCTCTCGATTCGATCGCCCGCCATGTAGAAGGCATGTTGCGCCTTCAGAGGATGGGCTCGGTTACCTTTGACTACGGCAACAACATCCGCACCTTCGCTTTTCAGCGAGGAGTGAAGGACGCCTACGACTTCCCGGGATTCGTGCCAGCATACATTCGCCCCCTGTTCTGCGAGGGGCGAGGCCCGTTCCGCTGGGCGGCATTGTCTGGCGAGCCTTCCGATATTCAGGTAACGGACGATTTGGTCCTCGAACTCTTTCCCGACAATCGCATTCTTCGCCGCTGGATCGACCTCGCTCGCAAGCGTATTAAGTTCCAGGGAATTCCGGCGCGCATCTGCTGGCTCGGCTACGGGGAACGCGCCCAGTTCGGCCTTGCGATGAACGACATGGTGAAGCAGGGAAGGCTCAAGGCTCCAATTGTCATGGGCCGCGACCATCTCGACTGCGGCTCGGTGGCTTCCCCTTTTCGCGAAACCGAAAGCATGAACGACGGCAGTGACGCCGTTGCCGACTGGCCTCTTTTGAATGCTTTGCTCAATACGGCCGCTGGAGCTTCTTGGGTTTCGATTCACAACGGTGGAGGTGTTGGCATTGGCTACTCACTGCACGCCGGGCAAGTCACCGTTGCCGACGGAACTGAAGCAATGGCCAAACGCATTGAGCGCGTTCTGACGACCGATCCCGGTATGGGCATCATCCGTCATGCTGACGCTGACTATAACGAGGCCAAGCTGTTCGCGAAGGAGAAGGGTGTCAGAGTTCCGATGCCCTGATGCTATCTTCGACCGCTCGTTCGATGCGCCATTGACTGGTGGATAGCGAGAAGCACGGTGAGCCTCCCAGCGGCTGGCCTTTGTCTCGGCATCTGTGATGTATCAACGCGGTTGTGCTACCTTAAATTCTTGCGGCCCCGTAGCTCAACTGGATAGAGCATCAGTCTTCGGAACTGAGGGTTGGGGGTTCGACTCCCTCCGGGGTCGCCAGGTTTGTTAAAACACCAGCAACCCGCGCGGTGGGCTGAAGCTTTCTTGTCAAAGGCATCTAGCTAGAACGACGTCATCCCAGGCACATCCGGACCGCCTCGTTTGACGCTCCATATTGTGGTTGTTATCATCAATTCGCGGGGTGGAGCAGTCTGGTAGCTCGTTGGGCTCATAACCCAAAGGTCGGTGGTTCAAATCCACCCCCCGCAACCAAAGAACTCATAGGGTTACGGGCAATTCGGCATTTGTAGCGACTGTCCAAAACTGTCCAATAAGGGGAACTGGCCCACAGTTCCCCTTAATTATTGAATCGAGATCTGCTGATTCATTTCTCTTCTGAGGACTCGTTGCACGATTGGCCGATTGGCTTTTCGCTTGGCAATTGCTGAAGCATTTCCGTACTGATCCATCGTGGTTGAGATGTGAGCGTGTCGCATCAGCTTCTGCTGCACTCCCATCGGCGCCCCCGTTTCGTCCAGCCACGCGCGGTAAGTGTGGCGAAACGTGTGGAACCCGATCCTGCCAAGTCCCAGCTTGAGTCCTACTGGAACCAGGTAATCGCCGCGGATCGAGTCGGCGTGGTACGGACGTCCCGTCGCCGGACTCGGGAAAACCCATTGTTGTTCTGTTTTCGCGCAGAGTTCCTGCCACTTCTTCAGAACAGCAATGAAGCTCTTTTCTAGAGGGACCTCGTCCTGCGAATACTCGGTCTTTAACCGATTCAGATGTTTTCCCACCGCTGATCTCTGAATCAGAACGACCGAGCGTTTGAAGTCGAAATCTGTCCATCGGAGACCGAGGATCTCGCTGATTCGCAATCCGAAGCACAAAGCAATGAGCACTATTGTTCGATACGGCTGAACAAGTTTGTCGAGGATTCTCCATGCGTCTTGCACCTGAAGAACACGCGGACGCCTTCTCCGCTTGCTTATGCCTTTCACTTCGACCAGCTCCATGGGATTGCGTTGGACATCCAGCAACTCCCAAAGCATCGCTTTGTCGAAGAGACGGTACATAAGCGAACGGATATGGCCTTTGTACTTCGGTGAAACGACCAGCTTCCGGAGCCAATCCTGAACCAGAGTGGGACGAACTTCCCCCAGCTTGCAGTCGCCCCACCTGGGACGGATGTGCTGAGAAATCATGCTCCGATAGGAGGCCAATGTGTTGTGAGTGATTTGTTCGGATTCCTGTTCCTGTTTCTGATCGATAAGAAAGCGATCCAGGAGACCACTGAAGGGAACCGCGGGGCGCTGCGCGACCCCGTCGTTGATGATCAGACGCATGCCTTCTGCAGCTTTCAGAGCATGCGCCTCTGTCGTATATTCTTCGACCGTACCGACAGTGAAACCCCTTCGCGTCCGTCGTCCGTTCGAAGTTGATTCCCACCACCGATACAGCCATACGTCAGGTCCATTTACGCGTTTGTCGATTTCTACGCTTCCGTACTGATACCGCGTGCGCTTAACCAAAGTAGTTCTCCTTGGAATTGCGACGCGGGTGGCTGACTGAGATTACCGGAGAACGAACTGGCCGGTCTAGTGATGTCTTTGGCGCGCTGTGCCCGCGTCTGAACGTGAACTCAGCTGGCCATCTTGTGCTCTAGCCACTCGTTGATTATGGAGGCTCGGAAACGCCACAACCTCCCCACCTGGACACCAGTGATCTCACCATTGCGTGCCATCTTCTGAAGAGTCTTGGGATGGATTTTGAGGAGCGCAGCGGCCTCGTCGCTGTCGAGCAGTTGTTCAAAAGTCAACTCACGTACTTGAGCGCTGCGTACTGGTTTGGACGAAAATGCGTCATCGCGGTCTCCAAGCGGTCATGGAACTTGTCAGAAGTGTACTGGCAAATGAGCTGCATCTTGCCCTAGTGACAGCTCCGCCGACGGACGCAAAGCTGACTGCCGTCGCCTTTGCGGAAACGCGACTGTGCGCCGTCTTTTCTGACGCGCACGCTGCAGCGGTGAAGGAGCAAGTCACTCTCGAGGATTTTGCAAATGACGAATGGATCCTCCTCCCACGAAATGGAATACGGCCATCCACGACACGATTCTAGAAACGGCAGCCGGAGCGGGAATCCCTTTTCGGCTGGCCCATGGGGTCATCAATGCGGAGCAGGCTTTTTACTTGGTCTCGCAACGTGCGGGGGGTGGCTATCCTACCGAAGCCGAGTACCGCAGGAGTGCTAGCACCCGGAGTGGTTCTTCGACCGTTATCCGAATCAGCTCTGTCATTCGAGACTTGTCTCGTGTTACGCCGCGACGATGACTCCAAACTTGTTAACCAGTACGCGCGGTCATTCCTCAAAAGATATGTTCGGAAAGTCGTACCAGGACGGCAGATGGAGCTGCCACTCTCGGCCTGATCCCCGAGCAGCCCTATGCCTTCTGTTTGGGCGAGCGAGTGTTTACGAAACTGTGCCCGGTCCACAGGCGCCTTCAGGCAACCTCTTGCGGTTTAGACGGCAGCGGCTTTCGCGATTGGGAACATTGCTCGAATTGTTGTTCCCCGATCCTCGGAGTCGATGTGCAATGTCCCCCCAAGTTGAAGGACGCGTTCACGCATACCTCGGAGCCCGACTCCCACGGGCCCAGAGCCCAAAAGAAGAGATTTCTTTTCCGGCGCGATGCCGTGCCCCTCGTCTTCAATTTCAAGCGTGACCGCTTGCCGAGAGCGTTTCAACCGCACCACCGCTTTTGAACTGCCGGAATGCCGGTGCACATTGGTAAGGCATTCCTGCACAAGCCGGAAGACTGCTATTTCAAGGTCAGAATTCACACGGCCGAAATCCGACGCGAGTTCCAGCGTCGTCAAAATACCGCTTCGTTTTCCGAATCCGTCAACGTACCACTCAAGTGCAGAAGAGAGCCCCATTTCGTCCAGCAGCGGTGGGTGCAGAAGGTGTGACATTGTGCGCAGTTCTTTATTTAGGTTTCGCAGAACGGCATCGCTGTCAGCAAGCAGGCGTGCCTGCTCGCTGGTAGCTCCGTCAACTGCCTTCATCTGATCGATATTCATAGTGAGAGCCGCGACCATCTGCCCCGCACTATCATGTAATTCCCGCGCAAGACGTCGGCGCTCTTCGTCCTGCATTTGGAGCAATCGTGCGCTGAGTTGGCGCGCGGCAGCCGTTCGTTCTTGGACCCGCTGTTCGAGTTCATCACGGGCAGTTCGCAACTTTGCCGCGGATTCCTTCTCTTGAAGCAAGAGCCCTTGGATCTGACGCTGGCGGTTTCGTGCTCGTTTAGCACTTCGCAAGACGCTGATGATCGTGGGCACGCGCACGGGGCGCTCCAAAATCGATATGTTCGCGTCGTCCGCTAGCTTAGAGACGAACCCTGTTGTCCAGCGCGACGGCGTTGGACCTGCACTGGCCAAAAGAATGATTGGTATGTCAGACCACGGCTCCTGCTTTCGCAGGATTCGTTGAATCGCCTGCAGTGACGTAGAAACGAGCGCCTCTTCTGTCAGTAGAACGAAATCGGTCCGTTCAGAAACTTTCTGCGCCATTTCGTTCAGCGATGCGCAGTGAGTGACGCCAAGACCCTCTGACGAGACAATCTCCGTCAAGATTTCAGTGTCTTTGCCGAACGGCGCGCACAACAGGACCTGTCCCGCGATGATGGAACGACGTTTTGGTTTTTGCATCCTGATCTCGGATCAACGTTCCTGATTCACCAGAGAATTCAGGGTTGCCGGTTAGAACCCCCTGAAACCCTGTTAAGGGTACGCCAATCCGTATCCCTTTCTTTCCGACCTCAAACTCCCGAATGCTCCGCTCGTGGTCTTGGCTTCGATTCTTAATAATCGATATAGCCTGACGAACAGTTCCCAGTGATTCGAAATAGCGTAGCAGGATCACCAAATCGGCGAGGTAAGTAGCCTCAAAGCTGGACCGATCCACATTAATAAACCCATGTTGGGTCGACACCAAGATTGTAATCACACCCCTTGCATTCAGATATGCGAGCAGCTCATGAAGGTGGACAATAAAGGAACGGTCACTGCTCATCGCCTGCAAATAACCGTTCAAGCTATCAATTACCACCACCCCAGCATGGTTTTGTTCTATCGATGTGCTGATGTCATGAATGATTTGGCCGGGGGTGATGCGCGAGGGGTCGACGCGTTTTATTTCTACGGCGCCGTTTTTGACATGTTTCGCGATCCCGATTCCTAAACTTTCGCAGCGTCTCAGAAACGTAGTGACGCTCTCCTCGAACGAGTACATACAGACTTTCTTTCCGTCCCGCACCGCAGATACTGCAAATTGCGCGGCGAGCGAAGACTTCCCGATGCCTGGAGGACCAACGATCATCACTCCGAATCCCCAGGGTATCGGACCTCCCATGAGCTCATCGAGTTCCTTTATGCCGCTCGCAAGGGCAGCACCACCATTGAATCCATCGAGCAAGGCATCTCCTGCTGGAGACAAACGGGGAAACACTTCTATACCGCCCGTGGCGATCCTGAGATCGTGAGCGCCTTCGAAGAACGAGACGCCGCGCATTTTTGTGACCTTAATCCGACGGTGCAATGCCCCTTGTGAGGTTTCTTCGCTCGTAAGCTGAACAACACCGTGGGCGATGCTTTGGAGTAAGAGGTCTGCTCCAGTTTCACTTGTCTGGTCATCGAGGAAGAGGACCGTGCAACCTAATTCAGAGAGCGCCTGCTTCAAAGCAAGTATCTGCCTTCGATAGCGCAGTGGATCACGGGCGACCATGCGAAGCTCGGAAAGAGAGTCGAGTACAAGCCGCCTCGGGCTGAGAACCTTTATCTTTTTTAGGAGCTCCGTAGAGGTTTCGGCAAGCTCCACGTCAGCCGGATGAAGGACCGTGTATTGCTTCTCGAGCCCGAGCTCAGAGTTCATCTTCGTTAAATCAATGATCGACAGGCCGTTCAGGGACCATCCGTGAGATTTGGCTGACTGTCGTAGTTCGACGGCCGTTTCGGAAAACGTAATGTATGCGCCTTTCTCTCCTTGTTTCGCGCCCGCCAGCAAAAACTGCAGCGCAAGCGTGGTTTTTCCGCTACCGGGAGGCCCTTGAAGGAGACACATCCTGTTGCGGGGAAACCCGCCCCTAAGAATTGAATCGAGCTCAGCGATCCCTGAAACGGCCGAATCAGGTGCGGGCTGTGCCTTAACTCGCTTTTTCGGCATTCGATTGGCCATCGCCCGAGAGTATACATTCAACGGCTGCAATGAGATCGCGCTGAATGTTCGATTTCTCTATAAACCCATGGGCGCTGACTTCGAGCGCCTGTCGTCGGACGATTGCAGGCTCGTTTTGGCTAATGATAAGAATGCGAGATGCGCAGACCTCACGAAGTATTATCTTTGCCGCCTCCAGACCGTTCATGTTCGGCATCGATACATCCATTATGATCAGGTCGGGCCGCAATGATTTCGCCTCCTTGACTGCCTGGAGGCCGTCGGCAGCCTCACCGCAAACCAACCACCCCTTGCGCGATCCGAGTAGAGTTTGAATACTTCGTCGGACCGGCTCATTATCGTCAACAACAAGTATTCGGCACATATTTGAAACCCGAATCCGTATTTGATTGCGATAGGATGCCGCCCAAGAGCCGATGGAGGTCGCCGAAAGAGAACAATAAGGTTTTTTCTTGGAATTCAACGCTCTGGTTGTTATGACCTGTCGCCAATTGGGGAGAAGGAATCGGGCGACTTGCTTACAGTTGGGAAGAGGTGCTACTGTGGGCGAATAAAAGGCGAATACAACCGGAGTCCCTCATGTACGCTTTCCAATCCTTAGCCCCTCGCTCTGCCCAACTCCGATCTGCATCATGAGCGGCACGCTCAACAAGGCGAGGTAAATGTAGATGTTCATCACCTGCCCGCAGAATACGCGGACGTCCCACTGAAAAATGCCCACTATTGACCAGTATGATTGTTCTCGAAACGCGGATCGCGACGGAGAGTCCTTTAAGGCTTTAAGTATCCCAATCCGCCTCCCGGCCGCTCAATTTCCTTTCGCCTGTAAGGATTGAGCCTCCTCCGCGGTGAGTCGAGAGAGGTCGCAATAACCGTAGCCGGTTAGGCAAGCGCCGTAGTTGCGTTTGTGCTCAGCGTCCGAAAGCACCTTGCCTTCCATAGCCGTGAGCTTTGAATAGTCGCAGGTTTCCAGCCCATCCTTACACGCTGAGAGGTTGCGCTGGTGCTCCGCAAGGGCAGTGTTACGGGCCTCTGACGCGGTAAGCTTTGAGCGGTCACACTCTCCCCAGCCATTTTCGCAATTCACTCCATTGCGCTTCTGTTCCAGCATGTTTACTTCGGTGTTTTCCGAGCTAGTTAGCGACGAATGATCGCAGGTCCACCCGGTCTTGCAATCGGCGAGATTGCGGTGATTTAGGGCAATATCTATGTTCCGGATTTCAAGTGGAGTCAGCTTGGAACGGTCGCATGGGTCGTAACCGTCCTGGCAGTCTGCGAGGTTGCGGCGATGCTGCATGACATTCCATTCGCGCGCTTCGAATGGAGTTAAGCGTGAGGGGTCGCACGAACCCAGACCAATCGTGCAGTTAGAAACATTCTTCTGGTGCTCGGCTACCGCCAAAGCAATCGCCTCCGGTTCGCTGAGTTTAGAGTGATCGCAGGCATCGAAGCCGTTTCTGCAGTCCGCCACGTTGCGCTGGTGAGCGGCGAGGGCCACGTCCGTCAATTCGGACTGGCTCAACTTAGAGCGATCACATGTGCCCCATCCCTTCTTGCAGTCGGCGAAGTTTTGAGCACGATCCGACGACTGCGCGTGCAGGAGAATGGGCCAGAGACTCAGGAATGCCAATTGGGCCCAATAGTATTTCCGTACGCTCATTTCCATATTGCTATCTCTTTCGGCGATCGAAGAGTCACGCTGCAGATGAAGCGTGCAGGACGAGATCGTGGCGACTCTTTAGGTTTAGAAAATGAACAATCCAAGCTGTGCAGGTTTGTACATTCAACTCGGTGAGATTCAATTTCTCCGCGATATCGCGGTCGTTCAAACCTTCACCCACTGCGCGATAAATCGGGCCCAGGACACCCGTTTGTTCCCAAAAGCAACGCATCTATACCTCCTGTTCTAGCCCGCCTTCGTGGCGAGCTGTCATGCGAACTACCGGCGTCTCTCGCCAAACTTGGTCTGTTGTTGTCCACCTCGATCCGACAAACCTAAGAGGATTGACACCGGAAGCTGAAGCCTACGTATCGTTGGATCGTTTCCGCTGAGGACTTGAACAACAATGCAGTCACCGTCCTGAACAGGATCCGAAACCAATT
>Ga0207674_10000282_pt1 | contig 64156 bp, 45 predicted proteins | sample KBSCornC72_FD_184303 | JGI IMG/M metagenome (GOLD analysis project Ga0207674, IMG submission 184303) | Corn rhizosphere microbial communities from Kellogg Biological Station, Michigan, USA - KBS Corn C7-2 (SPAdes) (version 2) | ecosystem: Host-associated > Plants > Roots > Rhizosphere > Soil ...
CAGTTAACATACACGCGCTCTAACCGAATCTCCCACACGGTTCGTTTGTACGCTCACTGTGCGACGCTCATACTACTCCGCCTCAATCACCGACTTTCTCGACACCCCCGCCCCCGAAATCCTCGGCGAACTAACCCGCGCCCACCCCTTCAATCTCGACATTACTCAAAAGGGCGCCTGGCTCGAGCAGATCACAATCCTCCAACGCGTCCTAACAACCCGCCGCGGCCGAATCTATTTCGAGTACTCGATCCCCCGCCTGGGCAACCGCATCGATGTGGTTCTATTGATTGGTCCAGTTATTTTCGTCCTCGAATTCAAAGTCGGCGAATCCCACTTCACCACGTCTGCACTTGATCACGTCACCGATTATTGTCTCGACCTTAAGAACCTCCACGAGACGAGCGCCGATTGTCTAATTGCCCAATCCTGATCGCCACCGCCTCCCGAATCCAACATCCGACTACAGCAGATCATATCGCTCAAGAAATTGACGAGCGACAAAACGACCCAACTGACCAGAATCCCGCAGTCAGGAAGGGTGGCAAGCGGCAAGTCGAGACAACTTCCCATCTCGAACCCAGCGCGCCCCCGCTCTTCCTCTTCATTAGTAACAACGAAGCTGGAACGGTCAGTACCGATTCGCGGTAGCGACGGGTGAGTCTCGAGATGTGAACCACTTAATGATCATCGAGACTCACCCGTCGCTACCGCGAATCGGTACTGACCGTTCCCACCTTCCTCTAACTCTCTGCGTAACTCTGCGGTTCTCTTCTCCAACTTCCCGATCTAGCCCGTTTACAAAGCCTGAAGATATGCAGATCAACGGACAAATCCACTAGACCGAATCAACAAAACGCAGTTAACATACCCGCGCTCTAACCGAATCTCCCACACGGTTCGTTTGTACGCTCACTGTGCGACGCTCATACTACTCGGTCTCGATCACCGACTTTCTCGACACCCGCGCCCCGGTAATTCTCAAGTTCAGATACTATGCTTTCTTGAACCTGCCGGAAGGCAGATCACGGTTTCCCGCACGTAAGTTATTAAGTGAGTGAACCAATTATGGCTAAAGCTAAGAGTGTGAAGTGGACCCGTGAGCACGAGCTAATCGCGTTGAACGTCTACTATAAACTACCGTTTGGCCGATATCACAAAACAAACCCACTAATAATCAATGTAGCGACGAAGATGCGACGAACGCCGAGTAGTCTAGCAATGAAGTTGAGTAATTTTGCTTCATTTGATCCAATCCACCAGGCACGGGGTAGAAAAGGACTGTCAGGAGCATCCAAGCAAGACTGGACCATATGGAAAGAATTCCATTCGAACTTGGACATTATTGGCCCTGAGAGTGAACAGCTACTACACGACTTATTTACAAAGGATGATGACCGCGAGGTCGATTTCTTATACGGGCATTCCGTTCACCTGGAAGACTCTAAGAATATTGATCCTTATTCAGTTACAACTGAATCGATTGGCACAGTTCGCGTTAGAAGAGGGCAGCAGTTTTTCAGACAGGCTGTCGTGGTGGCTTACGGGGTGCAGTGCTGCATCAGTGGTATCAATGTTCCACGTTTACTAGTAGCAAGTCATATCAAGCCGTGGCGTAACTTTCCTGAATCGCGGCTTGATCCGCAGAACGGGCTTTGTCTCTCAAGTCTTCATGATGCGGCGTTTGACGCGGGTCTCATGACACTAGATGAGGACTACAAAGTGGTATTAAGCAAACATCTCAAACGCTTCTTGCCGCAACCTTCGCTCGAGCAAAACTTCATACCTTTTGAAGGACATCAAATTCGGTTACCTGATAAGGTGCCGCCTAGAGTTGACTTCCTCGCTTATCATCGGGAAGCGATTTTCAGAGATGAGGGGTAAGCGTGCAAACCCAATCTATTTTGGAAGGTTCAATTTATCATCGATGAGTAAATCCGTTGAAACCCCAGCCAAGCGTGCATATCGGAGAAGAATTATTAAGTCAGGTTCTTGCTTGCCTGTTTCGAAGCCGGAGACGACAGTGTAAGTGACATCCACTTCCAAGAGGCGGGCCATTTCTCCTTGGCTGACGCCTAGTTTTTGGCGGATGGCGAAGAGTTTCTCGGGCAGACGCTTGGGTTTTTGGCGACCGCGTTGGCCCATTACATCACTCTCCCCATTGGACCAAGAAGCAAATAATCAACTGCAAAAATATTTTGCTTGCGTCTATAGCAATTTAGCAATAGAATGGGCGGCATCATTTAGTTGCTTGGATGTCCCACGCGTTTGAGCATCGAACGGTTAATTTGTTGGCCCCGCCTGAGGAATCTAATAAAGGTCGTGTCATGTCGCGTTACAGTTATCGTAAACGTGTGTTCCTTGCGTCTATCTCGAGTGGTTCCGATGCTTACATCCACGTTGAGGCTGAGTCGAGTTTTGGTGGCAGCTATCGATTGGGAAACTACCATCTTACACTCGCCGATTGTAGACGCATGGTCTATCTCGAGTTCCCTCTCACTAATCCCCGTTCGCGTCAACAGAGTTTAGCCAAAGCTGAGTTACTTGCAACAATTATTAATCAATTCGTGCAAGTCCTCAGGCAAGAGGCCCAACTTATCGACGAATTTCAAAAATGTGCGCTACTTGAAGAGGAGCCAGCCTGACTCTGTAAAACAAACCAACAACCTCTTGTTTTTCAGACGATGGTTTTTACGCGAGGCATTTCAGAGGGCAGTCTGCTATCGGGCATAGCGAGACGAGGTCAGTACCGAAGCGCGGTAGCGTCGGGTGCGCCTTTAGTTAACGTTAAGCAGATACATAACACGAAGCGCACCCGACGCTACCGCGCTTCGGTACTGACCGGTTTCGCAACTCGATCACTTGGTTGCGGCGTAAGCCGCGCTGTGCAACCTCTGTGTTCTCGGCGCCTCTGTGCAACCTTTGTGTCCTCGGTGCCTCGGTGGTGGGCCGGCCAGTTCGAGAAAAGGTCCACCACAGAAACACGGAGAACACAGAGGTTGCACAGAGACGAACCAAGATCACGAAGAAGCTGGTCCAGCGGCGGCGAGCCTCACATCGAGGTGGAAGCTTCGGCGATTTCGTCGTCTCGAGTGAAAGGAATCTGCTCTGTCTCTAACCACTCGATTGCGATTTGTTCAAACTCCTGTCGACGAAATTCATACCATGCATCCTGGATATCTAAATCAATCAGAGTGTCTTTGAATCTCCGAAATGCGCCCTTCCCCTTAAGACTTCGCAAAAGCTCTGCACTGGTTCGAGGATCTTCATACTCGTTCGCAAATCGTTCCATTATTGAGTACTCATTGATATCAAATTGACTTGGTAGTTGAACAAAATCCTCCGAGTCAAGTATCTCTCGCGCCTTGAGAATGGTCTCTTGTTGCCACTCCGGGTAATCAGATAACGGCTCATCTTCTTCAGCGGCCGACATCTCTTCAACAGTGATTAGAAAGATTTCACCACTGCGCTTATCCAAATAGTGCGACAGTTCATCACCACCTTCGTCAAATGCGTCAACGACGTCTTTAAATTTTACGGGCACAGTCATTGCAGCAAGCACCTCCGTCTCAAGCGTTTCAGGGCCATTTTCTGCATGATAAAACTCTTCGCGTCATGAATCCATTGCGCGAGTCTTGCTCGGCAGCGCAGATCAACGAGGACGGCAGTATCTACAGATTTTTATTTTGGTTGGGGGGACGGGCCCGCGAGGACGCGCGCGGTCCGGCAGAAGAGGTTGAGTGCTGAAATGAACTTTTCACGTGTTGATTGAATTCGCGAAATCGGGGTAATCTGTGGATCTAATCTCGCCATGTAAAGATGCAGTCGTCCTGGGGTAACTTTGAAATGAGCAACAAGCTGAGCGTCGTTGGGTTGATCTCGATCTGTTCGATTGCGGTCGTTCTGTGGGGTTCGAGAGTGCTCGGGCAACAGAAGAAACCGACCGCCGACGCAAAGAAGCTTCCGAGTTTCACGCGTGTTCTGCTACTCGAGAAAACGGCTGAGACGTCGGCGAATGTCAGCATCGGGGATTTGAATGGAGATGGCTTTCCAGATCTAGTGTTGGCCAAGGGAAGACACTGGCCCTTAATCGACCGCGTGCTGCTGAATGATGGGCATGGAAACTTTACTAAAGCTCATGACCTCGGCGAGGTCGCGGATCGATCGTATTCGGTGACTCTTGCGGATATCGATCGCGATGGTGATCTGGATGTGGTTGTCGGCAATGATGCGCCTGATCCAAAACGAGTATATGCGAATGATGGCAAGGGAAACTTTCGTCTACTCTCGACCTTTGGACATCCGGATTGGCCCACGCGGAATGCGACTGTCGCTGATGTGAACGGTGACGGTCTACCCGACATACTGGTGGCGAACCGTGCTGACGACGGCAAGGGGCCAAATTACGTGTGCTTCAACAAAGGTAAGGGCCAGTTTGACGCCGACTGCCTCCCTTTCTCTCATGAGTCCGCAACCACCATTACTCCAGCAGACATCAACGGTGATGGCCTGGTGGATCTGATTGTGCCGCATCGCGACGGTGGACAGAGTTACGTCTATATCAATGGCGGCAAGGGAAATCTTGATAAACGAATTCCCTTTGGTCCAGGTGATGCCACTATTCGCATGACGCAAGCGGCTGACTTAAATCGTGATGGAATGCTGGACATCGTCGCAATCGATGAACGACGCGGAGCATTCATCTACTTTGGTGAAAAAGGCACGACTTTTTCGAACGGCGCGCCGATTAGTTCGGGAGGCGCGACTCCTTATGCATTGATGGTAGGAGATCTAAACAGTGATGGTGCCATTGATGTTGTAGTGGGCCATGTCGAAGCAGCTCCCGTTGCGTATGTTAACGACGGCACTGGAAAGCACTTCACGCCGGTCACATTCGGCGATAACAAGGGCACGGTTTATGGTTTCGCGATCGGCGATTTGGACCGCGATGGTTTGCAAGATATCGCAGTCGCCCGCTCCGACGCCCCCAACGTGGTCTACTTTGGTGTCCGGTTGTAGGGGTGGCACTCCGTGGCCAACCCCTGATGTTGTGACGCGTTGCGGCTGTTAGGTGCGTCTTGTAAATTGTTGAGCCTCACAGCGATGTGGGGTGGCCACGGAGTGCCACCCCGAAAACCTTGAAGGGGTACAAAGATGGAACCAAGAATTGATTACTTGAAGTCGGCGCGCGGTGCGTACCATGCGATGTTGGGCATTGAGCACTATTTGGAGCAATGTGGTCTGGAAGCGTCGTTGCAGAATTTGGTCAAGTTGCGAGTTTCTCAGATCAATGGATGTGCTTACTGCCTTGACATGCATTGGAAGGACGCAAGAGCTGCGGGCGAATCAGAACAGAGACTCTACGGGTTAGATGCGTGGGAAGAATCTACTTACTACACGGATCGTGAGCGAGCTGCTCTCGCTTGGGCCGAGTCTGTTACTAACCTACACGAAGGGCACGTACCTGATTCTGTTTATGACCGAGTAAAAGGTCTCTTCAGTGAAAAGGAATTGGCAGATTTGACGCTCGCAATAACGGCAATTAATTCCTGGAATCGTCTGAGCATAGCCTTAAGAACTGTCGCTGGTACATATCAACCCGCAAAGGCCCACGGCAGTTAGAACGGAATCATCCACAGATTACGCCGATTTCGTAGACTCCAAAAACCTTTCTAATTCAACGTTCTGGAATGGGCGCAGTCTGTGGGTGTTACGGATGACAACGAGGTCTTCTTCACGTCAAGATAAACCGACGTTGTTCTAAACTTCGACTTCCAAGTTGAGGAGTAATCCGGTGTGGAGACCTGTTACTTTAAGATAATTAATCACCTGCGACTCCTCAGACGAACTCAATCTACCCAGCGCTTTCAACTCAACTACGACCTATTCGTAACAAACGAAGTCAGATTTGTAGAAACTATCCGCAGATTACGCTGATTCCGCCGATTCCAGAACCCTAATAATGAAGAACTAAGTTCGGGTTCGGGAATCTGTGGAATCGGCGGAATCTGTGGATGGTTCAGCCGTGTGAGAGGATGTTGAAGTTGAATTTTAAGGTGTCCTTAACGGTGATGGTGCCGCCGGCGACGGAGGGAGGCTTGATCGAGTAATCAGTCATCTTCAAACTAAACTCGCCGCGAGCGCGCACGGCCTTTTGTTCGAAGGTCAATTGCGATTTTATGAAGATGTTGTGAGTTACACCGTGCAGCGTTAGGTCACCCCAGATGTTGCCCTGGAATTGATTGTCGGATTTCTTAATAACTTCGATCGTCGTGCTCTTAAAAGTAATCTCTGGAAATTTACCTGTCTCGAGAACCTGATCGCGCATTGTCTTCTCGATCGATTCGCGGTCGCTATCACTCACTTTGTCGATTACTTTGAGCGAGTCAGCTCGAATCTTCATGCGCAGCGAAGCGGGAATGACAGTTCCATCCGTGAACTCTGTTTGGCCGCTGATGTCTTTAATCGCGATGTTGTGATTGTGACCAAACGCGGAAAACAGGCCCCCTACAGACGCATGGACCATGAATTCGCTTTGCCCTGCATCAATCGTGTAGTGCCGGACCTCAGGCGGGGCTGCGTTGACAGGAGCGAAAGCTAAACACAAAGCGAGTGATACCAAGATTGCGATCGCATTTCTATATTTTGTCTTCATAACTAAACAATCATCCTTAAATTTCATAGGAGTACACTCTTCGCAAGTTGTACTCAAATATCCTCGCCGGAAGGAGACCAGTCACCACCCGACGCCCGGTGACAAAGAGACGGCTTTCCCACTGACCAATGTCACCCATCAATCGTGATCTTTGTTGGATGTGTCGCGTGCGGTGACGTCTTAGGTTCTCGTAGCGTCGCAAGGCAGCCTCCACCGAACTTTCCTGCGAAAAGCACTTGGCTAAAACCGCAGCGTCCTCAAGGGCCATGCCTCCACCTTGTCCGAGGTTTGGTGTACACGCGTGCGCGGCATCTCCGAGCAACGAAACTCGTCCTTTGCCCCATCGACTTAGCGGGACTAGATCGTAAGCTCCGTTTTTCCTGATCTCGTTTTCGTCCGTTGAATCGACCAAGTCCGCGATGGGCGCGTGCCATCCGGAGAAGGCTGATAGCAATTCGCGCTTTCGGCCAACTGCCGCGTCAACATGGTCCCGAGGTACATTCGCCGCCGCATACCAGGTGAACCTGCCTGGTCCAATCTTGAGAATGCCGAAGCGTTTTCCAACACCCCAGGTTTCGCTATTAGAGCCCGGCGGAATGGCATCACCATCGTAAGGCGCCACGCCGCGCCAAACTGTGTACCCGCGATAGATCGGATCTGACGGGCCAAACACTTGCCAACGTACCCGCGAGCGGATTCCGTCGGCGCCTATCACGGCATCGTGCTTCGCGATGGACCCACACTCAAAGGAAAGAGTTACCTCGTGACTGGATTGGTCCAATTTACTCAGGGTGTGTCCCAGCCGAATACACTGCGGCGGTAAAGGAGAAAGAAGTGCGGCTAGCAGGTCGGAGCGGCGCATGCAAATCGCAGGCACCTCAAATTCACCCAGGGCGATATTCATCAGCACTGCTCCATTACTTGCTCGTACCAGGAAATGATCGCTCGAGCCGCTGTGCGCTAAAACATCGCTAAGCAATCCCAGGCCCCGCAAGACTCGGGTTGCATTAGGCCACAGCATCATCCCCGCTCCAACTTCGGCCAGTTGAGAAGCTTGCTCATATACCACGGCGTCAATGCCGACTTGGCGGAGGGCGAGGGCGGCGGCGACTCCGCCGATTCCTCCGCCGACTATCCCGATGCTTGCTTTGAGCCTGGTACTAATCATTTGCGTCAGGTCTTGCGCTTCAATCTCGCAGACCTGTAACTTTGGGCGGGCGCCACAAGGATGGACCGGAGTTTGATGCTGCGAAGTTAGAGCGCGTTGTAAGTACCTACTTATGAACTTGCTACGCAGAGACTAAATCGGCGGAGTCGGTGTAATCTGTCGAGTAAATGAGAAGCCAATCGTCTCAGACTCTTTTGCCGCCGGAGGTTAGGGATACATCGGCGTGGTATGGGTCTGAACTGGCATGCCGTACTGATTGGATTGAGCGGCTGTCCGATGATGAGATTGCCGAAGTCCAGCATCAGGTCCATGAACTCGATAAAGCGAAAGTCGATCCTGCCAGTATCGATTCCAAGTCAGCCGAACTTCCAACTCTTGCGCCAAGATTGCAGAGTCTTCTTGACGAGGTGCTCAATGGGCGCGGCTTCGTTCTCATTAAAGGCCTCCCGGTTGAGCGGTGGAGTAAACATCAGGCCGCGATTGCGTTTTTGATCATAGGTAGTCACCTGGGTCCGCTGAGGATGCAAAACGCGCAAGGTCATATCCTGGGCCACGTGAGGGACATGGGAAGATCGAGCGCAGATCCTAACACGCGGATTTACCAGACGCGGGAACGACAGACTCACCATACCGATTCCTGTGATGTGGTGGGTCTGTTGTGTTTGAGAGCTGCAAAATCGGGTGGCTTATCGAGCCTTGTATCGTCCACTACTATCTTTAATGAGATACGGCGGCGCCGGCCCGACTTGCTCCGAGTCTTGCTCGAACCGATTGAAACGGATCGACGCGGCGAAGTTCCAGAAGGCAGTAAACCTTATTTCACCATACCCGTCTTCAATTATTACGAGGGCCTGGTTTCTGCAAAATACCAGCGACAATACATTCAGTCGGCCCGACGATTTCCCGGTGTTGCCGGACTCACACCGCAGCAGATCGAAGCACTTGATCTTTTGGACCAACTCGCAAACGATCCACAGCTCAACTTGCTGATGGAACTTGAACCTGGGGATATTCAGCTCGTACACAATCATACAATCCTGCATGATCGAACAGCGTTTGAGGACTTTCCAGAGGCAGATCGAAAACGACATCTGCTGCGTTTGTGGTTGGCGCCACTCGGAGCACGTCGGCTACCAGAAGTTTATGCGGAGCGGTTCGGATCGGTTACTCCCGGCGATCGTGGCGGCGTCTCGGTCCCAGGAGCGAGACCCATCATTCCATTCGCTTGATCTCTTCTCTGCGCAGCAAGTTCTTAAATCTTCGGCCATTATGTCTTGCTATTCAGTGTAGTGCAGGAACAGTCAGTACCGATTCGCGGTAGCGTCGGGTTAGTCTCGATGATCCATCAAATTATCAGCGTTTCGAAACTCACCCGACGCTACCGCGAAGCGGTACTGACCCGATCCAAGCTCAACGCGAGACGCCGAGAATAATCGTTAACTCATGCAGGGGATTGTAATGCCGAACCGATCTCGACGTGGTAAAGGCGGCCGTGATAAAAGAAGGTGGGGACACTCACATGATAAATACCGTAAGACCTCAGTTGATGCTCTGTACCATCGTCCTTCTTTCAGTCACTTCTCTCGGATTTGCGCAAGAACCGGAAAAGACATCATCGGATTACGATATGGCCGGCGTTCAGGCGCAGAGGGCAGGAAGATGCGAAGAAGCGTTACAACAGTATGCCGAGGCGATCAAACTCGACCCAAAAGACTTCGGAGCTCAGTTTAATTCCGGCATGTGTTACATGATAATGCGCAAGGCTGAACAGGCCCTTCCATTTTTTAAGATCGCCGTCACTCTCAAACCAAATGACGCAATTGTTCAATATTCTTTGGGTAGTGCTTATGCCATGACTGGTCATACATTGGAAGCCATTGACGGGTTCAAAGAGGCAGCGCGGATTGATCCTAAAATGTTCGAAGCACATCAAGCACTCGCAAATTATTACAACCTCACAAATCGAAATGAGGATGCACTGCGTGAGCTCACAGTAGCGTTGCAACTCCGACAGAATGATCCGCAAATCCTGTACGAGCTCGGCCGCCAACACGTACAAGCAGGGTCGTTTCAAAATGGAATCGAGTACTTCAATCGCTCTCTTCAATTAAAGCAAACCGTTGAGCCTTATTTGGGACTTGGCCTGGCCTACTCAAAGTTGAATGATTTTCCGTCGGCGATTCAGGCTTTCACTGAAGCTCTAAAACTAGACCCGAACAATGCGTTGGCCCAGTACAACCTGGGAATGGCGTTGCGCGCTGCTGGCAAACATAACGATGCTCTTACTGCTTTTAAACGGGCAACCGAGTTAAAGCCAGACTCGGCGGAGGCTTTTCTATACTTAGGTTTGTCTTATCAGGATTTGGGAGATTTAGAAAAGTTCTTGCTGGCTGTACAGGATGCAAATCGATTAAATCCAACCAGTCTTTCAATCCTCAAAGTACTTGGCGTCGCGCTGCGTGATAACCGCAAATATGTCGAAGCGATTGACCCATTGAAGAAGGTTGTTGCTTCCAATCCGGAAGATGCTGACGAACTCTACCTTCTCGGTAATACGCAACTGATGGCTGGAAAGTATGACGATGCTATCAAGACATTGAGTCGAGTGCTGGTACTTGATCCAGGTCATGACGAGGCCCGTGAAAGGTTGAGAGTTTCATCTCTGCGAAAAAACCTATTTCCACAATTGGAGGGCATGGAAAAACGGATTCGCGATGAACCAGAGAATGCAGAGGCTCACGCCGAGTTGGGCCAGTCGTACAACGCCCTGGGAATGTATGCGGAGGCTGAACAGGAGTACGTACGAGCGATAGAACTCGCACCAAAAAACTCAGACTTTCACGGGCGACTTTGCGTCGATTATTCGGAGTGGGGAAGATTCGACAAAGCCGTCGACTGCTACAGAGAAGCGATTAAGAAAGATCCAAACCATGTCTATTACTTAAGCCTGGGAGATGCTTATCAGAATCAGGGAAAGTTGGACGAGGCGATAGCGGCTTATCAGAAGTCACTGGAGAAGAAGCCGACCTTTACTTTCGCGCTATATCAACTCGCGTACGCTTACATGAAAAAGGGAGATGCGCAGAGTGCGATCGAGCCGTTGCAGAAAATGCTCGCTGTGGAACCCAAGAGCGCCGTTGGAAATCATGCACTCGGGTTGGCATATGCTCAAACGGGAGATAAGAATGGGGCGATGCAGCAGTACTATATTCTGCAGAGTATTAACCCTCGGCTTGCAGCGGACTTAATGCGCAGTATTCCGAAATAGTTAGTTGTAAGAAGATTAACGCAGAGATGCGGAGACGCAGATTAGCCTAGTGATCCTCATGATGAACCCTCAGATCTGCAAAGAGTAAGCCGGCGTCACGTACAGTACCGCGAGCGCAGCGACCGGATGCCACACTTCAACTTACGCTAGATCCTAATGAGCAAGCGCGTTGAGTGTGGCATCCGGTCGGTGCGCTCGCGGCACTGTACGTGAGTTGGACTTAGCAAAACGCGTTTGGCGTTATAGGCAAGCCATGGTGTCCACGCACGGTGCTCTCTATCATTATTCAGTTGCGGCTGTGCGGTGCAGTGGAATCGGTGGATGGTTATTGGAAATCTTTGATCAGCACGACATCGAGACTTGAGTTGCCACGTGAGATGGCGAGACGTTTGCCGTCGCGTGAAAGTGAAAAATAAGAAATCAAATCGGAAGTAAAGTTGGTGATCTGTTTTGGAGCACTACCATCAATGGGCTGAGTCCAGAGATTGCCAACGCCTCCCTGGTCCGACTTCACAATAATCGAGCGACCATCCGGAGTCCACGCAATCGCCGCCTGGAGATTGAAGTGCGTGGGAGGGACGATCATCTTTGGTGCGCTCGAGCCGTCAATTGATATCACAGCCAGCTGCCATGGTGGATGGGCGCCTTTTACAAACTGCACCATTGCAATCAACTTTCCATCTGGTGAGACCTTGGAAACTTGTGTAGGCACGTCGGTCACTCGTTCCGCTTCCCCGCCCTCGGTCGGTATTTTCCAGAGCAACTGCGCTCCCGAGCGCCACGAGGAGAATAGAATCCATCGACCATCCGGCGAGACAGTCGGGTTAAAGTCGGCAAAGTCTCCTGAAGTTAGCTGTTTTAAATCAGTGCCGTCAGTGTTGATGCGCCATATATGAGGAGTTCCGCTACGCATCGACATAAAGAAAACTGTCTTGCCGTCCGGACTTAGCGACGGGTCTGAGGCATTCTCTGAGACTTTTAGAAGCGTGCGCATGTCGGTGCCGTCGAGTTTGACGGTGACCAGTTCTCGACTCTCGCCGGTGTTTGTAAAGTAAACGATGCGATTGTCTGGCGACCAATCGATACCACCGGAGCCGTCGCTCTCACCATGTGTAACCTGAACCGGCTGGGCCGTCGCTTCGCCGAGTAAGCTGGTCCAAATTTGGTAAGAGGGTTGGCTCTGAACTGTAACAATCGTCTTACTGTCGCCGCTCACCCCAAAACTTACTGAACCATAGCCATTCAAGTCGTTCGTAATCCGTTTCGCTTCGCCATCAGGTTGTGAAATAAACCAGATCTGACTTCCTTGATGCGACTCAACTATTGGTGTCACGATTCCAGATCCATTTTTCAACCACACGACACGCCGTACTTCGCCATTCCATTTCTTAGATGTCAATGGTTTCTGCGTTCCGTCGGCAACTGAATAGCCGGCGACCGTCATATACGATCCACCGGTATCGGTGCCTATGCCACATGCAATGAATTTACCGTCAGGTGACCACGACAGACCTTCACCGGCAAACCAATCATTGCCCTTGCGAGTAGTCAGAGCGCGCTCACCAGTGCCGTCTGCATTCGCGATCATCAGAGTCTGTTCGCCAAGGTCTCCTTCCCGTAAGAAAGCGAATTGCGATCCGTCTGGTGAAAAACTGATTGCAGTTCGGACCCGCGACATGACTTTCTTCGGGGTACCGCCAAGTAGCGGAACCTGAAACAACGAGCCGCCGGGGTTTTCACTATTAATTCCAATGTAGTAAACAAACTCGCCATCGTTGGAGATAGTCGTGCCAGCGTTGCGAAGATCACTCGGAGGAACGATCTGTACGTCGCTGCCCGTGGAAATTTGACGAATCCAGATGCTCACCTTTCCGGCATCAATTAGTGTGTAGACGACATATTTACCGTCGGGTGAGATTGATGTGCTCCCGTCGATAAGAATGTTGTTTACGCGACCACCGCTGGTGAGCTTGGTGATCTTCATGACCGGAGTTACTGGTGGTTTTTCTTTTGGCATTCTCGACCAAAGAAACAGAAGAGCGCCGATGACCAGCGGCACGCCGACCACTACGAGCAACACACTTTTCTTGTGCTGCTTTAACTCGCTGACAAGGTATTCAGCGCTACTGGTTGGTCGAACTGAATCTAACGTTGCTGTATGCGAGCCGGTTTGTGTCACCGTGGTACTGGTCGAGGGATGAACGGCTTGACTGCTGTCCGGCGTGACTGATCTTTCTACTTCGGTGTCGAAATCGAGCTTCTTTTTCAAACGCCGGAGATCTACGAGCAAGTCCTTGATGGTCTGGTAGCGCTCATCTCTCTCCTTCTCAAGGGCCTTCGAGATAATCTCTTCGAGCTTTGGAGGAGCTTCGGGGACGAGCCGCGTGATGGGAGGCGGATCAGTCTTTACTATAGCGGCTATCACATCCGCTGACGTTTCGCCGGCAAAGGGCGCGACACCTGTGACCATTTCATAGAGGATGACGCCAAGACTCCAGATGTCAGTGCGCTCATCAACGGATTTTCCGCGCGCCTGTTCAGGAGACATATAGACCACCGTGCCCATCACGGTTCCCGCGTCAGTGTTGACCAGCGCTCGAGTCGGAGCTTCAGTATCCGTATCGGAGCGTGAAACTTCGGTGAGCTTGACGAGCCCGAAATCGAGCAGTTTTACAAAGCCATCACGATTGCGAAGCATGACGTTCTCGGGCTTGACGTCGCGATGAATAATGCCCGCCTCGTGGGCAGCAGCAAGTCCGCTGGCTATTTGAATTCCGATGTCTAGTGTTTCGCTAAAATTGAGCCGACCTCGTCTGAGTTTTTGCCGTAGTGTGACGCCATCGACAAACTCGGTGGCGATAAAGCGCGACGAATCGGAGTTACCGATTTCGTAGATTGTGATGATGTTTTGATGATTAAGACTGGACGCTGCTTTTGCCTCTTGAACGAAGCGCCGCATGCGCTGTTCGTCGGTCGCAACTGAGGCGGGTAGCACCTTAAGCGCGACCGTGCGGTCCAACTCGGTGTCACGGGCGAGGTAGACGTCTCCCATCCCACCGGCGCCTATGTGGGAACGGATTTCGTAGCGACCAAGTTTAGTGCCTACCTGAATGCGTGACGTCATCGGGGTGGTCCGGGCTGCAACGCCCGCGGATTTTAACTTAGGTTGCTGAATAGTAGTAGGGCTAGCCAGGCCCGGCCGTCGAGATTATACCGAAAGTGTTGGCGAATTTTAGCCCAGGGTTGGGCTGTGGCAGCCCTGGGAAAATCCTTTGTGTCGGAAACCTGAAGGGGTTGAGCCTCACCGCGGAGTAACCCTCTCAGGGTTGCGATCCTCGACAAGAGACATTGTGATCCCCATGGTTGCCAAAGCTCAACCCTGGGCTGAAATTGGCCCACAAATTTCGGTGTAAGCTGAGCCGACAACCAATCTCTGGAAAGCCAGGTGGGATTGAGATGTGAATTGCTTGGATAGGAGCGGGATAACTCGCTAAAATGTGGCGCGATCTTTTAGCCCCCATAAATCACCGGACGCCAAATCGGGTCACGGGGAAAGGCCACATGGTCTCCCAGTTGCGGTTAACGCTCACGTTTTCCCTCCTGTTCATTTTATTACTCCCGTCGCTTTCCCTGGCCCAACAAGAAGTGAAGTACCGGACGGAGACCATCAGCATTCGTGTACACGAAGGCACCGAACTCAGCTTCGACATCTCTCCTGATGGCCGGTCCATCGTTTTCGATCTGCTGGGCCAACTCTGGATCATGCCGGCGAATGGTGGTAGTGCCCGTGCAATTACAGATGCGGTACGCGACACAGCAGAAGATTTCGATCCGGTGTTTGCTCCGGACGGCCATCGGATTGTTTTTCAAGGTGAACGAAACGGCCGCACCGGTCTGTGGTTGTTGGATCTCGACTCCCGAAAACCACCACGTCAGCTCACCCAGATTCCCGATCCTGAGGCTTTCGATCAACACGCCGCATGGTCCCCTGATGGTCGTTCGATTGCATTCACGCATGCGGTCCCACCAGATTCAACTGGAACCCCATGGCGTACTGCCATCATGTTGCTCGACGTTGCTTCGGGCGCCACACGAGAACTCTCAATCTCTGGAACCTCAGGCACTTTTCTAAGTCAGCCCGTTTGGGTGAGAGATGGCAGTCAGATAGCTTTCGTAACTCGCCGGACACCAAATGAGCCTGGTGGGCGAGTTTGGATTGTAGCAACCAACGGTGGACCAGCAACTCCCATCACAGCTGAGTCAGGAACAGCGCAAGCACCTGTCTTTTTTGACGACAGTCGACGGATGGCGTACTTCACCCCGAACTCGGACGGTAAAACACAAGTATGGGTCCAGGAACTCGACGGCAACGCTCCCAAAGGATCTCCAATCCGTGTAACCAATAAAGACGACGTAACAGCCACTCGAATTCGCCGCTTCCCAAAGAGCAACGCATTGTTATATTCGGCCGATGGAAGGCTTTGGAAAGCGCCCCCGGGCGACGCAACTCAAAAAGAAATTCCCTTTACGGCCCAGCTTTCCATAAAACGGAGACTCGCCGTCCTCCCATCGGCCAGGTTTCCTGAACCAGGACGCCAAGAGCCAGTGAAGGGGTTCATGGGTCTTGCGCTTTCACCAGACAGCCACCAGGTTGGAATCCTTACTCTGGGGAAACTCTGGATCGTTCCGATTGGCGGATCCCCTCGAGCCGTTACGTCAGTTCCATTTGAAGCGACGTCGCTGGCATGGTCGCCGAATGGTGAGGAGGTCGCATGGTCTGCTGGTGTTGCAGACAACGAAGACCTTTTTGCAACGAATTTGAAGACCGGTGCGACTCGCCAGATTACCTCGTTAGCGGGTCGCGAGACATTTCCCACCTACTCTCCCGATGGACGCTACCTGGCTTTTGTACACTTGCGGGATGACGGAATACTTCGAGTAATAGACGCTACAGCGAACAATATTTCGGACATTTCCAAGACGAGGGATCTCGGGTCAATCGGTTCTAATTGGACCAGCACGCCGCAATGGAGCCCCGCGTCGGATGGTCTATTAGTTTGCGGGGGACAAACACCCAACCAACCCAGTCACGCGACCTGGGTCCCACTGTCCGGTGAACGACAAACAGTAACTAAGTTTCCTGATGCGCCGATCTTCCTCCGTTGGCTACCGGACAAGCTGGTGTTCGTTCGTCACGACCGCCTCTGGGAAGTTCAGTTTGATCGAACCGGGATGAAATCCGAACCCAAACCAATTGGAAGCGATGCAGCGCTTTATGCTTCCGCATCACGTGCTGGCGACTTACTCTTCGTATCAGACGGAGGACTCCGGCTGCGTTTAGCTAACGGTGAAGGTCAGCGGCTTGGCTGGCCCATCTCGTACACGCCGCAAGTTCCACCTTCAATAATCATCCACAACGTTCGCATTATCGATGGAAAGGGTGCAGCGATTACTACGCCTCGCGATATTCTGATCGAGCGCGGACGAATCGTTAAGATTGCACCCAGCGGAACCATCAACAGCTCTGGAGCTAGCGTGACTGATGCTGCTGGTCGCGTGGCCATCCCCGGTCTAATGGATCTCCACGCCCATACTTATCGTCCAGATCTACTGCCAGGCTTTTTGTATTTCGGAGTGACCACGATTCGTGATCAGGGATCGGCGATGGCCCCACTGGTTGCATATGCGGATGCGATCGCAGCCGGAGTGCTTCCTGGTCCACGAGTAGGTTACGGAGGGTTCCAATTCTACAGCGACTGGGCCTTCGATGAAGAACAAGGGCGAGGTATCGAACCGGAATCGGATCCTGAACACATCAAGCGCTCGGTAGCGCTGGCCCAGGCATTTGGTGCGCAACACATAAAAACCCGTACGTTTCGGCGTTGGGACATCAACGCTCGCATGATCGCAGAAGCCCATCGCCTGGGGATGCGAGCCACCGGCCACTGCGCGATGCAGCTGCCACTGATCGCTGCCGGCGTGGATGCAAAGGAACACACCGGCCTCTGTGGATCGCGAGGAAACACTCATATCTATGACGATCTAGTGCAACTGTTCCGGGCGGCCCAGGTTGGAGTAGTCCCAACCATCATTTATCTGGACTTTGCGGCTCGCATGAACGAAAGGCCGGCGTTATTGGATGACGATCCAGAACTCGCTCCATTCCTACCAGCGCGGGACAATTTTGATTGGATGGTCAAGTTAACGCCAACGGCAAAAGCAAAGTGGGCCAATGATGCTCAACTCTGGCGCAAGGCCGTAGCTACTTTGTCGCGTGCGGGTGTCGTCATCGGTACCGGCACTGACATCTGGCAAATCCCAACCGGCGTACATATGGAGTTGGAGCAACTTGTTGCAGGAGGATTAACTCCAGCTCAGGCGATTCAGGCGAGTACCGGCAACGCGGCAAAGATCCTGGGTGCTGATAAGGATGTGGGCACCATTGAAGTGGGAAAGTGGGCTGATCTGATTTTGCTTGATGCTAATCCACTTTCAGACATTCGTAACACGCGACGAATCTGGCAAGTTGTGCACAATGGTCGCCTTGTAGATCGACCAGCCATACTCCAATCAATCAAACCCCGCTAACTTCTCGTCGTGCGGCATTCATTGGAGCTTGGTTCAGGGACGGCTGCGATTTCCCAAGCAGCAGAGCTTGATTCAACGATAGTTAAACTGCGCGTTCTGTGTGTTTTATGGTGCCTCTGGTGTGAAAAATAAGAAGAGCCTGTCCATGTCCTCCGTCATAAAATCTGCGAAATCCCTGAAATCTGTGGATCTAAAGAGCAAAATCTGTGTAAGCTGAACCGCCTTCAAGTAATCAAACGAATGAAAAGATGCCCCCAATGTAATCGCGTCGAGCCGGACGATGCACTCGCTTTCTGTCGTGCTGATGGTTCCCCTTTGAGTGTTGATACTACTAACGAGGAATTGGGGACAATTCGATTGGGTTCAACCCCAGTTATTGATGAAGCAAAAACCACTCTCTTAACACCGGCAATTACAAATAATGGATTCTCAGCTTCACCTGGTCCAACTACGGTACTTCCCTCCTCCGGTTCTCAGCCGCTCGGAGTACAAAAACCCAGGCGTACTTTGTTATGGGTGGGTGCCGCACTTGCGGTTCTAATCGCCATCATTCTGGCGGTGTGTGCTTACTTCTTGCTTTTCAGAAAAACTCTAACGCCAATTCAATCGATTGCAGTAATGCCTTTCGTCAATGAAGGTGGAAATGCGGACCTCGAATACCTTTCGGATGGGATGACTGACACTCTCATCAGCAGCCTTTCGCAAATCCCTAACATCAATGTAAAAGCGCGGTCGTCTGTCTTTCGCTATAAAGGCAAAGAGACTAGTCCACAGATAATCGGGAAAGATTTGAACGTTCAGGCGATATTAAATGGACGCGTGGTCCAACGCGGGGATCAACTGACACTCGGTCTCGAGCTGATAGACGCAAAAACTGAAAATGTGATCTGGAGTGAGAATTACGTTCGCAGGCAAGCAGACCTCATTACTCTACAGTCAGAGGTCGCCCGAGACGTAACCAGCAAATTGAAGACGAAATTGTCAGGCGTTGACGAACAGAAGCTGGTAAAGACTTACACAACCAACCCGGAGGCATATCGACTGTACTTGCAGGGACGCTTCTATTGGAACAAACGAGAAGAAAAGGATCTGCGGAACGCTATCGACTACTTCAATCGAGCGATTGCACTCGATACAAACTACGCTCCCGCTTATGTAGGCCTCGCCGACTCGTATGCTCTTCTGTCCGGCTTCGGTTTTACGGATCCAACCGAAGCGGTATCCAGGGCGCGCGAGTATGCAAATAAGGCCCTATCGATTGATCAAACGCTGGCTGAGCCCCACGCCACCTTAGGCTTGACGCGTTTTCAATACGACTATGATTTTGCCGGGGCGGAAAGCGAATACAAGCGAGCTATTGAAATCAATCCAAACTATGCAACCGCGCATCAGTGGTATGGAGAATTGCTGGCCTGCCTTGGTAGGTTTGATGAATCAGCGTCTCAATTTGCTCAAGCTCTGGAAATTGAACCATTGTCTCTTCCGATCAATTGGGACTATGCTCGGTTGCTATACAACTGGCGAAAGTATGACCAATCCTTAATTCAGCACAAGAAGACGATCGATTTAGATCCCGGTTTCGCCAGGGCACGACGAACCCTCACAGAGCTTTACAAAGAGCAGGGTGATTATCACGATGCGATCGAGGAATTATCAAGATACTTCGACGTACGCGGACAACCCGAACTTGCCACACTAACCCGCAACACGTTTGCTCAAGACGGATGGAATGGCTTTCTGCGGTTGGTGGTTGCCGAAAACTCCCCGCTCAAGGAAAGAAATTGGATGAGGTCAAAGGCGTATGTGATGCTTGGCGATAAGGACAAAGCTTTTGCTGAATTGAATGCCGCCTACGAAAGTCATGAATCGACTCTGGGTTGGTTGAAGGTCGAGCCCCAGCTGGATCCACTCCGCTCAGATCCCCGTTTTCAGGAATTATTACAGAAGGTTGGTTTTCCCAGGTGAGCGCACCAAACATCACAATCTAAATCGATTGAGAATTAGTAGTTAACAATGAAAGCCCAGAACACAATCCGCAGATCACGCCGATTCCACAGAGCTACTAAACTTTTTTCTGTGTAATCTGCGCAATCGGTGGGTTCAATAGGAGGAATTAAGCCATGGCACCCCCAGCCAAATTAGCACACGTGGTTTACATGACCAGGCGCTTTGATGAAATGATCTCGTGGTACCAGACCGTCTTTGAAGCGAGGGTTCAATACCAGAACCCGGCATTAGCATTTCTTACCTACGATAGCGAACATCATCGTTTCGCCTTCGCCAACATGACAGTACTTCGTCCTGACGACGCAGACACAACCGCCAATTCCAAATCAGGTGTTAACCACGTAGGGTACACCTATGCGACTGTCGGCGAACTCCTGGAAACTTACGACCGGCTAAAACAGTTAGGCATTACACCCTACTGGCGCGTTCACCATGGTGTAACCCTGTCGATGTATTTCCAGGATCCAGACGGCAATCGCATGGAATTCCAAGTCGATTGTTGCGCCGATGCGGAAGAAGCGCATACCTACATGCACAGTGACGGCTTTGCAGCGAATCCGATCGGAGTCGAAGTTGATTTCGATTCACTGCTGGCACAGTACCGAAATGGCGTTCCGACTGAGACACTCCTTCTTCAGCCCGATGGACCACCATCACCGATACCCGTCCAGCATGGGATGTGATCGCGATTGCGGTGAGTAAAGGCTTGCTCCCAAACACCGAATTGTCACACTACCGGATTGTGTCGAAGATCGGCGCCGGTGGGATGGGCGAAGTTTACCGGGCTCACGATGCAAGGCTCGATCGTGAGGTTGCGGTCAAAGTGTTACCACTTGATTTCGCCGCTGACAGAAACCGACTGCAACGATTCGAACAAGAGGCTAAGGCTACTTCCGCCCTTAACCATCCAAATATTCTTACCGTGTACGACATTGGTGAATATGAAGGGTCGCCGTTCATTGTAAGCGAATTACTGGAAGGCGAAGAACTTCGGGAACGTCTGGACGATGGCCCGATCGCGATCCGGAAAGCGATTGAGTACGCTCAGCAAATCGTCAGTGGACTCGCTGCTGCGCATGAGAAAGGAATCGTCCATCGCGATCTGAAACCTGAGAATCTTTTCGTCACCAAAGATGACCGCGTAAAGATTCTCGATTTCGGTTTAGCAAAACTCCGTGCCAACAGTGGTGACTCATCCGGCTCCGAAGACGCGACACGCAAAGCGATCACCAATCCCGGCGTTGTAATGGGAACCGTCGGCTACATGTCACCCGAACAGGTTCGAGGTCAGGCAACGGATCATCGATCAGACATCTTTGCTTTTGGAGCAATACTTTATGAAATGCTCAGTGGCCAGCGCGCATTTCGTCGCGAAACCACCGCTGAAACAATGGCGGCAATTCTCAAAGAAGAGCCGCCGGAGCTCACCGATACGAATGTCAAAATCAATCCTCAGCTAGACAAGCTCATCCACCGCTGTCTCGAGAAAAAACCGGAACGGCGCTTCCACTCAGCTCATGATTTAGGGTTCGCACTTGAATCACTTAGTAGTGCCTCCGGTTTTGCAGTGCCAGTATCTGCGACTGCTCAAGTGGATAGCTCTCTTTCATCACGTTGGCCGCTCAAGCGTGAGACTCTCGGTTGGATTGTTGCTGCGGTCTGTCTTTTGATCGCTGCGATAGTTGCAGGTCTTTTATACAGGAGTAGAAATTCATCGAACAGCAACGCAGAACCAATCAAACAGTTCACTCTTGCCCAACCAGCTGAAGGCCCGCTGTCGGTGCAATCCCTGGCTCTTGTATTTTCTCCAGATGGGACTCATCTGATTTCCACCCAGATGATCTCCGGGAAACCTCAGCTTTTTGACCGTTCACTATCGAGTGCCAGCGCTCAACCAATAGATGGCACAACAGGAGCAGCTGATCCCTTCTTCTCTCCAGACGGACAATGGATTGGGTTTTTCGCAAGTGGCGCACTCAAAAAAGTTCCAATTAACGGCGGAGCGGCTGAAACAGTCTCTAAAGCCGAGAATCCACGTGGCGGCACTTGGGCCAGCGACGGCAGCATCATTTTTACACCTGGCACCGACGCTCCGCTTTATAGAGTATCCGCGAACGGTGGTCCAGCTGAAGCAATTTCTACAGTTGATGGCGCGTCTCACGAACGGTCTCACAGATGGCCTGATGCACTACCGAATGGAAAAGGCATTCTGTTCAGCGTGGCCTATGACACCGGCAATCCTCTTGACGATGCGACCATTGCGCTTCTGGATCTAAAAACCGGAAAGCACAAAGTTCTGATTAAAGGAGGCGTGTTCGGTCGTTACTTATCGCCGGGCTACATCACCTACGCACGTCGCAATTCTCTGTTTGCAGTTCCGTTCGATCTGAAAACACTCGAAATAACTGGTCCTCCACTAACAGCGCTGGAAAACGTTTGGATGAGTCCGTCAAATGCGCGCGTACAAATATCCTTCTCGAGCACCGGGGATCTCGTCTACCTGGAGGGCCGCTCGAGCGAGAGCCAGGATGCCAACCAACCACTTGTCTGGTTGGACCGTCATGGCGTTGAGCAGCCTCTAACAGAAGCGCGCCAACGTTTTTCAAAGCCACGCTTAAGTGGGGATGGCCAGACGATATTTGTCGAAGTGGCCAGCCCTGAAGCAGCAATTTGGGCGTACGACATGAATCGAGGCACGCTCCAGCGTATAACCCATGGCGGTGTTAGCTATGGACCAGTACCGAGCCCGGACGGGACGAGAGTTGCATATGAGGCAACTCGCGATGGAGTTGCCGGCACCTTGATCGCAAGCGTGGATGGCACTGATGAGCAGCGTTTGACCTCGACTAAACGAATCGATATTCCGACGTCCTGGAGTCCGGATGGAAAGCTCATTGCCATCACAACCGTTGGTGAGAGTGGGAATCTCGAAGTGCGATTAGTTTCCGTCGAGGGAGATCATACGCCGCAGATCCTGGTGCAAGGGGCCTTTAACGCGGGAGCCGCCCGATTTTCTCCTGACGGTCATTGGCTAGCGTATGTGTCAGATGAATCCGAACGCAACGAAGTTTACGTCCGTCCGTTTCCGGAAGCAGGACCACGCGTAGCAATCTCAGCCACGGGTGGTACGCAGCCAGCCTGGTCCAGGGACGGACGCGAGCTTTTTTTTCGTAACGGCGATCAACAACTTGCCGTCAGTATTTCTTACTCCCCCAGGTTTGTCGCCGGCAAACCAGAAGTTCTCTTCTCAAGGAGCATAGCTCAAGACGCGAGCGGCGTTGCGTACGACTTAATTGCTGACTACGACGTGTCAATGGATGGCCGGCGTTTTGTGTTTCCCAAATACAACCCAACTCCGGAAAGTGGTCCGAAAGCGAGGGTCGTACTCAACTGGTTTGCGACATTAAGGCGCCTTGCTTCGGCTGGGAAATGAGATAGGCTAAGCGATTCAAATGACTCTTTCCGAACATTCTTTACGTTGTATCCAGGAGAGTCGCCCGCGTTGTAGGGACGTCACTCCGCGGCCGCCCCTCGGTCCAATGGCTGTCACATAGCAAAGGAAATACCTCGATAAATAAAGAACTGGCCCCCAATTCTACCCTGTCGCATTACCGCATCGTTTCCAAGATCGGAGCCGGCGGCATGGGTGAAGTCTATCTCGCCCAAGACACGAAACTCGATCGCAAAGTCGCGATCAAGTTCTTGCACGATGAGTTCAGCAAAGACGCGGACAAACTGAATCGCTTTATCCAGGAAGCCAAGGCAGCTTCCGCTCTTAATCACCCAAACATTCTGACTGTTTATGAGATCGGAGAAGTTGATGGCAATAACTATATCGCTACGGAATTGATCGACGGCAAGACCTTGCGTGAGCATCTCTCGCTGAAAGAGTCGCTTTCACTTAATGAGATATTGAGGATTGGCATACAAGTGTCAGAGGCTCTCACGGCCGCACATCAGGCAGGCATTATTCATCGCGACATCAAGCCTGAGAACATCATGCTCCGCAAAGATGGCTACGCTAAGGTGTTGGACTTTGGGTTAGCGAAACTGTCGGAACCTTCGAGGATACCTTCCGGCTCCGAAGACGCCACTCGTGCTCAAGTCGTTACGACCCCCGGATTGGTGATGGGAACGGTTTCCTATATGTCGCCCGAACAGGCGCGCGGTAACACCACCGATGCTCGCACCGATATCTGGAGTCTTGGTGTCGTCTTATATGAAATGCTGGCTGGCAAAGTTCCCTTCTCCGGCGAAACCATCAATCACACCATTGTTTCGATTCTTGAGAGAGAACCATCACCTCTGACAAACGTACCGGCGGAACTTCAACGTATTGTGCGCAAGTCAATGGCAAAAGATGTGGACATGCGTTATCAGTCAGCACGCGACTTCCTGATCGATCTAAAGAATCTACACAGAGAGTTAGACATCAAGGGCGAGCTTGAGCGTTCCCTAGTGCCGAATCGCCTGACCACAACACCCGATAGCGAAAATCAAACACAGGTTTATGTTGCCCCAACCAAGAGCGGGCAGGCCGCCGCAACACAAGGCGTCACCACGTCGTCATCCAGTCTTGAATACGCGGTCACTCAGGCCAAGAGCCACAAACTTGCGACAACGATAATCGGAATCTTACTAGTCGGAGTGATCTCGACCGTCGGGTACATTGCATTTGTCAAAGGACGTAGCACAAAAGAGATCAGCTCGATCGCGGTCATGCCCTTCGTTAATGAGAGCGGGAGTGCGGACCTGGAATATCTTTCGGACGGCATGACTGAAACTCTGATCAATAGCCTTTCACAAATTCCAAACCTAAGTGTAAAGGCACGTTCCTCAGTCTTTCGTTACAAAGGCAAAGAGGTTGATCCGAAAAAGATAGCTTCCGAACTAAATGTACAAGCGATCTTGAATGGTCGAGTCTTGCAGCGCGGCGACCAGCTAACTTTAAGCTTGGAACTGGTTGATGCTTCCACGGAAAATATTCTTTGGAGTCAGCAATACAATCGCAAACAAGCCGATGTCGTAACACTCCAAAGCGAGATCGCACGCGATGTTTTGAGCAAGCTTCAGTCAAAGCTTTCCGGCGCGGAGGTTGCGAAGGTCGCAAAGGCTTACACGACAAACCAGGAAGCCTATCAGCTTTACTTGAGAGGAAAGTTCTACTGGAACAAAAGAACGGGCGACTCTCTCAAACAAGCGGTTGACTTTTACCAGCAAGCAATTGAAAAAGATCCGAACTATGCACTTGCCTATTCAGGGCTGGCAGAAACATACGTTCTCTTTTCGAGTTACGATGTTGCAACGGGAGCCGACAGCATGCCGCAAGCGAAAGCAGCGGCTTTGCGCGCGTTGGAGATTGACGACTCATTGGCAGAAGCACATACGGCGCTCGCATTTTACCTCTCCAATTACGAGTGGGACCGCATTGGCTCCGAAAAAGAATATCGCCGCGCTATCGAACTAAAGCCGAATTACGCCACTGCCCATCATTGGTTTGGTGCTGACCTCTCGAATCTGAAGCGGTTTGACGAGAGTATTGCTGAGATTAAGCGTGCTGAAGAACTCGATCCGCTGTCGCCCATCATAGGTACGAACCTCGGCGACACGCTCGTCCTCGCCCGTCGCTATGATGAGGCGATTGCTCAGATCAAGCGCGTTCTGATTCGCAGTCCAAATTTTGAATACGGTCATCTGGCATTGAGTCGCGCTTATGGCTCAAAGGGAATGTATGAGGAAGCTATAGCCGAGGCCCGCAAGGCACTCGAACTGAACTATGGTTCATCTACAAAAGGATATTTGGGACTCTGGCTTGCTAGATCCGGAAAGCGGGATGAAGCAGAAAAGTTGTTGCGCGAGTTAAAAGAGGAAGCGACGCACGATTATGTTCAAAGTGACACCATTGCCCTTATCTACCTGGGTCTTGGTGATAAAGCAGAAGCCTTGAATTGGCTGGAAAAGCATATGGCGAGCCATGCGGAAACAGCTAACGCGTATGGCGTAAGTCCACAGCTTGATGAACTTCACGATGAACCGCGATTCAGAGCAATGCTTAAGAGGATGAATCTACCAGAATGAATTTGAGTACACCCGAGCTTCCTTCAAGAAAGCGCAGGTCTCCTTCATTTGAAGAAGAGATCGCAAATAGTATTAGTCACGGATTGGGACTACTATTAGCAATCGCGTTTCTAATAGTGCTGCTGCTGTCTGCATCGCGAATGGGCGGCAATCATTTTCTGGTCGGAGTAAGCGTGTTTGGCGGCACAATGATCCTGCTTTATCTAGCCTCGACACTCTATCATTCGCTTACCCACCAAAGAGCCAAACACATCTTTCGCTTATTGGATCATTCTGCGATTTTTCTGCTCATCGCGGGCACCTACACTCCTTTCGCTGTTGGTGTGCTGCGTGGTCCATGGGGGTGGACGCTACTAACGATCGTCTGGATTCTTGCAGTGCTCGGAGTCGCGCTGAAGGTGATCTTCGGCACGAGTCACTCATGGATTTCTATTGTTCTATATCTCTTGATGGGTTGGCTGGCCGTCGTTGCCGTTAAACCAATATTTCTGCTGGTTCCTCTCCCCGGGATCCTTTTGATATTGGTCGGAGGCCTTTTTTACACGAGTGGTCTCGTGTTTTTTGCCGCACCTCACCGGCGTTATGCACACTTCATCTGGCATCTATTTGTAATGGCAGGAACGACCTGCCATTTTCTCGCAGTGCTTTGGTATGCGGCGTAAGCACTAGAACCAGAGTCGTAATCAATAATCAACAATGACCGGGGTGAGATCGATTTCGCAATCCGTCGGCGGTCAAACGCTTTCCGGTACCATTAGAAGGTGAATTATTGAAGTTCAGCCGGTTCACAATGCTGATGCTAAGCGGGGTTATCGCTACTGTGGCTTCTGGCCAGGAGATGGAACCCAGATCCTATTCTCCTGCGCCTGTCGGCACGCAGTTTATATTCGCTAGCTACGGTCATCAAACTGGCGATGTGCTGTTGGACTCCTCGTTGCCACTCAAAGATGTAAAGGTAGCGTTCAACGCTGGAACATTCGCGTATGGAAGGACCTTTTCTCTTTTCGGTCGCCAGGCAAATCTTGCGGCTGTGTTCCCTTATATTTGGGGAACTGCACAAGGAACAGTCTTCGAAGACCAGGTCAAGGTCAGACGCTCAGGAGGAGGCGATGTCCGAGTTCGGTTTTCCGCTCTTTTGAAAGGAGGAGACGCTGTTCGCCCAGCTGAGTTTGCCACTCGAAAGCCAACAACAGTCGTGGGCGCAAGCGTTTCAGTAGTTATACCGACGGGCCAGTATGATCCGCAGCGCCTGGTCAACCCGGGAACAAACCGGTGGGCGTTTAAACCCGAAATTGGAATTTCAAAACCTAGAGGCCGGTGGACCTTCGAGGCAATGGCTGGAACCTGGTTATTTGCCCGTAACAACTCATTTTTCGGGAACTCGCGTCGCACCCAAAAGCCTTTGTTGTCGTTTCAAGGGTCGGTAATTTACACGCTCCGAAAACGGATGTGGCTAGCGGGAAACGCAACCTATTACACGGGAGGTACGACCGTGATAAATGGAACGGAAAACGAAGACGGGCAAAAAAACTCGCGCGTGGGTGCGACGTTCTCTTTTCCACTTAGTCAACAACAATCACTGAAAGCATCCTGGGCAAAGGGCTTGACAACCCGAATTGGCGGGAACCTGAATGCGTTTGCTATTGGGTGGCAATACGTCTGGCTCAATTGAATTATATCTATCAAGTTGAAATTTTACTGATATCGCCGCTTAGTAAGGACGATGAAACTGAATCCGTGTAATCGATGTCAGCGGTGGATAAGTTCTGCAGTGACCCTGGTGCGTTAGTTTTTACGTTTAGACTAGCAGAGGGTTTGTCCTCGGAAAGTCGAGTTAATGGATAGAGAACTTACAGCGAACTCTACTTTGTCGCACTACCGCATCGGCTCGAAGATCGTCGCAGGCGGGATGGGCGAGGTGTATCGAGCACACGATGCGCGACTCGATCGTGAGGTTGCGATCAAATTACTCCCGGCTGATGTTGCCCTTGATGAAGACCGTCTGCAGCGCTTCGAACAGGAAGCAAAAGCAACTTCAGCTCTAAATCACCCGAATATCTTGACCGTATACGACATCGGCGACCATGACGGCTCGCCATTTATCGTAGCCGAACTGCTCGATGGCGAAGAGCGTCGTCAACGTTTGGACGCTGGTCCGGTCCCGCTGCGAAAAGTAATCGAGTATGCGCAGCAGACTGTTAACGGCCTTTCTGCCGCTCATGAGAAAGGGATCATACATCGGGACCTGAAACCCGAGAATCTATTCATTACGAGAGATAATCGCATAAAGGTTCTTGACTTTGGTTTGGCGAAACTCCGTGCGTCCAAACTCGAGGCGAGCAGTTCCGAAGACGCAACACGCAGAGCAATAACGAATCCCGGTGTGGTAATGGGAACGGTTGGATACATGTCACCGGAGCAGGTGCGCGGCCAAATCACGGATCACCGCTCAGACATCTTTTCGTTCGGCTCAATACTGCACGAGATGATTACGGGACGACGTGCGTTCCGGCGCGAGACAATGGCCGGGACGATGTCGGCAATTCTCAAAGAAGCGCCAGAAGAACTAACCGAATCTACTCCGAACATCAACCCGTCGCTTGAGCGGATCGTCCGGCGTTGTTTGGAGAAAAAACCGGAGCGGCGGTTTCAATCAACGTCCGATCTTGGATTCGCCCTCGAAGCGTTGTCGACGAGCAGTTCGTCTGCCGCGACTCGAACGCAAACGACTGGTCCGCAAGCCAACCGCGGGTTGTGTACGAAGGGCGGTTTCTCAGAAGCATCAACGGAAATACTAGTTGGAGTATTAACAAGGAAGCGACGCGCTTCCTTCGCATTCAGCTGGTGGCGCCGGAGCGCGCCATCACGCACGTTGACCTGGTGCTCAACTGGTTTTCAGAGTTGAGACAGAAGGTCGATGCGAAGTGAGGGGCGTTAACGTTAAGCATTATTTTGGGCGCTCGCCAGTGAGCGCGCCAAACTCTACGGAGGAAGATATGTCTACTGCATTTGCGCCAATCCCAGGAATTCCTGCAGCCCTACATCGGGCGGAGAAAGATCTACCCTTTGTGGCCTATCAAGAAGGTGTTGTCTTCCAGTTGCTGCACGCTGATGTTGAGGCGGGGCTCTGGGTTGTTCGAGTACGCCTCCAGCCGGGCGTCACGATTCAACGCCACAAACATACAGGCGAGGTTTTTGGCTTCACGCTCACCGGCTCATGGAAGTACCTTGAATACCCAGAAGTAAACATACCGGGTTCTTATTTGTACGAGCCTGCCGGCTCGATCCACACGCTGCATGTGCCCGATACAAATACCGAGGTTACCGATGTGTGGTTCGCCATCCGCGGAGCGAACCTCAATCTTGACGATGAGGGGAACGTCGAGAGTGTGCTCGACGCCGGAGCTGTACTGAGTATCTATAAGGCCGTTTGTGAAGAGAGCGGACTTGCGCTTCCGGATGTGATCGGGTCTTAGGCCCGTTTGCATCGGGAGAAAGACGCCGAGAAACTCAGACGGGACGCACACAAAAAGCTTGAATCAGTTGGGTAAAGACCTCGAAGCCAACTCGACTCTGTCGCATTTACCGCATCCTCTCGAAGATCGGTGCGGGTGGGATGGGAGAGGGCTATCTTGTCGAAGACACGAAACTAGATCGCCAAGTTGTGCTCAAGATCTTGCCGCCGGAATTCGCCGAGGATAACGATCGAATGAATCGATTTGTGCGGGAAGCTAAATCTGCCTCCGCCCCAAAACCATCCCAACATCATCACTATTTATGAAATCGGCGAAACCGTGGGAATGCATGAATTAGAGAAGGCCTTTGAGGCGCGTGATTATTTGTTGCCACGCATAAAAGTTGAACCGTTCCTGGATCCTCTTCGCGGCGACCCGCGGTTCAAGGTATTGCTGAAACGCTTAAATTTGCCGGAGTAAATTGATCGCGTTCCCGATGTAAGCAGCGCGGTCTCCCAAAATGGTGAAGTATCGACACAGAGTATTAATGCTCCTTTGTCTGTTGTCTGCTCAAATGGCTTGGCAGTTACGATCTTGCTTTGATCCCAGTCGCATTGATGCTCACGATTGGTACGATCCTGTGGTTCAAGGTTGATGCGACCCAGGAACTAATTCCGGAACCACCAGTTCCGATTCCTGCTACTGTAGTACCCGTGTTGACCTAGTTAGCCGAAGTGACCATTACTGTTCTAGAATGAGTTCCATCTAAACGGGCCGCTTTTTACGAGCGGGTCCAGCACTCTTAGCGGATTCATTTTGGTGTTGACGAACCCAGGCGTCAGTTTACACATGAGTCTATCTAGTCTTAACCCTCCATAAGAAACAGTGAACGAAAACTTTTCCCCCAACTCGACGCTCGCCCACTATCGAATACTTTCCAAACTTGGTTCAGGTGGAATGGGTGAGGTCTATCTTGCAGAGGACACTCTACTCGGTCGACTTGTAGCACTTAAGATTTTGCCTCCCGAATTCGCTCAACAGACCGATCGGATGAATCGGTTTGTTCGAGAGGCCAAGTCTGCATCAGCACTGAACCATCCGAACATTATTACGATCCATGAGATAGGTGCGGACTGCGATGCACACTTTATCGCCAGCGAATATATTGAGGGTGAAACCCTTCATTCGCTGTTACGACACGAGCCTCCGACTCTCAAGTCCTCTCTGGAGATTGCGATTCAAATTGCCTCTGCACTGGATGCGGCCCATCGAGCGGGAATAGTCCACCGCGACATCAAACCCGAGAACGTAATCATCCGGCCGGATGGACTCGTAAAGATTCTGGATTTCGGTATTGCGAAACTGTCAGAACTTCATGCAATACGAGGTGAATCGTCAGAGGAAGTGGCGACGGCTCTCAAGTCTGAAGGAACCAGTCCCGGCATGATCATCGGCACGGCTCACTATATGTCGCCTGAACAAGCACGTGGCAAAACTGTTGATGCGCGATCAGATATTTTTAGTTTCGGTATCGTCTTCTACGAATTGCTGTCAGGCAAACGGCCGTTCGACGGTGAGAACGCGCCGGACGTTATGGGAGCGGTGCTTCATAAAGAGCCAGTACCCATAATCCAGTTAATGCCAGACTTGCCTCCCGAGATCGAACGCATTGTCAACAAGACGCTGAGAAAGGATCGTGAACAACGGTATCAAACCGCAAAGGATTTATTGATCGACTTAAAAGACGCCAACCAGGAATTGGATTTCCAGAACAAAAAAGAACGCACGGCCGCACCGCAAATACGAGTTGCGACGGCTGTGACCTCCACCAATGCGAAGCCACCCACTTCTAGTGCCGAGTTCATAACGCAGGAGGTCAAAAAGCATAAACTTAGTTTGGTGCTTGGTTCAGTAATTCTGCTGGGACTGCTCGCACTTGGCGTGTGGTTTTTCGTCTTTCGCACTTCAACCAACACGGGACCTATTGATTCGATTGCTGTTCTCCCTTTTCAGAACAAGGGTTCCGACGCAGACACCGAGTACCTTTCTGATGGACTCGCGGAATCGTTGATCTATCGCTTGTCTCAACTACCAAACCTGAAGGTCAGTCCGACCAGTTCAGTCATGCGATACAAGGGGAGGGACACAGACATAACTCAGATCGCCAAGGAACTCGAGGTTGATGCGATTATGTCCGGGCGTGTTTCTGAGCGCGGAGAGGACCTCACGATAAGTGTCGAACTGGTTGACGCAAGGACCAGGAAGTTAATCTGGGCTGAACAATATGACCGCAAAATGTCAGACCTCCTGGCCACACAACGTGAGATCGCAACCACAATCACGCAAAAGCTCCAGCTAAAACTGGCCGGAACTGACGCCAAAGGCATTACTAAACGCTACACGGACAGCAACGAGGCTTATCAACTCTACCTGCGAGGTCGCTACAGTTTTGCCAAGCGTACCAAGGACGAGACGCTACGAGCGATCGAGTATTTCCGCCAGGCAATCAACCTCGACCCTAAGTTCGCATTGGCCTACGCGAGACTTGCCGAAACATATGCGAGTATGCCGGCCTATCCGTACCTCTCTCCAAAGGAAGCTTTTCCCCAGGCAAAGGCTGCGGCACAGAAGGCCCTGGAGCTGGACCCCACGCTCGCTGAAGCCCATACATTCCTCGCTTATTCGCTGGTCATTTACGATTGGAATTGGACCGAAGCAGAACACTCATTCAAACGCGCGATCGAGCTTGATCCAAATAATTCCGCTGCCCATTTTCGTTACGGTCAGGTTTATCTTGCGACGACGGGGCACGTTGATGAAGCCGTCGCAGAAATCAAGCGAGGCCTCGAGCTGGAACCCTTGGATATCAACATGGGAGTAACACTGGCATGGATCTATTTTGCCGCGGGTCGGTATGACGAAGCCTTGGATCAAGCCAAGAAAACTCACGATCTCGAACCCAATCACCCCCTGGGAAGCTGGATGCTAAGCCAGGCCTATATCTACAAAGGAATGTATGGAGAGGCAATATCACTGAACGAACACTGGCTCCATGATGATCCGACAAACCAATTTGCGCTTCGCGATGCGGGAATCGCTTACGCAAAGGCCGGGCGACGGGACAAGGCGGAAGAAATGATCGGTAAATTCCGAGAGCTCGCAAAAACGCAATATGTACCGGCTTGTAGGATCGCGGGTATCTACGTTGCGCTCGATGATAAGGATAAGGCGTTTGCCGAACTTGATAAGTCCTTCGAGGCACGGGATTGGGAATTGCATCGACTAAATGCTGACCCATATTGGAGTTCAATTCGCAACGAGCCTCGTTTTAAGGAGATGCTAAAACGACTAAATCTGCCGTGAGGCTGGTTGTCCGACAAGCTAAAAAGGCTCTTTAGCTTGTTCGGTATGGCCCAAGCACTCGAGTCTTGCAAGCCAGCGACAAGCTGAAGGTAGGAGTGAAGTTTGTAGGGCACAAACAACGATAGAACTGGGCCACATGATAGTGCTAAGGCCCTTTAATTGACGACTCAGCTAGCAATTGGAATTGACATCAAGGTAGTGACCCTGCAAGGAAGTTCTTACGTTGAGACAAGCAGAGGGCCTGTCCGATGTCGCCGGGCGAATGAGGTCTGTATCGCCGCGAGGTAGCCGTTGAATTTGCTTAACCTAAGCGTGATCGCAACGGCGTCACACCCCACCCGTTACGGCGAGGTAATATTGACAAAGGGGGCCATTACTCTAAGTTGAGCGAAACGATTTCTCCCAACACGACGCTCGCACACTACCGCATCGTCGCAAAGCTTGGTGCCGGTGGGATGGGTGAAGTGTATCTGGCGCAGGACACGAAGCTGGATCGGAAAGTGGCGATCAAGTTCCTGCACGAAGAGTTCAGCAAGGATACGGACAAGCTGAATCGTTTTATCCAGGAAGCAAAAGCGGCATCGGCACTGAATCATCCGAGCATTCTGACTGTTTATGAGATCGGCGAGGTTGAGGGTAAGAACTACATCGCGACCGAGTTGATCGACGGGCAGACCCTGCGTGAGCAGCTAGGACACCGAGAGCCCTTGCCGCTCAATGCGATCCTGAAGATCGGGTTGCAAGTATCGGAAGCGCTCTCAGCAGCGCACCAGGCAGGAATCATTCACCGTGACATCAAGCCTGAGAATATCATGCTGCGCAAAGATGGCTATGCGAAGGTGCTGGACTTCGGGTTGGCGAAACTGACAGAAGCTAGACGCAACGACCGGGAGACAGGGGGAGGCGGTGACAGGGAGACGGGGCGAAATGAAGATGAGAGCAATACCCTGATCGCCGCGTCTCCGCGAGCCGGGTCTCCAATTGTCAATACAACGCCCGGCCTGATCATGGGAACGGTTTCCTACATGTCACCGGAGCAGGCGCGCGGCAAACAAACCGACGCTCGGACGGATATCTGGAGTCTGGGAGTAGTTTTGTATGAAATGATCTCCGGCAAGGTTCCGTTCAGTGGCGAAACCGTGAATCACACGATCGTCGCGATCCTCGAGAAGGAACCGCCGCAGCTGGAGAACGTGCCGGGCGAGTTGCAGCGGATCGTACGCAAATCGCTGACGAAGGATGCCGAGATGCGGTATCAGTCAGCGCGCGACTTGTTGATCGATCTCAAGAATCTGCACCGAGAGTTGGACCTTCAGGGCGAGCTTGAACGTTCGATAGTCCCGAATCGCGCTGCCCTCGGCGAGTCAGGTAACGAAGAGCCAGCCTGGCAGGCGGGGACGCCAGCGCACCCGGCCGCGGCCCAGATCTCTTCTGGTTCAGTTGCCGCGACTAGGAGCGGTCAGGCGGCCTCAACTCAAGACGCCACGACGTCGTCTTCGAGTCTTGAATACGCGGTCACTCAAGCCAAGAGCCACAAACTCGCAACTACGATAATTGCTGTGTTGCTAATCGCTGTGATCTCGACAATTGGCTACTTTGCGTTGGGTTCTCGAGGAAGTAGCAGCAAACAGATCAGTTCGATCGCGGTGATGCCGTTTGTCAATGAAAGTCAGAATGCTGATGTTGAATATCTCTCTGACGGCATGACGGAAACGTTGATCAAGAGTTTGGCCAATTTATCCAACCTCGATGTCAAACCAAGGTCAGCAGTCTTTCGCTACAAAGGTAAAGACACAGATCTACAGACAATTGCTAAAGATCTGCGTGTGCAAGCTGTCTTAAATGGAAGAGTTGCACAGCACGGCGATCAATTGACGCTTAGCCTGGAACTGGTTGATGTGCAAAAGAACAGTGTCATTTGGACTGAGCAATACCAACGCAAACAATCCGATCTTGTTTCTCTGCAAAGCGAGATTGCCAAAGATGTCTCAACAAAGCTAAAGGCAAAGTTATCGGGTGCTGAGGAAACCAATGTAACAAAGAGCGCGACTGCCGACCCCGAAGCCTATCAAGCATATTTGAAAGGCCGTTATTATTGGAACCGCCGCACGGCTGAAAATATTAAGAAAGCGATCGAGCAATTTAAGACGGCGACAGACCGCGACCCGAACTATGCTCTGGCACTTGTTGGTCTTGCGGATTGCTATGCAGTTTCGAACGAATACGCCGGAACGCCAACCAGCGAAACACTCCCCCAAGCACGAAGATATGCTGAACGAGCCTTAGCCATTGAGGGTCAACTGGCGGAGGCTCATGCAACTTTAGGAATAGTCAATGAAAATTCATGGCAATGGGCTGAAGCGGAAAAGGAATTCAAACGGGCACTCGAATTAAATCCTAATTACCCGACTGCGTTTCACTGGTATTCAATTTTCCTGAAGAATATGGGAAGGAATGAAGAAGCAGTGCCGGTGATCAAACGAGCTCAAGAGCTTGACCCTCTCTCAAGTGTGATAGCGGTGAATATTTCGAGAATGTATCAACTCCAAAACAACCACGAAGCTAGTATTCAAAATAGTCTGAAGCTAATTGAACTCGATCCGAATTTCGGCCCAGCCTATGAATATCTCTCCTTGTCGTATCTGAAACTCGGACGCAACGCAGAAGCGATTGCAGCGGCTGAACACGCTGTGGACTTGTCTAACCGATCAGGTATCTCACTCGGTGACCAGGGTTATGTCTATGCAGTTGCGGGCAAACGGACCGAAGCACTCGACAAAGTAAGAGAGCTGGAACAGAAGTACGCCCGAAGAGAAGCGATCGGTGCATATATCGCTGCCATTTATTCCGGGCTGGGTGATAAGGACAAAGCGTTTGAATGGTTGGAAAAAGATTTTCAGGCCCGAAACGGGAAGCTATCGGAAGTCCGATGGAGCCTTCAGTATGACTCTCTCCGGGATGACCCAAGATTCAAAGATTTGCTGAAACGAATGGGGTTGCCGGAGTGAGTGAGTCAATCTCGTGATGTTGGTTCATCCGCAGCTTTGCAATTACTCCCGTTAGAGCCTTTGCCTCAAAACGTCTGAACTGAAATCACCCAGCGCCAAGGAAGGGTAAGAAAGACAGGGACAAGTGCGAAGCGTAGCGCGTCGCTCTTGGATAGGTAGACAAGGTCCGTGTCGCCGAATCGGTCGATTCGGTCAGATAATCAACGAAAGTGACCGTTTTAGCTCAACTTTTACGTTGAGACTATTAGAGGGTTCATTTTAGGCCACTTCACTCAAGGAGGCAGGTTACATAGTCAGCGGCCGCGAGTCCGCTTTCTCCCAATCACAATCTAACCCAGGAGATTAACGATGAACATGAAACCAATGGGAATTCTTATATGTCTGTGTGTGATCTTTGCGGTTCCGGTATGCGCGCAAACAACAACAGTTAAAGAGAAACCACCCATGTATTCATACGTGGGGAATTGGACCATTCCGCGAACACAGTGGGCAGAGATGGATAAGTCGATCGCGGCTGATCAAAAGACTCTGGATCAAGCAATTGCGAACGGTACGCTAGTGGGTTATGGCAACGATCGGAATCTGGTGCACCAACCTGAAGGTTACACGCATGATGATTGGTGGTCTTCAATGTCGATGGCCGGAGTGCTCAACGTCCTGGACCAGTTTCAAAAGTCTGGTAGTTCCGTCTCTCCAGTTCTGTCCAGTGCCACCAAACACGCCGATAGCATTTTCGTGAGCCGCTACTACAATTGGCGTCCGGGTTCTGCGAAAGACGCGTACACCCAAATCGCGTACTATCGACTCAAACCCGATGCGCCATCGGATGCGTTGGACACGCTGAGCAAGAATTTGTTTGTACCACTATTTGAGAAGTTGCTTGCTGAGGGCACCATTCTAGAGTATGAAGTGGACACTGAAGCGATTCACAACGAGGCGCCGGGCGCGTTTTGGCTTATCTACGTTTCGCCGACCGCCGAAGGTCTTGATAAGGCGACTGCAGCTCGGATCGAGATGCAGCGAGCTAACCCATTGGGCGGTCCCGCATTCGGTAATGTGGTTGACTTGAAAGGTCACCGTGATTACCTGTCGCGCACAAACTTGACTTATAAGTGATCCCGCGTGCCGCTTCCGTCCGCTTACTAACCCAGTTTCGTGGGATGTCTGCGGACGGAGGTTGTCACGAAACGAATCCTACCCGCACTGACCTGTCGGAGTGAAAATATCGAGCCTTATTAGTAACAACTTGAACGAAAATATATCGCCCAACACCAAAATCGCTCAATACACAATTGTCTCCAAAATCGGCGCAGGCGGCATGGGTGAGGTCTATCGCGCACACGATTCACGCCTGAATCGTGATGTAGCTATCAAGCTACTGCCCGCTGAATTTGCGCACCACGAAGATCGCCTTCGACGATTCGAACAGGAAGCCCGTGCGACATCTGCTCTCAACCATCCAAACATCCTGACCGTTTACGACATCGGCGAACACGAGGGATCGCCGTTTATTGTTACCGAACTCCTCGAAGGAGAAGAACTCCGTCAACGTTTGGACCATGGTCCGATACCGCTCCGCAAAGTTACTGACTACGCCCAGCAGATTGTTAGCGGACTTTCAGCTGCGCACGAGAAGGGCATTGTCCATCGAGATCTCAAACCGGAAAACCTCTTTATCACCAACGATGATCGCGTCAAGATTCTAGACTTCGGACTGGCAAAACTCCGCGAATCAAAAACAACCAGCCAGGGTTCTGAAGACGCCACCATGAAGGCGTTGACGAACCCAGGCGTAGTGATGGGAACCGCCGGCTACATGTCGCCCGAACAGGTTCGCGGGCAGGCTACCGATTATCGGTCAGACATCTTTTCATTCGGCTTGATCTTGCACGAGATGATTTCCGGTCGTCGTGCGCTCCAACGCGAGACGATGGCTGAGACGATGTCGGCAATTCTTAAAGAAGAACCTGAGGAGCTGACTCAATCAAATCCAAATGTAAGTCCGGCGCTCGATCGTATCGTCAGGCGATGTTTGGAAAAGAAACCTGAGCGACGTTTTCAGTCAACCTCGGATCTGGGTTTTGCTTTGGAGTCACTCTCTGCGTCGACAGGTTCGTCTACTCTGACAGTGCCGGAGGTAATAGCAGAACCCGAGTCGCCAAGACTAAGTCGCAGAACTATTCTCTACGCAGTTGGCTTCCTCTTGCTGTTAGGCGGAATCGTCGCGGGGCTGTTGGGTACTCGTCTGTTCCGGCAAACGCCGGTGCCAAACTATGAGCAGCTTACTTTCCGCCGCGGTTTTGTTTACCACGCCCGATTTGCGCCCGACGGCCAGACCATCGTCTACGGTGGAGCATGGAACGGCCATCTCTCCGAGATCTTTTCGACCCGAGCTGGTCTAAGCGAGTCTCGTTCACTTGGACTATCTAATGCGGACGTCCTGGCAATTTCATCTACTGGTGAGATGGCGGTGCTTCTTAAGCGTCAATTTATGGGCCAACTCATTTATAGGGGTACCCTCGCTCGGGTTCCCATGATTGGTGGCACGCCGCGCGAGATACTTGAAGATGTTCAAGAAGCAGACTGGTCCCCGGACGGCAAAGATCTCGCCGTTGTACGTTATCTGAATGGACGTAACCGTCTCGAATATCCGATTGGAAAGGTACTCTATGAAACGGCCGGGTACATCAGCTATCCACGCGTCTCACCTAAAGGGGACCGTATAGCGTTCATGGACCATGCACTGCAGTGGGACAATCGCGGCCGAGTTGCCGTGGTGGACCTCGCCGGAAACAAGACAATCATTTCGGAGGAGTACGCCGGTGAAGAGGGTGTCGCCTGGGCACCCACCGGAGACGAGGTCTGGTTCACAGCCAGTACATCAAACGACCCAAACTCACTATTTGCCGCCACGCTTTCTGGAAAAACCAGGTTGGTGTTGCGAGTGCCGGCCGATCTGGAGCTTCACGACATCACCCGGGACGGTCATGTCCTCTTAACACGCTTCAAACAATCGACAGACCTGTTCGGATTCACTCCGGGCGAGGCAGCGGAGCGCGATATTTCCTGGCTCGATATGGGCGGTCTCGACGATCTCTCGGCAGATGGCAAAACTTTTGTCTTTTCCTATTGGGGACAGGGCAGCGGAACTAACTACTCGACCTATCTGGGTAAGACCGATGCTTCGCCCGCCGTTCGTCTCGGCGACGGCGGCAGAGGCAAGCTATCACCGGATGGGAAATGGGTTCTGGCGCTTCTTTCGCAGCCCTCGCAGATAGTGTTTTTGCCCACGGCCGCAGGTGAAATGAAGCGAATGGAACAGCACGGTATTGAACAGTACAACGATGCCGCCTGGTTACCTGATGGAAAGCAGATCATGTTCCTCGGACGGGAAGCTGGACACCTTGCTCGTTGCTACATTCAGGCGATCGACTCCGGTGGACCGCGCCCGATCACTCCGGAAGGGGTTGAAGGCAGATTCGTCTCGCACGACGGAGGATCTCTGGTTGCGTTTGATAATAATGGTCGGGGCGCTATCTATTCTGTCAACAGAGATGAACAACCCAAGCTGATACCTGGCCTCACTAATAAGGATGCAATTTCAGGTTGGAGCGGCGACGGGCAGTCGCTCTACGTGTATTCCTGGGACGGTGTCTCTCTAAAAGTGTCTCGGTTGAACCTGGCGACAGGGCGTAAGGAACTGTTAAAAGAGGTGACGCCAGCGGACAGAACAGGAATATTTTATCCGCCGACTATGATCCTCACACCTGACGGAAAGGGTTATGTTTACTCATTGCGCCGTATTCTGATGGAGCTTTTTCTAGTGGATGGATTGAAGTGACACGTGTTGAGTTATTTCGTGGATCATGTTCTTCTGGCCCTTTACGATCCACGAATTAACACGAACTCGCACTATGATTCCGCGCCGGGTAGCGACTCACACAAAACGTGAAGCCGTTCAGCGTCCCGGTGATCTTTTCCAAACCCGACACAACGGAGATTTAAACCCTGACTATGGACCATAATAGACTGCGGAATCTATCTGAGGCGTACACTGAGGCCTGGTGCAGTCAAAATCCGGTGCAGGTTGCATCCTTTTATGAAGAGGCTGGTTGGTTGAGCATCAACGGAGGTTTGCCCACCGTTGGTCGGGCGGCCATCGCTGAAGTTGCTCGTGGTTTCATGACTACCTTTCCAGATCTAAAAGTCTACCTCGATGATCTTGTGCTCGCCGATAATGAGATCCGTTATCACTGGACGCTCACTGGCACCAGTACTGGTCCTGATGGCGCCGGACGACAGGTTCGTATTAGTGGCTACGAAGTCTGGACCATAGGAACGAATGGTTTGATAGCAACTTCAAGAGGTCACTTTGATAGCGAGGATTATCGGCGCCAGATGGGTGAGTAAAGTCTTGAATTCGCGCCCGGGCGCGCAGGTTTTCGACTGCGAAGTTTTGTCGTTAGGCACCACGGGCCAGTAGCGGCGGTAGTTGGCGAAAGACACGAGAGTGCGGTGATTGATTACTTCTACTTATTAAATAGTGAATAAGGAACTGCCGGCCAACTCCATGCTGTCGCATTACCGCATCGTCTCCAAGATTGGCGAAGGCGGGATGGGTGAAGTGTGGTTGGCGGAAGACACGAGGCTCGGTCGCAAGGTCGCACTAAAACTTCTCCCGGCCCAATTCACCGAAGACTCAGAACGGGTGCGTCGGTTTACTCAGGAGGCCAAGGCTGCCTCAGCCCTCAATCACCCAAACATCATTTCGGTTTACGACATCGGCGAAAGTGAAAGCGGCCGTTTCATCGTGATGGAGTTTGTTGCCGGTCGAACCTTGCGCACTGTCATCGCGAAAGACAACTCACTCGAAACCTTCTTCACTCTCAGTGCGCAGATGGCAAAGGCACTGAGCGCCGCACACGCAGTGGGCATCACGCATCGCGACATCAAGCCCGACAACATCATGGTGCGTGACGATGGTTACGTGAAGATGTTGGACTTCGGCCTCGCACGTTTGCTCCCTACTACTGCGAGTGACCCCGAAGCCATGACGCTCGCGCAGCAAACAACACCAGGCACAGTGATGGGTACGCTTGCGTATATGTCTCCGGAACAAGCAAGCGGTCAGACAGTCGGATCGGCTTCAGATGTTTTTGCTTTGGGCATCGTGTTCTATGAACTGGCAACGGGAAGTCACCCATTCAAATCTGAGACGATGATTGGTTACTTGCATGCGATCACTTCGCAGACGCCGCCGTCGATGACTAGTCTGAAATCAACTCTTCCGCCGGCACTTGATGATTTGATTTTGCGCATGCTTGAGAAGGATGCAAAAAACCGTCCTGCGGCAAGCGAAGTAGCGCAAGCGTTGGAGGAAATTCAGAAATATGGAGGTAGCAAGACACTCCCCTTCCGTGTCGTTTCTGACAAACCACGAGTTTCGGGTGCTGAAGAAGGCTTCTGGGTAGCGGTACTGCCGTTTAAGTATCGTGGCAACAACGCGGATCTCGAAGCGCTCGCTGAAGGTCTTTCTGAAGATATCATTACAGGCCTCTCGCGCTTCTCATGTCTACGAGTAATAGCTCGCGGGTCCACGCTACGCTTAACAAGCGAGAATTCCGATGTACGTTCAATCGGAAAACAACTTGGCGCAAGGTATGTGATGGATGGCAGTCTCCGTCAAGCGGGTTCAATATTGCGTCTTGTCGTACAACTCGTGGACGCGACTACGGGCGTGCATCTCTGGGCGGAGACTTATGATCGCGAGGTCGATACCGACAAACTCTTCGCACTCCAGGATGAACTTGTACCTCGCATCGTCTCCACAGTTGCGGACTGGTACGGTGTCCTAACGCATAGCATGAGTGAGGCAGTGCGGCTCAAACCTTTCGGACAATTGACGCCGTACGAAGCGGTGCTCCGCAGCTTCGGATACTACGAACGGGTCACGCCAGAAGAACACGCAGCATCTCGCGCTGCATTGGAAAGAGCTGTCGAACAAGCACCAGGGAATGCTGACGGTTGGGCAATGCTGTCGATGATGTACGGTGAGGAATTCCGATTCGGATTCAACGAACAACCAGATTCGATGGGGCGTTCACTCCAGGCGGCGCGGCGCGCGGTTGACGCAGCTCCAGCGAATCACTTCGCTTACCTCGCTCTCGCTCAGGCCCTCTTCTTTAACAAAGAATTTGACGCGTTTCACCACGCGGCAGAACGAGCTATCGCTCTCAACCCGATGGATGGCTCAACGATGGAATACGTGAGCCACCTGATTGCTTTTTCTGGTGACTGGGATTACGGCTGTGAAGTTGCCGAACGAGCCCGGCAACTCAATCCGAATCATCCTGGTTGGTATTGGGCCGTGCCCTTCTACAACGCTTATCGCAACGGCGACTATACCAGCGCGCGAGCCTACGCACTCAAGATTAACCAACCAACAGTCGACTTATGTCAGGTAATGCTTGCTGCTGTTTACGGTCAACTGGGAGAACGAGAAGCTGCAGACAGGACCGTGCGAACTCTTCTCTCGCTGACACCTGACACGGCAGTCACAAGGAAGCAGCTTGATAAGTGGTACCAACCGGAACTAGTCGAGAAGCTCATAGACGGACTTCGAAAAGCAGGGCTGAACATTGACGACCAGGTTGGTCCATCATCGTCACGGTCTTCTCCAACCGAGATCGGATCTAGTGATGGGTTCTGGGTCGCAGTTCTTCCGTTTAAATCTGCGGGCACGGCGCCGGAACTCAAAGCGCTAGCCGAAGGACTGTCGGAAGATATCGTTACGGGGCTGTCGCGCTTCTCCTACCTGCGCGTCATCGCTCGCCATTCGTCCTTGAGCTATGACGGTCATTCGAGTGAGGTCAAGACGACTGGCCAGACACTCGGTGCACGCTACGTGATGGAAGGCAGCCTGCGACAGTCGGGGATGAAGTTGCGCCTCGCGGTCCAACTCGTCGATACAACAACCGGCGCTCATCTGTGGGCCGAGAACTATGAACGTGCGTTTAGTCCGGAGACTATTTTCGAGTTGCAGGACGATCTGGTTCCGCGGATCGTTTCGACGGTCGCTGATCAATACGGCGCACTGGTGCGTAGCATGAGTGAGTCGCTACGCGGCAGGAGCGCCGGTGACTACTCCGCGCACGAGGCTGTAGTGCGTACCTTCGGTTACTGGGAGCGCGTCACGCCCGGGGAACACGCGGAAGTCCGCGAGATCCTCGAAACGTCGGTTGCTCGCAACCCCGATCACAGCGACTGCCTCGCCGAACTGTCGTTTATCTACTGGCACGAGTACGCGTTCGGGTACAACCCCAGGCCGGATCCGTTGGGCCGCGCCCGGGCCGCCGCACAGCGAGCGGTCACATCTGCGCCGACCAACCACTTCGCGCACTGCGCATTGGCAACCGCGTTGTTCTTTCAGAAAGATATCCCAGCTTTTCGCACCGCAGCGGAGCGCGCCATCGACCTGAATCCAATAGATGCCTCTACCTTAGCAATACTCGGAATGATGATCGCTTATGCCGGTGACTGGGAGTACGGAGTCGGCGTGGTGGACCGAGCGATGCAGCTCAATCCACATCATCCGGGCTGGTATCACTACCTCCGTCTTACCGATGCCTACCGCAGGCGAGACTATACCGGAGCACTGGCAAGTGCACTGAAGGTCAATATGCCCGGCTACTATTGGCCTCACGCATTGCTAGCTGCAGTATATGGGCAACTCGGTGAACAACAGCGTGCGCGCGCCTCATTACAAGAACTGCACGCAATTTTGCCGAACTTTGGCGCGATAGCGCGGGTGGAGTTCAGCAAGTGGCATGACGCTGAGCTCACCGAGCATCTGCTTGACGGTCTCCGTAAGGCAGGGTTGGAGTTTGATGAAGATCGTCAAACGGAATAAGCGTTTGTCTATGCGTACGGTACCGTGCAAAATGGATGTCGAACTACCGCAGGGACTGAACACGCCGGGAGCCTTAGTAATCGTATACCCCTGATAGAAGATCAAATCGGTAATGTCACTATCCCCCAATTCATTACTCGCACACTACAAGGTCATTTCCAAAATTGGTACCGGTGGAATGGGTGAAGTATATCTGGCTTACGACACAAAGCTGGATCGCAAGGTTGCGCTGAAAATTCTCCCAGTTGATTTTGGCGAAGACGACATGCGGATGGGCCGCTTTATGCGTGAGGCGAAATCTGTATCCGCACTGAATCATCCGAATATTTTGACCATACATGAAATTGGAGAAGCGGATAACCAACACTACATCGCGACGGAGTTTATCGATGGAAAAACACTCCGGAACTTGATCGAACCGAAGCCCCTGTCGCTATCTCGATGCCTCGAGATTGCCTCGCAGGTTTCTGCGGCACTCAACGCCGCACACCATGCGGGAATAGTTCATCGCGACATCAAGCCCGAAAACATAATGGTACGATCCGACGGTTTAGTTAAAGTGCTCGACTTCGGGCTCGCGAAGTCGACTGTCACTGGAGGTAGCGATCCGGAAGGTCAGACAAAAATCTCGGAAACACAGCCGGGAATGATCCTTGGGACCGTGGCCTATATGTCGCCAGAGCAAGCGCGTGGACAATCGGTTGATGTTCGCAGTGATGTTTGGAGTCTTGGTGTGGTCATCTATGAGATGCTGACTGGTCGGAAGCCTTTTAGTGGCGCCACAGTCACTGACACATTGGCAAATATTCTGCATCAGGAATCTGACCTCTCCGCAATTCAGGCGATCTCGCCGCATCTCGCTCAGATTCTCAGTAAGTTGCTGGCCAAGAAACCCGAGGAGCGATATCAATCGATTGGTGAAGCTGTAGTCGCATTGAAAAATCTACAGAGACGCAACGAATATCAATCGCAGTTCGAACCTCATTCTACCGATCAAACAAGAAGTGAAGACCAGACCCAGGTAATTCTCTCAAGTACCCATTCGCGAGCAATAGAATCAGTTGCTGACTCGGGACCCAAACGCGCAGCCGAAGGTTTCTGGATTGCTGTTTTGCCATTTAAATATCGGGGCTCCAATTTTGATCTCGAAGTTCTCGCTGAAGGAATTTCAGAAGACATCATCACAGGCCTTTCACACTTTTCCTATCTCAGGGTGATCTCGCGTAGTTCAACGCTGCGCTTCAGTGGTGAGGCGTTAGACATTCGCACGGTTGGCAAGGAATTAGGCGCGCGTTACGTCATCGAGGGAAGTCTTCGGCAAGCCGGTTCAATGTTGCGTCTTGCCGTACAGCTAATTGACGCAAACACGGGAGTTCATTTGTGGGCCGAGAACTATAACCGAGCGTTAAGGGCTGAAGCGGTTTTTGAATTGCAGGATGAGTTGGTTCCGCGGATCGTATCTACGGTTGCCGATTCACACGGCGTACTTCCACGCAGTATGAGTGACGCTGTTCAAAATCGGACTCCTGAAGAGTTAAGTCCGTATGAAGCGGTACTGCGAAGTTTCAATTACGCTCAGAAACTTACGCCCGAAGCGCTTGCTGACGCCGTGTTCAGTTTGGAATTAGCAGTGCAGAAAGCGCCGACTTATGCGGACGCATGGTCTATGTTGGGAGTAATGCTTGTTGAAGACTATGCTCAGGGCTACAACGTGCGAGCAGATTCCCTGGCACAAGCTGAAAAGGCTGCGCGCAGGGCTGTCGACCTCGCCCCATCCAACCACTGGGCCTGGGCTAGCTTGGCCCGAGTGCACTTCTTTAAAAAGGAGCCGCAGAGCTTCCGAAATGCCGTAGAAAGAGCAGTTGCGCTCAACACGATGGACGGTGATTCTCACGCCTCCCTGGGTGAGATGTTGACCTTCAGTGGCGACGCCGAACGCGGGCTGCAGTTAGTTGAGCGTGCGAAGCAACTGAACCCTAATCATCCAGGATGGTACTGGTATGCCAACTTCTATCAGGCCTACAAAGAACGCGACTATCGCGCCGCACTCAATTTTGCGCTGAAGGTAAATCTACCGGGCCATTGGGCTGAACACTTGCTTACAGCGGCAGCTCGCGGGCAACTCGGTGAAATTGACCTGGCAGCCAAAGCTGTTGGCGAACTACTCAGGATTCGACCAAACGTCGGCACCACTGTGCGGAAAGATTTTATGAAGTGGTGGAGCGTCGAAGATGCCGAACATCTCCTGGATGGTCTGCGGAAGGCGGGACTGGAATGTGTAGTTGAGAAGGGCCAAAGTGGAGACGACGCGACGGAGCGAAGTCGCGATGAACATGTCGCTCTGCCAACTACTCAACCTGTCACTAACTCCTCCATCAGTTCTCATTCCTCCGGATCAATTATCAAGAGCATCGCTATCCTGCCTTTCAAGAATCTGTCAGGCGATTCGGAGCAAGAATTCTTCGCTGACGGAATTACTGAGGATATTCTTAACGCACTTGCACAAATTCAGGGACTTCGCGTTGCAGGACGTAGCTCGTCGTTTTCTTTCAAAGGAAGAAACGAAGACTTGCGTTCAATAGGTGCGAAGTTGAATGTCGGAACGATTCTCGAAGGAACTCTACGACGTTCAGGCGATCGTCTGCGGATCACTGCGCAACTGATCGATGCCAGCAATGGCTATCAACTCTGGTCGGAGCGCTACGACCGAGTTATCGACGACATCTTCAGTGTGCAGGACGAAATCGCGTCGACGCTCGCTGGACGCCTTCAGCTGTCGTTTAGTGAAGAACCAGCTGGAGATCAACCACCTACACGTAACATCGAAGCATACGAACTTTATCTAAAAGGGCGCGCACTTCTTTATCAACGCGGACTCAGCATCACGAAAGCAATAGATTGCTTCAACCAGGCTGTCGCGCTTGATCCTTCTTATGCGCAAGCCTGGGCGGGTTTGGCTGACGGGTACACAACCTCAGGCTATTCAGGGTTGAAACGGCCAGAGGAGGCAATGCCTCGAGCCATTGAGGCAGCAAAACGAGCACTTGAACTAGATCCCAGTCTCGCGGAATCACACAACGCAATAGCTTGCGCTACCCTCTTGTGGGAAAAGGATTATGAGCTCGCTGAAAGAGAATTTGAGACTGCTCTAAGCCTAAATCCCAACTACTCGCAGGCGATTGCCTGGTACGGCCTGTTTTTTCTTCAGTGGGTCTCGGGACGAGATCGTGAAGCGCTTCGCGAGATGTTGCGCATGGTTGGGATCGATCCGTGGTCGGCCTATACAAATGTGATTTTCTGTTTTTCTGCGATCTCGAGCGGTCGGATTGGGGAGGCAGTAGAACATGGACAGCGAGGTGTGGAACTCGATCCCCAGTCCTATCTGGCGCAATGGTGTCTTGCTGTTGCCCTTGAGTACGCTGGCAGATACGAAGAAGCTAACGCCGCCGTAGAACGTGCGCTTGGGCTTTCAGGACGTCATGGTTGGGCAATGATGACACTGGCATCCAATTACGCCGCCTGGGGCCATGCAGACAAGGCGCAAGCTGCATTTCTCGAGTTCGTGGCACGTAGCACGTGTGAGTATGTTCAGCCAGCCATGTTGGCGGCAGCAGCGGCGTCGATAGGAGAAATCGATCGAGCACTTGAATTCGCGCAACAAGCACTGGAGATCAGGGACCCAATGTTTCTAATGCTGGCTCGTTCATGGCCCGACTTCGAAAACCTGCGAAAGGATTCAAGGTTCCTCGAGATCGTGGCCCAACTGAATCTTCCAGGTTGGAACGATAATCCACAGCCACGCTGATTAGCCTATTAAAGCCTGGGGAGAATGAAAGAGGAGAAAGTGTGTGTCATTACAGAGCCAGGAGCGGAGCGACCGCTCGCACTTGCTTGAAACGCAAGAGCTGTTTGAGTGAAAGAGGCGCGCGAATCAAGCAGGGTCAGAGTGACGCGGAGATCACGCAGCGCCGAGAAGCCAAACGGAGGGCTACGTTGTAAACTGCTTGCAGCTGATAACTCGCGCAACGTAAACACGCTGGAGATCTTCGGACATGCAGGTACGCTCCATAATTTTTGTCCCGTTGGCTTTAATTCTGCTTGTTTCAGCCTTGTATGAAAAAGGTTCACAACGTTCTGCATCTTCCACTGCCACTCCTTATCCCACACCGAGCTATGATCCAGAAAGTTTTCTGCCTCAGATTAACCCAGGAAAGACAGTGACTGTGGCGGGCGATAACCTTGCCGATAAAATTCAGGCCGCACAGGATGACCCGACTGTTGCTACTGTAAAGATCCAAGGGGGCGGCTCGATCTCAAAGCAAGTGACGCTCAAAAAACACACGGTCTTTGACAGTGGTACCTACTCCTGCGATATGCAGGGCATAACCGATCAGGGCCAGTTTCTCATCGCTGATGGAGTAAGGGTCGAAGGCACATGGCGATTGCCCAAGGCTCTCGTTGATTACTTCAAACTGGGTAACGGTCGAAACTGGAAAGATCCATACCTCCAGAGAGTTCAGGCCCTCACCGCGGACCAATTGGCCGGCACTGGAACCACGATCTTAGAACCGACCTTCGTCAATGGCACATTACCAGCAATCGAAGTCTTCCAGGCTTTAGGCGATTCGGTCGCATCACATACTGGAGCGGCTCGCAATATTGCTGTTATCGGTTTTCATATCAAAGGTAGACAAAAAATTTATGACGGAGGCGTGCGGTCCACAATTTTGCTCGGCAACTGCGTGAAATGCACAGCCCAGAATAATTATCTGGAAGATACCGGCTCAATCGGGATCACATTTGGAGGCTCTGCTCTCCAGAAGAATAATTTCTCCGATCAAGGTCTGATCTGGCACAACGTAGCTTCGGGAGTAGCGGCCGCAAACTTCGCAGCAGTAAATTCAGAGAACTTATTGGTCATTGAGAATTACTCGCGCCGGCCCGGACATCATGAACCAAAGTTTGGAGGCGGGGTTTGTGGATTCGATCTGGAGACTAATTCGGCTGCGGACCATAGCAAGAACATCCAGGTGTTCAATAACCTTTTCGATTACGAAGGGGCGTCTCGAGAAGGAACTGGTAATGCTCTTTGTCTCCAGGATCCTTACAGTGGCATAAATCACGGCATGGTGATAGCGGCCAATAACATCGCAATCGGTGGACGTGGAGATTCAGTTCATCGTTACATGAGCAACGGACTCTTTCTGGTGGGTTTAAAGCAATGCAAAATTGTGAATAACTACGTCTTCAGAACAGGACAGAATGCCGTACAAGCCTACAACCTCGACGGATGTTTGATTCAGGACAATGACTTTGAGTCGACCGGAGGCGGAGGCAACTCCACTGTGACGCTCAATGGAGTGCGGAATACGACTGTCAGACGCAATCAGTTCCGGTCCAGACCAGGTTTGGCCATCAACACGCAGGCTGGGATGGTAGACAAGTGCGGCAAAGGAAACGTGTTCGAATACAACTCAACAGAGGGAAATGTCGATCCAAAACCTCCCTCGACTTGCCCCTAGTAGAGCTATAGGGATCCAAACAACCTAATAATCAATGTCAATTCCCCCAAAGACGACACTCGCACACTACACGATTCTTTCAAAACTCGGCGCCGGCGGCATGGGCGAAGTTTATCTGGCCCAGGACTCACAACTTGACCGACAAGTTGCCTTAAAAGTGCTACTGGCCGAAGTTGCCGACAATGAAGACCGCGTTCGTCGCTTTATTCAGGAAGCTAAAGCCGCCTCTGCCCTGAACCACCCGAACATCCTGACCGTTTACGAAATTGGCACCTACGACAATACTCGTTTCATAGCTACCGAACTCGTCAAAGGGCACACGCTCCACGATCGCTTACGAGGCGAGCAGTTAACTCTTCGCGAAACGTTAGACGTTGCGTTGCAGGTTGCGGCGGCACTCAGTGCTGCACATGGCGCCGGCATCATTCACCGCGACATCAAACCCGAGAACATCATGATCCGCGATGATGGTTTGGTGAAGGTGCTCGATTTCGGACTCGCAAAGTTGTCAGCACAGCCTGGAAGCGCCGGCCCATCTCATTCCGAGGCTCCGACTCAACGGCCCTTAACCAATCCCGGCATCGTGATGGGAACTGTTTCATACATGTCGCCAGAACAAGCGCGCGGGAAGGAGATCGACGGGCGGTCTGACGTGTGGAGTCTTGGAATAGTGCTCTACGAAATGTTAACCGGACGGACTCCATTCGCAGCTGAGACGATGAACGACTCGATCGCAGCAATCCTCACCAGGGAACCGAGTCCATTGGACGGAAGTACACCAGCCGAGTTGCAAAGGATTGTCAGGAAATCGCTGCAAAAGAATACTGACGAGCGCTATCAAACTATCAAAGATCTGCAATTGGACCTGAAGAATCTTAAGCGCGAACTCGAATTCTCTGAGGAACTGGAACGCTCACAAGTGCCGCAATCAGTAGCCTCTGCAAACGTCAGCAGCGAATCCAATGTGACTAGTGTTCAGTCTGCGGCAGTTACCACTCACGACGGCGGTTCGCAACAGCGTTCAAGTGCCGAGTATCTGGTTGGAGAAATAAAGAGTCACAAGAAACTGGTCACAGTTGTGCTCGCAGTGTTGGTTCTCACCTTACTTGGAGGTGGTTACTGGTTCTTTAGGTTGCGCACCGACAGTTCAGATGAGATCCACTCAATCGCTGTACTTCCGTTCGAAAACAAAAGTGGAAACCAGGACTCTGAATACCTGTCAGATGGTCTTGCGGAGTCGCTCATCTATCGCTTATCTCAATTGCCGAATTTGAAAGTAAGTCCTACCAGTTCCGTACTTCGTTACAAGGGCAAGGAGTTAGACGTTAATAAGATAGCCAGTGACCTGGGCGTTAACGCTGTGATGTTTGGTCGCATGGTCCAACGAGGTGACAATCTAACTATTAGTGTGGAACTAATCGATGCTCGCAAAAACCAGGTACTGTGGGGCGAGCAGTTCGAACGTAAGATGTCGGAGCTGTTAGCGACGCAACGCGAAATTGCTACCGCAATAAGCGAGAAACTTCAAATAAAGCTCTCAGGAGATGAATCGAAAGGACTCACTAAGCGCTACACGAACGACAACGAGGCTTACAAGCTTTACCTCAAAGGCCGTTTCTATTGGAATAAAAGAACAGGTGCAAATGTCGAAAAGGCACTTGAAGCGTTTAAGGCGGCAGCCGATCGGGATCCGGGCTTTGCACTTGCTTATGCCGGAATTGCTGATTGTTACGCCATCTCGTCAACCTATGCTCGAAAGCGGGCGAGCGACACCTTGCCACTGGCTAAGACCAATGCGCTAAAGTCCATTGAATTAGACAGTTCGCTGGCCGAGCCTCATGCGACCCTCGGAATCATCAGTCACTTCGATTGGAAGATGGACGAGGCCGAGGTCCAGTTCAAACGCGCTATCGAACTCAACCCTAACTACCCGACAGCTCATCACTGGTACTCGCGACTACTTCGTGCCCGAGGCCGAGTTGATGAAGGGTGGGCCGAGATCAAACGCGCCAACGAACTCGATCCGTTGTCCCTGGTGATAATCAATAACATCGCGGAGCAATACATCGACCAGGGCAAATTCGACCTGGCCGTAGAAGAGTGCAACCGAATGATCGATCTCGATGCCACTTTTTGGGCCGCCCATCAAACACTGGCCATTGCGTTTGTAAAACAAGAGAAGCTTGCGGAAGCCCTGGTTGAAGGAGAAAAGAGTTCCGAGTTATCGAACCAGTCGGACGCTTCCCTTTCTTTGTTGGGCCACGTCTATGCTCGCCTTGGACGAAAAGCCCAAGCCGAAGCTCTCGTCAAAGAATTAGAGGACAGGTACAACAACCAGGAAGCAGATGGTCGTGATCTGGCCTTGATTTATGCCGGATTTGGCGACAAGGATAAGGCCTTTGCCTGGCTTGAAAAGTCTTACCGGGATCATGGCAATTTTGTGGCGGTACTTCGTTTGGAACCGTTACTCGATCCACTAAAAAACGATCCACGTTGGGATGACCTGCTGCGCCGCGTAGGAACGTAGAAGACACATGGTTGGGATCGATCTGCGGCTACTTTTCATTCTCGTGTTGTTCGATTTGCCTGACCAGCTTGTCCGGCTGAGTCTCTTCGCTCATGACCTCAACCTTGGGATCGTTGCTGATGTCCGCTCCAACCTTGTCAGCTATAGCTCGCAGCATTGAAATCATCGTCGTGTTCTCTTGTTCGGTGAGTAGATTGATCTGCAAGTCGAGGTGATTCCGTCTTTCGCTGATTTGGGTGTCATGATTTTGGCTTATCAAAATAAATGTCGACAGAAAGATCGCCTCTAAGGACACAACCAGCGTAAGGAAAGTGAAAGGAAAGGGATCGATCTGTTTCACTCCGGGAAGTACGTTGTAGCCAATCCACGACCCAAACCAGATGACGTGAACCCAGACGAACGTCATGCTGCCGCAAAACTTTGCTATTACATCGGCGATCCGATCAGCCGGGGTACGTTGTTCGCGCGCTGCTTCCTCTAGTCTGGAGATTGCCTCAACGTTCTGTTTGGTCAGCCAATCTGGCGATGGGGCTTTTCGTCCAGTCTCGCCAGGCTTCGTTGTTTTTTCCTTAACCTGCTCTTTTTCAGCTGCCATAGTGTTTGTTACCACCTCGCTCTTCGCAATGAGAGAGGGTTTAAATGCAACTGAAAGGCCAGCAAAAAATTTTGTAAAGCTGTGCAGAGTGGGCCAAATACTCACAGTCTGCCGGGCACCCTTTTGTTAGCCCTTAACAAGACCTAAATGTGAATCCATCACCCTATTCATATCGACCGCAGTTTTACAATTTTCAGCACTTACACTGCCCTTTCGGTTGTATCGCTCCGATACGTTTCCTATCTGACCGCATCAACTGAAAACACACCGACTTCAGTCGCGTGGTCGCTCAAATTCTGCCTACCCCCTCCCGCGCCAATCGATACTTACCGGGCGCGTGAGTGGCGAGCGATCAGTACAGTACCGCGAGCGAAGCGCGGCGGTGGCACACTCGACATACACCAAAATTTCTGATGGTTGGTTCGTTGAACTGTGCCATCCGGTCGCTTCGCTCGCGGTACTGTACTGTTGGCATGTTACTTTTTGTGCAAAGCCCAACCAAGCCATTATCTTGTGGGCGTGAGTTGTACCGATCCGGTCGGTACGGTCACTCGCCTCGTAACAAAAAAAACTCTCATCCACATCAGGTCCACGGTCTTCAACCTGAAACTCAAAAGTTTCAACTAAGCCTTTGAGCCAACTGGTGGCGTAGCTCTATCAGGGCCACCGAGTTTGACGTCGCGAGCAGAAGAGGCTTTCTCAGGAGGTGAAACCAGAATGGGAAGTACTGCTGAGATGGCCATCACCAGCGCTATGATGTGCAGGGCACCATGGTACGATCCGGTGGTCTCGCGCATGTACGCAATCAGCAATGGACCAACAGCGCTGGCAAAACCCCAGGCAGTCAACATTAAACCGTAGATGGGACCAACATTCTTAGACCCAAAATAGTCGGCCGCAAAAGCCGGCATTGTGCCGAATCCACCGCCATAGCACATCAATATCAGGAAGGTCAGGATGGTCATCAGCGCAACTGCGGCAATGCTCGGTAAAAACCAAAAGAGCGCGACCTGCATCAGAAACATCACCAGGAACGTCGTTCTTCGGGATATCAGATCCGATACCCACGCCCAGAAGACTCTGCCAACTGCATTTCCAATGCTCGCGATGCCCACCATGCTGGCTGCAACTACTGCACTGGCGCCAATCAGCTCTTGAAGGATCGGAGCTTCCTGAGAAATTATCGAAATGCCTGCAAATGTATTTAGAAACAGTAGCAGCCAGAGCGCGTACCACTGCCATGTTTGCAGTGCTTCCCGCAGGCTGTAATCGTGGCGAGCACGCTGTTTTGTCTCCGAAGCAGTGGGCGTCCAGCCTTCAGGATGCCAACCCTCCGGCGGATTTTGCATGAACAATCCGCCGGCAACAGTCACAACCAGATACGAGATACCGAGATATGCAAACGTGGTCAACACACCGACGCTTTGAATCAGGGATGTGGCAACCGGCGCAGTAATTAATGCACCGGCGCCAAATCCCCCGACTGCGACACCTGTGATGAGTCCTCTGCGATCCGGAAACCACTTCACCAGGACCGCAACAGGGACTATGTAACCAAAGCCGAGACCGATGCCCCCTATCAAGCCATAGCTAAGGTATAACCACCACAGTCTGTGCGCAGAAAAACTTGCAAGAAACACCCCCAGTCCGTAGAGCACTCCTCCACTCAGAGCAACCACCCGTGGTCCTGTGCGATTCAACCAGAGGCCGCCGAAAAAGGCTGAAATACCCAACACAAAAATGCTGATGGTAAATGTCAAAGTTACTTCAGAAATGCTCCAGTGGAACTGATTGACTAGCGGAGCTCGAAACACACTCCATGCGTAAACAGCTCCGAGCGCGATCTGAATAAGTACGGCAGCGATTGCGATAATCCAACGATTTGTTACCTTCATGACCTGGTTTTCGTAACCTCTGGGCTCACCTTGTTTATTAAGTGCTGATAACGGGAACTCGACCTCACATTGGGATGGTCCAAGTTATTTTTTGTTGTCAGCCTTTCCTCGCTTCCCGTTCTTCTTTGTTTGCTGGGCTGTCGATTGCTGGTTAATCGCGAGCGCTGGTGTCGCAAACGTAGCGATGCTCAAGAGAGCTATTATGGCCATGCCTGATAATGCTGCTTTCCGTTTCATTTGACTTCCTCTTTTCAATGTTTACTTATCGGTCTCAACAGCTTTCGACCGATCGTTCGTATCATCACAAATAGCTCTGATCCGTTCTTTCGATTGTTTGCCAGAAAGATCCTGATCTTGCTTTATTGAGAAGTCGCGACTGTGAAACGAAGGTTGAGGTTGTATTGAGGAATGCAATATCAGTTAGATTGGTCCACACCAGCTACAAATATCAGTTATCGCCTATGACGCATGATTTCTCTCTGCGATACCCTGCGTCTTTCTCGTCTTTTCTGAGTCATAGGCAAGAACCTTCTTATTTATTACGAAGCATCGCAGAGGGACGCAGGGGAGCGCAGAGGGACGCAGAGAAAGGATCGATTCCGGCATTGAATTCTTGCCCGCTTCCCGATCCTGGAGGTGCAGACACTTGCCGTTTTGCCTAATGAGAGTTATTAGCGGACAGATTCTTGCCGAATACAATTAACAGATCATTGAACGTGGCCAGGCCTCGACGAAAGTCTCTATTCAAGAATGTGCGGACAAGTTTCATTAATCCCGGAGGCCGAGCTTCATCATGATTGGCCTGGGCCAGCGCCGTCGGAGCTGCTCGTGTCAGGTCCGACAGCAATACCGGATCGATCTCGGCTAAAGCTCTAACAAGTAATAAGAGATTCCTGGTCGCCCGAATGGCCTCGGCGCCACTCGCGACAACCACTGCCTGCTCAAGGATCTTCGAACTCCCACCGGCAGTGGAACGCACTGCTTCCAACACGCCGGCGTCGTGTAATGCTTGTAGCAACTCGTAGCCGGCGAGGGTTGCCTCGGCATATTTTTCCGGCGCCCGGGATAGCTCGGCTTGATTCTCACGCTCCTGGCTACGCGGCGATATCTCTAATTGAATTGGTTGGCCCATCTTACTTTCTCATGCCTCCATTGCTCGCCTGTCGGGGCTGAATCTGAAACAATTTTGGACCAGGCAGATGATAATCGGGACGATTCCACTTGCGATCCACTTCAACACCACGCTGGGGTGTCGGCGTACCCCAGCGCGAATTTGTCCGGGGTAGCGGGTTGTCGCCAACTTCCGGCAGCACAGTCATCTTTACCGAGACCTCTTTATAAGCAGGTGTGTGGGTCACGGGATCCGTGTAGCTACTGGTCAGCCGATTCACCGGATTCTCTGTTGAATTCATTGGCATGTACATCTGTTTTCCACGCACACGATCTGTGACGACCGCCCGAACGCGAACTTTACCGTAGCGCGAAGTTAACTGAACAAATCGGCCCGATTGAATTCCCCTCTCTAACGCCAGTTCAGGAGAGACTTCAACAAATGTATCAGGAGTCTTCTCCCCAATCCCCTTCGTTCTGTAGGTGAGATTGCCTTCATGAAAATGCTCAAGCAGGCGACCATTGTTCAAATGGAGATCGTATTCGTTATCAGGTTGCTCCGGCGGTTCGACCCATTTAAGTGGAAACAGTCTCGCCTTGCCATCCGGGAAGAAGAATTCTTTGGTGTAAAGCAACGGTTGATCAGTACCGTCCGCAGCAACCGGCCATTGGAGAGAGCGATAACCCTCGAGCCGGTCATACCTGACACCGGCGAACATCGGGGTCAGCGATGCTATTTCATCCATGACTTCAGACGGATGATTAAAGCTCCAACCCGCACCTAACTGGTTCGCGACGTCCTGGATAATTCTCCAGTCGGGCCTGCTACCTTCCAAGGGTTCAAATACCTGATAGAGTCTTTGAATGCGTCGTTCAGTGCTTGTAAATGTACCTTCTTTTTCAAGGCTGGGAGCGGCGGGAAAAATCACGTCCGCGAACTGGCAGGTCACTCCGAAAAAGACTTCCTGGACCACCATGAATTCGAGTTTGGTAAAGGCATCGCTGACGTAGTTCGCGTTGGAGTCAACAATACTCATCTCCTCACCGCCAAGGTAGAGAGCCTTCAATTTACCCGTTTGAATTGCCTCAACCATTTCGTGATTATCCAGACCTTTGGTCGAAGGTAACTTGACGTTCCAGCCTTGTTCAAATCGTGCTCGTACCTCTGGATCATCAACTGATTGATAGCCAGGGAGATTGTTTGGCATCGATCCCTGATCACTGGCGCCCTGCACATTGTTGTGCCCACGCAGTGGATACGCACCGGTGCCGGGTCTCATGTAGTTTCCGGTAAGCAACAACAGGTTCGAGATTGCAGTGGAAGTGTCTGAGCCTTGACTGTGTTGTGTCACTCCCATGGCCCAGAGGATGCAAACCCGTTCTGCCTGAGCGATCATCCTGGCAACATTCACCAGCGTCTCTACTGGTAGGCCACACCGCTGTGCTGCAAACTCCATCGTGAAAGGCTCAAGCGTTGCGCGATATTCCTCGAAACCGTGGACCCAACGGTCGATAAACTCTTGCTTCACCAGTCCGTTCTCGCACAAGTAACGACTGACGGCAGATAACCAGATCAGATCGGTTCCAGGTGCCGCTGGTAGATATATATCGGCGCGGCGAGCAATTTCGTGTTCGCGCAAATCAGACACTATAAGTTTTTGACCGTTAAGCTTGTGTGCCCGCTTTACCCGAGTCGCCAGAACTGGATGGCTCTCGGCAGTATTGCTACCGATGATCACCACCAGGTCAGCCTGCGCAATGTCGGTGATTGAGCCTGAATCGCCACCATAACCAACGGTCCGAAACAATCCCGCTGTGGCCGGCGACTGGCAATAACGTGAACAGTTATCGATATTGTTTGTGCCGAGGACCGCCCGCGCAAACTTCTGCATCAGGTAGCTCTCTTCGTTAGTACATTTCGAAGAGGCAATCACCCCGATAGAATCCGGACCATACTGGGCCTTGATTTCTCCAAGTCGACGACCAACAAGACCCAGCGCTTCTTCCCAGGTTGCTTCTCTGAATTTGCCCCCTTCGCGAATTAAAGGAGACGTGAGTCGATCCCCGCTATTAATGTGATCCCAGGCGAATTTCCCCTTAATACAAGTCGATACTCCGTTGGTTGGTCCTTCCAGTGGCTCAACCTTCAAGATGTGCCGGTCCTTGGTCCATACATCGAAAGTGCACCCGACCCCGCAGTAAGTGCAGACAGTCTTGGTACGCCGAATCCGAGACTCACGCATACTTGCCTCGGCTTCTGATACACGCATAACCGTCCCGTAACCGGTTTCCGGCTCAACGCCCTTGACCAGATCGATCATGCCGTCCAGGGTAGCCTTCGAGATTGCGGTAAATGTCCCGGCATGGCCCAACATCGACTTTTCCATTAGTGCATTGCACGGGCAAACACTCACACAGTGTCCACAAGAAACACAGCTCGATTCACCGATTGGTGATCCGCCGTCCCATAACACCCTGGGATGCGGATCTTCCCAGTTAATTGAAAGAGTCTCGTTGACCTCGAGGTTTTGACAGGCTTCCACGCACCGCCCACATAAAATGCACTGATCGGGATCGTAGCGGTAGAACGGGTTTGAGTCATCAACCTCGTAAGGCTTAGGCTTGAACGGAATGGTTTGGTGTTCGATCGCCAGCAGTTTGGTCGTGTTGTGAACAGTGCAGTTGCCATTACTGTTATCGCACACCGTGCAATACAAAAGATGGTTACTCAAGATTCTATCGAATGCTTCAGTCTGCGCCTGGCGAGCGAGATTGGAACTCGTACTAACCTTCATGCCTGACTGTACAGCGGTAGCGCACGCCCGAACCAACTCGCCATCGATTTCGACCATGCAGGTATCGCAAGTCTGGATTGGACCAAGCTGCGGGTGATAGCACACCTGGGGAAGTTTTGTCCCTGCCGTATTGAGTACATCGACGAGTCGGTCGCCGTCTTTAGCATCAACGACCACACCATCGACTGTAATTCCGCCCATCCTGATTACCTCCGGCGAGATCTGATCAACATAACCGTAACGCCGGCGAGTTTAGATGGATGGAGCGATGGGAATCTTTTAATTGTTTGCTATCAAGGGCCCGACTTTGCGCAGAGGTAGATAGTTTCAAGCAGTGGAGAGTGAGGGAAAATTTTGTTTCTCATTGATCATTTCTCATTTGATGGCGCGGGTGTCAGGATCCCGAATCAGAAATCCCCATCGATAAGACAGGAAACGCTGGGCCCTGGATACACGATCTAAATCCTCAATACAGTACCGCGAGCGCAGCGACCGGATGCCCCACTCAACAAAGCGATCGTTAGAATCACAATTGCGTCAGGCATCCGGTCGCTGCGCTCGCGGTACTGTAATGGTCATCCATTGATCACTTCTCATTTGATGGCCCGGGTGTCAGGGTTCATTCCGAACCATAAAACAGAAAAGGCTGGGCCACGGATAAACGATCTAAATAGTAAACAGTGGACGGCTTTGCAGACGCTCGAATTTTGCAGACCCGCGAGCCCTCAATACAGTACCGCGAGCGCAGCGACCGGATGCCACACTCAATTGTGATTCTCAAGATCGCTTTGTTGAGTGTGGCATCCGGTCGCTTCGCCCGCTTGCACTTATCCCGATTACAAGAAAGGGTGGCTCGAAAGCCACCCCTCTATCATGGTTAGTATCTTCTGTAATGTCGATGCTTCTTATTACGGTGTCGCTGAATCAGATATCCGGTTCCAGCACCCGCGCCAGCGCCAATCAACGCGCCTTTTCCGCCTCCAATCAATGCGCCACCAACTGCGCCTACGCCGCCACCAATCAATGCGCCTTTTGTTCGGCTATGATGATGTGGTCGACGGTAAGTTCTATATCGCCTTTGTGCGTCAACACTGACACTACCAAAGCTTGCGAACGATCCCATCACAAGAATCAAACTAAGAAACATGGCCCATAATCGCTTGTTACTCCGTTCCAACATATCCCCTCCCGGTTCAGCTAAAATTCGCATTACACTTTTCAGGATTTAACTAGCGAATTCCGTGCCGCTCACCACCAGTCACCAACATTGCAAAAGACTAATGAGAACATTACAAAACGGCCTAATTTCTGCGTTCTGTTTGCGCTTGCTCCCGTGGATTTAGACCAATAGATCTAAATTCGTACTGTATCCGAATGACGATGGAACAAACCGCAATTGACCAATGTGACCAGACAAGGCACAGAGCACCCAGCAGCACGAACAACTGATCAGAAACAAATCTGCCAGGCTACTCAAATGATTCGTCTTGAGAGAGCCTGGCAGATAAATTCCTGCGGACTAAATTAATCTCTATTCAGAAGTGCCTTTTTTTAAGGTTGGCTTCGGCGTCGCCGGTCGGGCGAGATATCGCTGACTGATCAATCGGACGTAATCCTTGGTTTCTTTGTACGGAGGTACGGTCTGACCGTACTTGAGAACTGCGCCTTCGCCTGCGTTATAACCAGCTAAGACTAGATCAATTCGGCCGTGAAACAGCTCCAAAAGATCTTTTAGATATCTCGTGCCACCTCTGATGTTCTGGCTGGCATCATTTGGATTTGTGACACCATAACGAGCAGCAGTCGCAGGCATCAACTGCATAAGTCCCTGGGCACCCTTAACACTCAGCGCTGCGGCATTGAAACTCGACTCTTGTCTGATGACGCAATAAATGAAATACGGATCGACACCGTATCGTGCGCCATTCTGACGAATCAAAGCATTGATTGAGGCATTACCCGTCGACCATGGTGGGGCGTTTTGGGCCATGAGCGACATCTGCGCATTCCGCAGTTCGTCAGGTCGAGGCTCACGTCGAGCTTCCGCAATGGCAAGGTCAGTAGTTGCAATTTGCTTCTTGACCTCATCAACTTTGACCTGAGCGGCAGTAATTTCACCACCCATAGAGTCGAATTCTTTTTTAGAGATCAGACCGTCGTTGAACAGACCCTGGATGGTAGCTGTTTGAGCTGCCCGCTTTTTCAAGTCGGCCTCGTACAACCCGAGCAAGGTTTGAAGACTGGCTTTATAGTCCTCACTAGCCTTAATAAATGATTCTTTGAATTCCTTTGCGGAAGTGGCAGTTTCGGCAGCTGCCTTCTGGACTGGAGCCTTTTGCCGTTTCTGAGCCTTGGTGGTTCCAAATGCAGTAAACAAAAGAATAAAGCCGAGAATGTAGGGCAAATGTTTCATCAATAATCTCGCCTAATGGTACGAAGCAACATCCATACGCACGAAGTAGTTGGATGTTTCATATTTGTGCCGAGATTGCTGCAAAATTTCGGCCGGATCAAGAAAAATGGGCAACTTGCAGGTCGAAGCTGCAAAAAAACAAGAATATGACCGGATAAGGTCAGTTCTGGCAATAGTACAGTACTGCGAGCGAAGCGACGACTCTTTGTCTGGATGTAATCATTTCATCGAAATGTCACAACCGGTCGCTTCACTCTCAGCACTAGTACTGTTAGTCGCAAATCTGTCAAAACCCCAGCTCACTCAGGCTCGCATGGTCATCGGGCCTTCTACCCAACGGCCAAAAATATTTTCTGTCTGACTCTTTGATTGGAACATCATTGATTGACGCGTGTCGCACCTGCATTAGACCTTCCGTGTTGAACTCCCAGTTCTCATTGCCGTATGAGCGGTACCAATGTCCTGAATCATCGTGCCACTCATAGGCAAAACGCACGGCAATACGATTTTCGCGAAACGCCCAGAGATCTTTGATCAAGCGGTAGTCAAGCTCTTTAGCCCACTTGCGGGTAAGCAAAGCGACAATCTGCGGCCTCCCCGTTACAAACTCCGAACGGTTGCGCCACCGCGAGTCAACTGTATAGGCAAGTGAAACTCGTTCAGGGTCACGCGTATTCCACGCATCCTCAGCAAGCCGTACTTTCTGGATGGCTGTCTCCAGAGTAAATGGTGGCAATGGTGGACGTGCTTGTTCTGCTGTCTTGCTAACCTGGGTATTGCTCATTGCAGCCTCCGAATAATTTAAAGCTTTCGTTAACCAGAGATTTCTGCCAGGAACCAGCGTCTACGCTCGGTCTGGTCGATCCATGTCTCAATCAAGCTTGCAGTTGCGACGTCACCATGACCGTCACACAACTGGTGTGTCGAGCGCAAGAAACCGGCGAGCTGTTCATTATCTCTAACCAACTCACTGATCATGTCGTCTGGTTCTACAAACTGTTCATTGCTATCACTCAAGCGCTGATGCCTGGCGATATCGCTAATGGAATGTAGAGTCGTACTGCCGATTTTGCGTGTTCGTTCAGCAATGTCGTCGGTCATAGCAAAAATTTGTTCGGCCTGTTCGTCCAAAAGTAGATGGTAGTCACGAAAATGAGGCCCACTCATATGCCAGTGAAAATTCTTTGTCTTGACGTATAAACCGAAAACATCAGCCAACAGTTTCCTGAGCGACGCTGCAAGTTCCATTCTGCCACTCTCACTATACGCCCCGGTGGTTTCAGCAAGGTCTATTGATAAGCTCATTTCATCCTATTCCTTCTTTTGCCTGATCGTTAATCAACACTCTAATCAATGCATTGGCGACTGGTCTTACTGATGGTTGCTTTAACTTTCCTGCTTTTGCGCAACCCCCGAATGAGATCACTGCTCCTTACTACACAAGGACAGTGATCTCTTGCGATGCGGCCCCCTCGCCTAAATTGCATGCCGGAATGCTCGTGGAGTTATGCCTGCCACTCTGCGAAATGAAATCGTAAAATGACTCTGACTAGAGAAGCCCGATCGCAGCGCTATTTCCGAAATTGGTAAATCCGTGTCTTTGATCAACCCTTTGGCAAATTCTATCCGTCGTTCGGATATGTAATTTGTTGCCGTCATTCCCATTGACTGCTTGAAGGCGCGAGAGAAGTGGAAGTAGCTCATTCCAACTTCACGCGCGACCATTCGCAGCGCAATTCTTCCCTCTTCTTCGCCCGCGAGATGTTGGTCCATCAGTGCAATCGCTTTCCTTAAACGGTGCGGAGCCATTCCACCATGTCCTAGATGAACATCCCTTAACGAGCTATAACGTCTCGTCAACTGCATTGCCAGGCCGATTGCCAAAGAGTCGGCGTACCGCGACTGAAAGGATGCCTGGTCCAGTTCCACCAAACCAGAAAGCAATCGCGATGGCGGCCAGAAATGACGAACTCAACGGAAAGGTTACTTTAAATTGAAGAAATAGCAGTTTTATAGCGAGAGCTATAGCGACCACGAGTACGGCAAGGCCATAACGGTAGAAGGTAGACAAAGATCCAGTCTCTTCAATTGTTGATTGTGACACTCTCAATCTCCCGAAAATGTCATGGATTAGATTTCAGTCCTGAACCAGGCTCTTTCATTCTGTTGCTAAATCTATCAGTTTCTTGCTGAAACACCAGAATCATCCTCGCGAGTTGTCGGGCAAAAAGTCATTTCCGGAGCGCATCAGCAAAACGGGGATGTTCGCCGCAACCTTCAGCAATACTTACTTTGCTCTCTCGCCTAATGTTGCCCGCCGTAGACTAGCATTCGGATCGAGGTAAACCAACATGGCTACAACAGTGAAGGTAATCAAGAAAAATAGGCAGCCTGAAACCAACGTTATGGTTAATTCCGAAATTCAAATTACTCCCGAGCAAGGTACGAGAGACGTCGTGCGGACCATCAGAAGCTGGGTGACCGAATTTCAAGATCGTAAACGACATCAAACAAGGACACTCCCTGATTTCCCTGTTGTAGTCGTCATAAACTGACAGACCCAAGTTCAACGGATCCGAACTTTAGAGTGATACCTAATTTATGAACCTGGAGGTTTCAAAATGGTCAAGTCATTGTTCATTGCAGCTATTCTCTTAGTTGGTATGTGGTTTCCAATACGGACCACGCAAGTTCAAACAACAAATCCTCAACCGGCGAATCTAAAAGTAACAATCGCGACAACCGGAACTTTTCTCGGCTCTCCATCAAGTAAGTTTAAGGTGGGAGAGCAAATACCCGTATCGATCACAATGACAAATCCTTCGACGACACCGGCCACAGCATGTGTTTCTTCAAATCTCTATCAGAATGTGCCCCGCCTGACTAAAGATGGTAAGGATGTTCCTTATATAAACTGGCAGTCGTATGAGCAAAGAAGCGCGGAGCGTAACCAGGTGTGCCAGCGCGAGAATTTGCCCCAGAGCGTTATGATTGGACCAAAAGAAGCTAAGGTTACCGATTGGTTTGTTTTAGTGGATAGCGCCGTGTCGACGGGAGCTGAGGCCTGGTACGAACAGCTATCGCCGGGCACATATGAATTAACCATTCAGCGCAGACTCAATTGCTGCGATGGTCCAATGACCGAATCCAACAAGGTCACCTTCGAAGTTACCCAATAACCTTGTAGTGCGCCGGCCCGGCGGCGCCTTCTTAAACACCTCCCTTCACTCCACTCCCTTATAGATAGACCCTTGGAGTGCGGCGGCCCGGCGACGCTTTCTAAGCCCCTCCCCTTCCCTCAACCCCGTTATAGACAGAGCGACTTTGGGGTCCACCAATCCGGCGGCGCCTTCTCAAACACCTTCCCCTTCACCGTTTAATAAATAGATTACTTGGTGGTCCACTAGCCCGCGGCACTCTCAACCCTCTACCAACTCGATTTGAAACCAACGCACTGGTGGGTTATCGATGCTGAAGAACAATGGCAACAAGTTCCGCGAACGGAGGTGGGAGAACTCTATTTATAATGGGGTGGAGTAAAGGATAGGGCCTTGGAAAGCGCCGCCGGGCCAGCGCACTCCAAGTGGTAGATAAAAAGGATAGCACTCCACCAAAGAGTCCCTTTTAATTTTCCATATATTATTTTCCATTTCTCATTTTTCATTTGCGGCCATCTCTGTGAAACAAACCAACAACTTCTTGTTTTTCTAACGATGTTTTTATGCGGGACATTTCCGGGGGCAGTAGGCAGATCGGCAATGCGAGACCGGTCAGTACCGAATCGCGGTAGCGTCGGGTGA
>Ga0207674_10000283_pt1 | contig 64153 bp, 66 predicted proteins | sample KBSCornC72_FD_184303 | JGI IMG/M metagenome (GOLD analysis project Ga0207674, IMG submission 184303) | Corn rhizosphere microbial communities from Kellogg Biological Station, Michigan, USA - KBS Corn C7-2 (SPAdes) (version 2) | ecosystem: Host-associated > Plants > Roots > Rhizosphere > Soil ...
GGCGTGTCCTGATGGGTCCAGCCTGCACAATAAGCGGCGACCAGGATCCCTTTAGCGGCGCCATAGTTGTTCGACGGGTACAGGACGTTTTCGTTGAGCTTATCGGTCCAGGCCGCGCCGCCAAAAATATAGTCATCGCGTTCCCAAAAGCGTGGGGATTCGAAGCCCACCTTTACGCTTGGAAGCTGCGGCGCTGCGGTGAAAGCCGCCTTCTTGGCAGCGGAAAAATCAGTGTCGAGCCGGGCCATGATTGGCATTGGCAGCGTGCAGATGCAGTAGTCCGCCTCGGTCATCTGCTTGCCCGGGCCATGCTCGATGCGCACGCGGTTGCCGACCCGGCGGATTGCACTGATCGGATTGCGCAGGCGCACGGTCGGCTTCACCCGCTCGTAAATGGCATGAGCGATGCGATCCATCCCGCCGACCGGCTGGAGCATCGTCGCCTGCATGTCCCAGATATGTTCGAACACATAGGGAAGACCGACCGCCTGCGAGGGTGCGAGGTCGTGGAAGCCTAGTGGCGGCAGCGGGACCGGAGCCTGATTGTACCCGCCACCCTCGACAGCATAGCCCGACGACCCGTCTGGCGAGTAGCGGCCCTTGTCGTCGAGCTGACCGTAGAAGTTGAGGAACTGGCGAACCATCTCGAGCTCGCCCTTCCCCACCGCCTGATCGAGCGCGTGTTGATCGATCGCCTTGGCGAGTAGCTCGGAAAGGTGACCGCGAAGGTCGTTGACCATTCGCCGCTCGGGCTGGACCTTGCCGCCGAAATCCCAGCCAGCGTTGCGGTTGACGTTGACGAACGTCTCCATCTGCACGCCAAACCGGCGGGCGTAGCCGAGAATGACGCGATGCGTGCTCGGGATGCGCGCCGCGCCCGAATTGAAATAGAGGCCAGGGTCGAAGGTCGCCTGCTGATCGGGGCGGCCATGCTGGACGATCCTGTCGCCGCCGCGGATCGTCCACACCCTTCCACCGATGCGGTCGCGGGCTTCAAGAACGGTCACCTTGTAACCGGCTTTCTGGAGCTCGTAGGCCGAGACCAGCCCGGCAATTCCGGCGCCGAGGATGACGACCGATCGCCCCTTCCCGCTCCCAGGCGGAACCTGGAAATTCTCGGCTCCCGCCGGCGTTGGGATCGCGAGGCCGAGGGCCTCCATCGTGAGGTACATCGCGCCGGCCCCGCCGACGGCCCCAACATGCTCGAGCAGAGCCCGACGCGTGAGTGCCATATTCCCCCCCTGTCTTCGCCGGCGACTCGGCCAGCGGGAGCGGCAGACTGACAGCAATTCGCGGTCTGCGCCCCGAAAATTCGACAGGCGATCCGCATCGCCCAACGACCTCAAGCGTTGTTTGCGGGAAATCACACAGGAGTGCGTACGAATGACCGACCGCAAGGACGAAATCTCAACCCTGAACACCCTCATCGCGACGCTGATCGACAGCGTCACCGGCTACGAGGATGCCGCTTCCAACAGCGCCGCCGGCCGCTTTGCCGAGATGTTTCGCAAGCGCGCGAACGAGCGCCAGAAATGTGTTGAAGATCTGCGCGCCGAAGTTCGCCGGCTGGGCGGCAATCCAGAGGACGACGGCTCGTTCATGGGCAAGACGCACCAGCGCTTCCTCGATCTCAAGGCGGCGATCACCGGCCGGGACGACCAGGCGATCGTCAACGAAGTCGAGCGCGGTGAGGACTATCTAAAGGAGAAGTTCGAGACGGCGCTCGATAGCGATGAGCTCAGCGGCGAATGCCGTGAGGCAGTCCAGCGCGCCTTTCAATCGGTGCGCGAAGGCCATGACCAGATGAGCCAGCTGAAGCACGGATTGGAAGCCTCCGCCTAGCGGGGCCGAATAGAACAACCACCACCCCCTATCTCGGGAGGTGGGGCTGCGGGGCGGTCCTCAGGCCAGCGGGACCGCCCCGCTTGGGGATGTTAGTAACCCATCAAAGCGAGCACTTCGCGCCTGCTGCGCTCGTCCTCGCGGAAGGTGCCCATCATCCGGCTGGTGGTCATCACCACCCCCGGCGTGTTGACCCCGCGCGCCGTCATGCAGGCGTGGCTCGCCTCGATCACGACCGCGACGCCTTTGGGCTGAAGATGCTCCCAGATCGTGTCCGCGACCTGCGCCGTCAGGCGCTCCTGCACCTGTAGGCGACGAGCATAACCATGGAGGACTCGCGCGAGCTTGCTGATCCCGACCACCCTGTCGCGCGGCAAATAGGCGATCGACGCCTTGCCCATGATCGGCGCCATATGATGCTCGCAGTGCGACTGGAAGGGAATGTCCTTCAAAAGCACGATCTCGTCATAGCCGCCGACTTCCTCGAAGGTCCGGCTGAGATGCCCCGCCGGGTCCTCCGCATAACCACGCGCATATTCGCGCCACGCCTTCGCGACCCGCTTTGGCGTATCGAGCAGCCCTTCCCGTTCCGGATCGTCACCGGCCCAGCGGATCAGCGTCTTCACCGCCTCCCGAACATCACCCGGAATGTCGACCGCGGGCGTGGACTCGACCAGGTCGCCGTCCTCGGGGTCGCCGTGTTCACTCATTCCGCAAAACTCCGCGCTATGTCTTCCGCCACCTGTGCCGCCTGCTCCCGAATGTCCGGCACCGCAATTATTTCCCAATAGCGGCCCTTGCTCAGTGGTCCCAACGCCCAGAGCCGGTTTCCGGCCCGCGAATTTTCATCGACCGTCAGGCCGATGTCGAGCTGGTCGGGTTTGACTTCGCCAGCGTCGAGCAGCCCCCGCAGCAACGTGTTCTTCGTCTTCTCCATCGCGTGGAGCGGACCGGTGCAGTTGAAGGCGTAGGCAAAGCGCTCTTTGCTGCTTTCCTGCGACCCGCGGCGACGGAGTTCGACCTCCATTCCGTCTGGAGCTTGCGTCGCCCTGACTATCCGCCCCGCGGCGATCTCGAGCTGACCCGACGAAATCATTCCATGCACCGTTGCGGCAACCTGCGGCGCGATGCGGTGGCGGTGTACGTCCCACCAAGGGCGCGCGTGGCGCATGAATTGCTTCTGCTGATTGACATCGAGGCTTTGCCAAAGTGCGTGGCTATGGGGACGCAGGCTATCGACAGCGGCTCGCCAGCCGACTTGCGCCGAGCGCTCGCGCAGCCAGCGCCAGAGCTTGCCGACGTGGCCTTGCGGCACGTCCTCCAACCCGACCGGTGCCGGTTCAAAGTCGGCGTGCGCACGCGGGATTTGACCGCGGCGCGACAGCGCGACGATCCGGCCCTGATACCCCGCCGCGCCAAGTGAGAGCACGAGATCGACCATGGTCAGCCCGGTCCCAACGAGCAACGCCGAGCCGTCATTCTCGACCAGATCATCAACAGCGTTCCGCGAATCTTCGGCCCAGGGATTGTTGACGAACCGGTCGCCGGCGCCTGCGAGCGCCCGCAGTGGCTCCGGGTCCTGGTTGCCAATCGCCAGCGCCAGCGCAGCGGCGCTGACCGTTCGGCCATCATCGAGTTCCACATGCCACGTGCCGCCGTCCCGGCGCGCAGAGACCGCCGTCGATTGCTCGATGCTGGCGCAACCCTTGTCAGTGGCGTCGCTGAGCATTTCACGCAGGTAACGGCCGAATAATCTCCGCTCAGCAAATCCTCGGCGGTTGCCGCCTTCCGCTTCGAACCGGCGAACGAAATGGTCAGGGTCGTCGGCCAGCGCGCTCATTCCTTCCGCTCGCACATTGAGCAGGTGCGCGGGCTCGATCGTCGAGTAGGCAACGCCGACGCCTGCGCGTCCACTGCCGTCGATCAGGACAGATTTGATCCCGCGCCGGGCGAGCTGCGCGGCGAGAATTGTGCCTGACGCGCCTCCACCAACGATCGCGACCTCAACCTCGCCGTCAGATTTCGTAGTCAGGCCATGCCTCCGGGTTTGCGGCGCCGGCTTTGCGCTTGGCCATGTGGTCGTACATGCTCGTAATGGTCTTGCCTGCGGTTTGCGTGAAGACGCCAGGTACGACCGCGTGCACGATGCAGGCGAGCCCAGCCGCGACGAGCCTTGCGCCAATGGCGACCGCGCCGACGCCATGCCCCGCCCAGCTCATTCCGAGCGAGCGCGGATGTTCCAGAAACAGGCGGTCGGCCATTCCCGCGCGTTGCTCGGCCTCATGCTGCGTCGCCATCCTTCTCGCCCTCAAAATCCTGGTGACCTCTACGCGAGCGTGCGGGCGAAGCAACCCGAACGGTCTTATTGCGTTCTGTAGAACAATATGATACTCAAATGTTCTGGAGAACGATAGATGAGCGAAACGGTCGAACTCGCGGAAGTCACCGTCCTACCCGACGATGAGCAGGTCCTGACTGTTGCCGTTGCGCGTGCGGCTGATCTTTGGAAACTGACCAACGAAACCCTTGGCAGGATTATCGGGGTCTCGAGTCCGACCGCATCTCGGATTCGCTCGGGTCAGAAGAGACTGCTGCGAGATACCAAACCCTTTGAATTGGGTCAGTACTTCATTCGACTTTTTAGGTCTCTGGACGCGTTGACAGGAAGCGACGACGAATCGGCGATCTCTTGGCTGACCACTGAGAATAGGGATTTGGGCGGACGACCCATCGACCGCATCAAAACCGTGAAGGGCCTCACCGAAGTGTCAAACTATGTCGACGACTTCCGCGCCAAAATCTGAGCCGATCCCATCCTCGAGGGAATTTCGAGAATATTCTCATCGAGTGCTCCGGATTGTTGAGGAACAATACAAGATTTCAACGGACCGCCTCACTGACGGTCCGGCAGAACAAGATGTGCTTGAGCGTCTCGTGGAGGATGTGAAGCCCACAATGCCGGCAGCCGCGAAGTCCCTGCACCATCTCCTCGGCACTCCCTTCCGTTACGGATACTGGAAAGCGACGAGGTTCAGACGAGCGAAGGAACGGCCTGGCATATTTTACGCTTCAGAGTCGGAAGTCACTGCAATTGCCGAAGCCGCTTATTACGCGATGCGATTCTTCTCGGCTTCGCCGGGCGTTAAGCTTCCCACGACAACCATTGAGCGCTTTGGGTTCAGTATCCCGATCAAGGTTGAACGCGCACTTGATCTCACAGACAAGCCACTGAAACGCGGCCGCACATTTTGGACGCGAGACCAGGATTATGGCCCGTGCCAGCGGCTCGCTACCGAAGCTCGCAAAATCGACACTCAGCTCATTCGGTATGAATCGGTTCGTGATCGAAGCAAGGGCGCGAATGTCGCCTTGCTGGACCCAGAAGCCTTCCAGCGGCCCGTTCCATACCCCGAGAGATCTTGGCACTTTCGCTTTCGCGACAAGAAATTGACCGCCTTCGCGGCAGGTGGAACTCGTGACAGACACGATTTCACGTTCGCCCAGTTTGGCCTGGCCACCCCCTAGGACGATCTCACAGGTTCGTTGTGGTGACCCCGACAGGATTCGAACCTGTGGCCCTCAGATTAGGAATCTGATGCTCTATCCTGCTGAGCTACGGGGTCCCGCTGCAAGGAATACGGATTAGGCGTGCAGCAATCAATTGACCTGGGTCGGCGGGACCACAGGCAATGGCAACGGAGCGACGGGGACGCCGTCTTCAACGAGGGACTTGGCTTCGGCGAGTGTCGCCTTGCCGTGAACCTGGGCGGGCTCGATTTCCCCGCTGTGCATGGCGCGTGCGGTTTCCGCAAACTGGTCGCCTACCCAGTTGGAGTCTTTCAACATCTCCGCCTGGATCGCTGCCAACTTCGCCATCGGGTCTGACGACTTAGCTGGCACTCGCGGCGCCATCGGTGCCTTCGCTATGTTGGCGGACGCACAAAACGGGCATTGCACAAGGCCAGCGGCCTGCTGCTCCTCATAGTCGCTGCTCGACCGGAACCAGGCCTCGAAGGTCTCGCCGCCATCCAGGCACTGAAGGTCGAATACGATCATCGGCTCACGACCTCGGGGATAGGCCGCCGATGGTTGAGGGCCGGTATACGAGAGCGGATCTCCGAAATCTTCGAAAGCTCAATGTCGGCGAACCCGATTCCCGTTTCTTCGCCCATGTCGAGCAGGACCTCGCCCCACGGGTCGACGACCAGCGAATGGCCGAAGGTGCTGCGTCCATCCTCATGCCGACCGACCTGCGCCGCTGCGACAACATAAAGACCAGCCTCGATTGCGCGCGCGCGAAGCAAGGTATGCCAGTGCGCCTTGCCGGTCGGCACCGTAAAGGCTGCTGGAACGGCGATGACGTCCGCATCCGCTTCGGCAATACGAGCGAACAGCATGGGGAAGCGCAGGTCATAGCAAATGGTGAGGCCAAGCTTTCCGACCGGAGTCCCGTTCACCACCACCGGATGCTCGCCGGCGCGATACGTGTTGGACTCGCGCCAGCTCTCACCCGTCGGAAGGTCGACATCGAACAAATGCATCTTGTCGTAGCGCGCCTGGATCTTGCCCAGGCGGTCAATCACGAAACCGCGGTTCGCGATTTTCCCGTCTTCGGCAAGGATGCCGAGCGATCCTAGATGCACCCAGATCTCATGCTCGCGCGCAGCTTCGCTGCATGCAGCAAGGACGACATCCTCTTTTTCAGTGCGCAGGTTTCCTGCCGCACGTTCGGTGTTCCGGTCGAGGAGCCCTGACATTTCGGGCGTGAACAGCATCGCCGCTCCGCCGCTCGCGGCCTTTGCAATCGCGTCAGTCAGCGCCTTTGCGCTCGCCGCCGGGTCGATGCCGGTGTTCGACTGGAAGAGCGCAACTTTGGTCATGCGGCGATCAATTCGTCGAGCTTGCCACCGCGCTCGAGCGCCATCAGGTCATCACACCCGCCGATGTGCCGGCCATCGATGAAAATCTGGGGAACCGTCGTCCGTCCGTTTGCGCGCTGGATCATCTGCTCACGGGCCTCTCCGCCGTAATCTACCGCGATCTCGGCATATTCAACGCCCTTCTCGTCGAGCAGATGCTTGGCACGCCAGCAATATGGACAAAAACCTTTGGTGTAGATCTCAACAACAACCGCCACGAAGCGTCCTTTCACGCGGATACTTAGGCACAAGCGTCAACGCATCAACTGCGAAGGTTTCACCACCCGGGGCCGAAACCATGCAAGTCGGCGACGATGGTACGAAGAGCCCGCACAACGCGTACGGCACGCTTGTCGCCCGCAGCGCGCCAGCGCACAAGCCGCCTGCAATGCCGTCCGACCTGTTCGATACGAGGCTTCGCGCACTTCGGCGCGACCGCGCCGCGCGACGAGGCGCCGAGCTGTTTCTATACGAGCGCGCGTTCGACGATTGTCTCGACCGGCTCGAGCTCGTCCGGCGCTCCTTCCAGTCGGCGCTGCTGATCGGTTGCCCCGATCCCGACTGGGCCAACCGGCTACAAAATTTCGCCGTGAAGGTCGACGCCTTCGATCCCGGGCAGCGGTTCGCGAAGGCTGCGCGCGGGGCCAGAATCGTCGAGGATAGCTTCGAGCCGGTCCCGCAGCATTACGATCTTTGCGTCGCAATCGGTACGCTCGACACGGTCAATCACCTACCGCGGGCGCTGATGGCGATCCGCGCCGCGCTCGCGCCGGACAGCTTTTTCCTGGGTGCGCTCTCGGGCGGAGATACGCTTCCCCAGCTGCGCTCCGCCATGCGCGCGGCGGACGAGGTGAACGGCGTCGCTGTCCCGCACGTCCATCCTCGCATCGAGCCGTCAATGCTGACGACTTTGCTTTCCGCAGCGGGGTTTGCGAACCCCGTCGTCGACGTCGATCGCGCCTCGGCAAGCTATCTGCACCTCGGCCGCCTGGTGGCCGACCTCAGGGCGATGGGAGCGACAAACATCCTTGCCGACCGCTCGCGGCAGCCTCTTTCAAAAGGGGCACTTCGCAAGGCGGTCGATGCATTCTCGGCCGTCGGCGAGGATGGCCGCACCACCGAGACGTTCGAAATCCTGCACTTCGCCGCCTGGACCCCCGCATCACGGATGAGCGCTCGTTAACTCTGTCCAAAGAAAGAGTTGTTAACCTCGCTCGGAGTAGACCCGCCGCGTGGACGTGGACCAGAGGAGGGTGGCGTGGACGCTATCCGAACGACTTTTCGCAGGCTGAGCCGCGATAAACGCGGTGCAACTGCAATTGAATACGGCCTGATTGCCGCGCTCATCGTCGTCGCGATGATGGGCGGCCTGTCCGCTCTTGGCGGCGGCGCAGGCGGCATGTGGACGAAGATCAACAACACGGTTCAGACCAGTATGTGAGTCCGGCGCGCTAGGCGCGCCGCTGACCATAGATGACGAGTTTCACCCTCTGGCCGGGGGTCAGGCGGCTGTTCGCCGCAAGGCCATTAAGCGACAGGAATCGATCCAGCTTGTAATCGCGGTAGGCCATTCGGTCTGCCAGCGACTGGACTGTGTCTCCCGGCCCCACCGTCACCACGTGAAGGATTCTCGGCCTGATTGCCGCTGCTTCCTGTGGACCAATCCGGCGTAGTGAATTCAGCATGAAGCTGAATGGCTGAATGCCGTTCCCGCCCCGGGTCAGCATGACGAAATAATAGACCCGCTGCGGCTCCCATTGGTAGGCGAAGACGCTCGCATCGACCCAGCCGGATTCATTCTGCACGTGCGCCGTCGTGAAGGCGGCGGGCATGCCGTTAATCGTTGTGTGCTGGGCGGGAGGTATCGCGAGCTGCACTTGCCCCCCGGTCAGCCGGCGGTACGCATAGACGATTGCCTGGTCGAGATCGGGCGGACCTTGCCGAAACTGCGCCTTCCCGGCCGATCCGGAAATGGTCACTGCATCGGTGCCGTTCTGCATCAGGTAGCCCGGAGGCACCTGGAACTGAATTTTGAGGTCCGGATGAGTAAAGGTCGGACCGTCGATGATGCCTTGAGCCGGATCGTCGTCGACGAACATTCCTTCAAGCTGGTTGAGGTACGTGTCGCGGTTCGTGATGCCCTGCCCGAGGCGGCCCGACGCACGGGCTTCCGCCAAGGCGCGCTGCATTCGATTTACGCTGAGCGGATGAGTGCTTGCCCATTCCGGCGTCTGGCGGTTCGTCCGTCCCTGAAGCCGCGATTCGAGCGCGCTCGACCTTGCGAGCGCGCCGAGGATTCCAGGGCCGCCGGCCGGATCATAACCGGCCGCAATCATATAGCGCAGGCTAAGCGTGTCGGCCTGATATTCCTGGTCGCGCGAGAAGCTCAGCGTCTGGAGCGCCGCGCGCTGTTCCAAGACATTGCCGATGGATCCGCCCAAGATCGCACCGATGATCTGGCCAAAAACCCCCAAGCCATTCTGCCGCTCATATTGCTCGCGCACGTGAGCATGGTTGGCCGCGATATGGCCGACCTCGTGACCAAGCGCGAAGGCGAGCTGCGACTCGTCATCCATCAACGTCAAAAGCTGCCGTGTGACGTAAACATATCCGCCCGGCACCGACATCGCATTCGGGACCGCCGCATTGAGCGTGGTGAAGCGAAGCGCCTGGCCCGGATTGGCGACGCCCGAATATGCGCCGACGCGCCGGCCCACTGATTCCACATAAGCGGCTCGAGCGCCGGTCTCGGCTCCGCCGAACTCCTGGATGATGGCAGCATGCTGTCGCTGGGCGTCGGCGACATCCTGCGGATTGAGGTACCGCGGCCCCTGAGCGGCGGCGGGCGTGAGCGCCAGCGCAGCTGCCGCGAGCAAGAAGATTGGCTTACGCATGAAAACCCTCTGCCATTTTGCCCCAAAGTATCAGCGAGGCTTTTGAACGGCAGATGACTAAGTGAGGTTCCTCAGCCGATGGCGAGGAATTTGGCTCGGCGCTGGGCGAGGAGTTCGTCAGGGCCTAGTGCCGAGCAGCCATCGAGCTCCTCGATGATCGCGCCTTTCAGGGCGCCGATGGCGGCTTCAGGGTCGCGATGCGCGCCGCCGAGCGGTTCCGCGATCACCCTGTCGACCACGCCAAGGCCATGAAGGTCCGTGGCCGTGATCTTCATCGCCTCGGCGGCTTCCGCCGCTTTGTCGCCGGTCCGCCACAGGATCGAGGCGCAACCCTCCGGCGAAATCACCGAATAGATCGCATGCTCGAACATCATCACCCGGTTGGCGGCCGCGATCGCAACCGCGCCTCCCGACCCGCCCTCGCCGACGATGACGGAGATCATCGGCACCTTGAGCGCGAGACATTGCTCGGTTGAACGGGCGATGGCTTCGGCCTGGCCGCGCTCTTCCGCCTGGACACCCGGGAAAGCACCCGGCGTATCGACGAGTGACACAACAGGAACCCCGAACTGGTCGGCGAGCTGCATCAGCCGGATCGCCTTGCGGTAGCCCTCGGGCTTGGCCATTCCAAAATTATGCTTGAGGCGCGAGGCGGTATCGTCGCCCTTCTCGTGCCCAATCAGCATCACGCGCCGGCCGTCGATCCGGGCGAAACCCCCGATGATGGCAGGATCGTCCGCAAACGCGCGGTCGCCGGCCAGCGGGACGAAGTCGTCGGCAATCCCGGCGACATAATCCTTGAAGTGGGGGCGCTCGGCGTGGCGGGCGACAAGCGTTTTCTGCCACGCCGTCAGCTTCGCATAGGTGTCGCGAAGCAGCTTGTTCGCCTTGCTTTCGAGGCGCGCGACCTCGGCGTCAATGTCGATGTCCTCCGAGCTGTTCGCGGTCTCCCGCAATTCGGCGACTCGGGTTTCCAGCTCGGCGATCGGCTTTTCAAATTCGAGATAGGTCAGCATTTTCGCTCGGGCGGGTAGGCTGAAGCCATAGCCAAGGTCAACGAGAACGCGTCGCCAGCGGGTGGCGGCTGTTGACCAGTTCGACGAGCCGGGCGCTGTCGACATGGGTGTAGATCTGGGTCGTGGCGATGTCGGCGTGGCCGAGCAGCGACTGGAGAACGCGCAAGTCTGCCCCGCCGGAGAGCAGGTGCGTCGCAAAGGCGTGGCGAAGGACGTGCGGGCTCACGCGCTCCGGGGAAATGCCGGCGTCCGCGGCCATCGCCCGAACGATCTGGAACAGGCGGACCCGACTGAGGTGGGATTTGCCGCTCGGGAATAGCCACAGGCTCTTGGCCTCCACATGCTCGAGCCAGCGATCGACTGCCGCCTCAGCGCGCGAGGAAATCGGGACGAGCCGCTCCTTCGAGCCTTTTCCGCGCAGGATGAGGAACGGCTGACCCTTGCGCAGCGCGTTGCGGGGAAGCGTCACCAATTCGCTCGCGCGCAGGCCCGACCCATAGAGCAATTCGAGCACCGCAAGGTTGCGGACCGCAATTGGCGAGCCGCTCGAGGCCCGATCCTCCGCCTCGCTGAACATCCGCGAGACCTCGTCCGAATCGAGGATTTTCGGCAACGGCCGCTCGAACCGAGGCCGCGGGAGCGACGACGACGGATCGTCCTTGCGATAGCCCTCGTCGACCAGGAAGCCGTAGAACCGCCGAAGCGCGGCTGACCGACGAGCGACGGTCGCGGGGGCGAGGTCTCGCCATTGCTCGCCGAGCCTACTGATCCCATCGACGTCAGCGCTCCCCAGGCCTCCGCCCAAAGCCTCTTCTGATCGTTCGAGGTCGTTACGATAGGCTGCAAGCGTATTGGGCGACGCCCCCGCCTCCGCAGCCATCATGTCGAGGAACCGGTCGACCAAAGCTCGGTCGTCAGCACTCACGTCCGGGCGAGCGCCTCTGCAGCGATCATCCGCGCGAAATAGTCCTGCTGAGTTCGGGCGAGGCCGGCAACGATGTGGAACAGGTGCGAGCCTGGAATCTGCGCCCAGTCCGACGATTGGAGGCCGGTTCCCGCCAACACCAGAACGGTCCCGGCCTGTCCGCGCGCGGCCGCACCGTCAATCGTGCGAGTCCATTCGGACTGGCGACCGACACCCAGGCCGTAGCGACGGCTGAGCGAATCCGCTGTTGCCGGGGTGATCCGCCCGAGCCCGACGAGCGCTCCCACCAGCAATGCGCTGCGTGCCTTATCCTTGCTCTGGTCGCGGCCGATGAAACCGTTGATGCGCGACGTCGAAAGATCGAGGCCGTTCGAAGTTGGAGCGCCGAGCGCGAGCATCGCCCAGCAACGGTCGCCGGAAGAATCGCCCATTCGCCGGACGGCGCCGGTCCAGCGCGCTGCGGCGCGGTCGTCGCCCGCTGCCAACATTGCAGCGATCAGCTCCGGAGCGTCGGTTTCGAGCTTTTGGTCGGGGTCGATGAGGCTCGCCGCGCGGCCGAGCATCGCACGCGTCGCCTCATGCGGCAGCGGATTCTTCGCGCCGTCCAATAATTTGCGGAAAGCCGCCAATTTCGTGTCACGATCCTTGCCGACGAAAGCCTGGCGCACCTGCCACGCATCGGTAGTCGGCAAATCGCTGGTGTCGGTCGAATCGTAGATGGCCGAATACAAATCGATCATCGATTGCGACGAAAAGACGCCCAGACCCGCTGCAATTTGCGCTGAATCCAGCCTTTGATCGGCCGAAAGCAGCGGCGAACGCGCCTGGAACGCGCGAAGCTGGACCGGAGCCGGCTTGATCAGCCGGTCCGGCGGCACCATGCCGGTCGCCGTCGCCAATCCGAACCGCCACGCGGTCAAATTATCCACCGGGTCCCACTCGATCGTCGCTGCCCGGCCAGTCCCGGCCGCCCCAACCACCTTTTGGGCGAGCATGAGATCGATGCCGCCGATTCGGCCCCTTCGCCGGGCATCGTCGATCATCGCTGCGGCGCTTTCCGGTTCGCCCGAGAGCGACGCGCACATGGCACTGACAAGCGCGCGAATCCCGACCTCATATTTGCGGATGCCAGGCTCGAGCGGGCACAAGGCCGGCGGGTCGGCATTGGCGAGCGCGCTCTGAACCCCGACCTGCACCATCTTGGGCGTGAAGCGATCGGCGTCGACATCTGCGACCAGCATCCGCGCGGCGTCAGCTTCGCCCAGGCGGAGGAGCAGCCACGAGCGCTCGGCGACCCAGTCGACCGGATTGACCGAGCGCGGCGCGTGAACCTTGGCCAATAGCGCATCCCTCAGCGCGATATGCGCCCAGCGCGACGCGATCGGCGCGTCCATGCGGCGCATGAGACTCGAGAGGAAGGTGCCGCTGGTCCCGCCCCACGGGCTTTCGCCGAGGCCGATCCGGATGGGATCGAGTCGTCCGACGACGAAGGGGTCGCGGCGCGCCTGCGCCGGATATTCGACCGGCGGCGCCGCCGGGGCCGCAGCTTCGAGGTTAAGCTCGGTGACCGAACTGTCGCCTTCGGACGTGGTCGACAGGGAAGTGTCCGGAATATTCGAAACCGGGTTCGCCACCGGCTGGGCGACCGTCGGCTGGGGAGACACGGTCGCCGGCTGCGCCGGAGCCTGAGCCTGCTGAGCAATCGCCGGTATGGCGACGGCAATCAGCGCAGCTCCGGCAATCAGGATCGACCTAGTGCGCATTACCCTGCTGAACCGGGACCTCGATGGTCGTGGTCGGCTGCGGCTTCGGCAACGTCGACAGGAAAAAGAGGCCGCCGAGGATCAGGACCAGAACGATGATCAAAACGACAAGTCTTGGCATGCGAGCGCTTTTGCCGAGGCGGACAGGCGCTGTATAGTCTCCCCGTGCAGGATTTAATCAGGCGCCTCGACCGGCCGGTCGTGCTGGTGGGGCTGATGGGAGTTGGCAAGTCGACGGTCGGACGCAGGCTCGCCAAAAGGTTGGGCCTTCCGTTCGTCGATAGCGATTCGGAAATCGCCGACGCGTCCGGCTTTTCCGCTGCCGAGGTCTTTGAGCGGTTCGGCGAGGCCGACTTTCGTGACGGCGAGCGCCGCCTCGTCGCTCGCCTGATCGAGGGCGAGGTCCGGGTCATCGCCACCGGCGGCGGCGCCTATGTCGACCCGCGTACCCGTGAGCTCCTCAACGACCGCGCGATCACCATCTGGCTCGATGCCCCGGTTGATGTGCTGACGGAGCGCACCTCGCGCCGCGACACCCGCGCCCAGCTTCGTAACGGCGATCCGAAGGCCACCCTGACGCGTCTCTCCGAGCAGCGGCGCCCGGCATATGAAGAGGCCCATATCCACATCAAAAGCGGCAATGGCGCGCACCGGGATGTGGTCGAAGCGATCGTCCAGTCGCTCGTCGAATATCTGAGCAGGCCCGCCAGCTAGGCCGGCTCGCTGCTTTCCGGCAGCGCTCGATCGGGAGAGAAGGACCGCTCGAGCCCCGCAGCGAGGTCGCCGGTCGCGCTTTGCCGCTCGAGCCGCTCGCAGTCGCGTTGCCGATACTCGCGCTCGACCCGGTCGATCTCGTCGGGATCGACTCCGCTTTTGCGGAGCGCGGCCCGGCCCATGAGAACGGCGCTCTCGAACAATTCGCGCTCGGCGAATGCCAGGTTCAGTCCGTCATATTCGATGAGGTCGAGCCGGTCGAAGACGCGCACCATGACGGCCGCTTGCGGGAAGGATTTCAGCACCGCGGCCAGCGCGTCGCGGGTCATCTCGCCGTCGCGATTGTCGTTGCAAAAGGCGATGATCTTGGCGGTGTCCGCACCGGCCGTGCGCAGCAGGTCGAGCCGGGTCCCGTCGCCGTAATAGACCTTGTAGCCGAACTCGCCGACGCGTTCGATCTGCTTCGGGCTCTTGTCGATGGTGGTGACGCCGATCCCCTTGGCGAACAGCATTTGGGCGACGGTCTGTCCGAACCGCCCGAAGCCGACGACGATGGCACTCGTTTCGGGCGACTTGTCGGGTCCATCGAGGCCTTCGGCGCTGCGTTCCTCGCGCGCCTCGAGCCAGTCCGTCAGGCGCATCAGGAACGGCGTCGCCGCCATCGAGAGGGTTACGACCGCGCTGAAGAGCGAGGCGGCCTCGGGCGCGATCAGCTGGGCGGTCGCAGCCTGAGCGAACAGAACGAAGCCGAATTCGCCGGCCTGGCTGAGGAGGAGGCCGAGCCGGGCGCTCCGCAGCCAGCTGTTCCCGAACATCCTCGCGAGCCCGCCGATCAGCATGGCTTTCGTGATGATCACCCCGGCAGCGATGCCGATCACGAACAATGGCCGCGCCGCGATCAGGCCGAGGTTCAAGAGCATCCCGACCGACAGGAAGAACAGGCCGAGCAGGATCGAGCGGAACGGTTCGACGTCGGCTTCGAGCTCGTGCCGGTAGGGCGATTCCGCGAGCATCACGCCGGCGACGAACGCGCCAAGCGGGACCGACAGGTGCAATATGTGCATCACCGCGGCTGAGCCGACGACGGTGAACAGCCCGGCGACCACGAATAGCTCACGCTCGCGCAGGCGGCCGACGAGACGGAACAGTGGATTGAGGAGCAATCGCCCGACGACGACGAGCGCCACCACGGCCAGCAAGGTGTACAGCGCCAGCCTCCAGCCGACTGGCGCATCGGGGTCGGGCGCAACCGGCGCCATGGCTGCGACGATCGTGATCAGCGGGACGATCGCCAAGTCCTGGAACAACAGGATCGAGAAAGCGCGCTCGCCCTGCGGCGTGTTGAGCTCATTGTCCGAGCGCAACATCGGCAGGACCTGCGCCGTCGACGACAAGGCCAGCGGAAGGCCGATGGCGATCGCCGCCTTGGCGGAGAAGCCGGCAAACAAATAGATAAGCGCGCTGATGGCGAGGCCGCACAGGACGACCTGTGCAAGGCCCAGGCCGAAGATGTCCTTGCGCAGCCGCCACAGCCTGCTCGGCTGAAGCTCGAGCCCGACGATGAACAGCAGCAAGGCGATGCCGATCTCGGTGACGCTCGTGAGCTTGGTCGGGTCGGGGATCAGCCGCAGTACCTGCGGACCGATCAAGGCTCCGGCGACGATGTAGCCGAGCGTGGCGCCGAGCTTCAGCTTCCGGAACAGAGTGACGAAGACCAAAGCCGCGCCGAGCATGATGGCGCCGCTTTCGAGGATTGCGGTGGTTGCCTCCGCAGCCTGGGCCGGGGTGGTCGTCATCGGGCGGACTCGATCGCGGCGACGAGCGCTCGGAACGGGAGGAGGATCGCGCCATGGCGCGACTTGCGTGAGCGAGCCGGCGCCAGAGCAGCCAGTCCCCAGCCCGGCTCGGCTTCGCTGCCATCGAGCCAAGCGCTGATGTCTGTAAGAGTGAGGGTGACCTCCTCGCGGGAGCGGCCGGCTGCGCTTTTTTCAAGGAGCGCGGCCGACGCCTGACCGAAGGCGCAGGCATGGACCTGTTGAGCGAGGTCGCGCACTCGGCCTTGATCGTCCAGCTTCACCGTCGTCGTAATCCGGCTGCCGCAAGTCGGCGAGCGAAGCTCCGCACGACCGTCTTCGTGCTCAAGCTCGCGCGGATCGCTCAGCGACGCCGCCAACCGCAGGATTTCGGTCGTGTAGAGCGGCGCATTCATTCGCGTCGCCAGGTGGTGCCGCCGGGACCGTCTTCCAGGACGATGCCGTCAGCCTTGAGTTCGTCGCGGATGCGGTCGGAAGTCGCGAAGTCGCGGTTCTTCTTGGCCTCGGCGCGTTCCGCGATCCGGGCTTCGATTGCCCCCTCGTCGGCCCCGCCCTTGAACCATTGGTCGGCAGAGCTCTGCAGGAGGCCGAGCAACGCCGCGCTGGCCTTGAGGGTGCCCGGATCGTCGAGCGATATGAGGCGGGTCAGGGCGAGCGGCGTGTTGAGATCGTCCGATAGCGCCTCGACCACGCCGGCATCCGGTTCCCCCGGAACGGCATCGCCTGCGGCCCGATAGAGCCGGTCGAGGTTGGTCTTGGCCTGCCCCACGACTTCCTCGGTCCACGCCAATGGCTGGCGATAATGCGCCGACAGCAAGGCGAGCCGCAGCGTCTCCCCGCGATGACCCTGGGCCAGCAGCCCGGCCGGCGTGACGATGTTGCCGAGGCTCTTCGACATCTTCTCCGAACCCATGTCCACGAAGCCGTTGTGCACCCAATAGCGCGCGAGCGGCGCTCCGGAATGCGCGCAGCGGCTCTGGGCGATCTCATTCTCGTGGTGCGGGAAAATGAGGTCGAGCCCACCGCCGTGGATGTCGATCGTCTCGCCGAGGTGGCGCTCGATCATCGCCGAGCATTCGACGTGCCAGCCCGGGCGGCCTTTGCCCCAGGGCGAATCCCAGCCGATCACATCCTCGGCGCTCGGCTTCCATAGGACGAAGTCGGCGGGGTCGCGCTTGTAGGGCGCGACCTCGACCCGGGCGCCGGCGACCATCGCTTCACGGTCGCGGCGGCTGAGCTCGCCGTAAGCGGGATCGCTCGGCACCGAGAACAGCACATGCCCCTCGGCCTCATAGGCATTTCCCGTCTCGATCAGTCGCGCAATCATCGCGACCATCGGCGCGATCTCGCGAGTGCAGTGCGGCGCGATGTCGGGCGGGTTGACGCCGAGCGCACCCATGTCGTCGAGATAAAATTGCTCGTAGCGCTCGGTGATGAGAGATGGGTCGACGCCTTCCGCCTTGGCCGAGGCGATGATCTTGTCGTCGACGTCGGTGATATTGCGCGCATAGACGAGGCTGTCGGCACCGAATTCATGCCGAATGAGCCGAGCGAGCGTATCGAACACCACCGCGGGCCGCGCATTGCCGATATGGGCGCGGCCGTAGACAGTGGGGCCGCACACATACATCGTGATCCGCTCCGGGTCGGCCGGGACGAACGTTCGTTTTTCGCGGGTCAGGGTGTCGTAAAGCGTGATCATTTCGAATGCTCGATATGCGGGTGCCGCCGCGCCTCGACCCAGTCGACGATCGCGCGGCCGCTGGCCATCAGCAACGGATAAGTGCTCGACTTGCGCATCCAGTCGGGGCGGTCGGCCCTGGGGCCGTAGACCATGTCGGTGGCAAGATTGGCGAGAAGGAAGAAGAGGGTGGCGGCGAGGAGGCCCTTCAGCATCCCGAACCCGCCGCCGAGCACCCGGTCGAACGGGCCGAGCATGGGCGAGCGGCGGGTGCGCCCGCCTAAATGACGCGCGACGAGCTTCACCAGGAGGAAGCTCGGCACGAACAGGAACGCGAAAGCGAGCACTGCCGCTGCGGGGGAACTGGTGTGGAAGCTGTTCTCGATCCCGCTCCACACCTGGCTGTGGAACAGCTTCAGCATGGCAATGGCGACGATCCAGGCGATGAGCGAGATGACTTCGTGAACGAAGCCGCGCACGAAGCCGACGGCGGCACCGCCGATCAGGAGCAGGAAGACGAAGACATCGAGCGCGGTCATCGAGGCCGCGCTAGCAAGCTCTTCCGGTCAAGGCGAGAGAGCAGCCGTCCCAATCAGCAGGACGACCGCCTTCAGGGCTTTTCAGCATTCAATGAAAGTCGCTTCGCGAACGAGCCGTCTCGTGACTGGATGCTAAGTGCTGCCCCCCGCTTGCCCCGCCGCGGCCTATCAGCCATTCACGTCTCATGTCAGGCGGGCTCGGCGCGGCGGATGCCTCGCTCCTCTTCATCATCGGCAGCGGCGACGATGCCGACCGGATCACGCAGACCGGCGCGAAGCTGATCGTCACCGGCACGTCCGACCTGTCCAAGCTGCTGCTGAACCGGGTCCCGCACCACCGGCTGAACGTAACTCGCAATTACTTCCGCCAGGGCCGCGGCGCGGACCTCACCGGTTACAAGATCCTCCTGAACCTGATCACGGAACCCGAGGGTAACGCCAAGGTGCTGGAGAATCTTAAGAAGCTGCTGCGCGGCGTTCCGGGACGGGTAATCAACCGACCCGAAGCCGTGCTCCGCACCACCCGCGACCAGGTCTCGCGAACGCTGAGCGGAATCCCCGGACTGGTCGCCCCGAAGGCGGTCCGCCTCGACGGTGGCAGGCGGGCGATCGCGGCCAAGGCCCTCGAACGGGCTGGAATGACGCCGCCGATCATCCTTCGGCAGACCGGAACGCACACGGGCAAGATCGTGGGCCTGTTCAACAATATCGGGGAGGCCGTGGCGGCGCTCGGTCCGGGTGAGCATATCGCGACCGAATTCGTCGATTTCGCGAGCGCGGACGGCCTCTATCGCAAGTATCGGGTCTATTTCATCGGCGATAAGCTGATCCTCCGCCACATGATCGTGTCCGACGTCTGGAACGTGCACGTGAAGGACCGGACCCGGTTCATGTCCGAGCATCGCGAGCTGGTCGCGGAAGAACGCGCCCTCTTTGAGAGTGACGAGCCCTTCAGCCCCGCGGTCAGAAAGGTCTTCGACGCCGTACGTGAACGCATGCCGCTCGACTTCTTCGGGATGGATTTCGCCTTTGCACAGGACGGCCAGCTCGTCCTGTTCGAGGCCAATGCAACGATGAACTTCTTCCCGCTCTGGCCGACGCAGGACCCGCAGTTCATCTATCTTACCAAGTGCCTCGATCCCGCGACCGATGCTTTCCGGGAGTTGCTCGAGCTGCCGCCGGAGGTCTCGCCGGCGGCGCGCGTCCAGCTCCAGTCGATCTGATGTTCGACACTTATTCCGAGATCTTCGCCGAGCGCGGCGCGGCCTATCACCGGGCGATGGCCGAGTGCCCGGCCGCTCGCGGAGCGGAATTTCGGGCTGTCCTGGAACCGCTCGCGGGCCGGTCGGGGGTGCTGTGCGACATGCCGTCCGGCGGAGGTTATCTCGCTTCTTACCTGCCCGTCGGCTGGCGCTATCTCGGCGTCGATCCGTCGCAAGATTTCGTTTCTGCCTGCCCTCTCGGGGTCGAGTGCGTGCAGGCCGGAATTACCGACGTGCCGCTCGCGGCCGGGACGGCCGATGCCGTCGTCAGCCTCGCCGCGCTCCATCACGAGCCCGACCTTGCGGCGGTATTCGGGGAAATGCGCCGGATTCTCCAAGCCGAGGGACGCGCCATCATTTGCGACGTCGCCGCCGGCTCGCCCGTCGCCGCCTTCCTCAACGGCTTCGTCGATGCGAACAATCCGATGGGTCACGACGGACATTTCCTCGACGAACGCACAGCCTTGCTGATTGAGCAGTCCGGGTTCGAAATTGCCAGTGACGGACTGGTCGACATGCCGTGGGACTTCGAGAACCTGGCCGAGGCCGGAGCTTTCTGCCGGCAGCTGTTCTGGATGCCCAAGCTCAGCGCCAACGAAGTCGCCGCCGCAATGGACCGCGAGATCGGGTTCGAGACTAATGATGACCGCCCGCGCCTGCGCTGGGCACTGCGCCGGATCGTCGCCGACGCGGTTTAGCTAACGCCCCAAAATCTGATCGACGAGGCCGCGCAGGTTGGTGAACTCGGCGACACGGAGCCCGTCTGCGCCCTTCACGCCTTTGGGCACCCAGCCGGCTTCGAACCCGAGCTTGGCCGCTTCCTTGAGGCGCAGGCCAGCATGAGCGACGGGACGGATCTCACCCGACAAGGCGATCTCGCCGAGCACCACCGCCTCCGATGGCACCGGCCGTTCCGACAGCGCCGAAACGAGAGCAGCCGCCACCGCCAGATCCGCCGCCGGGTCGCTCAGCCGATATCCGCCGGCGACGTTCAGATAGACCTCCGCGGTCGCGAAGCTGAGCCCGCACCGCGCTTCCAATACCGCGAGGATCATGGCCAGCCGGCCGCTGTCCCAGCCGACCGCCGCGCGCCGGGGGGTCGCGCCGCTCGCAAGCCGAACCACGAGCGCCTGAATCTCGATCAGCACCGGCCGCGATCCCTCGATCGCCGGGAAGACGCTGGTGCCGCTGACCGGCTCACCGCGATGGGTCAGGAACAAAGCAGATGGGTTGGGCACTTCGCTCAGCCCCGCGCCTTCCATCGCAAACACGCCGATTTCGTCGGTCCCGCCGAAGCGATTCTTCATCGCTCGGAGGATTCGGTATTGGTGACTGCGCTCGCCTTCGAAGCTCAGCACCGTATCGACCATATGTTCCAGCACTCGCGGGCCGGCGATCGTGCCGTCCTTGGTGACATGCCCGACGAGCACGACCGCGGTGCCATTCTCCTTGGCGAAGCGGACCAGCTCCTGCGCGCTTGCTCGGACCTGGCTCACCGTTCCCGGCGCGCCTTCGATGAGGTCCGAATGCATCGTCTGGATGGAATCAATGATGAGGAGTGCGGGCGCCTCGTTACCGAGGGTCGTCAGGATGTCGCGCACCGATGTCGCCGCCGCCAGCCGCACCGGCGCCCCGCCAAGGCCGAGCCGAACCGCGCGCAGCCGCACCTGTTCGGCCGATTCCTCGCCCGAGACATAGACGACCTTGCGGCCATCGCTCGCCAGCCGCGCCGCGACCTGGAGCAGCAAGGTCGACTTGCCGATGCCGGGATCGCCGCCGACCAGCATCGCCGAGCCGGCAACGATGCCGCCGCCGATCGCCCGGTCGAACTCGGCCAGCCCGCTCGGCAATCGTTCGGGCAGCGCCGCGGGGGTTTCGAGGCCAACCAGAGGGATGACCCGGCCGCCGCCTTGAAGGTTGTGCCTGGCTGCGAAGATGCTCGACACCTCGGCTGCTTCCTCGACGAGCGTGTTCCACTCGGCGCAGTCGCCACACTGGCCCTGCCAGCGGTGCGAGACCGACCCGCAGGCCTGGCAGACGTAACGCGCCTTGACCTTCGCCATGCTTATTCCTCCCCGTTCCGGAGAGGATCCTGCTCGATTCCCATGGCCTAAAGCCTACGCGAACAAATAGCGAACGTGAAGCGCTAAAAGACCGCTTCGGCCTTGCCGCCCATCATCTGCTGCCTGACCAGCGGGATCGGGGGCCCGCCAAAGCTCAGGAATTGGTCGTGGAAGTCTTTCCACGCCTTTTCACCGCCGCGGCTGGCCGACCAGTCGTCGCGGAGCTTGCGGATCATGAGCTTGCCCATCGTGTAGTTGAGGTAAGCGGGGTCGTAGGTTCCGCGGGCGGCCTGCTGCCGGGCGCTGCCTTCGTCCTGGTAACATTGGTTGCGGAACAAATCGAAGCTCTGCTGCTGGGTCATCGATCCGGTGTGCATGCCGATCGACGACAGATAGCGGCAGTCGCGCAGCAGGGCGTTTGACAGCTGGCCGATGAGGATTTCATCCGACCCTTCGCCAAGACCTTTCACCCGCATCATTTCCTCGGAATAATGCGCCCAGCCCTCGGCAAAAGCGTATCCGACGAACACCCGGCCGAACATGTTCTTCGACCGGTTGGCGTGGATGAAGTTTAAGAAGTGACCGGGCCACACTTCGTGGACCGAGGTGAACAGCAGGTCGGCCTTGCCCGAGACATAAGCGAGCTGCGCCGCTTTCGACCAGCTCGGATCCGGCGGCGAGATATAATAGATCGACGGCAGGTTCTTTTCGTACGGGCCGGGGATGTTGATGTAGGCGCCGTTCTGCCGGTTGTAGGGTGGCGATTCCTCGACCTTCGCTTCTTCCGGGCCCGGGATCGACACGATGTCATGGTCGATGATGAACTTCTTCAGCATCGGCAGCTGGCGCCTCGCTTCGGCGACCACGCCGTCTATGGGCTTGTCGGCGTTCATCTTTTCCATGCAGGCCGGGATGGTCGCTCCCACCGCATAGCGGCCGCAGGCTTCGGCCAGCAGCTTCTGATTGCTGGCGAGGTCGGCGCGGCCGATCCGCTCCAGCTCCTCGATAGGAGTCGTCACCATTTCGGTATCGGCGAGCATGCGCTGGTACTTTTCCTTGCCGAGCGCGAAGTTCGGCTTGGCTGAAGCGCGCTGCGTTTCGACCCAGGCGACGGTCTCCTTCATCGCCTTGACCGCATTGTCGCTCGCGGCTTTCAGCGCGGCCTGATCTTCGGGGCTGCCGACACCTTTCCAGGCCGCCGTCCCGTCACCCGGATAATATTGCGCGAAGCCGCCGAACGCCTTGTTCGCATAGTCGACGAAGCTCGTCGCCATCGGCGTCTTGATGTTGGCGCGCATCTGCCCGGCGGCGCGCGGCACGTTCTCTAGAAACTTGATGTACGACTTCAGGCGCTGTTCCTTCGGCGCATAAGGCACGGTGATGTAGACCGACGGGTCGAGCGCGCCGAGGTAGGAGGCCGGGTTGGTATGCGGCTGGTCGGCGCCTTCGGGGTCGATCCAGAACAGCTGCCCCTTGGCGACCGCGACCAGATAGTCGCGCTCATATTGCTGTTCCTTGCTGAGCTTGTCGCTCGAGAAGGCTTGCGCGTCGGCGATCGCCTTCTTCAGCCGGGCGACTTCGGCGTCGATTCCTGCTTGCGAGAGATCGGCGATCTGCCCGTCATATTCATGGCGTCCCTGACTGACGGCAAATCCCGGATTTGCCTTGAAGGTCGCCTCGATGAAATTGTTGACGAAGGCTGGCCAGTCGCCTGCCTCGGCGGCGGGGGCCGCGGCTCCGTTGTTGTTCGGAGCATTCGAAACCTTGCAGCCGCAAAGGGCCAGAGCGGCGGTCATTGCCGACGCCAGCAGAAAAGCTCGCATCCCTCTCTCCTCTCGTGGGGGGGCGGGGTAGGACCGGCCCGGAGCGACGGCAATAGCAGCTCGGCGAACCGACAGACGGACGGACGGTTGCCGCCCAGCGGACTGCCCGCTAGGCGCGCCCGAGTGAGTTTCCTTCCCGAACCGCTCAGAATCCCGGCATTCCGCTTCTACTGGCTCGCCCGGCTGACGACGACGATCGGGCAGATGGCGATGGTCATCGTCATCGGCTGGCAGGTCTACGACATCGCCCGCGAGACGATGGACCTGAAGGCGGCCGCGCTGCGGCTCGGGATCATCGGCATCGTCCAGTTCGTGCCGCTGTTCCTCCTTACCCTGGTCACGGGGTGGACCGCCGACCGGCTCGACCGCCGCTGGATCGCAAGGGGTGCGCTGGCGCTCGAGCTCGGCTGTGCCGTGGCGCTGGCGCTGTTCGCCTGGACGCATAGCACGACGTTGCTTGGGCTGTACGCGGTAGCGGCGCTGTTGGGCGTCGCCCGCGCCTTCGCCGGGCCGGCGCTACAGGCCCTCGCGCCCAACCTCGTCCCGCGGAAGATCCTGCCGCGCGCGATCGCCCTCTCCTCGATCTCCTGGCAGAGCGGCGCCATCGCCGGGCCCGCGGTCGGCGGCTATCTCTACGCTTTCGCGCCCTACGCGCCCTACGCAGCGAGCGCGGCCCTGTTCGCGATCGCCTTCGTTTGCCTGATGTGCATCGGCCCCGTGGCTCGTAGCGAGATCGACCGGAACCGGCATCCGTGGAAGCAGATGGTCGACGGCCTGCGCTACGTCCGCCACAATCGCCTGGTCCTCGGCGCGATCAGCCTCGACCTGTTCGCCGTGCTGCTCGGCGGGGCGACCGCGATGCTGCCGGTCTTCGCCCGCGACGTGCTCCACGCCGGGCCGGAGGGCCTCGGCCACTTGCGCGCTGCGCCGGCGGTTGGGGCAACGCTGACCGCCGCCTTCTTCTCGGTCCGACCGCTGAAGCACAATGTCGGAGTGAAGATGTTGGTAGCAGTCGGCGTGTTCGGGGCGGCGACAATTGTCTTCGGCTTCTCGCGCTTCATGCCGCTGTCATTGGCCTGCCTTGCGCTGCTCGGCGCGGCCGACATGTTCTCGGTTTACGTCCGCCAGTCGCTGATCCAGCTCTACACCCCGGACGAGATGCGCGGCCGGGTCGGGGCGGTCTCGTCGCTGTTCATTTCCGCCTCGAACGAGCTTGGCGAAGCCGAGTCCGGCTTCCTTGGCGCGCTCATCGGCCCGGTCACCGCCGTTATCGCCGGCGGGGTCGGGGCAGTTCTGGTAGTCGTACTGTGGAGTTGGTGGTTCCCTGAACTACGCCTTGCAAAAAGCTTCGACGCGCCCGATTTGGCGCGCACAGAAGCCCCCCTGGAGGAGAGCCTGGAATGAAGGCCGCGAATATCCTCGAAACGATCGGCAACACCCCACATATCCGGATCAACCGGCTGTTCGGCGACCAGGCCGAAGTTTGGATGAAGTCCGAACGCGCCAATCCAGGCGGCTCGATCAAGGACCGCATTGGCCTTGCCATGATCGAAGATGCCGAGCGCAGCGGAGCGCTGAAGCCCGGCGGAACGATCATCGAGCCAACATCGGGGAACACCGGCATCGGACTCGCGATGGTCGCCGCGGTCAAGGGCTACAAGCTCATTCTCGTCATGCCCGAGAGCATGAGCATCGAGCGCCGCCGGCTGATGCTGGCTTATGGCGCGACCTTCGATCTTACGCCCAAGGAAGGCGGCATGTCGGGCGCCATCGCTCGAGCCAAGGAACTCATCGAGCAGACTCCGGGCAGCTGGATGCCGCAGCAGTTCGACAATCCCGCCAACGTCGAGGTCCACCGCCAGACGACTGCGCAGGAGATCCTGCACGACTTCGGTGATCGGCCGCTCGATGCGATCATCACCGGCGTCGGCACGGGCGGCCACATCACGGCCTGCGCCGAAGTGCTGAAGCCCGTCTGGCCGAACCTCAAGGTCTTCGCGGTCGAACCGGCGCTGTCGCCGATCCTCAACGGCGGCAAGCCTGGCCCGCACCCGATCCAGGGCCTCGGCGCGAACTTCATTCCCAGCATCCTCAATACCGGAGCACTCGACGGCGTCATCGACGTCGACGCGAATGACGCCAAGGAAATGGCGCGCCGCGCCGCCCGCGAAGAGGGTTTGCTCATCGGCATCTCGTCCGGAGCGGCGCTCGCCGGGGTTGCGCAGAAGCTCCCCGAGCTTGGCGAGAGGCCGCGTATCCTGTGCTTCAATTACGACACCGGCGAACGCTATCTTTCGGTGCCCGATTTCCTTCCGGAATAATTGCCTAACGGCCCAGTAACCGCGTCTCTTGGCCGACCCGTTAATCGGTCCTTCGTTAACTTGCGCGCGTGGGCATCACCCGTGCGCGGCAATCGCGACGGGGCCGAACGTGGGGTCAAATGCGAAGGTCGCGGTATACCGGTGCAATCGAAACGGCCGAACCCGCCGACGAGCGGGCGTCGATCCGTGAAGCATTCTGGTTCGACCTCCACGCACCGGATAGCCCGGACGAAGTGTCCCTCGCCGACTGGCGCGTAGCCGGGCTCGACAATATCGCATTGCTGCTCGGCTTTACGCACTTGCTGGTCATTGCCGGCTACGTCTTCCTGTCCACGAAGATTCCGCTTTGCGCCTGCACCGACAACCCACTGATCCCGTCGCTCCTCGCGCTGGGTCTCGATGCCGTGGCCGCCTTCGCCTTGATCGAGCGGCACAAGTATAAATTTTCGGCCCACACGGTCGTCCGCGGCCTGTGCGGCTACCTCGCCCTTAGCGGATTGCTGTGGATGTGGTTCGGCCAGTCGGTGGCCGACGACCTGTTCCTCATCCAGATTGCCCCATCTCAGATCGTGCTCTGCGCGGGCATCGCCATTGGCGCGATCGTTTCGATTGGCTCGCCGCCCCTGGCCATCGTCAATGGCGCCGTATCATCGGTAGCCGCGATCGTTCTTGCCCGCTCGGCCATCGTTTCGATCGGCGTCGAAATCATGGGCCTGGTGCTGGTCGCCTACAGCATTGCCGGAACGAAGAAGATTCTCGTTACGGGCCGCATCCGGCTTCGGCTCGACGCGGTGGCGCGCAAGGCCCTGCGCTTCGTCGACGAGTTCGAGAACAGCGGTCGCGGCTGGTTCTGGGAGACCGACTCGCTCGGCACCCTGTCCTATGTTTCGCAGCAGCTCGCCGACGACTTCCAGTGCGAGCCGGAGGAGTTGCTTGGCCGCCAGTTCACAACCCTGCTGTCGGTCGAGACTCACGGCTCCGACGCGATGGAGGAAAGAAAGACGCTCGGTTTCCACCTGTCGGCGCGCTTCCCATTTTCCGACGTGGTCGTCCGTCCGGCGAGCGACCAGGATGTTCACTGGTCGTTGTCGGGTAATCCGCTGTTCGACGAGCGCGGCCGCTTCCTCGGCTTCCGCGGCATTGGTACCGACCTCACCGAGCAGCGCCGGTCGGAGCAGGAGATCTCCCGCCTCGCCCGCTTCGACTCACTGACCAGTCTGCCGAACCGGGCGATGATGCGGCAGACGCTCGACGAAGCCTTGCGCAACTCGACTCACCGCCAGCGCGGCTGCAGCATGTTCCTGATCGATCTCGATCGCTTCAAGAACGTCAACGATACTTTGGGCCACCCGATCGGTGATGCGCTGCTTCGCCAGGTGGCCGAGCGCCTGAAATCGGTCATGGGCAATCACGGCCAGGTCGGCCGTCTCGGCGGCGACGAATTCCAGGCGGTCCTTCCAGGAACGGTCGACATCGGCCTATTGGAATCGCTTGCACGGACGCTGATCGAACAGGTCTCGCGGCCCTATTCGATTGAAGGCCACAAGGTGACGATCGGCGCCTCGGTCGGAATCTCGATCGGCGACCCGGGCCGAAGCACGGCCGACGCCCTTGTTCGCAACGCCGACCTTGCACTTTATGCGGCGAAGGACGCCGGCCGCGGCAAGCATCGCTTCTACGAGCCGTCCATGCACAGCGAGGCTGCCGAGCGTCAGCTGCTCGAAAACGACCTGCGCCAGGCGATCGAGCGCGGCGAGCTGTCGATGAACTTCCAGCCGATCGTTCGCACGGCTGGCGAAGAGATCTCCGGCTTCGAGGCGCTGGTTCGCTGGAATCACCCGGTGCGAGGCTCGATCTCACCTGCGAAGTTCATCCCGCTGGCGGAGGAAGCCGGCCTGATCCCGCGGATTGGCGAATGGGTGCTTCGGACCTCGCTTGAGGAAGCGGCGACCTGGCCTGACCAGGTTCGCGTCGCGGTCAACCTTTCGCCGCTGCAGTTCAACGACCCGAACATCGTACAGATCGTCGCTAATCACCTGCGCGAAACCGGCGTTCGGGCAGACCGGCTCGAGCTCGAAATCACCGAGGGCGTGTTCCTCGCCGACAGCGAGTCGACCGACGAGACCTTCGCGCGCCTCAAAGACCTCGGCGTCCGCCTCGCCCTCGACGACTTCGGCACGGGATACAGCTCGCTCGGCTATTTGAAGAAGGCACCGTTCGACAAGATCAAGATCGACCAGAGTTTCGTGCGCGGCGCCGCCTCGACGACCAATCGGAACGCCGCAATCATCCGGGCGATCGTCACCCTCGCCGAGACGCTGGGCATGGATACCTGCGCCGAGGGTGTCGAGACCCACGACGACCTTCACCTGATCCGCGAGCTCGGCGTGAGCATGATCCAGGGATTCATCTTTGGAAAGCCGGCCGACGCGGAGACGGCCCGCGGCCTCGCGAACAGCGCGCGCGTCGAGGCCGAAGGATATAAATGCATCCGCGAGCCGAGGCACCGGCTCATGCGCCGCGCCATCACCTGCATCGACGACGAGACGGTCGAAGTGAAGCTGCGCAACATCAGCTCGATGGGGGCCCTCGTGGATTGCCCGCTTGCAGTCGCCCCCGGCACCCCGCTCACGATCGATATCGTCGGTGTCGGGCCCGTTCTCGGCGTCGTGCGCTGGGCGCAGTCGGGCAAGTTCGGACTTCGGTTCGACAATTCGTTCGATCTTGGCCGCCTGGCGCCGAAGAAGGAGCGGCGGACTGACCCGGCCATGCTTCGGCCGTGGTACGTCGATCGCCGCGCCAGCTGACCGACCAAAGAAAAAGCGCCGGGCGAACCCGGCGCTTTCCCTTGTCGGTTCAACCAGCCGTTAGCGGCGATTGATGTCGACGTCGCGGACGTAACCGCGGCTATCGACGTCGCACTTAAACGACAGGTCGGCGGCGTTATAATAGCGGCCGCTGCTCGCGATACCGCGAACCCGGGTGTAGCCGTAGTTCGGCGTAACTCGGGTGATGCCGAGGACTCGGCCGGTCGTTCCGTACGAGCCGACGAGGGCACCAAGGATGCCGCCAAGACCGTTACGCGTGTAAAGTCGGTTCTGAACCGCGGCGGTGCACTGGCTGGTGGCAACCGACGTGTTCATCGCCGAGTAGCCGTAGCCGTAGCCGTAGGAATTATACGGATTGGACTGGTACGAGTTGTACGAATAGGTCTGCGCATACGGGCTATACCCGTAATATTGAGCGGCAGACGGGGCCGCAGTCGCGAGCGCCGCCAAACCGGCACCTCCAATCAGGAGTTTCTTCATCATAAGCATGGCTTGTCTCCTCCTTTCGAGAAGCCTCGCCGTTAAAACGATCGAATAGCCATAGCGGGGCGACATTCATCGCCGGGAAGCGGCGGTTCGTCGCTCATTGCTGTATGCCAAATGAACGGTTCAACCGAGCGCAAGATAGGACGAAGGCCCGCCGGTTTGGACCTCCGGCGAGCCTTCAAACCCAGGGATTCTAGCGCGGCCCCTAACCGCAAACGACTCGCAAAGGGGTAAGCGAGCCGGTTGCGGCATGTTCCCACGACCGCGTTGGCCTGCTCAACGATCGTGGAGTGGCCTGTCCCGGCTCGGCACAGTTTTTAAGCGGCTGTCCTGCCGGCCACACCGGCCCCACGAAGTTCGAACGCACGCGGTAATTGGAGGAACTGTAGTAACCCAGGTGAATTGGAGCCCGCATGAGCGACGAGATCCAGGTGATCGCCCGTATGCGCAGCCGGGCCGACCAATGCCGCCGCCTTGCGGCAGCGCTGACCGACCAGCGCGCATGCGGCGCGCTCCTCCAAATGGCGGCGGAAGTTGAAGCCGATATCAAGCGCCTCGAGACGCTCCAGACCGAGGCGATCGTCCCGCCGCCGCCCACGGCCGAGTGATCGCTCCCTAGTGCGCCGGCTCAGGCTCGCGTGACGAAGCCGTTTCCTCGGTTCCGACCAGTTCCTCGAACAACGCCCGGTAGTGGATCATCGCCTGCCGCAGATCTTCGGTGCTCGCCTCGCCACGTTCGTGACGAACGGCAATCTCATGAGCGGTGCGATAATGGCTCACCACGCGCGGATGCTCGACCGAAATGTCGCCGGCGCGCTGATCGAAATCGCTGACCGGATAGCCGCGCGCCTTCATCACTTCGCCAAGGAGCGCGTCGGCAAACGCAACCGAGCGTGGCGGATCATCCACGAAGCGTGCCTGGACCTCGCTCCAGCGACTAAGGAAATCGTCGCGCTCGATCCGGTCGAGTGGGCGAATGTTGAGTTTCTCTACCCGTTTCTCGCGCTCGGCGAGTTGGGCCTCGGCTTTCGACGGGCTTCCGGTGTCTTCCACCGCACGCTCATATTCGGGCCCGAAATGCTCCTTGAGATGCTGGGAGCGGCGACGACGCGCCGCCAACATTGCGGCCACCGCGACGATTACAAGGATCGCGACAATCGCGATCGCCAGGGTCTGGTTCATTGCTCTCCTCCAAGAAAACTCGAGGGCTTCGGAGCAACAACGAACTTGAGTGCTGGTGAGGTTCAGCCGTTTGGCGCGCGTAAAGCGGGCTTTGGCGCAGAAGATTGGAAAGTGAGACCCGCCGGGAAACCCTGGAAGGGAGACGGGTCTCACTTGCGCATTAGGCTAATCCCGTCTTATCAGGGAGTTAGCCTAAGGTAAGGTGTCAAAAGGCTTCCGCCGGCTCCTTCATCAGCATGTCGGCGCCCGCCTCGATCTTCTTGCGCAGCGCATGCGTCATCGGCAGCTCACGGGCCGCGAAGAAGCGGGCCAGCGTCAGCTTCGACTCGTAGAAGCCGTTGGTCGAGTGACCCGCCGAGGCGGCCGCGATCTTCAGCCACATCCAGCCAAGACTGACGAGGCCCATGAGGTCCATGAAAGCGTAAGCGCCCGCCCCGGCATTGTCGGGATTGGCCATGCCGTTCTGCGCCAGCCACATGGTCGCGGCCTGGAGGTCGCCGAGCGCGGGCTCGAGCAGCGCGGCGACACCGGCCGGATCGCCGGCCGCCCTGGCGTCGGCAATGTCGCGGCCGACGATCTCGAAGAAGGCGCGGACCGCGCGTCCGCCGTCCTTTGGCAGCTTGCGGCCAACGAGGTCCATTGCCTGGATGCCGTTGGTACCCTCGTAGATCTGGGTGATTCGGGCATCGCGGACAAACTGCTCCATGCCGTGCTCGCGGATGTAGCCGTGGCCGCCAAACACCTGCTGCGCATTGACCGCGGCGTCGAAGCCCTTGTCGGTGAGGTAGCCCTTGATGACCGGGGTGAGCAGTCCAAGGAGGTCGTCCGCCTGCTGCCGCTCAGTCGCGTCGGGCGAACGGCGGAGGAGATCGACCTGGAGCGCGCCCCACAGAACGAGTGCTCGGCCCGCCTCGATGTAGGCGCGCGCTTCCATCAGCATTCGGCGGACGTCGGGATGGACGATGATCGGATCGGCCTTGGCGTCCGCCTCGCGCTCGTCGGGACGAAGCGCCCTGCCCTGCCGCCGGTCCTTCGCATAGGCTGCCGCATTCTGGTAGGCGACTTCGCCCTGCGCCAGGCCCTGGAGGCCGACGCCGAGGCGCGCGGCGTTCATCATGATGAACATCGCGGCGAGGCCCTTTTCCGGCTCGCCGACGAGCCAGCCCTTCGCTCCGTCATAATTCATGACGCAGGTCGCGTTGCCGTGGATGCCCATCTTCTTTTCGAGCGCCCCGCAGCTAAGCTTGTTGCGCTCGCCGAGCGACCCGTCGTCGTTCACCAGCACCTTCGGCACCACGAACAGCGAAATGCCTTTCACATTGTCCGGAGCGCCCGCGATCTTGGCGAGGACGAGGTGGATGATGTTCTCGGCAAGGTCGTGCTCGCCCGACGAGATGAAGATCTTGGTGCCCGTGATCGAATAGCTGCCGTCGGGATTTGGGTCCGCTCTGGTTTTAAGGAGACCAAGGTCGGTGCCGCAATGCGGTTCGGTCAGGTTCATGGTTCCGGTCCATTTGCCGGTGATCATGGTCGGGACATAGCGCTGCTTGAGTTCGTCCGACCCCTTGATCAGCAGAGATGCGATCGCGCCGCTGGTCAGGCCCTGGTACATTTCGAAGCTGTGGTTGGCCGAGAGGATATATTCGGTGACCGCGGTGCCGACGACCTGGGGCAGCCCTTGCCCGCCATATTCCTCCGGTCCGGTCAGAGTCGGCCAGCCCGCCTCGACGAACCGGTCGTAAGCTTCCTTGAAGCCCGGCGGAGTCGTGACCGAGCCGTCGTCGGCACGCTTGCAACCCACCTCGTCGCCGACCTTGTTCAGCGGCGCGAGCACCTCGGCCGAAAATTTGCCGGCCTCCTCGAGGATCGCCTCGATGAGGTCCGGGGTCGCGTTGGCGAAGCCTGGGAGGTTCGAATAGCGGCCGATGTCGAGCACGTCGTTCAGGATGAACAGGGTCTCGCGGACCGGCGCGGTGTAGGTGGGCATGTCTTGCTGACCTCCGTGTCAGCAGTTTCCTATTCCGCATCCCCAATGCCGACAAGCCGTGCATCGGCGGTTCATTTCGCGCCGGTAATGGAAGCTTTGAGGGGCGTCCGTACCCGCGCTACGAGGGAGCAGCGCGGGTGCTTAATGGAGACGCGACGAATGGCATCGATCAAAATCATTGCGGCGGGCGCGCTTGCGCTGGGCACCGCGGCATCATCTTCGGCTGCGCCAGGAAGCGACACGGCGGTGCTCGCCGGCGGCTGCTTCTGGGGCATGGAAGCGGTGTTCGAGCATGTGAAGGGGGTGACCGACGTCGTCTCCGGATATGCCGGCGGTTCGGCCGCAAATGCGCATTACGACGACGCTGATTCCGGGCATGCCGAGGCGGTGAAGATCACTTACGATCCCACTAAGGTCAGCTACGCCACCTTGCTGCAGGTCTATTTCGCGGTGGCTCACAATCCGACCGAAGTGAACCGGCAGGGTCCGGATGAAGGCCCGAGCTACCGGAGCGCGATCTTCCCGCAGAATGCGAGCCAGGAAGCGCAGGCGAAGAGTTTCATTGCCAAGCTAACCGCGAACCACGTGTTCAAACGGCCGATCGCGACGAAGATCGAGCATGGCGGCTTCTACCCGGCCGAGGAATATCATCAGGACTTCGCGCGCAAGAACCCGAACTATCCGTACATCGTCGTCAACGACCGTCCGAAGATCGTTGCGCTGAAACGGCAGTATCCCAACCTTTTCAGGGGCTAAGCCGCTAAGCGGTTAATCTTTCACGCTTTATTCAGGCCGGGGGCGACAAATGCGCGCCCTCGCCTTATATGACGATTCCGAGACGCCAGCTGGAGCCGGAGCATGCTGACGACCAATCCCTTCGACGATGACAAGCTGCGCGAGGAGTGCGGCATTTTCGGCATTTGGGGTGCCGACCACGCCTCGAGCTTTGTCGCGCTCGGCCTTCATGCGCTGCAGCATCGCGGCCAGGAAGCCGTCGGCATCACCAGCTTCGACGGCGGTCAATTCCACTCGCATCGGGCGATGGGCCACGTTGCCGGCAATTTCGACCGCGACGAGACCATGCGGAAGCTGGCAGGCCGGTCGGCGATCGGCCACGTCCGCTATTCGACGACGGGCGAGACCGCGCTCCGCAACGTGCAACCGCTTTTCGCAGAGCTGTCGGATGGCGGCTTCGCAGTCGCCCACAACGGCAACCTCTCCAACGCCCTGAAGCTTCGCCGAACGCTCAACCGCCGCGGATCGATCTTCCAGTCGACCAGCGACACCGAGGTCATAATCCATCTTGTCGCGACGTCGGACAAAGCAACGAAGCTCGACCAGCTGGTCGACGCGCTGAAGCAGGTCGAGGGCGCCTATTCACTCGTGGTCCTGACCGACGACGGCCTGATCGCCTGCCGCGACCCGCTCGGCATTCGCCCGCTCGTCATGGGTAAGCTCGGCGAAGCGACCATCTTCGCGTCCGAAACGGTGGCGCTCGACGTGATCGGCGCGACGTTCATCCGCGACGTCGAGCCGGGCGAGCTGGTCATCGTCAACGATGGCGGCATCCGCTCCTTCCGGCCGTTTGAGCAGGTCGAGCCGCGGCCGTGCATCTTCGAACATGTCTATTTCTCGCGGCCCGATTCGATCGCGGAGGGCGTCTCTGTTTACGAAGTGCGCAAGAACATCGGCGCCGAACTTTCGCGCGAGTCCCCGGTCGAAGCCGACTTCGTCGTACCCGTGCCGGACAGCGGAGTTCCGGCGGCGCTCGGCTTCAGCCAGGCGTCGGGCATTCCGTTCGAGCTTGGCATCATCCGCTCCCACTATGTGGGGCGGACGTTCATCCAGCCCAACCAGGCGGTCCGCCTGCAGGGCGTGAAGCTCAAGCACAATGCCAACTCGGCGTTGATCGACGGCAAGAACATCGTGCTGGTCGACGATTCGATCGTTCGCGGCACCACCTCGGTGAAGCTGGTGCAGATGATGCGCGATGCCGGCGCCCGCGAAGTGCACATGCGGATCGCCTCGCCGCCGACGCGTCACAGCTGCTTTTATGGCGTCGACACGCCGGAGCGCGCCAAGCTGCTAGCGGCGCAGATGAGCGTCGAGCAGATGCGCGACTATATCAACGCCGACAGCCTCGCCTTCATCTCGATCGAGGGCCTCTACCGGGCGCTCGGCCAGGAGCGCGACGGTCAGGCGCCGCAGCGCTGCGACGCCTGCTTTACCGGCGATTATCCAACCAGCCTTACCGACGTGTCGGAGAAGGACGGCGGAGCCAGCCTGTCTCTGGTGGCGAGCCGCTAGCCAGCACCCAGGAACTGACCATCAAGGCGCAGGAGACCACGGTTTCCTGCCAATGCATGGCGGTCAGTCCGCCCGCCGCGACGATGGGCACCCAGACGAGCAATGTGATGAGGGTGATGTTCGCGGCTGCGGCGAGGCTTGCCAGGCGCGCGGCCAGGCCGAGGACCATGGCAACACCGCAAACGGTGTAGATCGAACCCGTCGCGTAGGCCCACAAGATCGGAACGCCGAGCCAGGCGGGAACCAGCGGTGTGGTGAGCTCGAGATAGAAGAAGTGCGAGAGGCCGAACGCAATGAGCGCCAGGCCGTAAAGGACGTAAGCGATCCTCGTCCGGCTTCTCGTGTAGAGAACCCAAGCCGCGGCGATCAGGACGAGATTCTCGCCGATGCTTTGGTAGGAGCCCTCGACGAGCGGGGCTTTGACGACGAACGGCGCTTTGAACGCCAGCGCCCAGACAGCGAGGAAGACGAACAGGATGAGGGCCGCGACTGCTTGGGTCCGTTCCACCAGCAGGAAGATGCCGCTCGCCAGCGCGATGATGCTGGTCAGATATGCGAGCAACTCGCGGGTCGGCACCGTCTCGGGAACGGGCTGCCAGATCGGCGCGAAGGTGCCGCTGGCGAATCCGATTCCGCCGATGCCGATGAACGTCAGCGCGAAGGCAATATGAGACGCTTGCTTCCAGTTCATTGCGGGCCTCCCCGACCGGCATCCGCTCCCCCGTCCGCAATATGAACGAACTTTCGAGCAACCGCCGCCTTTTTGCGGGCGAAGCGTGATGTTAGGCATGCGCGCCATGACTGACACCAAACCCCTTTCCGGCCGGGTTGCGCTCGTAACCGGAGCGAGCCGCGGCATCGGCGCCGCGACCGCCGAGGCACTTGCCACCGCCGGCGCTCACGTGATTCTCGTCGCGCGCACTGCCAGCGCTCTCGAGGAAGTCGAAGAGCGCATCCACGCCGCCGGCGGAAGCGCGACGATCGCTCCGCTCGACCTCGCCCAAGGCGAGTCCATCGCCAAGCTCGGCACCGCCATCACCGAACGCTGGGACAAGCTCGACGTGCTGGTGCTCAATGCTGCGATGCTGGGCTCGCTGACCCCGGTGCAGGACATCGACCCCAAGGAATATTCGCGGATCCTGACGCTCAACTTGCTCGCCAATCAGGCATTGATCGCGGCCTTCGACCCGCTGCTGAAGAAGACCGAGCGCGCCGACGTGATCGGCGTCACCTCGTCAGTCGGCGCCGAGCCGCGCGCCTTCTGGGGCGCTTATGGCTCGTCCAAGGCTGCGCTCGAGGGACTGCTCGGCGCCTATGCCGACGAGACCGAATATCTCGGACGAGTGCACGTCCACATTGTCGACCCCGGAGCTACGCGGACTCGGATGCGGGCGAACGCGTTTCCCGGCGAGGAGCCCGAAATGGTCAAGCCGCCAGAGGTCGTGGCGAATGCGATCCTCGACCGGCTGACAACCGACGTTCCGACCGTCGAGAGGATCCGCGTCGATGCTTGAGGGCGTCACCTGCGGCTGATAATATTGGGAAAATCTCGCGACAGCCTAAAGGGGAGTTTGTGAGAAATCTGCTTTTCGTCGCGTCGACAACAGTCGCTGTAAGCTCGGCAGCGATCGCCCAGACACAGGCCACTTCACCGCCGCCAACTCTCGTCAAGGACCCCAATCGGATCATCTGCCAAAGGATCGAGGAAGTCGGCTCAAGGCTTGGCTCACGGCGCGTTTGTCTGACCGCTCAGCAGTGGGCCGACCAGCAGCGAAACCAGCGCGAGAATTTGGACGATACGATGCACCACCAGCGCCGCTGACGGCACATCCAAGCAAGGAGGTACCGATGTCTTTGATGGCCTTAGCTTTGTTGTCGGGCGTTACCACTCAAGCGGGAGCGATGAGCGTTGAGGTCAGCAACCTGCCGGGACTGTTCGAGGCGACCTGCCTTGACGGGCAAGCGAAGCTCTCCAAAGGCGAAGTCACCGCGATAAGCTTTGATCAACTGCCGCCATCGCTGAAAGGCAGCCTCGGCCGGCCCGCCTCTGCGAAAGTCTGGAAGCTCAATACGTCCGGTCGCGCTTATCTGTACGTTCTGGATTTCGCGGGCGGTGCCGGCAGCAGCCCCAAAGTCTGCGGCCTTGCCTCCGACACCATGGACCTGACCAGCGCCTCAAATGCTCTCGAGATGCGGGTTGCGGGAGGTATCGAGCCGAACCGGGCCCGAACGATGCAATGGGTGAATGCGAAAGACGGCTATGTTGCGACGGCAACGACCGCGGCGCAGTTCAACGTCCTTCAAATCAGCTGGCTGAGCGAAGCGGATCGTGCCGCGGCCCTGGTGCAGGCGGATCAGGTGCAGCATTAACAACTGAAAAGCGGGTCAGGCGCTGCGCCGGATCGGCTTCGTCGAGAAGCAGGCGAACGGGTGCGCCGATCCGGGCGTCGTTGACCGGTACGCGCGTTATGATCGCCGGATCGCAGATCTGGATGCGCGCGCCGCGCTTGCGGTCGTAATCGGTAACCGTTCCTTCGAACGTCTCGCCTACTCGCGCTTCGAGCTCGACCGCCTCGGCCAGCTCGAGGACCGCGGCATCGACCTGTCCGGCCTTCGACTCCGCCCGGTTCATGACTTCGGGGAGGCGTTCGAAAGCGGCCGTCACCCAATCCGGTACGGGCTTGCCATTCGCGACGGCGAGCGCTGCCTCGGTCACATAGCGGTCCGCCAAGCGGCGCAGCGGGGCCGTGGCGTGAACATAGGTCGCGCGCATCGCCGAATGCCACGGCTTTTCGCCGGCCTTGAAAGGAGCGTAGCTCGCATGTGCGCCGGTACGACGGATCGCGAGCATGAAGGCCGCCTGCTTCGGATCGTTGGGATCGAGCGAGCGCTGCCGATCCTCCAGGCTCAGGGATTTGGGCCACTCGATGCCGAATGCCTTCGCGCTATGGCGCAGCCGTCGTATCGACCATTCGTCAGGCTCGCCCATCACTCTAAAAAGGCCCGTCCCGTGCGCGTAGAGCGCGTCGGCCACCGCGAGATTATCGGCAAGCGACAGAGCGGCATTGTCCTGTTCCATCTCGCTCATCGGCCGGAATTCGAGTGTGAACGACCCGTCGGGCTGCTCGATGACCTGCTGCTGCGGCGGATCGACGCGCGATGCTCCGCGCGCCAGCTCGGCCGCGGCGATGCGGCGCGAAAGCTCGTCGAACCCCGCCGGCAGGTCGCTTGGCTGGACGGTGGCGTAGCCGAGCTTGGCGCGGCTGCGGATGATCGCCCGCTCGGCGCCATCGAGCTTCGGGTGACCGTCCGGATCAACTCGAATGGTGAACAGGACAGAGGGCTTGTCAGCGTCCGGCAGCAGGCTCGCCGCACCTTCGCTCAACGTCTTCGGGTAGAGGCTGATCTTGCCGTCGGGCAGGTAGATCGTCTCGCCCCTCGCCCATGCCGCGGTGTCGATTGCCCCACCTTGGGAAACGAACCAGGCAACGTCGGCGATGGCATAGCGAAGGATGATGTCGCCGCCCGAATGTTCGATTGCGAACGCCTGGTCGAGGTCGGTCGAGCTTAAGGGATCGAGGGTGACGAAAGGCAGGTTCGTCCGGTCGGCGTGATCGGTGATCGGCTTCGCGGCGGCCGCACTCGCTTCTCCTTCGGCGTCCGGTGGAAAGGCCGCCGGCAACTGGAACTGGGTTCGGATCGCGGCGAGCCCCTCGGCGAGAACCCGTGACCGGTCGACGATCGCCTTCAAGCTTTGACCATCGTTACCTGGGCGACGTCGATTGCGCCGCCGCGAAAGCCGCCTTCACAATACATGAGGTAGTAACGCCACAGCTGATGAAAGGGCTCGCCGAATTCGTCGAGCTCGCCGCGGGCCACGGCCTGGTCGTAGCGATCGCGCCAGCGCCTTAGCGTTTCCGCATAATCCAGGCGGAAGCCGTCGCGGTCCTGCCATGAGAGCCCGCGCTCAACCGCCAGCGACGCGAAGCGCGGCTCGTCGAGCAGCATCCCGCCGGGGAAGATGTAGGTCTGAATGAAGTCGGCATTGCGGGCGTAGTTCACGAAAATCTCGTGCCGCATCGCGATGAACTGGAGCGCGGCGCGACCGCCCGGCTTCAGGTTGCGGGCGATGCAATCGAGATAAACCGGCCACCAGCGCTGTCCGACTGCTTCGACCATCTCGACCGACGCAACCGCATCGAATTGCTCGGCAGTGTCGCGATAATCCTGCAGGCGGATTTCGATCCGATCAGAGAGGCCAGCCTCGGCAATCTTCTCTTCGGCCCACGCTTTTTGCTCCTTGGACAGGGTCAGGCCGACCACCAAAGCGCCGCGCCTCGCAGCTTCGATTGCGAGCGTTCCCCAGCCACAGCCGATCTCGAGCAGCCGATCGCCGGGCTCGAGATCGAGTCGATCGAGCAACGCATGAATCTTGGCGAGCTGCGCGTCTTCGAGGCTGACCTTCGGCGACGCCAGCCGCGCCGACGAATAGGTCATCGTCTCGTCGAGCCATGCCGAATAGAAATCGTTGCCGAGGTCGTAGTGCGCGGCGATGTTCCTGGCCGCCTTAGCGGGAGCATTGTCACGAAGGCGGTGTGCCAGCGAATTGATCCAACGGAACAATCCCTTGGCGCGCCCGACATTCCCGAGCGGAACCGCGTTCGCCGAGAACAGCTCGAACACCGCGACCGGATCCGGGCTCGACCATTCGCCGAGCGTCCACGCCTTGTACCAGCCGACCGAGCCCGAGGTGGCGAGGCGGACGAGTGCGAGCCAGCTGGCCAGGCGGACGAGAGCCCTCACCCCACGATTGCGAGCACCGAGTCGGCGCTTCGTCCCGTCGGGAAGCGTGAGATCGAGCCGCCCGCTGGCGAGCTTCCGGTCTATCTCGTCGAGCACCTTGGAAAATGCCGGAGCAGCAAGGCGGGCAAGCGCGCCGCCGCCGGTCGAGAAACCGCGGTCCGCGTGAACCAGATGGTCGCCGCGCGTACTCATAGCGCGGGAGTTATGAATTCGCCGGCTGATTGTCGAGGTTGACCGGACAGAGTTGAACGACGGACTCGCGGGCCAGGCGTGAGCGGCGCCCCTCGCCGTAACGCGCATCCCCGATGAAAACGTGCGCCGAGCAGCCCTCGCGGACGACGTCGGCCTGCGGCAGGATCGACCACTTCAGGAACTTCTGCAGGCGAGGATCTCGGGCAATCGCCTGCCTCACGACAGGATTATCCATGTTCGTGGGCCGGCATTCGCTCACCGGACCGAAACCGCCGAACGGAACGTAGTGAGCGCGCCGATAGCAACTGCCATCCCGCCACACGAGGTCGCGCTTCCAGAACTCGACCGGCGGTGGCGATGCAAAGATGGCTTCTGCCCGCCCGCATTCCGAACAGGTGCTCACATGCTCGTTGGCAGCTTGCGTGATGAGGGAATTGCCGCCGATATAGACCAGGACTGCGGCGATCGAGGCCTGTGCGGGCCATCGCCACGACCGGCCCTTATTCTCCCGCGATTTGGAAATGCCGATACCAAGCGCGAGCGCGAGCCACACCCAGACGTCGATGATGAACAGCGCGTCCGAATGGTACCAGCGGGTAGAAAAGGGTGAGAATAGCTGGACGGAGTAGGTCGTCAGCAGGTCCAGGAGCGGATGCGTGATCGCTCCCAAATATGACAAAGCGACGAGCCATCCAAAGCGCATCGCAAGGCCACTCTTAAACTCGGTACCCCTGCCGACCTGCCATTTGTCGAGCAGCAAGAGCAGTCCCGCCAGCACCGGCGGCATCACCAGCACCCCACCGACGAGGCCGTGAGTGAAGCCGCGGTGGATCGCCAGCGGATCCCATGGTGCATTGCCGAAAAAGACGTCGATGTCCGGCATGTTCGCCGCAAGGATCAGCGCGGCGAGGCCTTTGCGAGTCTTCGTCTTGAGACCGGCCTGGCCAAGCGCCCAGCCGGCCATCGAATGGGTTATATTGTCCAATCAGCGGCCGCGGGTCACTCGGGGCGCGGCTCCTTTTCGACCTGCCAGGTCTGGCCCTTGCTCACCAGCTTCTGGAGGTCCGGAGCCTTGCCCGATGCAGCGGCGGCGTTCTGCTCGGTCACTGCCGACTCAAAGGTTGGAGCCGGGTCCTCGTAGATGACGCCGAGGGCGACGGGAAAGCTCGCCGGCATTTCGATGAGCATCGCCGCGATGCCCTTGTTCCTGGGGTCGTGCGTGATGACTGACGGGTCGTCGCCCTCGACGACCTTGAGGCAGAGCTTCTCGACATCGAGCGCAAGGCCCTTGGCGCCGTTCGCGAAGAGCATCTTCTCGCCTGGCGTCAGCCATAACTGCTTGTCTGCGGCAATTTCCCGGCTGGTGAAGCTCGCGAAGACGTCGTCGTTGTAGACGACGCAATTCTGGTAGATCTCGACGAAGCTCGCGCCCCTGTGCGCGTGCGCGGCCTTGAGGACGTCGGGCAAATTCTTGTGGACGTCGATGCCGCGGGCGATGAACCGCCCGCCCGAGCCAAGCGCGAACATGCACGGAGTCACCGGCCGGTCGACCGACCCGAACGGAGTCGATGGCGAGCGCGTGCCGACGCGGCTGGTCGGCGAATATTGGCCCTTGGTCAGCCCGTAAATCTCATTGTTGAACAGCAGGATCTGGCAGTCGAGGTTACGGCGAAGCACGTGCATCGTGTGGTTGCCGCCAATCGACAGCGCGTCGCCGTCGCCGGTGATGATCCAGACATCGAGCTCCGGATTGGCGAGCTTGATGCCGGTCGCGAAGGCCGGTGCGCGGCCGTGGATCGTGTGGAAGCCATAGCTCGCCATGTAATAAGGAAAGCGGCTGGAGCAGCCGATGCCGCTGACGAACACCGTTTTCTCGCGCGCGACGCCGAGGTCGGGCATCGTCCGCTGCACGGCTTTGAGGACTGCATAGTCGCCACAACCGGGGCACCAGCGGACCTCCTGGTCGCTCGCCCAGTCCTTGGCGGTGGTGGTCGGAATCGGGGAGATTTCGTTCATTACCGTATGCTTCCAAACCAATAGACCAGGCCGATCACGATGATCAGCAGCATGATCAATGGGAAAACGTTGATCTGCTTCATGCGAATGTTCCCAATGTTCGCACTCACGCGGCCGTCTTGCCGGCCAACTGGGTGTCGATCGCGGCTTCGATTTCGGCGATGCGGAACGGGTGCCCGCTGACCTTGGTCAAAGACTTTGCATCGACGAGGAATTGGTCGCGTAGGACGGTCTTGAACTGACCGGTGTTCATCTCCGGCACGAGGATATGTTTGAAGCCCTTCAACAGGACAGCCATATTTTTGGGCATCGGCCAGATGTGGCGGACGTGGACGTGGGCAACGTCCTTGCCCTCGGCCAGAGCGCGTCGCACCGCCTGGTGGATCGGGCCGAAGGTCGAACCCCAGCCGACCACCGCCAGCTCAGCGCCCTCGCGGCCGAGACACACTTCCTGATCGGGAATCGAGTTGGCGACGCCCAGCACCTTATTGGCGCGGGTGTCGGTCATCTCCTGGTGGGCGGCGGGCGAATAATCGATGTTGCCGGTGCCGGGCTGCTTCTCGATGCCGCCGATACGGTGCTCGAGCCCCGGCGTGCCCGGCTTGATCCACGGCCGCGCGAGATCCTCGTTGCGAGCGAAGGGCTTCACCCCCTCGCCTTGCGCCGGCGCCGCATCGAAATAGCTGACCGGGAACGGCGCGAAGCCGCTCATGTCCGGCACTCGCCACGGCTCGGCGGCATTGGCGATGTAGCCGTCGGTCAGCAGTATGACCGGCGTCATGTAGCGGGTCGCGATACGGCACGCCTCGATCGCGCATTCAAACGCGTCGGCGGGCGAGCGCGCGGCGATGACCGGCAGCGGCGCGTCGGCATTACGGCCATATACCGCCTGATAGAGGTCGGACTGCTCGGTCTTGGTCGGAAGGCCGGTCGAGGGACCGCCGCGCTGCGAATTGACGATGACCAGCGGCAGCTCGGTCATGATCGCTAGCCCCATCGCCTCGGTCTTGAGCGCAATGCCCGGACCCGACGATGAGGTAATGCCGAGCTGGCCGGCATAACTCGCGCCAATCGCCGAGCAGATTGCGGCAATCTCATCCTCCGCCTGGAAGGTCGTGATGCCGAATTCCTTCAGCCGCGACAGGTGATGCAATAGCGCGGAGGCGGGCGTGATCGGATAGCCGCCGAAGAACATCTTCAATCCGGCAAGCTGGCACCCCGCGACAAGGCCGAGCGCCAGCGCTTCGGCGCCGGTGACGGTGCGGTAGAGACCGGGCTCGGCCGGAGCTGCGGCAAGATGATGCTGCTTGAACGGCGAGCCCATCTCGACCGTCTCGCCATAGGCGTGGCCAGCGTTCAGCGCGGCGATGTTGGCTTCAGCGAGCTCAGGCGCCTTGGCGAATTTGGCGTTGAGCCAGTCGACGATCGGCCGGCGGTCTCGGTCGAACATCCACAGCGCCAGGCCCAGCGTCCACATGTTCTTGCAGCGCAGCGCCTCCTTGTTGCCGAGGCCGAACGGCTTCACGGCATCGAGCGTCAGCTGCGAAATGTTGAAGTGGACGACCTGCCATCTGGCGAGGCTGCCATCCTCGAGGGGGCTCTGCTCATAGCCGGCCTTGGCGAGGTTGCGCGCCGTGAACTCGCCTTCGTCGGCGATGATCAGGCCGCCTTCACGCAGCTGATCGGCGTTCACTTTCAGCGCCGCCGGGTTCATCGCGATGAGGACGTCGGGCTGGTCGCCCGCGGTGTCGATCGCGGTCGAGCCGAAATTGATCTGGAAGGCGCTGACGCCGAAGGTCGTGCCCTGCGGAGCGCGGATTTCGGCCGGGAAATCGGGAAAGGTCGCGAGGTCGTTGCCCGCGAGCGCGGTCGAGAGCGTGAACTGCCCGCCGGTCAGCTGCATGCCGTCGCCGGAATCGCCAGCGAAGCGGACGACGACGGCTTCCTGCGGCGGACGAGCCGTAGCTTCCTTGTCGGTGAGGAGATGGGTGGCGGTGGCCACGAGAGACGAGTCCTTCAAATACGCGCGAGATTTGGACTGCCACTGTAGGACTTGGCGCTCTCTTTCGCCACCTTTTCGTCGCCGCGAAGCTCGCTAAACTGCAGTGGGGGGCTTTGGCGATGATCCTGCGCAGGCTGAGCGCTAACCTGAAGGCGCAGAACTGGACCGCGATCGCGATCGAGTTCGTCATCGTCGTCGCCGGCGTCTTCGTCGGCACCCAGGTTTCGAACTGGAACGACGAGCGGAAGCAAAAAGCCGAAACGATGCAGGTGCTGCGCGGCCTCAAGCCCGAGCTCAGCAACCTGGTCGCGAATTTCGCCACGTTGCGGGCCTATTATTCGGTGACGAAGGGGTATTCGCGGATCGCCTTCGCTGGCTGGCGCGGCGATCCGGGAGTGAGCGACCGCGACTTCGTGATCGCCGCCTATCAGGCGAGCCAGAACACCTTCACCGGTGTGGAAAACAACAGCTGGTCCGAGATTTTCGGGGCGGACCGTCTGCGCAATGTCAAAGACCAGCAGCTCCACGACGAGCTGTCGATCCTGATGACGACCGATTTCACGACCTTCGAGAAAGAGCTCTTCACGGCCTATCGGCAGGACGTCCGCAAGGTCATTCCCGAAGACGTTCAGGACGCCATCAGAGCGAAATGCGGTGACCAACGAGTGGGCCATCTAGGCTATGTCGCCCTTTTGCCTACGTGTCCGCTCGACCTGCCTGACGAGCGCTGGACGAGCGCGGCGAAGGCGCTGCGCGAACAGCCCGAACTGGTGGGGGAGATGCGCTGGCACTTCGCGGCGGTCGCCACCTACGTCGATAATATCTCCAGCCTGGAGTCTATTTCGAAGCACGTAATCGCGCGGATTGAGAAGGCCTGACGATGATCTTCAAACGGACGGTTGCGAAGCTGAGAGCGCAGGACTGGTTCGCGATTGCGGTCGAACTTGGCATCGTCATCCTCGGCGTGTTCATCGGTAACTGGGTCAACGACTGGAGCCAGCAGCGAGCCGCCGACCGAGAGACACGAGAGCTGCTGCGCGAGCTTCGGCCGGAGATGACGAGGCAGCGGCAATCGATGACCAGCATCACCAATTATTTCGAGACGACCAGTCACTATGCCGACATTGCCTTTGCCGGCTGGCGCCGCGATCCGCGCGTCAGCGACAACGACTTCGTCATCGCTGCTTACCAGGCGAGCCAGGTGTACGGGTTGAGCGCCAATGGCCAGACCTGGGCGTCGATCTTCGGTGGCGACCAGCTGCGCCGGATCAACGATCCCGCGATCCGAACACCACTGCAACGGCTGATGACCTACGATTACACCTTATTGTCCTACGATCGCATGGCGACGAAATATCGCGACAATGTGCGCCTCATTATTCCCAACGAAGTCCAGCGACAGATCCGCCGCGCCTGCGGTGATCGGCTGATCCAGGATGGCCGCGCGCTGGCCTTGCCCGCGACCTGCCCGATCACGATAGCAGACGCAGGCCCGGCGGCCGCCGCACTTCGTGCGCATCCCGAACTCATCGGGCAGCTCGCCCAGCACCAATCAGCGATTTCGACGCAGTTCGTAAATGTCGCCTTGGTAGAAACGCAGGTCGAGGCGCTCGACAAGGCCATCGCCAAGCTCGGCTGACGCCGGCGAGATCATCCGCTAACGCGCCGCAATGAGCCAAGATCGCTACCGCCGCGGAGTCGGCGTCATGCTCCTCAATCAGGCGGGCGAGGTGTTCGTCGGGGCGCGGATCGATAATACCGATGAAGCCTGGCAGATGCCGCAGGGCGGGATCGACGAGGGCGAAGAGCCATGGGCGACGGCCTTGCGCGAGCTCGAAGAGGAAACGGGCGTCGCGCCGCACCTCGTCGAGAAGATCAGCGAATGCCCCGAGCGGTTGAAATACGACCTGCCCGAGGAGATGCGATCACGCCTGTGGGGCGGCAAGTGGCAAGGTCAGGACCAGGACTGGTTTCTGGCGCGCTTCCTCGGCACCGACGCCGACGTGAACATCGCCACCACCCACCCCGAGTTCCGCGAGTGGAAGTGGATCGACCCGCAGCAGCTTCCCGACCTCATCGTGCCGTTCAAGCGCGAGCTCTACCGACAGCTGCTGAGGGAGTTTGCAGACTATCTGTGAGTGGCGGTGTAATAGCCGATGCCACCGCCGACGAGAGCGCCGAGGATGGGACCAATGAACGGCAACGGGATGGCGATGAGCGCGCCAATGCCGGCTGCGATCGCGGTGCGCTTGGCGACTGGGTTCTCGAACATAGCTGCGACTCCTGTCGTGCTGTATTATTGCACTAAAACAGTTGGGAGTCCAGTTTCGCGATTGCAAGGGTACGCCTAGAAGAATCGCGACGAGGGAGGGGCGCATGAAGTTCAGGCTACTTTGGACGGCGGCCGCAATCTCTGTCGCAACGAGCGCGCCAGCCGCACCTGTCCTTGCGCCACCCGCGCCGGTCGTTACCGAATTCCAGCGATATATTTCGGTGCCTTCGGGACGCGTCGCACTCACCCACGTTCGCGTGATCGACGGTACCGGCGCGGCCTCGGTCGAGGACCAGACGATCCTGATCGACGGCGCGAAGATTGCTGCTGTTCAGCCAGCGAGCACGCCGGTCCCCGCCGACTATCGGGCGATCGACGGAAGCGGGAGGACGGTCCTTCCGGGCTTGATCGGCATGCACAACCACCTCTTCTATCTGCAGCGGCCAAACCTCGACGCCGCGGGCCATTCGGAAAGCCCGATCATCATCCCGCAAATGACCTTCAGCGCGCCGCGGCTCTATCTCGCCAATGGCGTAACGACGATGCGCACGACAGGAAGCGTCGAGACCTACACCGACCTTGCCCTGAAGCGCGAAATCGACGCCGGGCGCTTGATCGGCCCGCATCTCGACGTGACCGGCCCTTATCTTGAGGGGCCCGGCGCCTTTTTCATTCAGAACCACCAGATCATTTCGCCCGAAGATGCGCGGCGAGAGGTCGCCTTCTGGGCCGACCAGGGCGTGAACAGCTTCAAGGCGTACATGAACATCACGCGCGCCGAACTTGGCGCGGCGATCAAGGAAGCGCACCGGCGCGGGCTCAAAGTCACCGGCCATCTCTGCTCGGTCACCTATCCCGAGGCGGTGGCGCTCGGCATCGACAACCTCGAGCATGGCTTCTTCGTCAACACCCAGCTCGACCCCGGCAAGCAGCCAGACAAATGCCCAGCCACCGTTGGCGACCCAACCATTACGGCCATGTCTCCGGGAAGCCCGCAAGCGACTGCGCTGATCAAGTTGCTGGTGGATCATCACGTCGCGATTACCTCCACCCTGCCGGTGTTCGAGCAAAGCGTGCCGCTTCATTCGCCCCTCCAACCGCGCCAGATGAATGTGCTGTCCGCCCAAGCGAAGGAATCCTATCTCTACCTCCGCAACCGCACCAACGGCCGGGCCGGGACTCCGGCGGGCGCTGCCGAGGCTTTGATGTACAAGAACGACCTTGGCCTCGAGCGCCAGTTCGTCGCAGCGGGTGGGCTGCTGATCGCGGGGCCCGACCCGACCGGCAACGGCGGTGTCATCCCCGGCTTCGGTGACCAGCGCGAAATTGAGCTCTTAGTCGAGGCGGGCTTCACGCCCTTGGAAGCGATCCGCATCGGGACGCTCAACGGTGCGACCTATCTTGGCCTTGCCGATCGCATCGGCTCGATCGCTCCGGGCAAGAATGCCGACCTGATCCTGGTCAATGGCAACCCGGCGGCGAACATCGCCGACATCGAAAAGGTCGAAACGGTGTTCAAGGACGGCGTCGGCTACGACACGGACAAGCTGCTCGACAGCGTCAAAGGCCGCTACGGGCAGTATTGACGGTCGGCAGCCGCGAAACGACCGCCGGTCGAAACAATATTGGCGGCGCTGCGCCTGGCGATATGGCCCTGCCCGTTCGTCACGCACGAAAGGGCAACCATGCGCTATCTCGCTCCTCTTCTCTTCCTCACCGCGCTCGCGAGCCCGCTCGCCGCCGCGCCCGTCTCCAAGGCCATTGTGAACGCAGTCGCGGACCCGGCGCGACCGGCCGAGGGAAGAGCCGTCGATCCCTTGCGCAAACCGGCCGAGACGCTCGCCTTCTCGGGCGTAAAGCCCGGCATGATTGTCGGCGAATTCTACCCCGGCGGCGGCTATTTCACGCGCATGATCGCCGGCGTGGTGGGACCCAAGGGCCACGTCTACGGCCTTGAAAACCAGGGCTGGAAAGGTGCGGTGAAGGCAAACCAGGAGCTGTTCACGGAATGCAAGAAGTGCACGAACGTCACCATGGATGCGCAGCCCTTTGGGACGGTCAGTTTCCCCCAGCCGCTCGACCTCGCCTGGGTCACACAGAACTATCACGACCTGAAGATCGCCGAGTATGGGACCGTCGACACGGTGGCGTTCGACAAGGCAGTCTACAAGGCCCTTAAGCCGGGCGGCATCTTCTTCATTCTCGACCATCAGGGGCCGGCTGGAATGACCGACGCCGACATCGCCAAGATGCACCGCATCAATCGCGACGTGGTGGTGAAGGAAGTGACCTCGGCCGGGTTCAAGCTGGTCGCGGAGGGCAAGTTCCTGCGCCGGCCTGGCGACGATCATAGTTTGTCGATCTTCGACAAGGCGATCCAGGGCCACACCGACCAATATGCGCTGAAGTTCGTGAAGCCGCGAAAGTAGCTAGGCGCGGACCCGCTTGAACACCGGCATCTTCACCGTGAAGACCTGGAGCACGTTACCCTCCTGATCGCGCGTTTCGTTGCGCATGGTGACGATCGCCATGTCCGGTTTCGAGCGCGACGGGCGGATGTCGGCGATCTCGCTGAACACCTGCAGCGCCATTCCCGGCCGCGTTGGCTTCGGCCAGGCGAGTTCGAGCTCCGCGCCCACGAGGCCTTCCGCCAGCGGAACGCTTTCGACCAGCATGCGCATGGTCAACGCCGCGGTGTGCCATCCGCTCGCTGCGAGGCCTTTGAACAGTGAGTTCTTCGCGGCCTCCTCGTCCAGATGGAAGGGCTGCGGGTCGTATTCGGCAGCGAAGGCCTTGATCTGATCCGCGTCGACGGCTCGCGGCTCGCTGACCCAGCGCTGCCCGACGTGAATGTCCTCGAGGTACAGCTGTTCGCCCATGAAGGTCCCCGACGCCGCGACAAGACGGCTGTCAAGATAGGCAGGTTGGATGGCAGCTGATCCGTTATGGCCGACAGCTTTAGTCCAACGGCCTTCGGTGCATTCCCGGTAATTCTCAGATATTGTAACGGGATTCCGTATTATACGGGATAAAGTTACGGAATTCCGTTGACACTTTCTATCCGATGAATTACGGAATTCCGTATATTTTATCACATACTAACGGAATTCCGTATGAATCTCTCAACATTTGCTTCGTTAGGTCGCCAGATTCGCCAAGAGCGCCTCAGGGCCGAAATGAGCCAGCGTGATTTAGCGTCCCGCGTTGGGCGCAATGCAGTACGCATCTCAGAATTTGAGCGCGACCTGCTACAGGACCGTTGGGGTCGTGACCGCCTAACTCTGCTCGCAGAGATCTGCGATGCGCTCGCACTCGATATAGTCTTGATCCCGCGCGCGCGCGCAGCGGAAATCGAATCCCTGGTGCGTGGCACTCAATCCTCGATCCCGCAGGGAGATGTCACCTCAGCGTTCGACGACCTCTTCGTCGATCTCGGTGCGGAGGGGGAAGAGCGCTGATGGCCAAAATCGCGGCGGTCCTGGGCGTCTTCATTCTCGATCCAGATCAGCGCCATGTGCGCGCAGGAACGCTGACCCGTGATGCCGACGGCGGCGTGTCGTTCGTTGTCAGCGAGGACTATTTGCGTGATCCTGGTCGGCCGATCCTAAGTCTCGGCTGGTTCGACACAAGGTCAGACGAGAACAGCCAAAAGCGGCTCGCTAACCGCCGCGACAAGATTGCGCTGCGAGGTGGACTACCTCCTTGGTTTGCCGGGCTGCTTCCCGAAGGCGCGTTGCGCGATCTGGTTCTGACGGAAATGGGTCCCGGCGACCATGATCAGTTCGATGTCATAACTCGCCTCGGAGGCGATCTGCCTGGCGCCGTCATCATTAGCCCGGAAACTGACGACCTTCAGTCAGCAGGGCCGCTTCGGCTCGAAAAGGTCCAAGGGCTGACCACCGCAGAGCCAAAGGGCATGGTCAAATTTTCGCTCGCGGGCGTCCAACTCAAGCTGACCGGCGACCTCAGTGGCGACCGACTGACGCTGCCGGGACAGGGCGCAAGCGGACGCTGCATCATCAAGCTTCCGGCAAAGCCCCATCCCGGATTACCTGAGGCGGAATTCGCGGCGATGCACCTCGCGCAGGCGATCGGCGTCGACACCGCCAATTGTCAGCTCGTTCCACGTGACAGCGTCAGCGACGTCCCGGCGGAGTTTCTAGCACACGGTGATAATGTCTTGGTGGTCGATCGGTTTGACCGGCCGGCCAGCGGTGCTCGCGTTCACATCGAAGATGCCGGACAGGTGCTGGGAGCGCTCGACGTTTTTAAATATACAATGGGCACGACCGACACCGTCATGAACATGGTGCGAAAATTCAGCACGGACCCTCGCGCCGATCTAGCAGAGGCATTCCGCCGCGTGACGGTCGACGTGTTGATCGGCAATGGAGACAATCACCTTAAGAACTGGTCCTTCCGATTCCCGAAGGCCGGCGAGATCCGTCTGTCGCCCGCTTATGACATCGTGCCGACCATCCTTTACCAACCAAGAGACGAGCTCGCCTTGCGCTTCGTCGGCACGCATCGGTTTGAATCAGTCAACCTACATCGCTTTGAACGACTTGCATCATTCCTCGGAATTGATCCCAAATGGGCTGTGAAGGAAGTACGGCGAACCACCGAAGCTGCTCTCGATCTGTGGCCAACTATGCTGCCCGATTTGCTCGAAGGCCGCCGTGCCGCTGCACTTGTCAAAAGATTGAACGAACTCCCGTTGGTCACTGAAATCCGCGCGCAGTGAGAGCCGCACTACGGCTTAGAAGCGATCGAAGGTAATCCACGACCAAATCCACGTAGATGTTAGTCTCCGTGACATGCCTGTGAAAATCAGTCACCACCGCTTGCCGACTAGGATAGGGCCATGGCCGAGACCGACGCGTTCAACCAGGATTTCCGCAAGTACGACCAGGTAGAGAAGACGCACACCTATCGCCTCGCCGAAAGCGCGGCCGACGAGTTCGACGCGGATTATGAAATTGCGACACTCGATTTCGCGCCCTTCCTGCACGGCGATGAGGCCGAGAAGCGCGCGTTCGCAAAGGCCTTCGTCGGCGCTCTGGAGGAGATTGGCTTCGCTGTCCTGACCAATCATGGTGTCGACCCGGCGCTCTACGATGACATGCACGACGGCGTAATCGAGTTGTTCGAGACGACGGCAATGGCGGACAAGATGCGATTTAGGGCGGAGCGCTTCGGGTCGGTCAACCAGGGCTATTTCCCGATCGAACAGACGAGCGACATTCACCCCGACCTGGTCGAAGGCTGGGTATGGTGCCGGCGCGCGTTCGACATTCCGCAAGAGCGAACGGAGGCGTTTCAACCTGAAGCCTTCTGGCCGCGCGCCGAGTACGAGCCGCGTTTCCGCAAGCTGGTCGAGGCGCACGAGCCGTTGTTCAAGCCGCTGGCGCAGGCGATGTTCATGGGCCTCGGCGCCGACCCGCATCTGTTCGACGAGAAGCTCACACAGACCAACTTCGGACTGAGGCTTAATTACTATCCGGCGATGACCGACGAGCAAGAGCAATCGGGCGCGGGCCGGCTACTCGGCCATGAGGACGTCGACCTCTTCACGATCCTCCCCGCCGCAAAGGTCGACGGACTTCAGGTGTGGAATCATCGCTCTGGAAAATGGGTACGGATGAAGGCGCCGCCGGGATCGATCATTATCAACACCGGCGATTACATGCAGCGCATCAGCAACGACCGGCTGCCGTCAACCACGCATCGCGTCGGCAAGCCGAGCGACAGGTCTGACCTCGACCAGCCGCGTGTGTCCTTTCCAATGGCGGTTTACGTCTGGGAGGACGAGGTGCTGGAAGTGCTGCCTGGCCTCGGCAAGCCGAAATATGAGCCGGTGCGGGCGATCGCGTTCCACACGCGCAGCACGTCGAAATTCTACGGCGACGAATACGCCGTAGAATAGCTATTTCCGGCGCGTCTTGGCGCTCGCTTTGGCGGACTCGTTGATTTCCTCGAGGCTGCGGCGACCGATTTCGAGCGCCATTTGCCACAGCGCGTTGCCGCGTTCGGCGCCCTTCTTGCTGAGCTTCTCGATTTCGTCCCCGGCATCCGCGGCGAGGCGCTGGGCCTTGCGCGAATCCTTGAGCGCGGAGGCCGTCGCGACAAGGGCCGCGGCGACGATGTCCGCCACCAACGGGTTCTTGCTCCACTCTTTGACCTTCTTGGTCGCAGCCTTGGCGGGCTTGGATTTAAGCAGCGCCGACATATCGCCCTTGTTCTTGCCCTTCTTGTCCTTCTTGCCGGACTTCTTTTCTTTCCTCTTGTCCTTGGCCACGCGCTGCTCCCTATGAAGTGACTCGGCTGAGCCGTCATATCTCTGTAACACACTTCTGTTTCAGATTGACGACATGAATAGTTGCGCTGGAACGCCCGCTTCTGCCATCGGCGAGGAAATCGAGGCCCCGATGGACGCCATCACCGAAAAGGCGAGCAAAGCCAAAGCCGAGCCGGTTGCGCCGGAGCCGCGCTATTTCAATCGCGAGCTAAGCTGGCTGGCGTTCAATCGGCGGGTGCTCGAGGAAGCATCGAACCTGAAGCACCCGTTGCTCGAGCGGGTCCGGTTCCTCTCGATCTCGGCCAACAACCTCGACGAATTCTTCATGGTCCGGGTCGCGGGCCTCAAGGCTCACCAGGCGCTGGGCGTCGAAGAACTGTCGGACGATGGTTTGACCGTTGCCCAGCAACTGATCGCGATCACTGCGGAAGCCGACCGGCTGGTCACCAGCCAACATGAGGTCTGGGCCGAGTTGCAGACCTTGCTCGATTTGTCCGCGATGCATGTCGTAGCTGGCGATGAGCCGCTCGATCCGGAGTCGGAGGCGTGGCTCGACCAACAGTTCCGCGAGCAGATCTTTCCGGTCCTGACCCCGCAGGCGATCGACCCCGCCCATCCCTTCCCGTTCATTCCGAACAAGGGACTGAGCCTCATCTTCGAGCTGAAGAAGGGAAAGACGAGCGTTCGTGAGCTGATCATGGCGCCCTCGACATTGCCGCGGTTCATTCGCCTGCCTGGCGAGAGCGGCCGCTACATCGCGCTTGAAGACCTGATCCGCCGCAAGACCGACTACCTTTTCCCCAAATATGAAGTGCTCCGTGGCGGCGCGTTCCGGATCATCCGCGACAGCGACATCGAAGTGGAAGAGGAAGCCGAAGACCTGGTCCGGTTCTTCCGGACGGCGATCAAGCGGCGGCGGCGCGGCAAGGTGGTACGCCTCGAGCTCGAGCCGGGGATGCCGGACAGCCTAATCGACGAGGTCCAGGACGGGCTGAGCGCGCATAACGCGATCACGTCGGAGACGCGCGGCTTCCTTGGCATGGCCGATCTGCTGCAGCTGGTGGACGAGGATCGGCCGGACCTGAAGTTCACGGCCTTCAACCCACGCTTCCCGGAGCGGATCCGCGAACACAGCGGGGACTGCTTTGCGGCGATCCGCGAGAAGGACATCCTCGTTCACCACCCCTACGAGAGTTTCGAAGTGGTGGTCGCCTTCATTCAACAGGCCGCGGCCGATCCCGATGTTATCGCAATCAAGCAGACGCTCTACCGCGCCGGCAAGCAGTCGGCGATCATCAAGGCACTGATCGACGCCGCCGAATCAGGCAAGTCGGTGACTGCGGTCATCGAGCTCAAGGCGCGGTTCGATGAAGAGCAGAACCTGGCCTGGGCCAACGCGCTCGAGCGCGCGGGGGTTCAGGTCGTTTACGGCTTCATCGAATGGAAGACGCACGCCAAGGTGTCGATGGTCATCAGGCGCGAGGAAAAGGGCTACCGCACCTACTGCCACTTCGGAACCGGCAATTATCACCCGGTGACGGCAAAGATTTACACCGACCTCAGCTACTTTACGGCCGACGCCAAGACCGGCCGCGATGCCGCGAAGATGTTCAATTACATCACCGGCTACCTCGAGCCGCGGAACCTCAAGCTGCTGGTGCTGTCACCTGCCAGTTTGCGGGCGACGTTGCTGAAACTGGTCGATGCCGAGATCGCCAACGCCAGGGCCGGGAAGCCGTCGGGAATCTGGGCGAAGATGAACGCGCTGGTCGACACATTCATCATTGACAAGCTCTACGAAGCGAGCGCTGCCGGAGTGCCGATCGACCTCGTCGTGCGCGGCATCTGCTGCCTGCGCCCGGGCGTGCCCGGACTGTCCGAGAACATCTACGTGAAGTCGATCGTCGGCCGTTTCCTCGAACATGCGCGGCTTTGGGCTTTCGGCAACGGCCACGAGCTGCCGCACGCCGAGTCAAAGGTCTTCATCAGCTCGGCTGACTGGATGCCGCGCAACTTCGACCGGCGGATCGAATATATGTTGCCGATCGAGAACAAGACCGTGCACGCACAGCTCCTCGACCAGGTGATGGTCGCCAACCTCATCGACAACGAGCAGAGCTGGCGGCTGAACTCCGACGGCACGTCGACCCGCGTCGAGCCGAAGGATGGGCACGAGTTCAACCTGCACGGCTATTTCATGTCGAACCCGAGCTTGTCGGGACGCGGCCAAGCGCTCAAGAAGGGCCGCAAGGTACCCAAATTGCGCTTTCATCGGGGGCGATAGGACTGAAGACTGCCGACCCCGTCGCGATCATCGACATCGGGTCGAACTCGGTGCGACTGGTGGTTTACGCAGGTCCGCCGCGCATCCCGACGCCGATCTTCAATGAAAAGGTGCTGGCTGGCCTTGGCGTCGGGCTCGATGAGACGGGGCGATTAGATTCATTCGCACGTGAGGTCGCGCTTGCTGCGCTGAGGCGGTTCAAGCTCCTCATCGGACATATGAAGGTGCGCCAGACACATGTCGTCGCAACTGCCGCAATCCGCGATGCCGAGGACGGCGCTGAGTTCGTCGAGGAGCTGAACGAGATCGGCTTCGAGTGCGAGGTACTTACCGCCGAGGAGGAAGCTTACCTCGCGGGCGAGGGCGTGCTGTCGGGCATTCCCGAAGCGGAAGGGATTGTCGGCGACCTTGGCGGCGGCAGCCTCGAGCTGGTGCACGTCGGTTCGGGGAAAAGCTCGGACGGGATTTCGCTGCCGCTCGGCGTCCTTCGCCTCGATCCATCAAACAACGGCGAACGTCGGGCGCGCCGGACATTGAAGTCGGCGATCAGGGACGCAGGACTGCGCGAGATCAGCAGGGGCCATCCCTTCTACATGGTTGGCGGATCCTGGCGCGCGCTGGCGCGAATTGACATGTTCGCGACCAACTTCCCGCTTCCGATTACCCACCAATACCGGATGAAGCCGGGCCGGGCGCACGAGCTGAGGAAGTTATTGCGGGCGCTCGACCCCCGGCTGGCGAGCGCCGCCGCTCCGCCGCGCCTCGCGACCTCGCCGCAATCGGCGATGCTGCTCGATCTTCTCGTCGAGGAACTGAGCCCGTCGCAACTCGTGGTATCGACCTACGGCATCCGCGAGGGTCTCCTCTATTCCAAACTGAAGGCGAGCGTCCGACGGGTGGACCCGCTCATCGAGGAAGCACGCGACGCGGCCGGAAGCGAGCATCGGTTCGGCCAGCATGGCGACCTGCTGGAGCAATGGATTGCGCCGGTATTCGAGGACAAGACCGAGATGCGGCGGCTGCGCCTGGCCGCCTGCCTGCTCGCCGACGTCGCCTGGCAGGCAAACCCCGGATTTCGCGCCGGCCGGGGCATCGAGATGGCGCTTCACGGTAACTGGGTCGCGGTGAACCCGGCCGGCCGGGTGATCATGGCGCAGGCGTTGTCGTCGAATTTCGGACGCGACAGTCTTCCGGACGCACGGCTCGGCCAGCTGTGCAAGGATGGGCAGCTGAAGCGAGCGCATTGCTGGGGCCTCGCGATGCGGCTCGGCCAACGGCTCTCCGGCGGGGTGGCGTCGGTGCTCAGGAAGACGAAGCTTACAGCGAACGACGGGAAGCTCACCTTGCTCGTCAAGAAGGGCGAAGAGGGGCTGATCGGCGACGCCGTCGAGCGGCGGTTGGGACGGCTCGCCGAGGCCATCGGCTGCGAACCCCGGATCGGCAGCCAGTAGGCGGGGTGGCAACGGCGCTGCGGCCTCGCTAGGAGCGGGCAATGGGGGAATTGTCGTCCACGGAACATGACGCCGTCGAACGCGCGTCGGCTGAACCGATGCTTGAGAAGGTACTGGCATGGGCGGCGGTCAACAGTGGCTCGCGCAACCTCGCTGGCCTCGGCAACATCGCAAATCTGCTCGCAGATGCATTTTCGGCCCTCCCGGGCGACGTCCGGTTCGAGGACCCTGCGCCGGTCGAGGCTGTCGATCCGTCGGGCCACAGCGCGATCCTCGAGCATGGCAAGCATTTGCATCTGGCGGTTCGGCCGGAGGCGCCGGTGCAGCTGCTCTTCACCGGGCACATGGACACAGTGTTCGCGGTCGACCACGAATTCCAGAACACGCGCTGGCTCGAGGACGGCGTGCTGAACGGCCCCGGCGTGGCGGATATGAAGGGCGGCATCAGCGTGATGCTCGCCGCGCTGAAGGCGATCGAGCAGTGTCCGTCGGCGAGCCAGATCGGCTACGAAGTCGTAATCAACAGCGACGAGGAAGTCGGCTCCTTGTCCTCCTCCGACCTGCTGAGGCGCGCCGCTCAAGGCAAGCGCGCGGCACTGACTTATGAGCCTGCGGCACTGCCTGACGGTACCCTCGCGGGCGCCCGACCGGGCAGCGGCAATTTTGCAATCGTCGTGCACGGCCGGTCCGCGCACGCGGGCCGCAATCCTGAAGACGGACGCAACGCTTTGCTCGCCGCTGCCGACCTCGCGCTTCACCTCGCCGCCGGCAAATATCCAGGCCTCAGCGTCAATCCATCGCGGATCGACGGCGGAAGCCCGAGCAATGTGGTGCCCGACCTCGCCATCCTGCGCGTCAACATGCGCCCGCGCGCTCCGGAGGACGAAGAGCGCGGCCGCGATCTCATTGACACCGCGGTCACCGCGGTCGCCGCCGAGCACGACGTTCGGATCGAGGTGCAAGGTGGGTTCGGGCGCCCACCCAAGCCGCTCACTCCCGAAGCCGAGCAACTCTTCAATCTCGTCAAACGAGCCGGCGCCGACCTTGGCCAGACCATCGGCTGGCAGCCGTCAGGCGGCGTGTGCGACGGCAACAACATCGCCGCCTGCGGGGTACCCGTCGTCGACACGATGGGCGTCCGCGGCGGCAAGATTCACAGCATGGAGGAATTTCTGATCGTCGACAGTTTGAACGAGCGCGCCGCTTTGTCTGCGCTCACCATTTTGCGCCTGGCCGACCAATGAGCTTCCGAATTCGGGCCGCGCGCCGGAACGATCTGCGTGCCTTTTATAATCTTTCGAAGCTGACGGGCGGCGGGTTCACCAACCTGCCGGCAGAGAAATCGACGCTCGAAGCCAAGCTGGAAATGAGTGCTAAAGGGTTCGAGCGTCCCGGCGATACACCCGGTGACGATCTTTACGTGTTCATGCTCGAGAACGTCGAGACGAAACAGATCCGCGGCACGTGCCAGGTATTCGGTGCGGTCGGCACGACGCACAATTTCTACAGCTATCTGATCTCGACGCTGACCCAGAAGAGCGCCGAGCTCGGAATGACCTTCCGCAACCAGCTGCTGAACCTAACGACCGACCTCGAAGGTGCGAGCGAGGTCGGCGGGCTGTTCCTGCACCCGCATGAACGCGCCGGCGGGTTGGGGATGTTGCTGGCGCGGTCACGGTACCTGTTCATCAGGTCGCACCGCGAACGCTTTGGTGACACGGTGCTCGCCGAACTTCGCGGGGTGATGGATGAAGGTGGCCACTCGCCGTTCTGGGATGCGATCGGCGGACGCTTCTTCGACATGACATTCCCGCAGGCGGATGAGTTCAACGCGATCCACGGGACGCAATTCATCGCCGACCTGTTCCCCAAGAGCCCGATCTACGTGTCGATGCTCCCCGAAAGCGCGCGGGCCGTGATGGGCCAGCCGCATCCAACCGGGAAAGCGGCGCTGAAGATGCTCGAGAACGAAGGATTCGTCTGGGACAGCTATGTCGACATCTTCGACGGCGGCCCGACCGTGACTGCTCGGACCGACTCAATTCGAACGATCCGCGACGCCAGCAACCTCAAGGTGAGCGATCGCGAGCCCGCGAACGGCAAGTCCATGATCCTCGCTCACGGCAAGTTGCAGGACTTCGTCGCCTGCTACGGGGTCGCCGAGATCGACGGCGACGAGATCACGATCGATGCCCAGGCCCGCCGGCTGTTGGGCGCAAAGGCCGGCGATGAGATCATCGCGGTTGGACGCTGATGCCGCTCGTCGAGATCAACTTCGACGGGATCATCGGGCCAAGCCATAATTATGCGGGCCTGAGCCTTGGCAACCTCGCCTCGCAGCGGAACGCCGGCGACGTGTCGCAGCCGCGGGCGGCAGCGCTGCAGGGCCTCGACAAGATGCGCGCGAACCTGGCGCTGGGGCTGACGCAGGGTGTGTTCGTTCCTCACCCGCGACCCAACCGGACCTGGCTCGCCGAGCTTGGAACGGGCTTCGAGGATGCGGAGCAGGCATTGGCGGCCAATGCCTTGTCAGCGTCGGCCATGTGGGCGGCCAACGCGGCGACAGTCTCGCCAGCGCCGGACACGGCGGATGGCAAATGCCACCTGACGGTGGCCAACCTTAGGACCATGCCGCACCGCAGCCACGAATGGCCGGCGACATTGGCACAGCTTCAGCTCGCATTCGGGTCGGACTCGTTCGCTCTTCACGATCCGGTGCCGCCGGCGTTCGGCGACGAAGGCGCGGCGAATCACATGCGTCTGGCACGAAGGCATGGCGAACCTGGAGTGGAAGTGTTCGTTTACGGTGTCACCGGCGGCCCCTTCCCCGCCCGCCAGCACATCGAGGCGTCGAAGGCCATCGCCCGCGTGCATCGGCTCGATCCCGAGCGCACGATCTTTGCACTGCAATCCGAGGACGCGATCGCGGCCGGCGCGTTCCACAACGACGTCGTCGCCGTTGCCAACGAGCGCGTCCTGTTCGCTCATGAAAAAGCGTTCGCGGACAGAAACGCACTCGTCGCGCAGCTTGAGCAGAAAGTGCCCGGCTTCGAATATGTAGAGGTCAGCGAGACCGACGTGCCGCTCGCCGACGCCGTGCGGTCGTACCTCTTCAACGCCCAGCTGGTGACGTTGCCCGGCAGCGAGATGATTCTGATCGCCCCGACCGAATGCCGGGAAACGGCTTCAGTGTGGTCATGGATCGAGCGGCACATCGCCGGCAACGGGCCCATCCGCCGGGTGGAGATCGTCGATGTCCGCCAGTCGATGGCCAATGGCGGCGGACCGGCGTGCCTTCGTCTTCGAAGCGTTGCCGATCCCGCGACTGTCGATCCGCGATTCCTGGTCGACGACTCGAAGCTCGATCGACTAGCCGAGGTCGTTCGCCAGCATTGGCCGGTCGAGATCGCCAATGCCGACCTTCAGTCTTTGCCGCTGATCCGTGACATTGAGGCCGCCCGCGCGGCGCTTCTCGAAGCGCTGGACCTCAGCCAGCTCATCTAAAATCCCGAAACGGGACGTTCCGCCACTCCCTAACGCAACCTTTACCTTGTCTCTTAGGTGGGAAATGGCTCAGAACTGCGGCTCACACGTTCGCTGCTTAACCTTTGCAGGGGATGAGAATGTTGCGGAAGTTGGGCCGCCTGTTTGTCATCAAGACGCGCTTCGAGGCGTGGCTCGTCACCTATGCCATCGCGCTCGGCGCGGTTGAGCGTGGCCGCCATTATCTGGAGACTTATCCGGGATATGGCGGATGGCTGCTCGCGCTTGCCTGCACGGGCGTCGTATTCCTGGCCGGCGCCAAGCTCCTCGATTCGGTTAAGCGGCCTGAACCGGCGCTAGCCGCGGGCCCCTATCGGGCGCCGGTCCGCCGTCATTCGGTTATTGATCGTAGTCGACCCAGGCACCAGCAGCCGCGTCGCGCTTCAGCGTCACGCTTTTCGCGCCGCACAGATTGACCCCGGCCCAGGTCACGGGCGTCCCGCCGACGCTCGCCTTGATGTCGAACGCGCAATCCGGATCGCTGAACTGAACCGCACCGCCGGCGCCTTGCGTCAGCGGCTTCCAGTCATTCGTGCCCGACCGACGGATCGACAGGCCAGACAGGCCGCCGTTCGTGCCGTTCACGAGCGTGAAGTTGGATGCACCGGCAAGCGCGGGTGACGACGTGGCCGCCAGCAGAACGGCAAGGCAGACGAGACTCTTCATGTCGACGAGCATACACTCGCCAACGCCTTGCCGATACTGGGAATTTAACGGTTTAAGCGGCGAGCTCGGCGTAGCTCGGGCGCGATCCGCTCCAGAACACCGGAGCCGGCGCGGGGCCCCGAGTGAACGCTTCCGTCAGCGGCAGAGCCGTCGAGCAGAACGCGCACTCGGCCGAGACTCGGCCGATATGCCAATGGGTCCGGCCGCAGCCGGGGCAGTGGTTGATCTCGCCTTCGCGGTAGACCGCGTGATAGCCGCGCGCGTTCGGGTTGAACGGGGTGCGGTGGGACTCGATCGAACTAAGCATGGTCGTTTCCTTCGAAACCTTTGCCACTGTAACGAGCGGTGAGTCGTTCAGTTTCATAGATAATCTGCTTTTGGCTGACGGCTGTCACGCAAGAGACACAAAGCTGTGCCGCCGCGGGACAGCTGTGACCGGTCCTGTGGATAGTAACCATTCGTTAGCCAGTTGGGGGTCAAGGTGCCTTTGGCGGCAGCCCTTTAGGGGCTGTGGACTGGGGGACTTGCGTCATGGAGTCGAACTCGCGTTATTATGCCCGACGGGCCGTTGAAGAGCGGATGAAAGCGCAGCGCGCCATTACCGAGCAGGCCCGGGCCTGGCATGCCAAGCTTGCTCACGATTTCGCCGAACGCGCCACCGCATGCGCGGCGGAAATCACCGCAACGGCAATCAGCGCTTAAACCGAGCCGATCCAATGCGAGGCCGTTGAGCGGCTTCGCCAACCCGCCTAGCTTTGCCGTATGGCAGCTGTACCGGAAATCAGAACGAGCGGACGTATCGCCCTTCCCGCTTTGGCGCGGGAATTGCGCTTCACCTTGCCATTCCGGCTTATTTTCTCTGGCTCCAAGGCGCGCTCCTCCCGCCGCTGACCGGGTCGAGTCGCGATGAGGTGGCGACCGCGATCGGCCGGACGAGCCTGCAGTTCCCGATCATCTACATCGTTGCCGTGGTCGCCATGACCCTAGCCACCCGAGCGCTTGAGCCGACGCTGCGACAGGCGAGGGAGCGGCACGAGGCCCGTGACCCACGCACCGGTGCGCAGCAGTCGAAACAGAGCGTGGGAGCCGCGCTCCGAGCGGCGACATCGCTCGGCAACGGCCGCCCGCTACTGCTCGCAAACCAGCAGCTCGAAGCAGCGCCGTGTCGGACGACGCCGACCCGCCCAAGATCGCCGCGGAGTAAGCGCTCCTACTTCTTGTGCGCGAGATTGGCCGCGATCGCCTCGCCGATCAGCGCCTTGAAGGCCGTTGGTTCAACCTCCTCGCCTTCACGGATGTCGATTGCCCGGCGCGTGCCGCCTCCGAAGCCGGCGTTGAAGAGCTTCTTCGGGTCTTCGAGCGCGGCGCCGCGGGCGAAGGTCAGCTTCACCTTTTCACGGTAGACTTCACCCGTGCAGATGAGGCCGGCATGCGACCAGGTCGGGACGCCCGAAGGGTTGGACGGCTTGCGCCACTGAATCTGCTCAATGACATCGGGATCCGCCTCGAGGATCAGTCGCCGCATTCGGGCGAGCGCAGCCCCGCGCCAGTCGCCGAGGCCGGCGAACTTGGCGTCGATCTCCTGGGCCGCGGTCATGCTTGCGCTCGCGTCGCCCGCCGCACGTACGGCAGGAAGAACATGTACAGCCCGCTGAACATCAGCAGGAAGAGCGGCGGGAGCGGCAGGTAGAAGATCCACTGCGGCGGCGTTCCGATCAGCGACAGGAAGTCGGCGATCACCGTCAGCGTGAAGGCGATTGCCAGCCAGCGGTGCGCCTGACGAATCCATTTGTTCCAGCTCAATTCTGCCTCCCTTGAGGATGAGCGATGAGGGAATGAGGCACATTTGCGAGCTACGCCCGCCGTGCCTCAATGAGTTTCCAGCCGTTGCCGGACGGATCGCGGAAGCTCGCGTCGACGCTTCCGTAACGCTCGACCGGTTCCTGCGTGAACTCGACGCCACGGCTATGGAAAAGCTCGTAGGCGGCCTGGCAATCGTCGACGACGAGCACCAGGGGCGGCATTGCGCCCTTGGCGACGGCCTCGTTGAGGTTCGCGGCGGTCGAATCATCGACGAGTGGCGCTTGAGGGCGGAACAGGCCCAGCTGGAAACCGGGCTGGTCGGAATGCTGGACAGTCAGCCAGCGGTAATCGCCGTTGCAGGCATCGGTGTGGACGCTGAAACCGAGCTTATCGACGTAAAATGACAGCGCCGCGTCCTGATCGTGGACGTAGATTCCGGCGACTTGAACTGACTGGCTCATGGGACCTCCGTTTCTTCGGAGCCGTCATTATCCACCGAGTCCCGGCGCCGCTTCTCCGAAACTGCCATTTTAAGGTCCGGGCGATGGGCGGCTTTGACGTAGCAATGCGGCACTTGCTCAAGCGCATGAGGCAAGACCTGCTCGCGGTTGCGAAGCTCGGTCGGGCTCTCGCCGGTGATGTCGCGGAACACGCGCCCGAAGGTACCAAGGCTGTTCCAGCCAGTTTCGAAGGCGATATCGATGATCGGGCGATTGGTGTCGCGAAGGAGCGCCTTGGCCCGCTCGATCCGCCTCGTCAGCAGGTAGCGGTGGGGCGGAACCCCGAACGCATCCTTGAATGAGCGGGCGAAGTGCGCCTCCGACACGCCGCTGACGCTGGCGAGGCGAGGCACCGGCCATTCCTCATGACTGGCGGCGTCCATCCGGTCTTTCGCCCGAAGCAGGCGGCGCAGCAGCAGTGGGTCCTGTCCCGTTCCCATAAGCGCGTCATAGCGGCTTGAAACTGCGGGTCATCGGGGTTGCGTGCGAACGTTCCTCCCCCTATGTCGCGCGACTGCCGTTCTCACGGCAACGCGCCCGTAGCTCAGCTGGATAGAGCACCAGACTACGAATCTGGGGGTCGGAGGTTCGAATCCTTCCGGGCGCGCCATTTTCCGAACTAGCGGCACCCTCGCCACATAGTCGATCTAACTTATGAGACCCTAGAGGGCGGTAAGGCCGTCGCAAACCTCGACGCAGTTCACGACGTGATTGCAGCGATGAGTGGGAAGCGCGAAGGCTGTACGGCGCTCATTGTTTACGAACCGCTCTCTCAGACCTTCATTGAACCCCGTAGCACGCCACCGGAAGCAAGAGGTAATGGCGCGGATGAAGCTGAAGCCGTTTCAGACGAATATCTGCACGGCCAATTCGGCCTGACCGCTGCAGACTTGGCATCCTCGACCCATTGCAGACAATCTGGTGGCCAGTTCGCTGAAACGCGACGGGGACGCCGCCGTCTGCGACGTCCCTCGAACAGAATCAGCGCGACCAGACCATTTCCTGCAGTAGCATGTCGCCCTTCAAGTGGCGGAATGTAGCGCGATGAGCGCTTCCGGCCATGCCCTGTCGCGTGGTTTGCGCCAGGAAGGCATTGCCTTCTTTCTCGCGAGCAATGTCTTCCGCGGGGGTCGTGACGTGGTCAAAGATCGTGACCAGATAGAGATCCGGCTCGCCATCGCGCGGGTTCACGTTCGAAAGGATGTGATAACCCTTGATCCAACCCTTCGACACGGCGAAGTCATTGCGTTTGCGGAATTCGCTCGCCAGAAAATCAGTATAGTCACCCATGTGTCCGTCATCGACGGTGATCGACGAGACGTCCCAGAACTCGCCGGTTTTCAGCGGCAGTTCCTGTGCGGTGGCTGGGACGGACGTAAGCATTGTTGCCGCGCCGAGCGCGGCAAGGATGATGTTGCGCATTTGATTGCTCCGAGGCTGCGATAGCATGAGTGCCTCGCAACTGGGGGTAGCGTGGCCAGATCGACTGAATACCGATGAGTGAAATGCCGCCCTGCACCCATCCCTACGCCCATTGAGGTAGAACTCCTAACGCTATTAACCACCGTGTTAATAGAGGAGACCCTAAAGGAGCTAGTGACAGCTTCCACCCCCGCTACGAGCCTGGCGTCCGCCTTCGACCCAATCCTGCCACTAGCTGGGATCGAAAAGCACCTTGGCGACCAGCGCCGCACAAGCCGCACCCAGCAGCTGCGCGAAGATGAACAGCGGCACGTCGTGCGGGGCGATTCCAGCAAAGGTGTTAGTGATGCTCCGCGCAACGGTGATCGCCGGATTGGCAAAGCTGGTCGATGAGGTGAACCAGTAAGCCGCGGTGATGTAGAGTGCGACGCCTGCCGGCACCCATTCGCGACGGAAGCGGACCGTGCCCAGGATGGTCAGGATCAGGCCAAACGTGGCGATGAACTCACCGGCCCACTGGCCGAGCCCGGTTCGG
>Ga0207674_10000284_pt1 | contig 64099 bp, 60 predicted proteins | sample KBSCornC72_FD_184303 | JGI IMG/M metagenome (GOLD analysis project Ga0207674, IMG submission 184303) | Corn rhizosphere microbial communities from Kellogg Biological Station, Michigan, USA - KBS Corn C7-2 (SPAdes) (version 2) | ecosystem: Host-associated > Plants > Roots > Rhizosphere > Soil ...
CGTAGCTCAGGGGTAGAGCACAACCTTGCCAAGGTTGGGGTCGAGGGTTCGAATCCCTTCGCCCGCTCCAGTCTTTCTGCCGTCATGCGCTCGCAAAGCCGGGACCGAGTTCCCGGAACCACTTTGTCAGCACATATTTCGTCCCGCGTCGAACCTTCATGCCCTGATGCAGCGTGGCCGGGTTCGGCCGTCCGTCCGGAAGCAGGTTGTTCCACGCCAGGAGCTTTCCGCTTTCGGGCTGGATCGTCTTGCCGATCGTCTTGAAGCGCGTCGCACCGCCGTCTTCGGGCTGGTTCAAATAGATCATCGCCGTCCAGGTCCGCTGCCCCGCGCCGGCCGTGTGAACGTAATAATCGTAGCCGCCCGGCTCGAACGTGTCCGTATGCGGCTTGAACTCCTGGCCCGGCGCATAGCGCTGTCCCTGGAGCGGTTCGCTCGCGTCGAGGGGGAGGCCGAGCAACTCGCTGATCTTCCGGTCGACCTCGGCGACGACCGGATCCCGCCAATCGAGATCGCACGTCTCGCTCGTCCGGAAATTGGTGATTCCGAGATCGTCCGCGATTTCCGAAGGACGGCGACGTTCGTCGATTCGCTCGATCAGCGCGGCGCAGGTCTCCTCATCGAGAAAACGGCGGACGATGAAAAGCTCGAGTTCCCGGGTGGGAACTCGCTGAACGCCCGCGGCCGCTGCGAGCCGCGCCGCCGTGCCGTCAGTCGGCGCGGCCACGCGCCTCATGGGCGTCGATCACAGCTTTCGCGACGTTGCGCATCAATTCCTGGGCGCCGCCGTCCGAATTGTCCGGAATGGTCATGATCGCCATGGCGTAAACGCTGCCGTCGGGCGCCGTCAAAAGGCCGATATCGTTGATTCCCCCGATCCTGCCGCTCAGTTCCTGGCCGGTACCGGTCTTGTGGTTCCAGTCCCAGCCGGGCGCGAGCGCGGCGCGGACGCGCAACTTGCCGGTGCGGGTCTGGCCCATGATCGACAGCAGCCGCCTGGTCGAATCAGGAGAGAGGAGCTCGCCGCGCTTCAGGGCTGCCAGTGCGGTCGCGATCGCATGCGGAGAGGCTCCGTCATAGGGGTCGGCGATGTAGCGATCGAACGCCGCTTTGCGGACGCTCATCGGGAGCGCGTTGCGGGCCTCGTAGAAAGCGTTGCCCAGCGAATAGCTTGGGCTCCAGATCAGCCCAGCGATCTTCGACTGGAGGGCGCGCTCGCCGTTGTAGAAGCGGATCGATCCCAGGCCCTTGCGGGCAATCATTGCGCGCACTGCCTGCGGGCCGCCCACTGACCTCATCAATTTGTCGTTGGCGGTGTTGTCGCTTTCGGTGATGGCGGTGAACAGGAGTTCGCCGAGCGTCGTCGTCTTGTCGCCGCCGCCAAGGATCTTCTGAGCGAGCGGCTGGTGAAAAAGGGTCAGGTCGCTGCGGTCGAGCGTGACTCGGTCGGACAAGCTGACCTTGCCGCGATCGACGGCGTCCATCGTCGTGATCGCGACCCACATTTTGGAGCAGCTCTGCTGGGGGAACAAGGCGTTCGCATTCCAGTCGATCTCCCAGCCGTCATCCACGGAGATGACCGCGATTCCGGCCTTGCCGTCGAAGGCTCGCCCGATGCTGAGAATGTTCTGGCGAAGCGCGTTCGGCGCCGGACGGATCGCGCGGGGCGGGACACGGGTGGCGGGCCTGTTCGGATTCGGACCGGGGGCGTCCTGGCGAGACGCCGCCGAAGCGCTGACCTGCATCGTCGCCATCACGATGACACTCAGACCGAAACGCCTCAACATTGACGCCATGACTTCACCGCTCCCCTGAAGTTCACCCGATTTTCCAGTTGCTTAACGCGCTCCAGCTGAACCCGTGCTGTGCGGCGCGGAGCCGAAAATCGCATCAGTCGATTCGATTGCCAAGCCTATTTTGGAGCGCTCAGCCTTGCGCGTTTGGTCCGCCGAGGAGCGCAGCGGATTCGATCTCATCCAACGCCCGGTGCGCGGCAATGTAGCGGCGTGCCTTTCCGACCCATTCGGCGGCGTTCGCTGCACCCGGCAGCCGCATCGTTTCGGCCAGCGCCTGGTCGACCTCGCCGGACGATAGGCGTTGAAGGGCGCGATTGTAGCGCGCCTCGGGATTGGCGGCCGGCCGTTCGGCCCGATGGATTTCGACCATCTGGCCAAGCTCGCGCTTGAAACCGGTCCACCAGCCTTCCTGCGTTCCGCCACGGCGCAAGTCGGGGCCGAGCGTCTCATATTCGCTGATCAGGTCGTTGAGCCGGACGGGCTGGTGCGATGCCGTGATCACCGTGGCGACCGCCTGCCGATGCTGTCCGCTGAAGCGGTCGATCAGAAGCGGCTCGAGATAGCCGAGCGCGACTCCACGATCGATCGCGCGTCGCGCAGCGAAGGCGACCAGCAGGGCGTCGGCGCGGCCCGCCGACCCCTCGGCATGCTGACTCGCATTTTCAACCCGGGCGAGCCGCGCTTCGAGCGCGGCGATCCGCTGCGCATCGGCTTGCGACTGAGGCATTGGTTGACCGGATTGCGGAGCCGGATTCATGACGACCGGTTTGGGCGTGAGCATCGCGGGCGGCGCTTGCGACGTCACGCCGAGAAAGCGCGCTGCAGCTTGATAATGCGCCAGGGCCCAGACCGCGCCAGCGGCGCCGGCGATGAGCAAGGTCAGGCCGATCAGCAGCCGCGCGCTCCAGCTCATGCCCCTCCGAGTGCCCGTCCCGTTCATGTGCCGGCGGGCTTGTCGCACAGGCGCATCGCGAGCGCTAGCAGGGCCTCGTCGTTCGGGCTTTCTGCGACCGCTACGGAAGACCAACCAGCGCCGGCTGCCTCTGACGCGGCCTTGCTGATGGCTGCGATCGCGACGGAGCTTTTTTCAAGGCCAAGCTGCTGAGCCAGCTCCTGAAACCGTTGCCCGGCGCGCGGGGAATGAACAAGCACGACGGCGCTTTCAACCTGCTCCAACCCGGCTGGAGCGGGAAGCGCGACTGACCGATACACGGGAATTGCGGTGATCTTGCGCTCAACGGTCGCGAGCCGCCGGTCCTGTCCCGTCAGATGCAGCAGCCGCATCTCCGGGTTGATGGTGGCAAGCAGGTCATCGACGCCGCCGTCGCCCGCCCTTTCCGTGAGGAAGCCGGCCTTCCGCGCCGCCTCAGCGGTGGCCTTGCCGACTGCATAAACGGGGAGATCGAGGAGACCTTTGAGCCCGCCGCCGCCGTGAAGGACGGCGTTGGCACTGGTCAGGAGAAGCGCATCGAAGTCCGCCGGGTCCGGCTCGGCCCAGTCGACCGGTTCGACCTCGAACACTGGGATAGCGATCGCTTCGAGACCGCGCTCACGCGCTCTCCGGACCGTCTCGGAAGCGCCCGGCTCGGGGCGCAGGACGATCAGCCGTCTCATTCGGGCGCGAACAGCCTCCGGACCGAATCGGGCGCCCTGCCAAGCATTTCGCGGGCCAATTCCGCGGGAGCCCTGGTGTCGCCGCAGTCGAACACCGCGCGTTGTTCGACCTTTTTGCTGCCGTCTTCGGAAAAGATTTGCGCGCGCATTCGCAGATCGCCGTCTTCGAGTACGCAAAAAGCGGCCACCGGCGATGAACAGGTCGCTCCGAGTGCGCGCGTGAACGCCCGTTCCGCCATTACGCAATCATAGGTGATTGCATTGCTGACGGTCGACAGCACGCTCTGGGTCATCGTGTCGTCGGTGCGGCATTCCATTCCGATCACGGCCTGGGCCGGCGCCGGAAGCAGGATCTCGGTCGGGATCGCGACGCCGGCTTCGATCCCCAGGCGCTTGAGGCCGGCCGACGCCAGCAAGGTCGCGTCGATCTCTCCGGCCTCGACCTTGGCCAGGCGCGTCTCGACGTTTCCGCGCAGGGGTACGATCTGGAGATCGGGGCGGATCGACAGCAACTGCGCGGCGCGGCGCTTCGAAGAGGTTCCGATAACGGCGGCATTCTTCAGCGCCTCGATCGAATCGGCGCCGATCAGCCGATCGCGAACGTCGCCGCGCGGACGCACCGCCGCAATATGGATCTCGCGCGGGCGAATGCTTTCGACGTCCTTCATCGAATGGACGCAGAAATCGACTTGGCCTTCCAGCAAGGCCCGGTCGAGTTCCTTGGTCCACAAAGCCTTGCCGCCGATTTCGGCCAGCGGCCGGTCTTGCACCTGGTCGCCGGTCGTCTTGATGGTGACGATCTCGATATAGCCGTCGGGCCAGCGCTGCGCGGCCTCGAGCGCGCTCGCCACCTTGCGCGCCTGGGCCAGCGCCAGCGGCGATCCGCGAGTCCCGAGCTTAAGCCGACCGTTCACAAGGCCACCCCTAGTGCATCGCGCCCGCATGAGGCAAAGGGCCGGACGCGAAATGACATTGATCCTCGGCCTTGAATCTTCCTGCGATGACAGCGCGGTGGCGCTGGTGACCGCCGACCGCCGAATCCTGGCGCAGGCGGTCGTCGGGCAAACGCAGGCGCACCAGCCTTATGGCGGAGTCGTTCCGGAAATCGCCGCTCGTGCGCATGTCGAGATCCTGCCGGGGCTGATCCGCAAGGTCCTGGCCGAGGCCGGTATGTCGATTCAGGACGTGGATGCGGTGGCCGCGACCGCCGGCCCGGGCCTGATTGGCGGAGTGATGGTCGGATTGCTCGCCGGGAAGGGCCTCGCGCTTGCCGCGGGCAAGCCGCTGATCGCGGTCAATCATCTGGAAGGGCACGCGCTTTCGCCGCGCCTCGTCGACCCCGATCTCGGCTTTCCCTATCTGCTGCTGCTCGTTTCGGGAGGGCATTGCCAGCTTCTCGAGGTTCGTGGAGTCGGCGACTATCGTCGTCTCGCGACCACGATCGACGACGCCGCCGGAGAAGCCTTCGACAAGGCTGCGAAGCTTCTCGGCCTCGCCTATCCCGGTGGACCGGCCATCGAGGAACTGGCGAAATCGGGTCTTCCGTCCGCTGTTCCACTTCCGCGCCCGCTTCTCGGTTCCGGCGAGCCCCATTTTTCTTTCGCGGGACTGAAAAGCGCAGTTCAGCGCGCCGTCGTCTCCGGCGAACATTCTCGCGAAGATATTGCGGCCAGCTTTCAGCAGGCGGTCGTCGACTGCCTTGTCGACAGGACCGCGCTCGCACTGGGCAAGACCGATGCCCCGACGCTCGTCGTCGCCGGCGGCGTTGCCGCCAATCAGGCGATACGGTCGGCACTCGCGGGTCTTGCGAAGAAACATGGCCGCGGTTTCAGCGTGCCGCCTGGCTGGTTGTGCACCGACAATGCGGCGATGATCGCCTGGGCGGGCGCAGAGCGCTTCGCGGCGGGGCTGTGTGACAGCCTCGACGTTCCGGCCCGCGCGCGCTGGCCGCTCGACGAAAGCGCCGAGAAAGTGCGCGGCGCGGGCGTCAAGGCATGAAGCTCGGGATCGTCGGCGGCGGCGCTTGGGGCACGGCTCTCGCGCAGGTTGCAGCGGCAGGGGATCGCGAAACCTTGCTGTGGGCGCTCGAGGATGAGGTCATCGAGTCGATCAACGAGCGCCGCGAAAACTCGCTCTTCCTGCCAGGCGTCCCGCTTTCCGGAGCGATCCGCGCGACCAGCGCGATTGCCGATCTCGACGCCTGCGACGCCTGGCTGGTGGTCACTCCGGCGCAGCACATGCGCGCTGTGCTCGAACGGGCGCCGAACTGCGACAAGGCGATGGTCCTCTGTTCGAAGGGGATTGAAGAGAAGAGCGGGCAGCTGCTTCACGACGTGGCGAAACAAGCCTGCCCGGGCGCTCGGATCGCGGTCCTTTCAGGCCCGACCTTCGCGCACGAAGTCGCCAGGGGTCTGCCGACCGCCGTTACCCTCGCGGCTGAGGATCAGCGCCTCGCCGAGGAGCTTCGTGATCGAATCGCCCAGCCGACCTTCCGCATCTACGTGACCGATGACGTCACAGGCGCCGAGATCGGCGGAGCCGTGAAGAACGTCCTCGCGATCGCGTGCGGCGTCGTCGAAGGAAAGGGCCTGGGCCAGAATGCGCGCGCGGCGTTGATCGGCCGCGGTTTTGCGGAAATGACGCGCTTCGGGCTGGCCTGCGGCGCGAAGCGCGAGACTCTCGCCGGTTTGTCGGGCCTCGGCGATCTCGTCCTCACCTGCTCCTCGACGAGCTCGCGCAATTATTCCCTCGGCAAAGGAATCGGTGAGGGCCGTCCGTCGTCCGAGCTGCTCGCCGACCGCCGTACGGTGGCCGAAGGCGCCTTCACTGCGCCAGTGCTCGCGCGGCTCGCACGGGAACGCGGCATCGACATGCCCATCGTCCAGGCCGTCGACGAACTCATCGGCGGCCGCTCGACGGTCGATCAGGTGCTTGGTGCGCTCCTGTCCCGGCCGCCCCGTTCGGAGGCGATCTAGAAATCGATCGCAATGCCCTTCTTTTCCCAGTCGCCGTAGCGGGTCGGATCGAGGCGGTCCTCTTCGCCCGAAGGCGGCTCCTCGCTCTGCGCCGGCTGGGGTTCGGGTACCGGCGGCGAAGGGCTGAGATGTGCCGGAGGAACGAGATGCTTGGGGCGTTTCATGACGTCAAGATGAGCCTGGGAGCGTGCGATGCCAAGCGCTGAAGGCGTTCAATCCCGGCGAGCGGCGCTGCAAATGCTGGATGCCATTCTCCGCCGCGGCCAGACTCTCGAGTCCGCCGCAGCCAGGGTACGCGGCCTTTCCGAAGCGGATCGTGGACTCGCAATCGCCATCGCGGGCGAGACGCTGCGCCGTCTTCCTGATTTCGACGCCTTGATCGACAGCGTGACTCGCCAGCGTCTTCCGGACGACAGCAAGGCCCGTCTCGTGCTTCGGATGGCGCTCGCCCAGAAGATCGGGCTGGGAACGCCGGATCATGCGGTCGTTGCGACGGCGCTCCCTTTGGTGGACGGCGGACCGCGCCGGTTGGTGCATGGCGTGCTTGGTAGTCTGCTGCGCAAGGGGGTAGCGGCTTCAGACGCTCCGCTTTTGCCCCCCGAAATAGAACAGCGCTGGGCCGAATCCTGGGGCGAGCAGGTGGTTCAGGCCGCACGCCGGCAAATCGCCAGGCGACCTTTGCTCGACCTCAGCTTCGCCGATGCCGCCGAGGCGCATGACTATGCTCGCAAGAACGAAGCCATCTCCCTGGCGCCGAAGCAGGTTCGTCTCGAAAGCTCGTCGGTCGAAAACCTGCCGGGCTTTGGAGAAGGCCGCTGGTGGGTTCAGGATCTTGCGGCTTCGCTGCCTGCACGGTTGATTCCCCGTGACGCCGGAGACGTGCTCGACCTGTGCGCAGCCCCGGGCGGGAAGACGATGCAGCTCGCGGCGGCGGGCCATCAGGTGACGTCGCTCGACGCGTCGGAGAGTCGCCTCGGACGACTGCGCGAAAACCTCGACCGCACGCATTTGCACGCCGGGTTGATCGCCGCTGATGCCTTGCAATGGCAGCCGAAGCGCAGCTTTTCGGCGATCCTTCTCGACGCACCCTGCTCCGCCACGGGCACCTTCCGCCGCCACCCCGAAGTGCTTTATCGCGCTCGACCCAGGACCGTCACGGCAAATGCCGAACTGCAGGCCGATTTGCTCAGGCGGGCAGCGGAATGGCTCAAGCCGAACGGGAGCCTCGTCTATTCGGTCTGCTCGCTCGAGCCGCAGGAGGGAGAAAGGATCGTCGCCGACTTCCTTTCCGGCAATCCAAAATTCGCCATCGACCCACCCAGGCCCGGCGAGCTTCCCGACTTCGTACCGCCATCGTCGGAAGGATGGGCTCGCATCCTGCCCGGACTTCTCGAAAAGCAAGGCGGCCTCGACGGCTTCTTCATGGCGCGGCTTGTCCGGCGAGCCGATTAACGTCTAATCGGGCCCATGGCCGGTCCGCTCATCGCCCCATCGATCCTTTCCGCCGACTTCGCGAAACTCGGCGAGGAAGTCCATGCGATCGACAAGGCCGGGGCCGACTGGATCCACATTGACGTGATGGATGGGCATTTCGTCCCCAATCTGACGATCGGCCCCGGAGTGGTGAAGGCACTTCGCCCGCACACCCAGAAGCCGTTCGACGTGCATTTGATGATTTCGCCGGTCGACCCCTTCCTCGACGGCTTTGCGGAGGCCGGCGCGGACATCATCACGGTGCACCCCGAGGCCGGACCTCATGTTCACCGGACGATCCAGCGCGTGAAAGGCTTGGGAAAGAAGGCCGGCGTGTCGCTCAATCCGGCAACTCCCGCCAAAATGCTCGATTACATCCTCGAGGACGTCGACCTGGTGCTGGTGATGAGCGTCAATCCCGGTTTCGGCGGCCAGAAGTTCATCACGAGCCAGCTGAAGAAGATCGAAGCGATCGCGAGCCGGATCACCAAGGCCGGTCTTGCCACGCGCCTCGAAGTCGATGGAGGTATCGACGCGGACACTGCCCGTCAGGCCGTGAATGCCGGCGCGAACGTCCTCGTTGCCGGGACTGCAGCCTTCAAGGGCGGTCCATCAGCCTATGCCGACAACATCCGGGCGCTCAGGGGAGACGAATGACGGCGGGCTCGGCTGCCGAGCGCGACGTCGTACGGAAACTCGCGCGCGGCTCCCTTTTTTCGAGGCTTAAGCGTTCACGACAGCCGCTCAAACTGGTTGCAGTGCCACGCGACCATGTGCCGGGCGACCGCCTGCGCGGCGAAGCCTTGCTGTCCGGAAGGCTGGCGGTCGGAAGCGAAGTGTTGATGCTCGGCGACCTGGATTTCGCGCGGGTCGGCGCTGAAGGTCCTATGGCCGAGCGACTTCAGGGCTTTTCCTGGTTGCGCGACCTTTCGGCGGCGGCATCGCGAGAAAGCGGGGCGCGGGTTGCGGAAGCCATCGCCGGCCGCTGGCTGCTGGCGCACGGGACGCGCGTCGACGAAGCGTGGGCGCCCCATCTCTGGGGTGAGCGCATCCTCTTCTGGGCCGCTTATGCCCCCTACATCCTGTCGAGCACGGACGGAGGCTATCGCTCGGCGCTCCTGAACACCTTGGCGCGCGGCGCTCGGCATCTCGACTCCAGCGCCGACAAGGCTGCGCCGGGCTTGAAACGCGTGACCGCCTGGTGCGGAGTGATCGCTGCCGGCCTGCTGGTGCAGGGCGGTGTTTCTCGCGTGGCTCGCGGCGAAGCGGGACTCGCCCGGGCATTGGCGCTTTCGCAGTTCGATGACGGCGGTTTCGTCAGCCGCTCGCCGTTCGAACAGGTCCAGCTCGTCGATCGGCTCGGACTGCTGCGCGCATGCTATTTCGCGGCGAAGCAGACCCTGCCGGAGGGGATCGAGCAGGCGGCAGCCGCGGCGCTAGCCGCGCTCCATGGCGTCACTATGGGGGATGGCGCCCTGTCGAGCTGGCAAGGCTGCAATCCCGGCGAGACCGGGCGGCTGACGGCACTCATCGAAGGTTGCGGGCTGCGTGCCAGGCCGCTGCGCCAGGCGCGCGGCTGGGGCTACCAGCGAATTTCGGCGCTCGGCACCATCATCGTGCTGGATGCCGCTCCACCGCCGCCACAGAAGATGGTCGCGCAGGGGTCGGCTTCGACATTGGCATTCGAAATGTCCGACGGGCCGCAGCGGCTCGTGGTCAATTGCGGCGGGCCCGGCCCGCTTCCGACGGATCTGTCAGCGGAGCTGGTGCAGGGGCTGCGGACCACGGCCGCCCACAGCACCCTCGTGCTCGCCGACACCAACTCGACCAACATCCTGCCCGACGGGTCGTTGGGCAAGGGCGTCGAGGACGTCGCGATCGACCGGACCGAGGACAATGACGCCAGCCGCCTCGAAGCCAGTCACGACGGTTATGTTCGTGCGTTCGGCCTGATCCACAAGCGCAGCCTCATGCTCGGCAATGACGGCAAGGAACTGCGCGGGCTCGACCAATTGATCGCCAAGGGCCGCAAGAAAATCCGGGAGTCGGCGGCCTATGCCGTGCGTTTCCACCTCGCGCCGGGCATCGAGGTGACGATTACGGCCGACGGGATGGGCGCGATCCTGCGATCGAAGGGCGCGCCGCCGTGGAACTTCCGTTGCAGGGGCGGAAGCTTGACGACCGAGGAAAGCCTGTGGATCGACGGGCGCGGCCAGCCGCGTCGGACGACCCAGCTGGCCGTCGTCGGTGAGGTCTCTTCGCTCGGCGGAGAGATCGGCTGGCAGTTCCGCCGTACAAGCTAAGCAGAAGGACCATGATGACCGACCTCGTCCCCGTCCGCCGGGCATTGATTTCGCTATCCGACAAAAGCGGGCTGGACGAGCTTGCGGCCGGACTACAGCGCCATGGAGTCGAGCTCGTTTCGACCGGCGGAACGGCGGCGAAACTGCGCGAAAATGGCGCCGCAGTGCGTGACATTAGTGAACTTACGGGCTTCCCCGAGATGATGGACGGGCGAGTGAAGACGCTCCATCCGAAAGTCCATGGCGGCTTGCTCGGAGTTCGCGACAATCCCGAACATGTGTCGGCGATGCAGGAACATGGGATCGCTCCGATCGACCTGGTCGTGGTCAACCTCTACCCGTTCCTCGATACGGTGATGAGCGGCGCTAATCGTGACGCGATCATTGAGAATATCGACATCGGTGGTCCGTCGATGGTGCGCTCGGCGGCCAAAAACCATGCGCATGTCGCGATCGTCACCGATCCGGCCGATTATGGCGAGCTGCTTGCCGAGCTTGATGCCAACGATGGAAGCACGTCGATCGGGTTCAGGAAGAAGCTTGCCGCCAAGGCCTTTGCATTGACCGCCGCATATGACTCGACGATCTCCCAATGGTTCGCCTTCGCCGACCAGGGCGAACGCTGGCCGCAAAGCTGGACGCGCGCGAGCAAGCTCAAAATGCCGCTTCGCTATGGCGAGAATCCGCATCAACAGGCGGCTCTTTATTTGCCCGTCGGCCCGGCCGCCCGCGGCGTCGCGCAGGCGGAACAGGTGCAGGGCAAGGAGCTCAGCTACAACAATTTGAACGACGCCAATGCCGCGCTCGAGCTGGTTGCCGAGTTTCGTGAGGACAAGCCGACGGTGGTGATCGTCAAGCACGCCAATCCGTGCGGCGTCGCGACGCGCGAGGGACTGCTCGAGGCCTGGCAGGAAGCACTCGCCTGCGACAGCGTCTCGGCCTTTGGCGGAATCGTCGCCACCAATCGGTCGCTTGATGGCGCGACGGCGGAAGCAATCACGCGAATCTTCACGGAGGTCGTTGTCGCTCCGGATGCCGACGAAGATGCGAGGGCGATCTTCGCGCAAAAGAAGAACCTCCGGCTACTTTTGACGGGCGAACTTCCGGATCCGGCGCGCGGCGGCCAGACACTCGCGATCATCGCCGGCGGAATCCTTGTGCAGGATCGCGATAACGGCAGGGTCACGCGCGATCAGCTGAAGGTCGTCACGAAGCGTCAGCCGACCGAGCAGGAATTGAAGGATTGCCTCTTCGCCTGGACCGTGGCGAAGCACGTGAAGTCGAACGCGATCGTCTACGCGAAGGACGGAGTCACTGCTGGAATCGGCGCCGGTCAGATGAACCGACGCGACAGTTCACGCATCGCCGCGCTTCGCGCCAGGGAAGCTGCGGAGGCCAACGGCTGGCCCGAGCCGCGCACCGTCGGCTCGGCCGTCGCTTCCGACGCCTTCTTCCCCTTCGCGGACGGCCTGCTTGCCGCCGCCGAAGCTGGCGCCACCGCAGTCATCCAGCCCGGCGGATCGATCCGCGACGATGAGGTGATCGCGGCCGCTGACGAAGCCGATCTCGCAATGCTGTTCACCGGAATGCGCCACTTTCGGCACTAGGATCGTCAGACGATATCGTCCTCGATCTGGTCGCGGGCCTCGGCCGCTTCCTCGGCTTCTCGAAGCTCCCGAACCTCGTCCTTGCGCAGCTTGAAGAGCTCGCGGTCCTCGGGTCCAAAGCCCTTGGTCCATAAAACCGTTCCGAACGCGACGAGGATCGCCGGAACGCCGACGAACAATTGCCATGTCTCGGGAAGGAACAGCCGGATCGGAATTCCGACGGCGAGCCCGGCTGCGGCGGCCCAGCCAATGTCCCAGCGCCACCCCGAGACCGGCGCTCCAAGCTCCCGCTTCAACAGCCAGGATTTGGTGATCGAGGCGAAGCCGAGGGCAACGCACAAAGCGATCGCCGGGCCCGTTGCCTGGTAAGTCTGCGGCAAACCCTCGCCCTTCATGATCAGGATGAGCGCTGCGGCAAGGCCCGCCTCGGCGATCAGCATGATGATGCTGATCAGCATGTTGCGCTTGCGCGCGACATAGATCAGCGCCGCTTCGCTGACGACGGCCGCGGCCGCGATCACTTCGGCGGCAAGGAGGAAGCCAAGCATTGCTGTGCCGCCGGTGAAGCCCGACCCGACCAGCCCCATCACGGAACGGCCGGGGATGGCGAGCGAGAGCGCGATTCCAACCTGTGCCGCGATAATCCAGTAGGTGACCTGGCGGACCTGCTGGGCCACGGCCGGGCGATCGCCAGCGGCGATCTTTCGCGCGATCGCAGGCCCAAGAACCGGCTCGAAGCTGGTCTTCAGCTTGGCCGGGAGCGTCGCCACCTGCTGCGCGACGTAGTAAATGCCGACGAAGCTTGCGGGCATGAATGCGCCGAGGACTGCTAGGTCGACGCGTCGCGACGCCCATTCGATCGCATCGGCGGCCGCAAGCGGGATGTTGCGGCAGGCCGTCCACCAGGCAGTGCCCAGGTCCGGCTTCCATTCGCGCGGGATGCCGTAACAGCGGACCAGGGGGATCAGCGCTGCGATCAGCGCCGCGACCATCGAGAAAACGTAGGAAACGATCAGCCCGTCATCGAGTGAGATGTAAGACCAGGCAAAGGCAACGATGCTAATGACCCACGGCTCGACGATCGACCGGGCGCGGACCGTAGAAGCCACGTCATGCTGGTACGCCAGCGCGGCCAGCGCAATGTCGGTCCAGCTGATCGCCAGGACGGTGATCGCGAGCCACCGGTCGAGCCCACTGATCTTCGTCGTCGGGTACATGGCAACGGGGAAGATGAAGAGGATCGCCATGCCGATTGCCGAGCCGATGGCAGCGACAAGCAAAGCGTCGGCGACGACGCAGGCTTCGGGCTTCCTGGCGTTGGCGAGGAGTTGGGCGAGTCCGCGTCTTAGTCCCAGTGCCGCGATTTGCGCGGCGAACTCGACCACCAGCACGGCGTAAGCGAAGCGACCGAGCGATTCCGCACCGTAGATCCGGCCCGCGATGAACAGGAACGGCAGGCGCGCGGCCAGGCGAAGCACGAAACCGAAGACGTTGAGCCGTCCGCCCCGCGCCAGCGTTGCCATGTCGGCGTCGGGCGCGGCTGGGTCTACGGTGGACGGAAGGACCTTGGCGTCGCTCAATGCGCGGCGCCCCAGTTCGGTCCCCAGCCGACCTCGACGTCGAGCGGTACGTCGAGCTTCATTGCCGGCTCGGCCGCTGTCGACATGACCTGCTGGATGACGGCCGCGGCTTCTTCCTCTTTCCCGTCGGGGACCTCGAACACCAATTCGTCGTGAACCTGGAGAAGCATCTTGACGTCGCTGAGGCCCGCATCGGCGAGCGCGCCGTCCATGCGGGCCATCGCGCGCTTGATGAGGTCGGCGCTCGTCCCCTGGATCGGAGCGTTGATCGCAGCGCGTTCGGCACCGCCGCGGATCGACGGATTGGGAGAGCGGATGTTCGGTTCGAAATGCGTCTTCCGTCCGAACAGGGTCTTGGTGAAACCATGCTCGCGCGCGAAGGCCAACGTTCCGTGGATGTAGGCACGGATTCCGGGGAACCGCTCGAAATAGCGGTCGATGATCGCCTTCCCTTCTTCCTTCGAGACCCCCAGACGGCCCGCCACACCCCAGGACGAAATGCCGTAGAGGATGGCGAAGTTGATTGTCTTCGCCTTGTTGCGCGTGTCGCGGTCGACCGTCCCGAACAGTTCCTCGGCGGTCATGTTGTGAATGTCCTCGCCGGCGCGGAACGCCTCCTTCAGCTGCGGCACGTCGGCCATGTGCGCGGCGAGTCGAAGCTCGATCTGGCTGTAGTCGGCGCTGAGGATCTGGTGGCCAGGGTCGGCGACGAAGGCGTCGCGGATCTTGCGCCCGACCTCGGTTCGGATCGGAATGTTCTGGAGGTTGGGGTCGTTCGACGACAAGCGTCCGGTCTGCGCCCCGGTGAGCGAGAAGCTGGTATGTACCCGGCCGGTCACAGGGTTGATCACGGCTTGCAGCGCATCGGTGTAGGTCGAGCGGAGCTTGGTCAGCTGGCGCCAGTCGAGCACCAGCCGCGCGCAGTCGACGCCCTCCGCCGCCAGACGTTCCAGCTCGTTGACGTCAGTCGAATAGTGGCCGCTCTTGCCCTTGCGGCCGCCTTTCAATCCCAACCGGCCGTAAAGCACGTCGCCGAGCTGTTGCGGACTTCCGATCGTGAAGGGTCCGCACGCGGCCTCGTAGATCTTCTCTTCCAGCGACTGGATATCGCGAGAGAATTCGGCGGACAGCCGCGCGAGATAGTCGCGATCGACCTTGATCCCGCGGCGCTCCATGCGCCCGATGACACCAACGAGGGGCTTGTCGACGCGCTCATAGACGCGGGCGACATTTTCCTGTGCCAAACGAGGCTGAAGCCGCAGCCAAAGCCTGAGGCAGATGTCCGCGTCTTCGCCGGCATATTCGGTCGCCGGACCGAGAGCCACCTTGTCGAAGGTGATCTGTTTCTGGCCGGTCCCGCAAAGCTGCTTGAACGGGATGCACTCATGGTCGAAGTGCAGCTTCGCCAGCTCTTCGAGGCCGTGACCGAAGCTTCGCCCCGCATCGAGGTCGAAGCTGATCACCATCGTGTCGTCCACCGGGCCGACGTCGATGCCGGCCTTGTGGAACATCACCCAGTCATATTTGAAATTGTGGCCGATCTTGAGGACCGATGAATCTTCCAGGATCGGCTTCAGTTTCTGAAGCACCAACGCTTCGGAAAGCTGGCTCGGCGCTACCGAATAAAGATCTGCGCCGCTATGGCCGACCGGGATGTAACAGGCCCTGTTCGGCCCCGTTGCGAGCGCGATCCCGGCGAGCTTGGCGACGATACTGTCGATATGGTCGGTTTCAGTGTCGAGCGCGAAATAGCCTTGAGCCCTCGCTTCCTCGATCCAGCGGTCGAGCGACGACTCGTCGATGACCGTTTCATATTTCGACCGGTCGATCTCGATCTTCTCAGGTCCCGCAGGCGGGGCGGCCTTCTTCGGCTCCATTGCCGCCATGACGTCATTGCGGACGGTTGCTCCCGTCTGCTGGGGCGCGCCGCCGTGAAGTCGGTTGAGCAAGGACTTGAACCCTTGGTCGGCAAGGAATTCCTCGAGCGGCTCTTTCGGGATGTTCTTGAGCGCCAGCCCTTCAAGCGGTTCGGGTAGCGGAGCATCGCATACCAGCCGGACCAGCTCGCGGCTCAAGCGCGCGTCATCGGCATAATCGATCAAATTCTGCTTGAGCTTGGGCTTGGATATCTCATGCGTGCTCGCCAGCACCGTCTCGAGGTCGCCGAACGCCTGGATCAATTGCGACGCGGTCTTGGGCCCGATTCCAGGAACGCCGGGCACATTGTCGACGCTGTCGCCCATCAGGGCGAGCACGTCGCCGACCTTCTCGGGTGGCACGCCGAACTTTTCGAGCACCTGCTCGCGCCCGATCCGCCGGTCGTTCATCGTATCGAGCATGTCGACGCCGGCATCTTCGTCGATCAGCTGCATCAGATCCTTGTCGGAGCTGACGATCGTCACGCGCCAGCCGGCCTTCGTCGCCGCCGTCACATAACATGCGATGATGTCGTCGGCCTCGAGGCCCTCCTCCTCGATGCACGGGATCGAGAATGCGCGTGTGGCAACCCGGATGAGCGGGAATTGCGGGACGAGGTCCTCCGGCGGAGGCGGCCGATGAGCCTTGTACTGGTCGTACATCTCATTGCGGAACGTCGATTCCGACTTGTCGAGGATGACGGCCATGTGGGTCGGGCCGTCAGCCTTGCTGAGCCCGTCTGCGAGCTTCCAAAGCATCGTCGTGTAGCCGTAGACCGCGCCGACATTCATGCCGTGGCGGTTGGTGAGCGGCGGAAGCCGGTGATAGGCGCGGAAGATGTAGCTCGATCCGTCGACGAGATAGAGATGGTTCGTCGTACCGGAGCCTGGAGCTTCGGTTGCGGGTGCTTCGGTCATTTCGGTGTCGGACATGGAGGGGCGGGTTTAGCAGGGTGACGGCAGTAGGGAAGCCAACCCTAAGTTAAGGTCTCTCGCGCCGGCTTTCGACCCGTTGCGGACATTGGCTGCGCACTGCTTCTGGCAGATTAGCCCGCAATCCACGGACATGGTATTGGGCGCCACCGCGCTTAGCCATCACCCAAGCCCCTTGCGCGGCTGAGAGACCAGCGTGCTCCCGGCTTGAGCGGGAAGTGCATCATGACTTTGGAAACATCCCTGGAATTCAAGGACGAGGCTCTCGCCGAAACGGCTATTGGCGGACCTCCTTTGGCGCTCCATCGCGGTGAGAGCGATCTCCCATTCGTGCCGTATCAGGAAGGGGTCACCTTCCAGCTCAATCAGGTGGATATCGAAGGCGGCTATTTTGTCGTCCGGCTTCGCGGAGAGCCGGGAAGAACGATCCAGCGACACAAGCATACCGGGGAGATATTTGCCTTCACGGTCGCGGGATCGTGGCGTTATCTCGAATATCCCGAAATCAACACCGCGGGGTCATATCTCTACGAACCGGCCGGATCGGTCCACACCCTGCACTTCCCCGAGACGAACACCGAGACCACGGACGTCTGGTTTGTGCTGCACGGGGCGAACCTCAACCTCGATGCCGAGGACAATGTTGAATCGGTTCTGGATGCGAGTGCCGCATTAGCGGTCTATCGCGCGGCTTGCCGCGAGAGCGGCTTGCCTGAGCCAGACGTCATCGGCGCGTAGAAACGATCCCGCAAGGCTCCGACAGATCTGACCAAAAGGTCGTCGGCGCTTCTCGGCTGTTGCGGTGGCGCTGACGATCCGCCATTCCCCGCTGCGGTTCGGATAGGGGATCGGCCAGCCATGCCGTTAAGCGACGCGGCGAATGTTTCATTGCTGCTCATCGTCGGGGGCGACGAAGCCGATCGCCTGGTCCAGCTCGACGGCAAGATCCTTGCAAGCGGTTCGACGGACCTGTGGCGCCTGGCGGAGCCCGAGCCTCATCACCGTCTGCACGTCACTCGCAACTTCTTCCGTCAGAGCCGGCAGCCTGAGCTCGACGGTTACAAGGCCCTGTTCAACATGGTGACCGAGCCGGAGCGGAATACGCGAACGCTGGAGAATATGCGCAAGCTGCTGCGCTCCGTTCCGGGCAAGGTCGTCAATCGTCCGGATGCCGTACTTCGCTCGACCCGGGAGCAGGTGGCGCGTAAACTTCAGGGGATCCCCGGCCTTATCGTGCCGCCCACGGCGCGGATCGCGCCGGGCAAGGTCGGCGTCGCGGCGAACATCCTGGCCAATGCGGGTCTCCAACCGCCAATCATCCTCCGTCAGGCAGGAACGCACAGTGGCAAGATCGTGGGTCTGTTCGATACGATCGAGGCGATCATCGGAGCGCTCGACCCGGCGAAGGACCATCTCGCAACGCAATTCGTCGACTTCCGCAGCACCGACGGTCTTTATCGTAAGTATCGCGTTTTCTTCCTCGGGGCACAGCTGATCCTGCGGCACATGCTCATCTCGGACGACTGGAATGTCCACGCCAAGGACCGGACGCGATTCATGGCGGACCGACTGGAGCTGGTTGCCGAGGAACGTGCCTTGTTCGAAACCGGCGAGCCGTTCCCGGCTGAGGTTCGCGAGATCCTGATGGCGGTCAACGCGCGCATGCCGCTCGACTTTTTCGGAATGGATTTCGGAATCACGGCCGACGGCAAAGTCGTGCTGTTCGAAGCCAATGCGACGATGAGTTTCTTTCCTTTCGCGCCCGACCCGCAATTCGAATATCTCCGGCTCGTGATCGAACCCGCGCAACGCGCATTTCGCGAGTTGCTCGGCTTGCCTCCGTTTCAGCCCGGGCAAGTGCGCTTTCGGCTTGAATCCGGCTAGAGATGTTCGACACTTACGCCGAAATCTTTGCCCAGCGGGCGGCCGATTATCACTACGCGATGACGACGTCGCCGCGGGCGCGCGACGCCGAGTTCAACGCGGTGCTCGATCCGATCAGGGATCGACCCCAGGGGCTTGTGTGCGACATGCCGTCGGGCGGCGGTTACCTTGCGGAATATCTACCGGAGGCCCTGGACTATATCGCGATCGATCCGGCGACGGATTTCTTCGTCGAATGGCCGAGGCCGCTGCAACGGCTCCTTGCCGAGATCACCAACGTTCCGCTTGCCGACCAGTCCGTGGACTTTGTCGTCAGCCTTGCCGGGCTGCATCATGAGCCGAGCCTCGCGAAGGTTTTCGCCGAGATGCGGCGGCTATTGCGGCCGGGCGGTCGCCTTGTCCTTGCAGATGTGGCGGCGAACACTCGGCCGGCGATCTTCCTCAATGGCTTCGTCGCCGAAAATTGCCCGCTCGGCCATGACGGCAAATTCCTGGACGAGGCGACCGCCTCGGTTCTCGAGGAGGCAGGTTTCGGGCTCGTCGAGGATCGGTTGCTGACCGTGCCCTGGACGTTCGCGAATTTGGACGAAGCAGGAGAATTCTGCCGTCACCTGTTCGGCATGACCGGACTCGACGCAGCCTCTGTCGCCGAGGCGATGCATCGGGAGATCGGCTTCGAGTTCGAAGACGGCCAGCCGCGTCTCCAGTGGGTGCTGCGGCGGATCGTCGCCGATGCCGTGTGAGATCAGGCGGGACTAACGACCCGCAGGTGATGATGGTGATCCTTCGTCAGGATCCAGATATCGACCGCGACGACAGCCAGGATCACAGCAAGGACCGGGATCGGCAGGTAGAAATCGCCCCGAGTGTCATCCCTGACGGCGACCTGATCCTGGGCCGCGACGGCGGCGCCGCCAAGCGCGGTCGCGCCAGCGGGATTCATCATGCTGTACGTCGTCCAGGCATCTCCGCGGGCCGGCGCAGCCGCTGCAACGGTCGAGCTGAACAGGAATGCGGCGGCCACTGCCGCCGAAATGAACTTGCCGCGATTGGAACGCATGACATTACTCCACTGTGGCATCGGACATGTAACGCGGCTCGGAATGAAAGACGATGTCGTTCCGCCCCGCCACAATGGCAGTTAAACGTTACGGAACAATAACATCGCGGCACCGGGATCGTGAGCCGTCGGGAGCATGTCGGGATAATCGAGCGTGTAGTGGACGCCGCGCAGCAGCTACGGCCGCGCCGCCAACTCATCGGCCAAAGCGATCACTCGTCTGTGGTGACATGCCCAAGCCGCCCAAACATCTGCGGCCCAACGTCGCACGGCCGCTGCGTGCGCATCGGGTTCGCTCGCGACATCAGCGACGGTCATGCTTCCTAGAGTCTCCGGCGGCTCAAGCCACGGCAAATCCTGAGAGATGGTGGTGATCAGGCCGATGACGCGGGTGGTGAATCTGGTCGAGGCGCCTTTCTCCACGGTCAGATAGAGACCGCCCAAATGCGCCCAGACGGATTGGATCGCTCGACGGCCGGGCTTTCCCGGATGTTGCGCGGCATAGGCATCGACGGTCAGCCGATGAACCTTCATCAATTCGCGGTCGGAATACTCGCGGGCCAAAACTTCGCCGTAGAGCGCCCAGCAGGATGGCGAGGCGCCAAGGTAAGGATGCGCCGGTCGGTCGATGCGCGGCAGGACGACGCCGCAATCGCCGCAAACTTCAAGATCCCTGGAAGTCATGATTCGTGCGTCACAGGCGCGAAGCTAGGGCACCAGCACCGTGTCACGGGCCTCTGGAGCCAAGTCCGGATAATCGAGCGTGTAGTGCAGCCCGCGGCTCTCGTGCCGCGAGAGCGCCGAGCGCACGATCAGGTCGGCGACCTCCAGCAGGTTGCGAAGTTCGATCAGATCGGGAGTGACGCGGAAGTGCGCGTAATATTCGTGGACCTCCTGCCGGAGCATGTCGATTCGCCGCTTGGCGCGCTCCAGCCGCTTCGTCGTCCGGACGATGCCGACATAATTCCACATGAAGCGGCGAATCTCGCCCCAGGTCTGCGCAATGACGACTTCCTCGTCGCTGTCCGTAACGCGGCTTTCATCCCAGGCGCGAACGGCGGGCGCTTTCGGCAGCTCGGCAAAGTGCGCGGCGATATGTTTTGCCGCGGCCTCCCCGAACACGAGGCACTCGAGGAGGCTATTGGAGGCCAGACGATTGGCCCCGTGGAGGCCCGATTGCGTAACTTCGCCGGCCGCGTAGAGGCCCGGAGCGTCGGTCCGGCCGTCAAGATCCACGACCACGCCGCCGCAGGTATAATGCTGCGCTGGAACGACGGGGATCGGATCCTGGGTGATGTCGATGCCGAGGCCAAGCAGCTTCTCATAGATGTTCGGGAAGTGTTCACGGACGAATTCCGGCTCGCGGTGCGAGATGTCGAGATGGACATAATCGAGGCCGAGCCGCTTGATCTCATGGTCGATCGCCCGCGCAACGATGTCGCGCGGGGCGAGTTCTCCGCGCTCGTCGAAGCGGTCCATGAACCGCTGGCCGCCGCCCTTTACGCCGGGCGGCAGCTTCAATTGCCCACCCTCGCCCCGCACGGCCTCGGTGATCAGGAAGTTCTTGACCTCGAGATTGTAAAGGCACGTCGGGTGGAACTGCATCATCTCCATGTTGGAGACCCGGCAGCCGACCCTCCACGCCATGGCGATTCCGTCGCCGGTCGCTCCGCGCGGAGCGGTTGAATAGAGATAGGCGCGGCCCGCCCCTCCGGTGGCGAGGATGGTCGCGCGCCCGGTCAAGGTCTCGACCCGCTTCTTCTTGCGATTGAAGGCGTAGAGACCGTGAACCGAGCCTTCGGTGGAGAAGTTCGCTGCGTGGCGCCCGGTGATGAGGTCGATCGCAACCATGTCCGGCACCAGAGTGATGTTCGGGTGCTTTGCCGCCGCCGCCTCGAGCGCCTGGCTGATCGCATAGCCCGTCGCATCGGCCACGTGGACGATCCGCCGATGGCTGTGGCCGCCTTCCCGAGTGAGGTGCAGCGCTCCGTTCTCGCTCGCGAACGGAACACCGAGATCGATGAGATGCTTGATCGCCCCGGGCGCAGCCTCGACCACATGCTCGACCACGCGGATGTCATTCAATCCGGCGCCGGCGATCATCGTATCGTTCACATGGGCTTCGAAGCTGTCGCCTTCCTCGAGCACCGCGGCGATTCCGCCCTGAGCGCGGGCGCTCGCGGTATCGCCGAGCGCGCCCTTGGCGATGACGGCGACCTTGTGCGTCTCGGCCAGGTTGAGAGCGGCCGTCAGTCCCGCCGCGCCCGAGCCGACGATCACAACGTCGGTCTCGATGCTCATGCCGCCTCGTGTTCGGACGACACCAGGCTCAGGAATACGTCCTCGAGGTCCGGGTCGCGGGTCGACACGTCGACGATGCCCAGGCCATCGGCAGTAAGCGCCGTCAGCACTTCTCCCGCGTTCACCTTGTCCTTGCGATAGGTGATTTCGAGCGTCCGCTCATCGACCAATGCGATATTTTCGAAGCAGTCGTTGGTGGGAACCTCGCCGATATCGCGGTCGAAGGTGACGACGACCGCTTTCTCCTGGGCCTTGGAGATCAATTCGCGTGTCGGTTCATTGGCGACGACCTGGCCGTGGTGAATGATCGCGATCCGGTCGCAGAGCTGTTCGGCCTCCTCGAGATAATGCGTCGTGAGCACGATGGTGACGCCAAGCGAATTGAGCTTGCGGACGTAATCCCATAGCTGCCGCCGAAGTTCGACATCGACGCCGGCCGTCGGCTCGTCGAGGACGAGGATCGGAGGCGAATGGACCATCGCCTTGGCGACCAGCAGCCGCCGCTTCATCCCGCCCGACAGCGTGCGCGAATAGGCATTCGCCTTGTCGGTCAGATGCATGGCGGCGAGCAATTCGTCACTCTTTCGGCCGACCGACGGGATTCCATAGAGTCCGGCCTGGATCTCCAGCGTTTCCCGCGGAGTGAAGAAGGGATCGAAGATGATCTCCTGCGGGACGACCCCGATCGAGCGCTTGGCGTTGCGCGGATGCTCGTCGATATCGAAGCCCCAGATCATCACCTTGCCGCTGGTTTTCACGACCAGGCCGGCGAGGATGTTGATCAGGGTCGACTTGCCCGCTCCGTTTGGTCCCAGAAGTCCGAAGATTTGGCCGCGGGGCACGTCGAAGCTGACTTCGCGCAGCGCCTGCTTGCCGCCAGCGTAGGTCTTGCTCAGCGATTCAATGCGGATCGCGGGGTCTTCCATGCGGCGGAGGGCATAGGGGCGCCGTCCTGACCCGACAAGCGAAGAGGGTAAATTGGCCGTTTACCTTAACTGGCAGAGTGATCTTGACGTTAACCTTGTAGCGCGGCTGCGGAATGTTGCGACCAGTCCACCTCCGCTGCCTCGGCGCGGCGCTCTTCGCGCTGTGCCCGCTCGCGCCCGCGCTGGGGACTCCGCGTGGGGCCGCGACGCCGGCCCAGGCGCAGGCCGCGATGCTCTTCCCGCTCGAGATCATCAAGAAGCAGGACCTGGATTTCGGCAATCTCGCCGCCCCGACCGCGGGAACGGCCGTTATCGATCCCAATTCCGACACGATCACCAGCACAGGGGGAGTCCTGCTCCTGGGGGGTGCGCCGCATGCGGCCATGTTTAGCGGTGCCTCGAAGGGCAACAACGTCGTCAACATCCGCATCCCGAAGCAGCCGATTACTCTTACGCGGATCGGCGGGACCGAAACCATGACTCTTTCCAACTTCACGCTGGAGGGGCTCGACAAGCGAGCGGTCGCTGCGCGGGTCGCCTTCGATTTCCGTGTGGGAGGGACTTTGAGCGTCGCCGCAAATCAGGCGGACGGCACCTACGTCGGCACCTTCGACGTCAGCATCCAATACCCCTGAATTTCCGGAAACCATTATCATTCAAGGTTAAATCTCTGCGAACCGTGGATGTTGAACCCGCGGTGAGGCGCCTTCGCGCATAATGCTGCTCTTGTGGCGTGGATCGTGGGAGCAGCCGGGTGAACTTTGTGAAGATCCTCATTGCGGGAGCGCTTGCCGCGACGGCGATGCCTGCGGCCGCGGCCCCGGTCGCCGCGCCCACGCCCGCGACGGGCCGGGCACTCCTGCTCGTCCCGCTCACCCTGACCAAGGTCGACGACCTCGATTTCGGGACGATCGTCACTTCGCCCTCGCCGGGTGTGGTGGTGATCGATGCGGCGACGGGGGCCCGGACGATGTTCGGCGGAGTCACCCCCGTTACCAGCGATCCTGGACGGCGCGCTCGTTTCGCAGGCGCTGGAACGCCGGGCCAGGCCGTCGTCGTGACCGTGACGCCGCCGCTGCAGCTGACGAACACGGCGGGAGATGCGATCCCCGTACTTGCGCTAACCACGGAAGGTGGCGCGATTCATACGATCGACACCGTGACCCGCGCTTTCTTCTTCGGCGTCGGCGGGATTATCCAGGTCAACGCGAACCAGCCCGAAGGCGTCTATTCGGCGAATTTCATCGTCACTGCCAACTACCAGTAATCTTGTGAGCGCACGGTCGTCGCCCTAAGTGGCGAGCATGACATCAAAAGCGCCGCCGCCGCCCGAAGTGATCAGGGTCAGGACCGATCGAGTCGCCTGCGACGGATCGGGCGAGGTCTCCGCGGCTCTCGGCCACCCACGCATATATCTTCGCATGGATCGCGAGCTCGGGTTCGTTGAGTGCGGCTATTGCGACCGTCGCTTTGTCCTTGAGGGGGGACCAGCGGATCGCGACGCGGCATGACCGCCGACCCCCGCCGCTTCCTCTACCGAAGCCTCGATCCGGACGGCGCGAAGCGGCTCGCGGCCAAGCATCTGACCCCTTGCGACGACGGTGAGCTCTTCCTTCAATATAGCGCGAGTGAGGCCTTCGGCTTCGACGACGGCCGTCTGAAGACCGCCGACTACAACAGCTCCTCGGGCTTCGGCCTTCGCGGAGTGACTGGCGAAACGACAGCCTTCGCTCATGCCAATGAGATCAGCGAGGCGGCGATCGAGCGGGCCGCCGCGACTTTGAAGCTGCTCGATCCGAGAAGAACCGAGCCCGCGCCGGCGCCCGCGCGCACCAATCAGGCCATGTATGGAGCGGATGACCCGCTGAGCCTTGTTCCCTTTGCCGAGAAGGTGGCGCTTTGCGAACGGATCGACGCCGCGGCACGTGCGCGCGATCCACGCGTCGCCCAGGTCAGCGTGGCACTTGCGGCAAGCTGGAGCGTGATCGACATCGTCCGTGCCGACGGTTTCGTCGCGCACGACGTTCGTCCGCTGGTTCGGCTTGGAGTTCAGATCGTCGTCGAGCAGAACGGACGCCGCGAAACCGGCTATCATGGGCTCGGCGGGCGATATCTTTACGGCAAGCTGTTCGACGAAGCCGAGTGGAACCGAGCCATCGACGTTGCACTGGCCCAGGCTCTCGTGAATCTGGAGTCGGTTGCCGCTCCGGCGGGGGAAATGCCGGTTGTCATGGGATCGGGCTGGGCCGGAGTGATTCTGCACGAAGCGATCGGTCATGGCCTGGAAGGCGATTTCAATCGCAAGAAGACGTCCGCTTTTTCCGGCCGGATCGGTGAGCAAGTGGCGACACCCGGAGTGACCATCGTCGATGACGGCGCGATGGACCAGCGGCGCGGATCGCTGACGATCGATGACGAAGGGACTCCGACACGGCGAACGGTCCTGATCGAGGATGGCATCCTCAAGGGCTATCTGCACGACCGCCTGAATGCGCGGCTGATGGGCATGGAGCCGACGGGAAACGGGCGGCGTGAAAGCTTCGCTTATGCGCCGATGCCGCGAATGACGAATACATTCATGCTCGCGGGCAAGGACGATCCCGATGATCTGCTTGGTCGGGTGAAGGACGGGATCTACGCCAAGAGCTTCGGCGGCGGCCAGGTCGACATCACCAGCGGCAAGTTCGTCTTCACGTGCACCGAAGCCTACCGGATCCGGGGCGGCAGGATCGCCGAACCGGTGAAGGGCGCGACATTGATCGGCGACGGGCCGACGGTGCTCACCCGCGTCAAAGGTGTCGGCAACGACCTGGCGCTCGACGAAGGTATCGGCATCTGCGGCAAGGGCGGACAGTCGGTGCCCGCGGGAGTGGGCCAGCCGACATTGCTGATTGACGGTCTCACCGTGGGAGGCACGGCCGCTTGAACGATTGGCGCCGCGAGGTCCTCAAATTCTGGTTTGGACTCGACCCGAAATCATGGTGGCGCGGCGGCGAAGAGCTCGACCATCGGATCAAGCGGAACTTCATCAGATTGTGGACCGAGAAGCGCCAGCTTCCGGCGGATTATTTTACGACGGACCCGTTGAGCGCGCTCGCCGGCGCAATCCTGTTCGATCAGTTTCCGCGGAACATGTTTCGCGGAGACGCGGAGCAGTTCGCCACCGATCCCCTCGCTCTGGCGATCGCCAAAGGAGCCGTCGATCAGGGCTTCGATGAGCAGCTTGAAAAGGACGAGCGCTGCTTTCTCTACATGCCGTTCCAGCACAGTGAAAATCTCGAGGACCAGAACCGCGCGGTTTTGCTCTTCAGCGAGCTCAAGGACGATTATCTGCTTGGCTATGCGAAGAAGCACCGCGACGTGATCGAGCGGTTCGGCCGTTTTCCGCACCGTAATGCCATGCTCGGGAGGGCGCCTCGCGAGGACGAGATTGCGGCCGGCAAGGTCGTGCCCTGGTGAGCGATCTCGTCCAGGTCGCGCGCTTCGACAAGCCGTATCAGGCTGACCTGTGCCGCATGTTTCTCGAAAGCTACGGCATCGAGGCCGTCGTCTTCGACACGCAGAGCTATGGATATTCGGAAGGCGCGATGGTCGGCGTCAGGGTGATGGTGCTGGACGAAGATCTGGCCGAGGCCAGGCGAGCCCTTCGCGACTACAAGCCCTAAAGAAGGTGGGCGATTGGGCCGATGTCGAACCCCGCCTCGCTGATCCGGCGCTCGACTTCCTCCCGAGGAACGCCCTCTTCGCGATGCGCCAGCGCTATCGTCAGCGCCGAGCGCGTACCCGACCGGCAGAAAGCGAGAAGCTTGCCGTCGCCCGTCTCGCGCATCGCTTCCTGCATCGCTTCGATGTCGGACGGACCGATGCCCCGAATGATCGGGATATGGCGATAGGCGATTCCCGCGGCCGCCGCAGCATTCTCAATATCGCCGGCGAGAGGCTGGCCGTCGTCTTCGCCGTCCGGGCGATTGTTGACCAGCATCGTAATGCCCTGCTCCGCCAGCCCGGCGACTTCATGAGGAGCGACCTGGCCGCTCACCAAGGTCTTGTCGTCGAGCTGGCGGATCATGAGCTTACCTTCCTCTTTCGCCCTTCCGCGGCGCAGGAGCGGGCGCTGGCGCCGGGGCGGTTGCCGGAGCAACGCTGGTCGCGCCTTCGCCGCCGTTCAAGCCATAATAATCGAGATACGGCTGAATGCTCGCATCGCGACCGGCCCAGTTGCGGTACATTTCGGCAAGATCCTCGGTGTTGCCGCGCGAAAGGACCATATTGCGGAAGCGCTGGCCGTTCTCGCGAGTCAGGCCGCCATGGGTCTCGAACCAGTTGAAGGCATCCTGTCCCAGCATCCGAGTCCACGCATAGGCATAATAGCTCGCGGAATAGCCGTTGCTCCAGATGTGAAGGAAATAGCTGGAACGGTACCGCGGCGGGACGTCCTTCGTGTCAAACCCGCCGCTCGCCAGGGCCTTCGCTTCGAACTGGTCGACGTCCTGGCGGGGAGCCGTCGCAGGCAGCGAGTGCCAGTCCAGATCGAGGCGGGCCGCCTCGAGCGCTTCCCCGACCTCATAACCCTGGTTGAAGGTCCGCGCCGCGAGAATCTTGTTGACCAGGTCCTGCGGGATCGGCTGACCGGTCCGATAATTCACCGCATAATGCGGCAAGATCTTGGCATCGAGCGCCCAATTCTCATTGAACTGCGACGGGAACTCGACGAAGTCGCGCGCCACGTTGGTCCCCGACAGGGTCGGATAGGTTTGCGCCGCGAACATTCCGTGGAGCGCATGCCCAAACTCGTGGAACATGGTCGTCACGTCGTCCCAGCTGATCAGCGCCGGCTGGCCGGGCGCGGGCTTGGTGAAGTTCTCGACATTGAAGACGACCGGCTTCGTGCCGCGCAACAAGGATTGGTTGACCAGGTTCGACATCCACGCGCCGCCCGACTTGTTGTCGCGCTTCCACGGGTCGATCATGAAAATCGCGAGTTCCTTGCCGTCCTGATCATAGACCTGGAAGGCTCGCATGTCCGGGTTCCAGGTCGGAATGTCCTTCCGTTCCTTGAACGTCAGCCCGTAGAGCTGGTTCGCGGCATAGAAGACACCGTCTTCCAGGACCTTGTTGAATTCGAAATATTGCTTCAGCTGGTCGCTATCGATGGCGTAGCGCTGCTTGCGGATCTGCTCGGCGTAGAAGTTCCAGTCGGCCGCGGTCGGCTGGAAGGCCGCGCCCTGCGACTTGGCGAGCGCAGTGATGTCGGACCATTCCGAATGCTCCTTCGCCGAAACGGCCGGAGCCAGGCGATCGAGAAAGCCGACGGCCGTCGCGCGGTCCTTCGCCATCTGGTCGTAGAGATTATAGTCGGCGAAGTTCGCGGCTCCGAACAGCGCCGCCTTTTTGGCGCGAAGCTGGGCGATTTCGCTGATCGTCGCGCGAGTATCGTTCGCATCGCCGTGCTCGGCGCGATTGAGGCTGGCATCGAACAGCTGCTGGCGTGTCGCATGGCTGGTGAGCGAATCCGACGATGGCTGCTGCGTCGTGTTCTGTAGCGGGATCACATAGCCGGCGACCTTGCGGTCCTTGGCCGCTTCCGCAGCGGCGGCGATCTGCTGATCGCTGAGGCCGGCAAGCGCGGCCTTGTCGGTGACGTGCAGTGCGCCGGCCTTTGCGGCGGCGAGCAGCTTCTGGCTGAACCCCGTCTGCAGCGAGCTCAGGCGCTTGTTGAGCGCCTTCAACTCGACCTGTTTCGCGGGCGCGAGTTCGGCGCCGGCGTGAACCATCTGCTTGTAATAGACGTCGAGCAGCTTGGCCTGCTCCGGGTTCAGGTTCAGCGACGCCTGAGTGTCGTGGAGCGTCTTCACTCGGCCGAACAGCTTGGCATTCAGATTGATGAAATCGCTATGCTCGGCAAGCAAGGGCGAGGTTTTCGTATCCGTCGCCTGCAGCGTATCATTGGTGTTGGCGCCATTGACCGCGTTGAACGCCAGGGCCGCGCGCTCCAGCAGCTGCCCCGAGCGCTCGAGCGCGACGATCGTGTTGTTAAAGGTCGGCGGCGCCGGATTGTTGGCGATCGTCAGGATCTCGCGCTTCTGCTCAGCCATTCCGGCGATCATGGCGGGCAAATAGTCGGCGTCCTTGATCCGCGAGAAATCGGGCGTTTCAAACGGAAGAGTGCTCGGCTTTGCGAAGGGATTGGACGCGGGCAGGCTCGCCGCAGCAGCGGGTCGTGCAGCTTTTTTTGTGGGCGCGGCCTGGGCGGCGGTCGTCGCAACCGCAAGCGCTGCGGTCGCAAGAAGAATCGTGCGGATCATGGACATTCCTGTGCTTGAAAGACTTCGCGCCTCTCCAACGCGCTGGCTGCTTACGCAAGCCTGAACGGAAAAAGCCAGCTATGGCAAAGGCTTACAGAACGAATAGGAGGCCTGCGCGACGGCTTCGAAGGCGAATTTGAATGGTCGGGCGCCTTATTCAGCCGCTTCGGCGACTTGTTCTGCGAGCCGCTCGGCGATCTGGCGGTCCCACAGCTCGGCATAAAGGCCGCCGCGATCGAGCAACTCCTCATGCGTGCCGCGTTCCGCGACGCGGCCGTCGTCGAGCACGATGATCTGGTCCGCGTTGACGATCGTCGAGAGCCGGTGCGCGATCATGATGGTCGTCCGGCTTTCCGCGATCTGCTCGAGCGTATTCTGGATCGCCTCTTCGGTGCGGCTGTCGAGGGCGCTCGTCGCTTCATCCAGCACCAGGATCGGCGGATTCTTGAGCAATGTCCGCGCAATTGCCACGCGCTGCTTCTCGCCGCCGGAAAGCTTGAGGCCGCGCTCGCCGACCATGGCTTCATAATGATCCGGCAGAGCCTGGATGAAACGGTCGATGGCCGCACCTCGCGCAGCGCGCTCGATGTCGTCCCTGGTCGCGTCCCCGCGTCCGTATCCGATGTTGTAACCGATCGTGTCGTTGAACAGCACCGTATCCTGCGGGACGATGCCGATCGCAGCGCGAAGGCTCTTCTGAACGACTGTCGAAATGTCCTGCCCGTCGATCGTGATCGCCCCGGCCGTCGGATCGTAGAAGCGATAGAGGAGACGGGCGATGGTCGACTTGCCGGCGCCTGACGGGCCGACGATGGCGCAGCTCGTGCCCGCCGGTATGTCGATGTCGAGGCCTTTCAGGATTTCGCGCGCGGGATCGTAGCCGAAATGAACGCCGTCGAACCGGACATGGCCCTTGCTTACATGCAGGGGCTCCGCGCCCGGCTTGTCGACGACTTCGGCCGGCGTATCGACCAGGTCGAACATCGCTTCCATGTCGATCAAGCCCTGGCGGATCGAGCGATAGACCCAGCCGAGCATGTCGAGCGGGCGGAAGAGTTGCATCAACAGGCCGTTGATCCAGACCACGTCTCCGGCCGTGAATCGCCCGCGGCTCCAGCCCCAGACGGTGAAGACCATCGCGCCCGCCATCATCGAATTGGTGATCAGCGACTGGCCGATGTTGAGCCACGCGAGCGACACTTCGTTGCGCACCGACGCACGCGTGAATGCGCCGACGGCTTCCTCGTAGCGCTGGGATTCGCGATCCTCCGCTCCAAAATATTTGACGGTCTCATAGTTGAGCAGGGAGTCGACGGCGCGGCCGATCGCCTTGTTGTCGACATCGTTCATGTGCCGTTGGATCTGCGATCGCCAGTCCGTCACCCAGCGAGTGAAGGCGATGTAGATCGCGACGATCACGAGAGTGGCGACGACGAGCTTCGCCCCGAAATGCACGAAGAAGATCACGCAAATCGCGGTGAGCTCGATCACCGTCGGGGCGATGTTGAACAGGATGAAATAGAGCATCATGTCGATGCTCTTCGTCCCTCTTTCGACGATTTTGGTCAGCGATCCGGTCCGCCGTTCGAGATGGAAGCGGAGCGACAAATCGTGGACGTGTCGGAAGACCCGGGCCGCCAGGTTGCGCGCGGCATTCTGCCCGACCTTTTCGAACAAGGCGTTGCGCAGATTGTCCGAAAGGACCCCGGCAAACCGCGCCCCGGTGTAAGCCAGAACCAGGCCCGCCACGACGGCGAACGCGGAATGTGCGCTCATGCGATCGACGGCGAGCTTCAGCGCATATGGGCCGAGCAAAGTCACGGCCTTGCCGGCGAGCACCAGCAGGACCGCGATGATGACCCGGGCCTTCAGCTCGGCTTCGCCCTTCGGCCAGAGCATCGGCAGGAAGCGCCAGAGCACACGGAATCCCGCGTTCGACCTTCGTTGTGCGGGCGCCGTGTGGTCGGTCATTGGGCCTAAGTAAGAAGCCCCGGCGCGCGGGCAAAGGTACTTCGGCGAAACTACTGGAACTCAACCACGAATCGGCGGGTTCGGCCCAAGGCGCGAACTCATGGGAGCAAGCCATGTCCGAAGTTGTGGAGCCGATGGTCCATGAAGACCGATTGCCCGGTCACGAAAGCCAGCTCGAGCCGAAGCCCGATTGGGCGCCCCGATATCCGGGATCCGGTCGCCTAAGAGGCAAGGTCGCGCTCATCACCGGCGGCGACAGCGGGATCGGGCGCGCGGTCGCGGCTCTGTTCGCGCGTGAGGGCGCCGACATCGCCATCATCTATCTCTGCGAGCACGATGATGCGGCGAAGACCAGGGAGATCGTCGAAAAAGAAGGCCGCAAGGCGGTCACCATCGCCGGCGATATCGGCGACAAGCAATTCTGCGAACGCGCGGTGAAGCAAACCCTGGACCAGTTCGGCCGCCTCGACATCCTCGTCAACAACGCTGGCGAGCAGCACCCCGACGAGGACATTCGCGACATCACCGAGGATCAGCTGAAACGGACATTCCAGACCAACATTTTCGGAATGTTCTTCCTTACCCAGGCCGCCTTGCCGCATCTCAAAGAAGGATCGGCGATCATCAACTGCACGTCTGTGACGATGTACCGGGGCTCGCCGGAGCTGCTCGACTACAGCTCCACCAAGGGTGCAATTACGGCCTTCACGCGCTCGCTCGCCAGGAATCTGGTGAAGAAGGGCATTCGCGTAAATGGCGTGGCGCCCGGGCCGATCTGGACGCCTCTCAACCCGTTCGGCGGGCAAAGACCGGAAGACATCAAGGACTTCGGCAAGGACACGCCGATGGGCCGCGCGGGACAGCCGAATGAGGTCGCGCCCTCCTTCCTCTTTCTCGCCTGCGAAGATGCGAGCTACATGACCGGCCAGGTCATTCACCCGGATGGCGGCGAATATACTTCAAGCTAGGTCCGGAGTTGGCAAAATTTCCCAACTCGCGGCCACTCTCACCGCCGATCTTGACGGATTTGCGTAGCGCCTAACTGAAAAGATTGGACTTTTTCGATTTGGCATGGGCCGTGCATTGATCATGGCACGGGCCCGAAGGTCGGGTTCGGCAACAAATTGAAAAAGGGATTTATCAATGCTTACGACCGCTCGCGCCACCGCCACCGTTTTTGCCGGTGCTTTCATCTCCGCGCTTTTGCTCGTTTCGGCCGCCACTTCGCTGCCGATCGCCTGAACTCAATCCAGGGAAACCGAAATGAACGGACGTTTCCTCATCAATCGCCGCGACGCCAAGGTCATGGGTGTCGCCGCGGGCATCGCCGACTACACCGGCTTCGATCCGACGATGGTTCGCGTCGGGATCGTCGCACTGACGCTTCTGACCGGGCCAATGATGATTTTCCTCTATGTCGTGACCGGGCTGCTGGCGCCGCACCAATAGGCGCCAGCCGCTCTTCCCCGCCGGTGACACCGAGTCCATGATGCCGGCGTGCCCCACCCATCCAATCTTGAGCGTTTCATCGATGCCCAGTCAGACACGTTCGAAACGGCTCTTTCCGAGCTTCGTTCGGGCCGGAAGCAATCGCATTGGATGTGGTTCATTTTCCCGCAGCTCGCGGGCCTGGGACGAAGTCCGACAGCACGATATTTCGGCATCGCTTCGATTGCCGAAGCACGCGACTATCTTGCCGATCCGTTGCTCGGGCCACGGCTCCGCTCCGTCAGCGAGGCGTTGTTGCGATGGGCGGGCGATCGAAGCGCCGACGACATTCTCGGACCGGTCGACGCGATGAAATTGATGTCGAGCATGACCTTGTTCGAAGCGGCCTCGGACGATCCTCTATTCAGCCAGCTTCTCGACTCGTTTTACTCGGGCGCTCGCGATGAACGGACGCTCGCTCTTTTGAACGGCGAGGCCTAAACAGCGCACCTACGGTCAGCCGAGTCCAGGGAGATCGCCGTGCGCAAACTGCTTTTCGCCATCATCGCTGCCGGGCTTGCCGCCACTCCGGCAATCGCCGCTCTCAAGGTTGGCGCCAAGGCACCCGATTTCACCACCACCGGCGCCGTCGGGGGCAAGGCGTTCAAGCTGCACCTCGCTGCCCAGCTGAAGAAAGGACCAGTCGTCCTGTATTTCTTCCCGAAGGCATTCACCTCCGGCTGCACGGCCGAAGCTCACGCGTTCAGCGAATCGATCGGCGCCTACAAGAAGGCCGGTGCCCAGGTGATCGGAATGTCGGCCGACAATCTCGACACGTTGAAGGACTTCTCCGTCAAGGAATGCCGGAACGCCTTCCCCGTTGCGACCGCTTCGCCCGCGACCCAGAAGGCTTATGACGTAGCCTGGGCCGCCCATCCCGGCCTGACGACCCGGACTTCATATGTCATCGATCGCCATGGCAAGATCGTAATGGTCCATGACGATCTCGATTTCAGCCAGCACGTCGCCAAGACGCTGGCCGCTGTGAAGGCGCTCAAATAGCATCGCGGACCCCAAAGTTCAGAGTTCATGATCCGGCAATTTGCCGGACATGACGGAACCGTTACCGGCGTTCGAGCGCTTTGCGGCAGCTGTTGATTTCACAGGGGTAAGTTCGATGAAAATAACCAAGACGCTCGCGGTTGCTTTTGGCCTGGCCGCTCTCGCCGCGTGCAATAAGCAAAGCCCTCAGGAGAATGCCGCCGACAACATTGAGGCGAATGGAGAGAACGTCGCTGAGAATATCGAGGCGAATGCTTCCAACGTTGCCGAAAATATCCAGGCCAATGCTTCGAACGAAGCGGCGGCCGTAAAAAATCAGGCTGAAAATAAGGCGGACGCGGTCCGCAACAGTGCGAACAATAGCTCGGGCAATTCTTACTAAGTTCACGCGAGAGCACGCGTAGAAAGGCGCCTGCAGATTTCGCAGGCGCCTTTTTCATGGGCTCGTGTCTTAACGAAAGTAAGGATTGAAGATCGCTTTGCCGCGCAAGTGAAACGGCTCGTCGTTGACCGTTTACATGCCGTTTACCTTACGGTTCCGGAACAGAGACTTCCGTGTTCCCCTGTTGTTCGGGGTAATTGGCCGAACGCCAACAGGGGACTTGTGATGGGGCATCCGCTTCTTGTTCGAGCCGTGCTGGGTAGTGCCGGATTGGCTGCCTGCATCGGCTTTTTGTCAGGCATAGCGAAGGCAGCGGACGGCGTTGCCGCCAATGCGCGCGTTCCGTCATCCATGACGACCGGCACGATGGGGGCGATCGCTCCGAACGTGTTCGGAACCCTTACAGTGCCGATGAGGGCCGCCCGCTACGTCGACGATTGGGAGCGTGCTCGCCGCGACGATTCAACCGATCCCCGCATGCGCGAGCTCATCGCTCCCGCAATGGGAATGACGCCGCAGCAACAGATCTTCTATATCCAGGCGGCCGTTTACCGGCGCATCCACTGGATGTCGGACGCGACCGAGTACGGCCAACACGACTATTGGGCGAGCGCCGCCGAAACGCTCGAGAATGGCGCCGGCGACATGGAGGATCGGGCCATCCTCAAGATGCAGGCGCTGCACACGCTCGGCTTCTCGACACGCGATCTCTACCTGACGATGGGCCGGGACGCGGTGGGCGGGCCGGTGACCGTTCTGATGGTCCGGCTAGGCAACGAATATTACATTCTGGATGACAATCCGGGTGCGCCGTACACAACCGAGCACCGGCCAGAGTTCAAGCCGCAATTCACCTTCGGCTTCGGCGGGTCCTGGATCCACGGCTATCCGGTACTAGCTCGGGCCCAGTCTGCGATCTCGAGGGTCATTCCCGTCCGCAGATAGGACGTCAATCGGCATTCAAGCTGCTGCGGTCGCGCTTCGGCCGTTTGGGGTCCGTCGCTTCCCAATCGATCTTATGTTCGACCCATATCTCGACGGCGGGCGGGAACAGGTTCGGATCATCGAGCGTGCCGGTCGTCACATCCATATGGTCCGGCCGCGACGAGCGCCGATACGCGACCAGGCTTCCGCAATTCCGGCAGAAAAGCCATTCGAGACCAGGCGATGACGAATAGGCGCCGGGATAACCCGACAGCCATTCAAAGTCCGGATAGTTGAATACGGCCCAGGCGACATTGGTCCCTCCACTCGCGCGCCTGCACGATCGGCAATGGCAAAGGGTCGTCGTGACGGGCTCGCCGGAGACGCGATAGCGGATCGCTCCGCACAGGCAGCCGCCCTCGCTGGGTTCATGCGCCATGGGGACATTCTAGGCCCCCAATGGCGCAACGCGAAAGGCCGTTAGCGAACCTGGACCCGGACCACCGGCCGCACCCAGTGGCGCGCCAGCGGACTGTACCGAAGGCGGATTTGCGTCACGTCGCGGCGCGCTCCGCGCAAATCGAGATTGCGGGTGCAGGTGCCGGCCCGCATCAATGCACGCGTGCCGATGTCCTGATGGCCGCCGTTCCGGAAGCGGACGTCGATGTCGCGCATCTCGATCGGCCCTCCGAACACGCACACGCGCATCTGGCGATAACGCTGCGTCCCCGGAACGCGGATCGTGTCGCTGTCATGCCCGCTGACCGTGGTGAAGGCGATGGTCTGCCAATGGTGGTAGCGTTGCGCCCCAGCTGGGACGGCGGCGGCAATTGCGGCGGCGGCTCCGGCGGCAAAAAGCAACGTGCGGCTCATTCATTGTCTCCCTTCGGAATGTGAATGACCAACAACGGAGCGGGACGGTTCCCCGTTCCCCGCCGATCCACCAAACTCGCTCGGTTCGTCGTTTGTGAACGGCAGCGAAACGGGTTTCGGCAGCGAAACTCAAAGGTTCCCAAGTAGTTCAAAAAAATGCACTTTTGCGGTTCGTCGTAAGGCTGTTTCCATTGACCGGAACGGTTGCGACCCAGCACCCTTCGTAGGTGTTGAATTGGCATGATGAGGTACCACCAAAGACGAATTCGCCTGGGCTCCTCCGCGATTGCCGCGGTCATGGCCCTCACTTCAACCCCGGTCCTGGCCCAGGATGTCCAACCGGCCACGACCGACACGACTCCAGCGCCGGCGACCGACAGCTCGCCGGTACCGGCGACGGACACTTCGACGACGACAACCGCGACTTCGTCGAACACCGCCGACCAGCCGAAACACTCCGTAACGACGACGCGCAAAACCACGGTGACGACGCACAGCGTTGCGCACAAGAGGAGCGGCCCCAAGGCCGCGCCAAAGCCCGTCGCGACGCCGGCAGCGCAGGCGGCCGCAGCTCCTGTTGCGGCGGCTCCGGCTAAGCCCGCGCCGATCATTGACCTGAGCGCGAAACCGGCGACCCCGGCCGTAACTCCCGCGCCGGCTGCGAAACCCATGGTCGATCGCAACGAGGCGCTGATGTTCGGCGGCGGCGCCCTTGCACTTCTGGCGCTTGCCGCGGCGGCGATCGCCGCCTCGCGTCGCAGGCGCAATCGCGAGATGGTCGAGCAAAGCTATTACGAGCCCGAAGCTACGGCCGAGCCGGCACCTCAGCCCGAGCTTGCCCACCAGCCTCCGATCGTTTCGCCGGCTGCCTCGGCTTTCGCCTGGAACCGCGGGCCGGAGAGGGCCGACGAGCGCAGAGACGACGAGACCTGGGTGGAGCGGGCCTATCGCGGGCCGACGGCAGAAAACCCGTCATTGTCGCTGCGCAAGCGGCTCAAGCGCGCGGCCTTCTTCGACAAGCGGGATCGGGACGCCGCGGCCGGCAAGGCCGTACCGGTCGAAGACGATGCGGGACTGCCGGACAATCTGGAGCCGACGCATGAGCACATGCGCGAAGCCGCATAATTCACGTCAATATCTGAAAAAAGCCGCCGCTCGGGGAACCGGGCGGCGGTTTCGTTTCATTACCCCGCAAGCTTGCGGATCATGCACTCGCTGGATCCGACCGTCAGCCCGAACTTGCGCACCTTCACCGTGCAGCGCGCGGCCATGCCTCCGGGCATCGGAATCAGCCATTGCTCGACGTTGAAATCGCCCTTCATCCGGAAGCTGAAGCGATAACGGCTTCCGACTTTTTCAATCGTCACCGGCCCGTCGGCATCGGAAACGATCCCGGTGTAGCGACCAGGTCCCGTCGAACGCACGTGCCAGCGTCGCATGCGCGCCGGCTTGCCTTCATCCTCGACCCGCTGGACCAGAGTGAGGCTGCCGTCATGCTCGATCCGGCCGCGGCCGATTGTGTGGGTCTTGTAGGACTTGTGGAAGATCAGCTTCGCGGTGCCGTCATTCTCCGTGCGGCCTTCGAAGAAGCGCAGCGGGTCGGCGTCCTGAGCGAAGGCAGGAGTCGCGAGGAAGAGGAGGAGCGGCGCAGCGGCCGTTCGGAATTGAAGCATCAAGCGCAAGCCTTAGCGATCAATTCCGGACACGTCGAACGCGCTGAGGATCGGGCAGGGTCCGCCACGCTTTTTCGCGCAAGCGCTCGCAAGGCCTGCCAATGCGTCGCGTGCTTCCTTGAGCTCCGCGATCTTTTCGTCGATCGCTGCGACCCGCGCTCCGGCCAGCTCGCGCGCCCGGGCGCGATCGTCGGAGGAATCGAGGTCGAGTAGCTCCTTGATCTCGTTGAGCGTGAAGCCAGCCGCCTGCGCCGAGCGGATGAAGCGGAGGCGCTTCAAATCCTTGTCGCCATAGCGGCGCACCTCGCCGGGCGGCCGCGCGGGTTCGGGCAGAAGTCCGCGACGCTGGTAATAGCGGACGGTCTCGACTCCGACTCCGGCAGCTCGGGCGAGGCCGCCGATCGTGTCCGAATTTTTCGCTTGATTCCGTACCATGGTACGGAGGTCATAGGCCCTTTGTCCGCAGCGAATCAACGCCTCGCGACACAAGGAGAAGACACATGGACAAGCTCCAAACAACGGGTTCGGATCACACCTGCAACTCCGCCAAAGGCGGCTGCCGCTGCGATCCGTGCAACTGCAAGAATTGCAACTGCTGATCGATGGGCCGCCGTTCGGGGAACCGGGCGGCGGCTAAACAGGCGGACTATTCGAAGGCGCGGCGCTATTCTGCTGCCGGCACGTAAATTTCTCCGCCTTCATCGTGGAAGCGCTTGCTCATTTCGGCCATTCCAGCGTCAGCCTCCGCCTCGGACACGGCGGCCGCCTTCGCCTCCTCGGCTTTCGCGAATTCGCGGACCTCCTGCGTGATCTTCATCGAACAGAATTTCGGCCCGCACATGGAGCAGAAGTGCGCGGTCTTGGCGCCTTCGGCCGGAAGAGTCTGGTCGTGGAAGGCTTCGGCGGTCTCGGGGTCGAGCGACAGGTTGAACTGGTCGCGCCAGCGAAACTCGAACCGCGCACGGCTCAGCGCATCGTCGTGCAGGCGGGCGGCCGGGTGGCCCTTCGCCAAATCGGCGGCGTGGGCGGCGAGCTTGTAGGTCACCACCCCCACTTTCACGTCGTCGCGGTCGGGAAGGCCGAGATGCTCCTTGGGCGTGACGTAGCAAAGCATCGCCGTTCCGAACCAGCCGATCATCGCGGCGCCGATGCCGCTGGTGATATGGTCGTAGCCCGGCGCGACGTCGGTCACGAGCGGTCCTAATGTGTAGAAAGGCGCCTCGCCGCAGGCGGCGAGCTGCTTGTCCATATTCTCCTTGATCTTGTGCATCGGCACATGGCCCGGACCCTCGATCATGACCTGGCAGTCATGCGCCCAGGCTTTCTTCGTCAGCTCCCCGAGCGTGTAGAGCTCGGCGAACTGCGCCTCGTCATTGGCGTCGGCGGTCGAACCGGGGCGCAGGCCGTCGCCGAGCGAGAAGGCGATGTCATAGGCCTTCATGATCTCGCAAATCTCGTCAAACCGCTCGTAGAGGAAGCTCTCGCGGTGATGGGCGAGGCACCATTTGGCCATGATCGAGCCGCCGCGGCTGACGATCCCGGTGACGCGTTTGGCGGTCAGGGGGACGTAGGGCAGGCGGACGCCCGCGTGGATCGTGAAATAGTCGACGCCCTGTTCGGCCTGCTCGATCAGCGTGTCGCGGTAGACCTCCCACGTCAGGTCTTCCGCTACCCCTCCCACTTTCTCGAGCGCCTGATAGATCGGCACGGTGCCGATCGGCACGGGCGAGTTGCGCACGATCCATTCGCGCGTGTCGTGGATGTTGCGGCCGGTTGAGAGGTCCATCACGGTGTCGGCGCCCCACCGACAAGCCCACACCATCTTGTCGACTTCGCTGGCGACGTCGGAGGCGACGGCGCTGTTACCGATATTGGCGTTGATCTTGACCAGGAAGTTGCGGCCGATCGCCATCGGCTCGGACTCGGGGTGGTTGATGTTCGAGGGGATGATCGCGCGGCCGCGAGCGACCTCGTCGCGGACGAATTCGGGCGTGACGAAGTCGGGGATGGAGGCGCCGAAGTCCTCACCGTCGCGGGAGGCGGCAAGCGCCTGCTCGCGCCCCAGGTTCTCGCGGATCGCCACATATTCCATTTCTGGAGTGACGATGCCGCGGCGCGCATAATGCATCTGGGTCACATTCGCGCCGGGGCGCGCGCGCAGAACGCGTTTGCGGACCTTCGGGAAGGGCTGGACGCCGCCTGACCTGTCGGGACCAAGCTGGCCGTTGTCCTCCGGTTGGACTTCGCGCTGCGTTACTTCCTCGACGTCGCCGCGCTCGCGGATCCAGTCACGGCGAAGCTCGGGCAGGCCAGCCATGATGTCGATGCGCTTTGCCGGGTCGGTGTAGGGACCGCTGGTGTCGTAAAGCACGACCGGCGGTTCGCCCGATGAGGGCTCGAGGTCGACGGCGCGCATCGCCACTCTGCGATCGCCGACGTAAATCTTGCGTGAGCCGCGGATCGGCCCGGTGGTGACTTTCAGCTCGGTTCGTGCGGGGGCGTCGCCCATCTTCTCTCTCCCTCCACCGGTGCTAACCGGATCAGGTTCGGCGGGTCGCGGCCGGATGCCGCCTCTCAGCCCTCACGGGCTCCCCGGGGAAGAATGGTCCTTAGAAGTATGCGAACGCGAGCGCTACCGCTTGATCAGTCCGGCGGCCCTCATTTCGGCGGCCGTGACGACACCATCCTTGTCGGTGTCCATCCGGTCGAAGTTGGCAAGCTTGCCCGAGCGGAATTCGACCTGCGTGATCTGCCCGTCGCGGTTCGCGTCGACCTGCGCGAGGAGGGGGGCCGCATTGGGTTGCGCCCGCTGCATCGGAAGCGCGGCGAATTCAGCCGGAGTCAGCACTCCGTTGTGGTCCTTGTCGAGAGCGGCGAACAAGGCGCGATTGCGGTTCTGCGCGGCGAGAACCGACACGGCGCGTTGGAAATCCTCGATCTCCTTCCGCGTGAGTACGCCGTTCTTGTCTGCATCCATCTGCTTGAATTCGGCGTCCATGGTGGCGATGAAGGCCGCACGTGGCACGGACACCGCCTGTGCGCCCGCGGGCTGCGCAGGCCTGACTGGGGTTTTCGCTGCGGGTCTGGCCTGCGAGTAAGCGGTGCCAGGGGCCACTGCGGCAATCATGCCGATGATCAACGGAAACGACCTCACGTTCCACTCTCCCGAATTGCGAGTCGCATTTTTATGGAGCGGAAATCGCTGGCCGCCCAGTGAAATTCAAAATGAACTTCAGGCCTGCGGCTCGTCCCACCGCTCGAGCGCCGGTCCGAGCGCCTGCTTCAGGGGGCCGAGCCACGGTTCATAATGCCGCCATTGATCGACGCCTTCGCGGCTGATGCCCTTGCGGACCTGTTCGGCGCTCGGAGTTCGTACCGGACGCTTGTTCTTGTGGAACTCCAGGCAAGCCTGGTCGAAGGGAACTTCGAGGTAATCGAGCAAGCTGCGAATCTCGCCCTCGGGATCCTCGATCACCCTCTCGTTGAGGACGCGATGGACGGCACCGGGCTGCACGCTGTCGATATGCGTCATGAAACGCCAGTAATCGCGGTAGAAGGTACCGATCGATTCCTGGCTGTAGGAGAAATACATTCCCGACGCGTAATTCTGTTTGAAGTTCGAAAAGCCGCAAGCCATCGGGTGGCGCCGCGCGTCGATGATCTTCGCGTTGGGTAGCGCCAGTTGGATCAGCCCGATGTTCATCCAGTTGGCGGGCAGCTTGTCGACGAAATAGGGTTTGTCCGTCGCGCGGAATGGGCGCGCGCGATCGAGATATTCCTCTCCGATCGCTTTGAGCTCTGCGCCCTCCATCCGGTGAAGTGCCTGGAACGGACCGAGTCCGCTCTTTGCGGCCAGGCGGCAGATCCGTTCCCAGATCTGGTTCATCACCGTGATTTCGGTCGTGCCTTCGATCAAAGGATGACTCGCGAGGATCTGCTCGATCAAGGTCGATCCCGACCGATGCAGGCCAAGCACGAAGATCGGGCCCCCCTTGCGGTAACCATGCCGCTTGTGGCGATCGAACAACTCAGGGGTCAGCGCGGCAATCGCGCGCTCCACGTGATCCGTGGCGCGCATTTGCGCCGGGTTGACCGATTTGCGGCGCAATGCATTTCCGGCGTCGTAATGTTGAAATGATTTCGGATAATTTCCGCTGTGCTCGAACGCCTGGCCGAGCGCGAAATGGAAATGGAGCGCATCCTCGTCGGAAAGCTTGCCGCGCAAGGCTTTGCGCATGGCAGCGACGTCCCTGTCGGTGAAGCGGAAGGATTTGAAGTTGGATAGGGTCCACCAGGCTTCGCCGTAATTGGGGTTCGCCTCAATAGCTCGGCGAAGCGCGGTGACGGCCTCGTCTGTTCGCCCGATGGTTTTCAGCGTGTCGCCAAGCGTCTTCCAAAGCGCCGCATTGCGCGGGTTGTTGGCCGCCAGCTTCTCGTAGATCCCGATCTGCCGGTCGTGATCTCCCAAAATGCCAAGGGCGCCAGCCTGCAAACTGAGGACTTCGAAACTGTTTCGGAGAGCGAGGGGCAACACATCGATCTCGTCGAGAGTCGCTTGCGCTCCAACGTGCGTGTGCAAGTGCCTGACAAGCATCATCTGCTGTTCCGGAGTCGGGTCTGCGGTAGCCGCGCGCCGCATCAGCACCGTGGCTTCCTCGATCTGCCTCCGATCGAGCGCGAGTTCGGCCAGCTTCGTCATCGCAACCGCGTCCGACGGTTGCTCGATCAATTGCTTGCGAAGAAGGCGCTCAGCCTCGTTGCGATCACCCGCTTGAAGCGCGGCGGTCGCCTGCTCGACGATCAACTTGGATTTGGAGAGCGAAGCAGAACTGGCCAACGGAAACGCACCCTTTAATTCATGTAGCGGTGCAAATGGGCCATCTGGGACATGACTGTCCAGAGTCCGAGATGGGAACCTTCAAATCGACTCGCCGCTTTTGCTTGACTTAATCAAAGAGGCTTAAATGACGAACCGTAAAGACAAACAGAATCTTTTGAACACAATAGCTTAGGCACGACTCGGAATCCAAATCTTGATTCCCGTTGTGTTTTGGGAGCAACATCAATTCCGGCAAGCGGCCGTTGCGGGCTCGGACGCGAAACCTTCGTGGCGGACGGCCATTGTCGTCAACAGCGCCGCATTCCCCTGCGGCGCGGGCAATAGGGGACTGTGCCATGAAAACGAGATTCTTTTTGGCGGGCTCAGCAATTGCGCTGGGCGCGGGCCTGACGCTAGGAGTGACGCCGGCGGCTGCCCAGGAAGTTTGCGACGTTAACGGCGGCAGCCCGTCGGGAACTGCAACCAATCCGGAAGATTTGGCATGCGGCGCTGGTTCAACCGCGGCTGGCGGCGGGATCTTCTCAGGCGCAACGGCCATTGGGGCTTACTCGCATGCCAGCGGGAACGATTCCATTGCGATGGGCGGCGACAGTTCCGCGAGCGGCAACTATACCGCGGCGCTCGGATCGAGCGCGATCGCGACCGGTGATAGTACGACTGCGGTTGGCGCTTATACGAATGCCACGGGCACGTATGCGACAGCCGTTGGCGAAGGTGCACAAGCGACTGGCGATTATTCCGCGGCGTTCGGCCAGGGTTCGACGGCAAGCGGTTACGAATCGACGTCGATTGGTCAGGCTTCTTCAGCGAGCGGAGGCTATTCGACCGCAGTCGGTTACAGCTCAAACGCAAGCGGCACCTTCTCCACTGCGGTTGGCCTCAACTCCAACGCAACTGCCCGGGGCACCGTGGCAATCGGCGATACGACCACGGCGTCTGGCTATCGTTCAACGGTCGTCGGTTCGACGAGCTCCGCTGCTGGAGCGTACAGCAGCACTTTCGGCAGCTATTCCGCCACTTCGGGCAATTACTCGACCGGGGTCGGGAATAGCGTTTCTGTTGTCGGCAACTATGCAACGGCGGTCGGTCAAGGCTCGTATGCCGGCACCGACAACTCTTCCGCCTTTGGCCAGAACGCACAGGCGACTGGCGCTGAATCGACGGCGCTAGGCCAAGGCACGGTGGCCAGCGGCACCTACGCAGTTGCGGTGGGCCAGGGCGCGGCCGCAAGCGGAGCCAATGACGCTAGTGCTGTCGGTTATGACGCCGCCGCCACCGGCACGAACTCGACGGCTTTAGGCGGCGATTCCCTGGCGTCGGGCGCGGGCTCGACCGCAGTTGGAGCGTATGCGAATGCGACGGGTGCCGGAAGTATCGCAGTCGGCGATTTTGCGCTCGCCAGCGGAGCTGACTCGATGGCAATCGGGAACGTGGCGCTCGCGACTGGGGCCGATTCGAACGCAATCGGCAATCTTGCCCTGTCGATCGGCGCCGGTTCGAATGCGATCGGCAATCTCGCGCTATCTACAGGCGCCAATTCGAACGCAATCGGCAATCTGGCGTTCTCGGCTGGCGCCGATTCCACCGCGATTGGCAATCTGGCTTTCTCGGGGGGTGCTGATTCCACCGCGATCGGCAATCTCGCGGTTACGACCGGAGCGAATTCGATCGCGATGGGCAATGGTGCGTCGGATGCCGGTTACGCCAATGCCGTCAATCTCGGCACTGGCAATACAATCGGTTCGGCCTACGCCGTGACGATCGGCACCGGGCAGAGCGCAACGGGGGCCGGCGCAGTCGCAATCGGCGATCCGAACACCGCGACCGGCACAGGTGCTGTGGCGATCGGCGCCGACAACACTGCAACCGGAAACGGCGCGGTGGCACTGGGTGACACCAACACCGCAACCGGGGACGGCTCGGTTGCCATCGGTCAAGGCAGCACGGCTGGGACCGCTGGATCGATTGCGCTTGGCGACACTGCCTCCGCGACGGGCACGACCAGCACGGTACTGGGGTCCGGCGCATCCGATGCGGGCTTCAACAACTGCGTTGCCCTTGGTGCGGGATCGACGTGTTCGGCGGATAACACCGTCGATGTTGGCGGCCGCGTGGTGACTGGAGCCGCGAACGGCCTTGTCGCACCAGGATCGACCGATCTCGTCACGGGGGATCAGGTTGCCGGCATCTTTGGCAGCCAGATTTACCTCGACGTGAACAGCACCAGCGCAGCGGCAGACGCCATTGGCACCAACGCGATCGCCATTGGCGGCGCGTCGGTGGCGGGCGGCACAAGCTCGATCGCGATCGGCGAAGGTGCGAGTGCACCGAACAACAACTCGGTTGCGATCGGAGCGGGGACGACGACTACGGCCGACAACCAGGTCAATGTCGGCGGACGTACGATCGGCGGCGTTGCGGCCGGCGTTGCGGCGACCGATGCGGTCAATGTCGGTCAGCTGAACAACGCGGTGAGCCTTATTGGAGACCAGATCGTCGATCTCGGCGACCGGATCGATCGGGTCGACAAGAAGGCTTCGGGTGGCACGGCCGTCGCGATCGCGCTCGGCGGCAACGCGTTCCTGCCCAACAAGCAGTTCAACCTGACCGGCAACGTCGGCGTGTATCGCAGCGAGGTCGCTGCGGCGCTCCAAGTGGGGGCGATGATCGGGCAAAACGCAGCGATCAATGCCGGCGTCGCAACCGGCTTCAACCACAATGGGAAGATCGGCGCGCGCGCCGGCTTCACCATCGGCTGGTAGGCCGATCGCTGGAAACGGGCTGCCTTCGGGCGGCCCGGGTTCCAACGAAATCAAAGGGGAAGGGCGGTGTCTCGGCACCGCCCTTTTTCTTATTGCTTGGGAGCTGCGGCCATGCGCTCCGAGGCCGAAAGCGAGCCGTCCTTGTTCTTGTCGAGCTTGTCGAACTGGACGAGCAGGCGGTTCTGATACTCGGCGGCGCTGATCTTGCCGTCCTTGTTCGTGTCGAGCGCCTGCAACCGGGCGTCGACTGCCACAGCATTGGCGCTGATCGACGTAGCCGCCTGATATTCATCGAGCGTCAGCTTGCCGTCGTGGTTGGTATCGAGCTTGTCGAAGTCCTGCTTCTGCTTTTCCCTGAGCTTCGCCTGCATGTCGGTGACTTCGCGACTGAAAGCCGCCTGAATCTCCTCCTTCGAGAGGAAGCCGTCCTTGTTGGCATCCAGTTCCTGGAACTCGCTGTCCAGCCGCTGCTTGAGCGCAGTGCGCGTGATCGGCGGGGCGGCCTCCGGCTTCGCGGCCGTCTGCGCTGTCGCAGCCGCCGGGGCACCAGCGAGCAGCACTGCCCCCGTCAGGGCAAGGGCCGGAATGGTCCGAAACAGCATTTTGATTCTCCCGAAATGATGGATTTGGCCGCACTTCATCCGACCGAATGGGGGCTCTGTCCTTAAGTCATCATTGCCCCACGATGAATTTCGCATATCCGAGCCCGGTCTTTGCTCCGAGCGGCGGATTGCCTAACGGTTGCTGGCGAATGCGCCAGCTTACCCATCTCGAACGCCTCGAAGCAGAGAGCATCCACATCCTTCGCGAGACTGTCGCCGAGGCCGAGAAGCCCGTCATGCTCTATTCGATCGGCAAGGACAGCTCGGTGATGCTGCATCTGGCCAGGAAGGCGTTCTTCCCCGGCCCGCTGCCGTTCCCGCTGCTTCACGTCGACACGACCTGGAAGTTCCGGGACATGTATGCACTTCGGGACAAGGTCGCGGCCGATCCGGGGATCGACCTCATCGTCTACAAGAATCCCGAAGCGGTGGATAAGGCCATCAATCCCTTCGATCATGGCCCGATCCACACCGACATGTGGAAGACGGAAGGCCTCCGCCAGGCGATCGACAAATTTGGATTCGACGCCGCATTTGGCGGGGCGCGCCGTGACGAGGAGAAGAGCCGCGCCAAGGAGCGGATCTTCAGCTTTCGCGACCGCAATCATCGTTGGGATCCGAGGCGTCAACGGCCCGAACTGTGGTCGCTGTACAATGTGCGCAAGGCCAGAGGTGAGAGCATTCGGGTCTTCCCCCTGTCCAACTGGACCGAGCTCGACGTCTGGCAATATGTCCTCAAGGAGAAGATCGAGGTCGTTCCACTCTATTTCGCGGACGAGCGCCCGACCGTCGTCCGCGATGGCATGATCCTCATGGTCGATGACGATCGCCTCCCTCTCGAGGGCGAAACGCCCGTGATGCGCAAGGTGCGGTTCCGGACGCTCGGCTGCTATCCCTTGTCGGGAGCGATCGAGAGCGATGCGGCGACGGTCGAGGACATCATCGGCGAGATGCTGGCCAGCAGCACGTCCGAGCGGCAGGGTCGAATGATCGACCGGGACGGCGGAAGCGCAAGCATGGAGAAGAAGAAGCAGGAGGGCTATTTTTGAACCGTCCGGCGTCCGAAATCTCCGACTGGCTTCGCGCGCAGGACAGGAAGGAGTTGCTGCGCTTCATCACTTGCGGGAGCGTCGACGACGGCAAGTCGACGCTGATCGGACGCCTGCTGTACGACACCAGGCAGATTTTCGACGATCAGCTCGCCGCGCTGGAGAGTGACAGCAAGAAGCACGGGACCCGGGGCGAGAAAGTCGACTTTGCCCTGCTCGTCGACGGGCTTTCCGCTGAGCGCGAGCAGGGCATCACGATCGATGTTGCCTACCGCTTTTTCTCGAGCGAGAAGCGGAAGTTCATCGTCGCCGACACTCCGGGCCACGAGCAATATACCCGCAACATGGTGACTGGGGCTTCGACGGCCGACCTCGCCGTCCTGCTCGTCGATGCGCGCAAGGGCGTACTCACCCAGACCCGCCGTCACAGCTATTTGGCGCAGCTCGTCGGGATCCGCCGCTTTGCACTGGCGATCACGAAGATGGACCTCGTCGACTACGACCAGGCGATCTTCGATGCGATCGCCGCCGACTATGCTGAATTCGCGTCGAGCATTGGCATCGATGACTGGATGGCGATTCCGGTGTCGGGGCTCAATGGCGACAATGTGATCGGCCCGAGCGCGGCGACGCCCTGGTATTCGGGTCCATCTTTGCTTCAGCATCTTGATAGCGTGCCGATCGATGCCGACTCGGATGCCGCGAAGCCGTTTCGAATGCCGGTCCAATGGGTCAATCGGCCCAATCAGAACTTCCGAGGCTTTGCCGGCGAGGTCGCGTCTGGTGCTATCGGGCCGGACGGGGAAGTGCGGGTACTGCCGTCGGGTCGCCTTACTCGCGTCGTCAGGATCGCAACGATGGATGGCGATCTGGACGAAGCCGTGGCCGGCCAATCGGTGACCCTGACTTTCGCCGATGAGGTCGATTGCTCGCGCGGGGACGTGATCGTCGCTGCGGCGGATCCGCCTCAGGTCGCCGACCAGTTCGAAGCGACGATCGTCTGGATGGATGAGCATGAGCTGGTGCCCGGCCGCGGCTATTGGCTGAAAATCGGCACCCAGACGGTCACTGCGACGGTCCAGCATCCGAAATATGAAGTGAACGTCAACACGCTCGAGCATCTCGCCGCCCCGACACTTGGCCTTAACGGAATCGGAGTTGCGGAAATCACGACGGATCGGGAGGTCGTCTTCGAACCTTATGCCGCGGAAGGCGGCTCACCCAATCGCGTGCTCGGTGGGTTCATCCTGATCGACAAGATGACGAACGCAACCGTCGCTTGCGGCATGCTGCATTTCGCGCTGCGCAGGGCGCTCAATATCCACCCTCAGCATCTGGACGTTGGCCGCGAAACGCACGCGCAGATCAAGGGACAACGGCCCGCAGTGCTTTGGTTCACCGGTCTGTCGGGCGCGGGCAAGTCGACCATCGCCAACCTCGTCGAGAAGAAGCTCGTAGCGCGCGGGCGCCACACGTTCCTGCTCGACGGCGACAATGTGCGCCATGGCCTCAACCGCGACCTCGGGTTCACCGAGGCGGACCGGATCGAAAATATCCGGCGCGTTGGAGAAGTTGCCCGGCTGATGACGGATGCCGGCCTGATCGTGCTCACCGCCTTCATCTCGCCGTTCCGTGCCGAGCGCCACATGGTTCGACGGATGATTCCGGACGGCGAGTTCATCGAGGTCTTTGTCGACACTCCCCTGGCCGAGGCAGAGAAGCGAGATGCCAAAGGTCTCTACGCGAAAGCGCGTTCGGGCGAGCTCAAGAACTTCACTGGAATCGACAGCCCGTACGAAGTTCCGGAAGCGCCCGAAATCCGCATCGACACAACGCAGGTGAGTGCCGAGCAGGCGGCAGACCTCATCGTCGAGGAGCTACTGAAGCGCCGTTGAGCGTCAGAAGGTGTAAGCAACTCCCGCGGCGGCGAGCCACTGGCTGGCGCTGCCGCGATCGGACACGATCGGCGATCGCTTGAAGTCGCCGACCAGCCGCGAATATTGCGCGGTGCCGAAGATCGAGAAACCGTGCAGCAGGTCGCCCGTGATCGACTGATTGAGCAGCACGCTGGCCTTCCAGTTCTTCATGCCGCCGTCAGCGTCGAATACCGGTAGGACGTTGCCGGTCGCAAGCCGGTCTGCAGGTGTGATGCTGAAGTAATAATCCGCGAACTTGTTGCTCACGAACTCCGCGCCGACGGATGCACTCGCGTAGGTGGTGCGCGAAAGCGGGGTCGAAAATTCGACATTGGGGCTGAAGATCGTCGATTTGTGAGCGTTGCCCACGTCGTGCAGCACGTCGAACCGCAGGGCCAGAGTGTCGTACGGATTTGTGAGGCCGTGGAAGCTGACGCCCGCGAAGGCGCCGACTTCAAATGCCGTCTTTCGGGTGGGCAGAAGGTCGACAATGTCGTCCTTCAAATGATGCTTGGTGCGGTTGAAGCGCGCTCCAACGATCGGACCGGCGTCGAAATCGACGTTGCTCGAACCCTGAGGGATCACGTCGACATAGAGATAGGTTCCGCGCGTCGAGAAGGAGATTCCGCTGATCCTGCCGCGGATGGCAGCCGCCGGGATCAGCCGATAATCGTCCGAGCCCTCATAATCGGGAATCAGTGCTCCGCCGACGCCGATCGTGAACGAGTCCTTGTTCGCGATATCGGCCGGACTCGGCATTCCTGGGCTCGCGGCGGTGGATTGCCCGAAAGCCGGAGTTGCAAGGCAGCACGCGGCGAGCGCGGCGCAAGCGAAGGTGCGCATCAGCAGTTCCCCCTGTTGGGGGGAGTATGGCAGCCGTTGCAATAAAGTGGAAGATTCGCCCGGAATCCGAAGTCACTGCCGAGAGTTAGTCGCCCTCGCCGCCGTCGGGGGTGAAATATTTGTCGTACTTCCCTTCCTCGCCCTTGTGCTCGTCGGCGTCGGCGGGACTGTCCTTCTTGCGTGTGATGTTCGGCCATTGGCCCGAGAAGGTCGTATTGAGCTCGAGCCATTTCTCGAGCCCGCCTTCCGTGTCCGGCAAGATCGCTTCGGCCGGGCATTCCGGCTCACACACGCCGCAGTCGATGCATTCATTGGGATTGATGACCAGCATCACCTCGCCCTCGTAGAAACAGTCGACGGGGCAGACCTCGACGCAGTCCATATATTTGCATTTGATACAGGCGTCGGTGACGACGTAGGTCATTCTCTTGGGCTCCCTCTGGCCGCTTCGCTATGCCCGAGGCTTGGTCTCGTCAACGCCCAGCTCTTCATAGCAGGCGCGCGCTTCGGCGGCTGGGCCTCGACGAGAGGGCATGGCAAGGATCCGGATCACCCGCACGCGGTCGTGAAGCGGCAAGGCGATGGTGCTTCCGACGCGGACCTCCTCGCTGGATTTTTCGACCCGTTTGCCGTCGATGCGCACATGTCCGGTCTCGATCACCGATTGTGCCAGCGTCCGGCTCTTCACCAGCCGGATGCAGTGCAGGTATCGGTCGATTCTCACGTCTTGAGCTTGGCCAGTTCGGCGAAGGCATAGGAGGGAGCGGTTCGGCGATCGGGGCGCGGTGGTCTCCGGCCGCGCCACCGCCAGCTGTCGCCGGCTCGGGTGAAGCCGACATCCGCCATGAACCTCGCCACGGCTTCTTCGTCCAGGCCGATGGACGTAGCCAGCTCGATATCGACCGGGTTGTCGCCGCCGGCCGAACGGACCTTGTGAGCATGGCTCGCCAGTCGGTCGGCAAGGTCGATCCGAAGCCAGTCGCGCCCTGCACGCCGATAGGCGAGAACCGCTCCGCGCGGATCCGCCTCACCGCCGAGAGTCGCCGCTCCGGCGGTCGGGAGCGAGGGCATGGGCAGTCCCGACCGCACGGCGAGAAGAGCGGCGCGCCACAATTGTGCCGCGGGCTTCAGCAATTGGCCGAGATAAACGTCGAGAGGGCCCAGTCGGACGCGTAGCCGGTGCAGTGCTCGGCGATCGGCCTGTTCGAGGTGTGAGATCGCGCCGAGCACGGACTTTCTCGGCAGCGCACCGCCGGCGTCGGCGAGCATCGCCGCAAGCGCGCGGACTCCGGGCGAGCTCGCCGGATCGGACGCGGCCGCCGCGAGTGTCTTCAGCGGCCGTAGATTTCGATCGACCTGCGAATCCAGCCAACGTTCCAGGCGCGAACGAAGGGCGGCGCGGGTCTGGGCCGACAGGCGATCGAGGGGGCGGGCCGTGCGCAGCGCGGGTTCGAGGAGGGTTCGACCAACGGACAGACGAGCGAGGATGTGCCCTTCCCAGGCTACCGCAAGTCCTCCATCCTGTTCGACGGTCAGTTCGAAGGCGTCGTCGGGTGCCTCGACCAGTCCATTGGCGCGACGGTCCAGCTCATCGCCGAGGCGTCGCTCGGCGGCGGCGAGCAACAATCTTTTGTCGGCAAGCCGCGCTGATGGGTCCACGCGAAACTCGAAACCGGCGAGGTGACCGATCGGCTCGGGGCCAACGCTGACCTCGCCATCGGCAGCGACGGTGACAGGCAACGCGTCCGACCCCCGCGCGCCGATGTCGCGGACCAGAACGGCGGTCCGGCGGTCGACGAAACGCTGGGTGAGACGTTCGTGAAGCGCGTCGGAGAGCCGGGCCTCGACTTCACGCGTGCGCTCGGCCCATTTGGCCGGATCGGCGAGCCAGTCGGCACGATGCGCGATATAGGCCCAGCTGCGAATCCCCGCGAGACGGTCGGCGAGCGCTTCGATATCGCCGGCGACATTGTCGAGCCGGGCAACCTCGGCCGCAAACCATTCGTGGGGGATGTGGCCGCCTTCGCCGATGTAGCTGTAAAGGCGGCGAACCATGCGAGCGTGATGCATCGGCCCGATCTTGCGGAAGTCGGGAAGGCCGCAAACCGCCCAGAGACGCCGCGCCTGCTGGCCGCGCTTGGCGACGACCGAAGGGTCTTCGGCAATGATCTTCAATACGGCGAGGTCTATGGCCTCGGGGGCCGGACGGAGGAGAGGATCGTCGCTCTTTTCCTCGAGGCTCGAGATCAGGGCCCGGACGTCGTTGAAGTCGAGGTCGGAGTTACGCCAATAGACGGAATCGAGCGGGCGGAAGCGGTGTTCCTCGATCGCGTTGACTTCTTCGTCGCTGAATCCGCCGCTGTCCTCGCTGAGGCCGAGCGTGCCGAAGCTTCCATCCTTCTGATGACGTCCGGCTCGGCCCGCGATCTGCGCCATCTCGGCGATCGCGAGGCGCCGGTCGCGCCGCCCGTCGAACTTTTCGAGGCCGGCGAAGGCGATGTGGCTCACATCGAGATTGAGCCCCATTCCGATCGCATCGGTGGCCACGAGATAATCGACCTCACCGCGCTGGAACATCGCGACCTGCGCGTTCCGTGTTGACGGAGAAAGCGCGCCCATGACAACGGCTGCTCCTCCACGGAAGCGGCGCAGCATTTCGGCGAGGGCGTAGACCTGCTCGGCCGAGAAGGCGACCACGGCGGAGCGCGGCGGCAGGCGGGAGAGTTTGACGCTGCCCGCGTAACGCAGCGTCGAAAAGCGCGGCCGGCTGACGATTTCCGCGTCGGGCAGAAGCTCACGGATGATCGGCCTAAGGGTGTCGGACCCGAGGATAAGCGTCTCCTCCCGTCCCCGTGCCCGAAGCATTCGATCGGTGAAAACATGCCCGCGCTCGGGGTCGATCCCGAGCTGGGCCTCGTCGATCGCGGCAAAGGCGAAATCCCGCTGAAGGTCGCCATCGTGATGGCTGTCCCCGCCCGGCACCGGCATGCTCTCGGCAGTGCAAAGGAAATAGCGCGCCTGCGGAGGTACGATGCGCTCTTCGCCGGTCAACAGGGCGACCTGCTTTTCACCCTTCATCGCGACGACCCGGTCATAGACCTCGCGCGCCAGAAGCCGCAGCGGAAAACCGATGACTCCGGAGGAATGACCGCACATCCGCTCGATCGCCAAGTGGGTCTTGCCGGTGTTGGTGGGTCCGAGGATCGCCCGGACGAGAGCGTCTGAACGCGGCGCCATTTGGAACGAATGTGCCACCCCGCGCGGGGAACGCAAGGCTCCTTCGACGAGCGAAATTAGGCCGGTCTTAACCTTGTTTCGCGAATGAGGGCCTGTGTTGACCTCACGGCCTCATCAGGCGCGCGCATTCGGCCGGCGAACGAGCGGATCGCGAGCGCTGACCCTGCCGCGCCCTGGCTGGAAAAGCGCAGGCGTACTGGCCCTGCTGTGCAGCGGCGTCGCCTGGGCTTCACTCCCAACCCCCCGAGACATTCCCAGCACCGAGGCCCGTCAATGGCAGGCCCTGGGAATCGCGCCGCTATCGAACGGTGGTGCGACCGGAATGCCGATGGCGCCGACCGAGGCCGTCGAGACAGTGGATTTCGTTCCAAAGCGCGCGCCGGCGCCTGTCGCCACTCCGCCGCCCGCTCCCGCCATCGTCCTGAGCCCGCTTCGGATAAGAGGGCGAGTCGGCGACGGTCTGTACTGGTCGCTTCGCGCGGCGGGGGCATCGCCGCAGGTCGCGGCGCAATATCTTGCCGCGCTGGCGACGGAGATCGACGTCGGCGATGTGGGTCCGAGCGATGGTTTCGACCTCGTGCTCGGGCGAAACCGCGAGCTTCTCTACGCCGGCCTCGAGCGCGTCGCATCGTCGAACCTCCAGCTGGTGCTGTGGAACGGCAACGGAAAGAATGAGTGGATCGACGCGGCCAATGCGGACCGGCAGCAGGCGACGGTTTCGACGATTACCGGCCTTCCGGTCGCCGGCCACATCACCTCTTACTTCGGCTATCGCTATCACCCGATCCTGCATTTCACGCGCTTCCACGCGGGCGTCGACATCGGCGCCAGCTGGGGCAGCCCGATCGTTGCCGCAGGCGACGGCCAGGTGGTTGGAGCGGGCTGGGCTGGTGGTTACGGACGCCAGGTGCGGATCGCGCATGCGGGCGGACTCGTCAGCAGCTACAGTCACATGAGCCAGATCGTCGCGGCGCCCGGCAGCTTCGTCCACGCCGGCCAGTTGATCGGCTATGTCGGCTCATCGGGACTCTCGACGGGACCGCATCTCCATTATGAAGTTCAGGCGGGCGGCCGTCCGGTTAATCCCCTGTCCGTCCGGTTCACGGCGACCCAGCTGGTCGACAACCACGTAGCCGATGCGGTGAGGGCGCGCCTGAAAGCGCTGCTGAGCGTCGGAATCAGGCGAAGTCAGGCTCGCGCATAACCCTCTTGATCTGTTATACAATCCCCGACTGGGGGAGTGTGCGCGTGGAAAACGATTCAATCAGATCAAGCGGTGAATTCACACTGGTGGAGGTGTGGATCGACGGGAAGCTTCGCGACATCTCGGTCGGGAGAGATGCAATTGGAGGCTTCCTCCAGCTTCCGCCCGACCAAGCGGCGGCGATCTCCGACGACGACTGCCGCGAATTCGTTCGGACCCGTTTGGCCTTCGTTGTCGCAGCCGCCAGGGAAAGGCTGCGCAGCTCGGACCCCAATGCTGACGTGATCGCGATTACGGCCGATCAGATGCGGGTGCATGAAAAGCCGGGTTTCGTCGATCGCCGAAAGGACGACCGACGCAAGACGGACCGCCGAAAGTCGTCGGGCACCAGCGGGCTTGTCGGCGATCGGCGGCAAAATGATCGCCGCAAGGGCGATCGGAGGAAACGGCCGGCGCCACCAAAAGGCGGCACCAAAAGCTGATCCGTTCTTAGCGGCCGTGCCCGCGCCAGCGCTTGATCGTGCGCTGGATGATGCCCTCTTCGTCGCCGGTCTCGCGCCACAGACGGGCGAAGCTCGGATCTGACGACGCCGGACGCTTTTCCGGCTCCAAATCGTCGAAGCGGACGCGGATGGGGATCGCGACGCCCTCACCGCAGACGATGCATTCGCGGTTGCGCAGCGCCGGGATCGCGTCGAGGAAGCCGCGCGCGCCTTCCGGCATCGCCGCTCGGACGCAGGCCTGGTCTCGGTCGTTGTTCAAGCGCATCGATACGATCGTACCGCACTGTGACAGCACGCCTTCGGCAAGATCCGATGGACGCTGCGTGATGAGGCCAAGGCTGACGCCATATTTACGGCCTTCCTTGGCGATCCTTTCGAGGATCCGGCGGACCGATTGGCCATTCTCGGCATTTTCGTCCTTGGGCACATAGCGGTGCGCCTCTTCGCAGACGAGTAGAAGCGGACGCTGTGCCTCGGTTCGCGACCAAATGGCGTAATCGAAGACCATGCGGGCCAGCACGGAGACCACGACTGATGTGACTTCGGACGGAACGCCCGACACGTCGACGATCGAGATCGGCTTGCCGTGGCTCGGCAGGCGGAACAATTTGGCGAGCAGGCCGGGCATCGAGTCCGACACCAGCATGCCCGAAAACATGAAGGTGTAGCGCGGGTCGGCGCGAAGCTCATCGAGCTTCGTTTTCAGGCGCTGATAGGGAAGCGTGTCGCCCGCGCGCTCGAGTTTGCCCATCTCATTGACGATGATCGTGTTGAGATCGGCCAGCAGGTACGGGATCGGGCTGTCCACCGTCACCTTGCCGAACTGGCTCATGTCCTTGCCCTTGGTGCGCGCAGCAAGCAGGCACTTGGCGAGGATGTCGGCGTCGCGCTGACGTTCCGCCTCATGGGTGGTGAGCATGACTTCGCAATGCTCTTCGAAATTCATCAGCCAGTAGGGCAGTTGCAGATTGTCGACGTTGAACAGCTCACCGCATCCTTTGAAAGCGGCGGAATATTCGCCGTGCGGGTCGATCATCAGGATGTGACCCTCCGGAGACAGCTGCGAAATGCGGTGGAGGATCAAAGCGACCGAGGTCGACTTACCGGTACCGGTCGATCCCAGGACCGCGAAGTGCTTCGACAGCATCGGATCGACATAGAGGGCCCCGCGGATGTCGTCGGTCGGATAGACCGTGCCGATTTCGATATGGGCCTCGTCACTCGCTGCGAAGACGGCGCGTAGATCTTCCGTGGTGACCGGCAGCACCTCGGTACCCGGGATCGGATAGCGCGTTACACCGCGCCGGAAGTTGCTCATGTGCCCCTTCGCGTCGCGGCTGCCTTCGCCGAGGAAGTCGACGTTGGCGACGACTTCTCCGCTCTCATCGGCGCGCATGGTGCGGACGTTGGCAATCAGCCAATTCGTGCCGACCACCATCTTCACCTGGCTACCGACCTGGCCCGACATGGCGGCGGCAGGATCGGGATGCGATTGCAAGGCAAGAAGCGTTGCCGAATCCATGCAGATCTGCGAGCCCGAACCGGCGATCTCAAGGACTTTGCCGATGGGCCCGAGGGGCTTTCCGCCGGCGACCGGCGCCGCAGCCGCTTCCTCTTCGGTGAAACTGTTCACCTCATCGAGGAATTGACGCAGATTCGGCTGATCGTTCATGTCCGCTTACACCCCTAATCGTAACGAATGCGCGTAGGGGCTAAGCGAAAGCAGTTAAAATTGGCTTAGGGCTGCAGTCAGAAACGGCGCCGGAACAAAGCCGCGGCGGCCCACCCGAGTCCAAGCGAAAGCAGAACGCAAGTCAGGCCATAGAGGAAGGATTGGCGCCGGGCCGCAACCGCGATGAAGCGCTCGAACCCCGATTTGTCGATGTGAATGTCCCGCGTGGCGGCCGCGAGCACCCGGCCGCGATCCACGAGGAACGTCTCCGCCGTATATGTCCCGATCGGCACGTCGCTCGGGATGGTGATGGTCGCCCGGTAAAGGACCCCGTCGGTGATTTCGACACCGCGCGGCTCTTCGGCATAAAGGCCCTGGCGTTTGCGGAGGTTGAGAAGGCCGGCCTCGAACCGGCGCTCCTTCTCCGGAAGCGCGCCGCCGCCGGGCGAAAGCTGGAGGTTCTGAAGGCCCATTTCATAAATGGCTGCCGTTCGTTCGTTCATCAGGTCCGCGATCGGACGTGACGACGCGACCGCATAGAAAGAGGGGGCGGAGCGGAAACGGTTCGAATCGGCGTTCATCCAGATGTGCAGGATTCGCTGCTTTTCCCGCACGAGGATCGGCTGGACCGGCCCGCGAAGGACGACGACAACATCCGCGGGCCGCGTCGGCGCCCGGCCGCCAGGATAAACGACCGCACCGAAGAGCAGCAGTTGTGCGCCCGTGAAGCTGTAGCGGATCTGCACCTGGCGGGCGGAGATGTCGGGAACGAGCACCGGCTTGTCGGCGGCGACCAGGATCGGCGCCAGCAACGCCAGCAGAATCGATGTCCAGCGGACGCTCACAGATACTCGATCGAATAGATCTCGTCGGGGTGCCAGGCGAGGCCGAGCAACATCCGGGCGGCGACGACGAGGATGATCGCGGCGAGCGCGAGGCGGAGGTAATCCGGCTTCAGCCTGGTCGTAAGGATTGCACCATATTGCGCGCCGATCACGCCGCCGATCAGAAGCAAGGTCGCGAGGACGACGTCCACCGATCGGGTGGTCAGCGCATGGACCATCGTGGTTGCCGCGCTGACCGCGAGGATCATCACCAGGCTGGTGCCAATGACGACCCGGGCCGCCATCCCCAGCAGGTAGATCATCGCAGGAACGAGAATGAAGCCGCCGCCGATGCCCAGCAGCACGGTCAGCATTCCGGCGATAAAGCCGAGCGCCAGCGGTGCGAGCGGTGAGATGTAAAGGCCCGAGCTGTAGAAGCGCCAGCGAAGGGGAAGGGAGGCGACCCAGCGATTATGCCTGGGCGCATTTTCGGCGCGGTCCGCGGCCTTCATGTAGCCGAGCGCGATGAGCGCGTCCTTGAGCATCAGGACGCCGATCCATCCGAGGATCACCACGTAGAGGAAGCCGATCACCAGGTCGATCTGGCCCGTGGACTGCAGCAGGCGGAAGAGCAGGGCGCCGGTGAACGAGCCGAAGATTCCGCCGACGATCATCACGAGACCCATCTTCAGGTCGACCCCGCCGCGGCGCATGTGCACCATCACCCCGGAGACGCTGGCTCCGGTGATCTGGGTCGCGGCGGAAGCGACCGCCACCGTGGGCGGAATCCCGTAGAAGATCAGCAAAGGCGTGGTGAGGAAACCGCCGCCGACGCCGAACATGCCGGAGAGCACGCCGACAAGGAAGCCGAGCGCGATCATGAAGATGGCGTTGACCGACTGGCCTGCGATCGGAAGGTAGATGTCCATTGCCCGTCGCTGGACTAGCCGGAAACTGCCGCCGCGGCCAAGGCTGTCAGGTCAGAAATCGCCCGCCAATGTCACCGCGGGTCCCGAAGCCGGAAGCGCATTGCCGGCGAGCCGCTGCCGCCAATCCAGATGGACTCGGACGTTCCGCCGGACTCGCATGGTGACTCGCGGGCCCGCATCGACGCGGTAAAGCCCCGGCTGGACCCCGCCCCAAACGCCGAATCCCGCGGAGAAATTGCGGTACACCGGACGAGTGAGCGCGAAGCCCCCATCGGCGAAGAGATCACGGCTCTTGAGACCCACGACTCCCGCCTGCGCATAGCCGTCGAGCAGGAAGCCCCAAGGCATGCGCTGATCGTAAATGCCGCCCTCGGCGAACAATGCGAACGCGTTGCGCCCTCCGCCATATTTGCCCAGCGCCTGCCGCCGCTCGGCGGTCACCCAGATTGGAAGCGATCGGAGCGGTTGTACGCGGATTCCCAGCGCGAGTTCGCCGCCGCGGCGGCCGACGTCGGAGCTGCTGCGCAGGACTGCCGCAAGTTGCGGCGAGACATTGTAGAAGAGCCGCGCGCCGGCCTGGCTGCCCCCAAGCGTTCCGCTGCTTGCCAGTGAGTGAGGCACCGCAATCATGCCCTGCTGGCGCAACATTGCCCACATCGTCAGCTGCAGCCTGTCGAGGCGGCGGGGTTCGATCAAAGGCGGGGTTGGGCTTGGAGTTGCCGGCCTGGTCGGCGGCATCGAAGCCGCCGCAAAGCTTCGAACCGGCCATTCGTCACGCTGCGGAATCGACGAGAATTGTGCGCCGCGCATCGCGACGATGGGTGTGTAGCCTGCCGGCATGACAGGCGCCGAGACCGCACCCTGATATTGATAATAGACGGGAATGACCAACGGTTGAGGATAGGCGGGGCCGTAGGCGGCGGCCGAGACGACAGGATAGGACGGAGCAGGCTCCTGAACCGGCGCGACCGGAGCAATCTCCGGAAATTCGGTTTGCACAATGGGGGGCGCCTTCGCCTCGCTGCGCTCGATCGAAAATATTCCGGCGCCGGGCAAGGCTCCCAATGTCGCCATACGAAAGCCGACCCAGCCCAGGACTGCCAGCGCGAGGAATCGCAGCGACGGCCTCACGACCGAAACTCCGCGGGAAAGATGTGCCTCGTCTTGTCCCATCGCTTCGCTCCGCCGCCCAAATGAAGGCCGACCGCCCGGGCGGCGGCGAGCATTGCGATCACATTTCCGACGACCACGCGGGGGATCGAAAGCAGCCCCTCGCCGAGCCCGTAGGCTGATGCCGTGAACATCGCGCGCATGGCTATGCGCCACGCGAGCAACCACGCGTTGATCGTTAGCAATGTCGTGAGGGTTGGGTCCAAACGGGCGTGGATTGGCGCTCCAAGCGCTTCAGCCACCCAGATCTGCGACCACAGGAACGCTGCGGCATAAGCGGCGAGGAGCAGGAGCCCCGCAAGCGGACCTCTACGATCGCGCATTCGCATCCAGCGTTCGCCAAGGCCGCCGGTCCAGCCCAAACGGTCCCAGCCGGCGAGCGCGATTCCACCCAGCCATCGAGCCTTCTGCCGCACCGCTTCCCCGATCGTCGCGGGAAAATGGCCGCGGCTTGCAACGACTCCGCGATCGCCCGGTCGCTCCGGAATCCTGACGAACATCGTCTTCAGGCCGAGCGCGCCTAGCCGCAGACCCATCTCATAATCCTCGGTCATGCTGTTTCCCGCAAACGGCTTTCCGTCAGCCAGAGACGCGAGCCGGGCGAGCGGCTGACGGCCGATCGCGCATCCTACGCCGGCGAGCGGAATGGCAGCTCCCACGGCCTCGCGCACAACGAGATCCTTGATGTGCGCTTCGGCGAACTCGTCGCAATAATGCCCGCTAATCCAGCGCGAGCTGCGGTCGGGGATTGGAAGTATGGGCAGCTGGATGATCGCGGCGCGATCGACCAGTCCGTCGAAGATCCTCAGTTCGAGGGAGTGCACAACGTCTTCGGCGTCGTGCAGGACCACCGCCTTTGCGGGGCGGCCGCTGTCCATCTCCCAGGCGATCAGAGCAGCGTAGAGGTGATTCAGGCAGTCGGCCTTCGTAGTCGGTCCATCAGCCGGCACTTCCACAGATTCGATGCGCGGATCCGCGACGCTCGCGATCGCGGCGGCAGTCGCGGGGTCATTGCGATAATGGCCCACGAAGATTCGGTAATCGTCGTAATCCAGCCGCCCGAGGGTTGACCGCAGCATCGATGCGATCACCGGCGCTTCGTCCCAAGCGGGAACGAAAATGGCCATGAAGCCCGGATTCTTGTTGAAGATGAAGTAGGTTGCGTAGGATCGCGGAAAGCGGTTGTAGATGGTGAGCGCCCGCCAGACGCGGCGCGCGAAGAAGATCAGGTCAACCAGCAGGTCGTTGATCGCGAAAAGGAGGAAGCCCACGCCCGCAAAAAGTGCGAGTTCCACGGCGACCCGGCCAAGAGTCTCGGCGATCAGCATCGATATAGCGCAGACTAGAGGATCGAAAACGGCTTGTTCGGAAGAGTCCGGTCCACCTGGGGTCTCCTCTGGCGGCTAAATCGAAGAGGACCGAGCGAAATCATCGTGGCATATGGCTGAAACAAGGACAAGATTGGCGGATTAATTCTACATTTTGGAGAGAAGTTCGTGAGTTTGTCGTGCCATTTTGTGCTCAAACAGGAAAAATGAGACTATTCGCTGCAATCTTTGCGGGGATTTTCCTGTCGTCCCCATCATTCGCGAGCGGGTCGATCATCGCCGCTCGCGGGTCATGGGTCGCCATCGATCGGGGAGATCAATGTGCCGCTTTGTCGCGATCCTTATTGCGCGCGCCGAAGGGCAAGGTGCAAGCGACAGCGGGCTTCACATTCACCGCGGATCGCCGCCGCTGGGGCGAGTTCCATCTTCATTTGAGCCGCGCTCCCCGGCCCAATTCGACGGTCATGCTGAGCGTCGGCAACCAGCCTTTCCTGTTGGTCAGCCGCAACGACTGGGCATGGAGCCGCGGCCCGGCCCAGGAACAGGCGATCATCGCCGCAGTGCGCAACTCGACGGCGATGCGTGTCGAAGCCCGGGATATCGCTGGAACGCGCTTCGTCGATAGCTATGCTCTCGATGGCGCTCCAACCGCGATCGACGGCGCTGCCGCTCGATGCGCTGGCAAAATGCAGCGGCGGTAACTAGATAGGCCGCTCGCCATGAGTGCCGATACGTCCCTGATGCCGATCGCCGGTGCGATCGACCCCGTGCCCGTTCCGCGGGCCGTGGGCGCTCGCGCGGACGGCAAGATCGAGCTCGTCGGGCTGTCGAAGGACCAGATTCGTTCGGCGTTCGAAGAGGCTGGGCTGGAGCCAAGGCAGGCGAAGCTCCGGGCCAAGCAGGTCTGGCACTGGATCTACAATCGCGGGGCTACCGACTTCGCCGCGATGAGCGACGTCGCCAAGCCGCAGCGCGGCTGGTTCGCCGACCGCTTCACGATCGCGCGGCCGGAAGTGGTCGAGGCGCAGGTCTCGTCGGATGGTACGCGCAAATGGCTGCTGCGCACGCACGATGGCCACGATTTCGAGATGGTCTTCATCCCGGATGCAGACCGGGGCACGCTTTGCGTGTCGAGCCAGGTCGGCTGCACCCTCAATTGCCGTTTCTGCCATACCGGGACGATGGCGCTGGTCCGGAACCTCGAGCCAGGCGAGATCGTCGGCCAGGTGATGCTCGCCCGCGATGCGCTCGGCGAATGGCCGTCGCAGCCCGAGGGGCGCATGCTCACCAATATCGTGATGATGGGCATGGGCGAGCCGCTCTACAATTTCGACAATGTCCGCGACGCGCTGAAGATCGTCATGGACGGCGACGGGCTCGGTCTGTCGCGGCGGCGCATCACCCTTTCGACGAGCGGCGTCGTCCCGATGATGGCGCGCGCGGGCGATGAGATCGGGGTAAACCTCGCCGTCAGCCTTCACGCGGTCAGCAAGGAAATCCGGGACGAGATCGTCCCGCTCAATAGGAAGTACGGGATCGACCAACTGCTCGAAGCTTGTGCGGCCTATCCGGGCGCCAACAACGCGCGGCGCATCACCTTCGAATATGTCATGCTGAAGGACAAGAACGACAGCGACGAGGATGCGCGCGAGCTCGTTCGGTTGCTGCGCAAGTATCGGCTTCCAGCGAAAGTGAACCTCATTCCGTTCAACCCGTGGCCGGGCGCGACATACGAATGTTCGAGCGACGAGCGGATCAGAGCTTTCAGCAACATCGTCTTCGAAGCGGGGATTTCAGCGCCGGTGCGGACTCCGCGCGGCCGCGACATCGATGCCGCCTGCGGCCAGCTCAAGACGGCGGCGGAGAAGAAGCGGAAGCATCAGCACCAGCACGTCCCGAACCGAGACGCACCGTCACAACCCACCTCCTAGGGGCTCAATACAGCACGTCCCGAACCGAGACGCACCGTCACAACCCACCTCCTAGCGGCTCAATACAGCACGTCCCGAACCGAGACGCACCGTCCTAAGCCTTTGAATATCCTGCTTGCCAATCGCCCATTGCAGGGCGAAAAACCCTTATCGGTCCGGACCGGCGCTCAAGCTTAACGGCCCGAAGCGGGGTAAAAGGTGAAGGATCAGGCGAAGCTCGCCAGACTTGAAGGCACGGACGCGCGCGCGGGCTCCGCCGCCGCGCCCCTGGTGTCGGCGATCATCCCATGCCTCAACGAAGAAGCGACCCTCGAAATTTGCATCCGGAAAGCGATGGCCGCCTTTGCGCGGCGCGGCATCGTCGGAGAGGTTGTCGTGGGCGACAATGGCTCCGCCGACAGGTCGGTGGAGATCGCCGAGGACCTGGGCGCCCGCGTCGTCCATCAGCCGATCAAGGGCTATGGCGCAGCGATCAGCGCGGCGGCCGCGGCCGCGCGTGGCCGCTACCTCATCATGGCCGATGCGGACGACAGCTATGATTGGGGCGAGCTCGACGGTTTCATCGACGCGCTGGAAGCTGGAGCGGACCTGGTGATGGGCGATCGCTTCGCAGGCGGGATCGAGGCCGGCGCGATGCCGCCGCTCCACCGCTACCTCGGCAATCCGGTCCTTTCAGCGGTTGCCCGCTGGCTCCACCGTTCGCCGATCCGCGATTTCCATTGCGGCATGCGCGGTTTCACCCGTGAGGCGTTCGCCAGGATGGGCGCCCGCTCGCCGGGCATGGAGTTTGCGTCGGAGATGGTGATCAACGCGCACCGCGCCGGTCTCGATATCCGTGAGGTTCCGATCAAGCTTTATCCCGACAAGCGCGGACGGCCGCCGCATTTGCGGTCGTTCCGCGACGGGTGGCGGCACTTGCGGCTGATCATCGCCCACGCGCCGGACACGATGTATCTGATCCCTGGGCTGGCCCTGCTGGTCGCGGGGATCTTCGGCCTGGCGGCTCTCGCCGACGGCCCGGTGACATTGGGCGGGCGTTATTTCGGAATCCACTTCGTCGCCCTGTCGTCGATGGCGACCTTGATCGGCCTCAGCGCGATCCTGCTGGGAGCGCTGGCGAAGGTCGCGATCGTCATCTACCACCCGACGGGCTCCAGCCGCGTCGTCCCCTGGCTGAAGCGCGGCCGCCCGCTCGAATGGCTGGTCGGCACCGGCGGCCTGCTGACGATCGCGGGCTTCGCAGCAGACGCCTTGCTCGCATTCAAATGGATCTTTGTCGGCGGCCCGATGGAGCAGTCCGTGCACCTGGTCTTCGCGATCACGACGGCCTGCGTCGCCGGAGTGATGATGATGCTGTCGGGCTTCGTGCTGAAGCTTCTCCTCGACAATGTCGACGACAGGCACGGCGCGTAGAAAACCGCATGCGGGAACAGCCGTTTCTGTCGGTCGTGATGCCCATACATAACGGGGCGGAATGGATCGGCGCGACGCTGGATTCGGTTGCGGGTGAGCCGCTCGACGATGTCGAGATCATCATTATCGACAGCAGCGCAACCGACGCGACGGCCAATGTGGTCGAACGATATGCCGACAGGATGCCTCTGCGCCTCGTTCGTCGGTCGGATATGGGACCCTGGCAGAGCAAGACCAACCTTGGCGTCGAAATGTCCAACGCCGAACACGTCTGCATCCTGCATCAGGACGATCTGTGGTTGCGCGGCCGGATGCAAAGCGTGAAGCGGTGGATTGCGAATGTTCCGGGAGCAGTGCTGCACCTGGCGCCGAGCATGTACGTCGACCGCAACGGCTCACCGGTCGGTCGATGGACCTGCCCCTTGCCTTCCGAGAAAGCGCTCAATTCGGAGTTCCTGCTGAAGCGCCTACTCGTGCAGAATTTCGTGTCGGTTCCGGCTCCGGTGTTTCGCCGGGATGCCTGGGTCAAATGCGGCGGGATGGACGAGCAGCTTTGGTACACCCCCGATTGGGACATCTGGGCAAAGCTCTCAGGAGCGGGACCGGTGATTTATCACGACGAGATCACGACGGCCTTCCGGATTCACGGAAGTTCACTGACCGTGACGGGCAGCCGGGACCCGGCGGAGTTTCGTGAGCAGATGCAGATTGTGCTCAACCGCTATCTCGACCGCATACCGGCGAAAAGCAGGCGCATGATCGAGCGTGCCGCTCGGGCCTCGATCAACGTGAACGTCTCCTTGGCTGCAGCGTCGGGCGGAAGCGTTCGGGACCTTGCGAGGGCCGCGGGCAACCTACTGTCACTCGGGCCTGTCGGAATGGGCCGTTAC